>ERZ791849.11-NODE-11-length-114979-cov-3.80176_pt1 | contig 114979 bp, 99 predicted proteins | sample MGYA00510288_ERZ791849 | MGnify/ENA primary metagenome ERZ791849 (study PRJEB30046, sample SAMN00715262) | human gut metagenome | study: EMG produced TPA metagenomics assembly of the A metagenome-wide association study of gut microbiota in type 2...
CCGAGGGCTTCCGCAAGTTCCTGCAGAAGGTCCTCGAGAAGGCCGGCATCGACAAGAACGAGAGCGCCATTGTCCTGACCAAGGACTTCACCTTCGACAACGTCGATGGTCTGTACGAGTTCTTCGCAACCGCCATGTACGAGTACATGTGCGAGGGCGCACATCGCTTCGATCTGCTGCCGAAGGAGGACTTCAAGGCATCCATCGGCATGAAGCATGTCGATGCAAAGACGAAGAAGGGTACCCTGCTGAACCCCTCCACCGGCGAGACTCTGGGTACTTACCAGACCGACATGAAGCCCCACTGGGAGGCTACCGTGAAGTCTGGTTGCCCCAACTGGATGAAGACCCGCCTCAAGAACGTGACCAAGAAGTAATCTTGGTTGCGATATAGCTAAGCAGCTTTTACGGCTGCCACGAAACTCGATTGTGAGTAATTCGTGGCAGCCGTATTTTTTGTATTTTTTGGGTGGGAAGACGAGAGAGTATGGAAGCTTAAACATACTCTCTCGTCAACCTGAAAGGTTTCCCAATGAAGATGCGCAACAGCAAATGGGATATTGAAGTTTATGAATGCTTCTGAGGTTTTTACTCTCCGACCAGCGCGACTTGGTATGGAAAAGAGCTACTGGCAACATATTCATTCATTACCGATGTGTTTTTCGGTAGATTGAAATTAAAATGATATATTATATAGATGAATGCAGTGTTAGGATGATGGGATATGCGAATTCACTTCTAACAAGGAGAGGTAATTATGCACATCTTCTCAAATGAAACACTAGCATTCATCTATATGAATTTGGAAGGAGGTAGAATTATAGACTTAGACGGGTCCATAACCGTTACCCCAATTGAGGATCTTCACTGGACCCGTGTAAAATCGAAACGTGAAGATTCCTCCTTATCTACAATATGCCCGTCAACAGAAGTAGATAAGTAATTAAGCAAAGACTAGAAGACCTGCAAAATCTTCTAGTCTTTCTTTTTTGTTTTTATCCGTATATTCTCTAAAAATAATGATATATTATATTGGTGAAAGAAAGCAAGGAATAATAAATACCTTGCTTAAAATAAACTTTGTATGATCCTCAGGAATAAGAGGATCGAAAGGAGATCATATTATGTCTATCAATGTTAAGAATGTCCGTTCCATCATCAAGTTTGCAGCTGGCTGCCTCATGGTTGACGCTATCATCGAGATGGCAATGAGCTACGAGGCCAAGAGTGCTTACGAGTTCGCCGCCCTTTCTCTGATGCGCAAGCGTGCATGGGAAAATGGCATGGCTGTCAAGCCGATGACCAACGCGGAGCTGATGGAGCGTGCCCGCTGCAATGTCGGCGGCTACGACTCCGCCAAGTACAATCTGCGTAAGCATGGCGAGCACACTGTGCTCATGATCACCACGACTTACGCAAAAGCCAGTGATGGTCACTATGCCGATACTATGCGGGAGGTGACCGTCCTTACCTCTATCGAGAGCGCTAAGGCGTTCATCGAAAGCGAGTGCTCTCGCAAGGACGACGGTCGCGTCGTTGGTGAGCATAGTCGAAACGATGACCGTGCGTTCATCTTCTTTGATGGTGAGAAGCCCAATGCCTGGACCGACGCCATTCACTACGAGTACAAGGTTATCTGATAATCTAGTGCTTCAGTAATATAACGAAAGGAGAAATTACAATGCTTCGTAAACTTGCAGGCCTCGCACTTCTGGTGTGGACTATGAACTACATGCTCAAGAACTGAGTGCGTGGTTCATGGTTTAAGGAAGGACCTAACAACCAGTTAGGCATCCTTCTTTTTTGATATTATATGGATGACTTTATTCTAATTACTATGATCCTTAAGGAGGAATTACTATGACAAAGAAGACTATCCTACGTGAGCTCGGTCGTTTTGCACAGTCCATTGAGATGTGGTATCGAAATGAAGATGGTACCCTTACGATGACAAATCATGCAATCCGGCCTATCAGCGGCAAGCACGCTGGACGCATTCTGAATAATCAGGCATTTCGTGATATCATTGCCACCACGACTGGCATTATGATTATGGCAGATGATCGTGACGTTGGCGCTGATATTACGAAGCTCAAGTATCGGAAGTATAAGCGTGATAAGAAGTACGTCGTTGCTGTCGTGAATAACTATTTTTCTCCGGAAGAAGGAGAAAGCATGATTCGGTATGCAACGATTGAAGAAGTTGGCCATGATCCCAACCTCTCCATGCAGAAGTAAAACAAGAAGACTACATTGCTAATTTATAGCGTGTAGTCTTCTTTTTTGTCCGTCCATTGGCAAATCCTCTTAAAAACAGACTTGTAACGGTTAATCATTGTATTAATGAGTATTGCGATCTACTCAACTCTCAAAATAGAAAGGAGTGGATGAGCCACTATGGCTAAGAAAAATACCGATATCACGGTAACCAGGACGAAGTTAAATTCTCCTTGGTTACGAAATGCTCTTAATAGTCTCGGCTTGGCTGGCACTGAAGTCATCAAAGACATCATGCCGTCAACCGCTTCTACTATTAAGTCGGTATCACAATCTTCATCGGAAGTTGCAAAGACCATTCGAGATTCAAAGTTAACCTCCGGAAAAGTGATTACCATGATCAAAGGTACTCCGGCAGTTAAATTCGCCCAGCAGGCAATTGATAACTCGCTGCAAGACTTAAAATCTGGTAATCTCTATAATAAAGAGCGTGAAGAAAAAGCGCTCATGGGTGGTTATGGTGACCAGAAAGATCAATTCTCAGAAGATGATATTGATAAACTCTTTGATTCTTCTGGAGACGTATCTTTCTCAGATATTGATGACGACACAAATGTCCAAATCAATAATAACGTAGTTAATCAAACGCAGTCTAATGGAAGCAATGATGCGACCGTTCGATTAATCCAAAAGCAATCCGAGTATCAACTTACTGCTGCTAAGGCACAAGTTGATGCGATGGTTTCGCTTACGTCTATTTCTCTGGCAAAAAATGCTGAGATCGGTCAAGAAGTAATTGGTCAGTTAACGTCAATTAATTCTAATATCTCCGCATTACTGAATTATCAGACAGAGAATATGACGAAGTTCATAGATGCTTCTATCGCATACTATGAGCAAATGACTCCTAAGCAGGAAGATCCGTACAAGGGTGGGAAAGACGAGATCACTTCGAAGGACCTTGTCACCATGGAAGGCGGATTCGATCTGGGTAATTATGTCAAGTACGTTACTCAGAATATCAAAAAGATTGACCAATCTGCAACCGCACTCGGTAACGTGGTTGGTATGGCAAATACTCTTCTTGAGAACAAGGATGCTCTTACAGCAAACCCTGTAGGCGCTGCTCTTAAGATGGGTATTGATGCAATGATTCCGAAGATTACCAAATCTGCTATGAAGCAGTTTGATAATACTTTGAAAGCATTCATTCCTTCTGTCCTTGAGCGTATTGGCGCTTGGGGTGAAGATGATGCAACCCTCATTGGCGAAGGTAAGCGTACAATTGGTGCTATCTTTGGTACAAGGACAAAGCGTACCAAAGATTTTGACCTCAAGAGAGTCGATGCGGCTCCGGTTCCGTATAACGGAATGGCCAATCACGCCATTACTGAAATTATTCCGAAATATCTTCGTGAGTCTACTGGCTATTTGCAGCAGATCGCAATTGCTGTTACTGGTAAGAACGCAAGTGATTTCGATAAGAATATTCAGGCATATGATTGGGAGGAAGGAAGATATAAGACCGTAAAGCAGATGCGTGATGAGATTACAGATAATCTCACGTATGATACGGTCAATGAATTTAATAAGAGTGATTTTGGTAAGAAAGCAAAAATTTATGCTGCAAACCTTGGGTCCGTTGATCCAGCTCTCCAAGAATCATTCTTAAAGAGCCTTCCTGAGCTGTTTCTCAAGATGGAGCAGATCAATGGTCCGCTTCGTCTTGAAGATGCCCTGAATCGAGAGACCATTATCAATAGTCTTGAGACTGCTGATGAGCGGGTAAAGAATGCTTATCTTGGCATGTTCCAGAATATGGTGAAGACCAATGATGGAGCATTAATTTCCGCAAACTATGCAAAGCAGAGAGCATCTGCAAACCGAGTCAAATCTGTCACTGGCTACAACGAAGCTGGCGAGCATAATAACGTCGGTAAAATTCTTGATGGCCGTAATATTGATCAGATGATCAATGATCGTGCTGTTGAGACGATTAAGCAGGGTGGAGAGATTCGTCCTGTTAATCCGAGCCCGGCAGCTTCTCTTCCTTCGCTTGTCACTGACATTCGGGACATTCTTCGTCGTGGTATTTTTGTCCAGATTCGTCGTAAGCTGGACGGCGTAGATATTGATGACGATATCAGAATCCCGTATAATGACGAGACAAAGGGTATCGACGGAACGATGTACCATAGAGACCAGAAAACTGGTGTATATGTACCGAATCATCCGTTGATGGAAGGCTTTAAGCAGAATGCTCATGGTCTGCTCGTTTCTGCACAGCAAGCAGCGAGCCAGGCTCCGGTATTGAATCATTTTGTCAATCCTCCTGAACCTGAAGGTCCTCAGACAGCAGACGACTACGAAAAGCTCTTTGCTGCTCAGCCGAATATCGTTCAGCCCGAACCCGAAAAAGGTCAGCTTGGTGGTATTACTGCTACCTTCTTCCAGAAAGCGAGTGGTGTCCTTGCTGGTATCATGAATGGTGATTCTGATGCTGCTTGGGACGCTATGATGAAGGGTCTTGGCGCTTCGTTCACTAAGGCTGGAGAATATATCTCTGATAAATTCCTTACTCCTTTAAAAGAAACTCTCTTTGGTAGCAAGGACGAGAATGGCTACAAGCAGAATGGCATTCTTTCTGGTGTGAATAACCGAATCCGTGAATCATATTTTGGCCTGCGCCATATGATTACGGGTGAAGGCTATATTGCAGCAGATGGTACCGCTGTTCCTAAAGCCAATGACGAAGAGATGAAAAATACCGTTAAGGGCAAGCTTACCGGTATGGTCAACCATATCAAAGAAGGTATTGAGGTTCGTCTCTTCGGTGAGAAAAAAGAGGGAGAAGAAGAATCTGGAAAAGAAGGTCTTATTCATAAGGCTACCTCTGGATTATCTTCTGTAGCAGATTCTTTACGTAAAGGATTAGTTGGCTGGAAGAATGCTCTCTTTGGTACGAATGATGACGAAGATGATGAGAAGACTCAGCAAGAAGTCATTGATTCTATCAAAGAGAAAGCCTCTGAGATGCTTCCTTCCGGCATGGCTGGCGCAGCCGTTGGCGCTGCTGGAGGCGTTGCTGCTGGTGGTTTACTCGGTACTCTCGTCGGCGGTCCTATCGGCGGAGCTCTTCTTGGCTTTGCTGGTGGTATTCTTTCAAAGTCTGAAAAATTCCAAGATTGGCTTTTTGGTACAGAAGATCATGAAGGCTTTATCAGTGATAAAACTCAAGAATTCTTCCATGAGCATGGAAAGTTCTTAACAGGCGGTGCTGCAGTAGGTGCTGTTACTGGTACAATTACTGGCGGTGGTATTCTCGGTACTATCGTTGGCGGTCCTATTGCTGGCGCACTCATGGGTCTTGCATCCGCTACTGTTTTGAAGAGTGAAATTTTCCAGAAGTTCCTTTTTGGCGATGCTGAAAATGGACAGCTCGGTATTGTCACTCTTGGCAAGAAGTGGATGCGCAACATCGTTGGTGATGCTGAATCCAATGGCGGCGTTTCTGGTGGTAAGCTTGCTGGTATGCTTGGTATTGGCCTTGGCACCGGTGGCTTACTCGGTACTCTCGTTGGCGGTCCTGTTCTCGGTGCATCTCTTGGTCTTGGTGCAGCTATTCTTGCTCAGAAGGATAACTTCCATGAATGGCTGTTCGGCAAAGTTGATGAAGAGACTGGCGTAAAACGAGAAGGTATTCTTGGCCAGTTTAAGAATGCTCTGAATGTCTCCGTATTCCAGCCTATCAAGAATGCTGCTGCAAACTTCATTGATGACGCGAAGAATTTCCTTCAGTTTGACGTCTTCAATAAAATCACTCTGATCATGGAACCGATTGGTGATGCTGTATCGTCCATGATTGGTAGTCTGACTTCGTTTGCTTGGAATACTGCAAAAGATGTCGGTCGATTCATTAAGGAAGACTTCCTTGGTGGAATGGTCGATGCTACGAAGAAGATCCTTCAGCCTGTTACTGCCGCAGCTGTTGCAGCCGGTAATGCTATCTGGGGAGCTGCTAAAGCAATCATTTCTACACCGATCAATCTCGTTATGACAATGCTGTCGCCCATGGCTACTGCACTTCGTCATGGCGTCGGTCTCGCTATTAAGGCGATTACTACTCCGATTGGTCTCGCAGTTAAGACTACTTTTGGTGTATTCTCTAAAGCACTCGGTATTGCCGCAAAAGCTATTGGCACAGCAGTTTCTCTCCCGTTTAAGGCAGTTCAGAAGACATTTGGCTTCATTAATGATAAGATCATCGGCACAGTTGCTCATATTGGTCGTTTTGGCATCTCGGTTCTTCGTGATGTGAAAGACGCCGTCATGAATTCTTGGCCGATGCGTCTGATTCAGACTGCTTTCAAGAGTGCAAAAGATGCTCTTCGCTGGGTTCAGGGTGGCATGCGCCGTCTGGTAAATCCCGTGATTGATCTTGCCAAGTCTTCTGTCACTTACGTTCGTGATCAGGTTACTGGTGCAATTACAAAGTCGGTTAAGAACATCCTTCACTTCATGAATCCTATGACTTGGATCAATGGTATCATTGATAAGGGTCGTAAGTTCTTTGGTCTTGCACCTGAGAAGCGTGAAGAGGGTAGTGGTCTTGGAGCTTATTTCCGTAAGGTTTGGAATGAAACCAAGTACGGAATGGAAAAGAAAGACCTTAGTTCTAAGATGCTCTTTAATCCCGATGGCAGCATCAAAGACGCTGGTAAGGATCTTCCTTGGGCAAAACGAGTTCGTGCAGATGCGGAAGAAAAAGAACGCCAGAAGAATATGGCTAAGGAGCGTCGGCAGAAACGCAAAGACCTCCTTAATAACCAGAGACTGATTGCAAAATACACGAAGAATCAGAGATCGGAAGATACTGAGGAAAACCGTGCATTTGCAAAAGCTGCTGCGCTTGAGCGTGGTGAGCATATTAGTTTCAAGGGTGACGCCATTAAGACTGAATCTCAGATCAAAACTGAGAAGTTCCAGGACGCATCGCTCGATGTTCAGAAGGATACGAATGCTATTCTTCATAAGGCGCTCGATTTTATTCTTGGCCGTAAACCTAAGCTTACAAAAGACGAAGCAAAGGCTGAAGCTTTTACAGTTGGTAAGGCTCAGGGATATACTGATCGTAATACCGATCGCAATATTGAGCTTCTTCATAAAGACGAGAACGGAAATCACGAGGCCGAAATTAAAATTGCTGAAGCTGCACGTGATCGTGCAACGAAGGCGTCTTCTAAGGATCGTCAAAAGAAGTTCTCTGACTACATGAAGGACTATGGGTTCTTTGGTGGTATTGAAGTTGCTCTGTCCAATATCGGTGGTCTTCGTGCTGGCGCTAAAGAATCTAATAAAGATTATAAGCAGCGTCGTAAAGATCGTCGTAAGAATGGCACGATGCTGGATTCCGATCAGACTCGTCATGAGATGAAACTGCAACGCGATATTAACTATGAGGCGTATCTTGATCGCGTCAAAGCAAATCGCGAAGCAAAGGAAGCAGCGCATAACGCTCTTGAGGAGCGTCGACGTAGACGCAAAGAGGAGCGCGAAGCAAAGAAGAAGCGTCCTCATTACGCTGAAGGTACTGATAATGCTAAGCCGGGTCCCGCCGATGTCGGTGAGGAAGGCGAAGAGATGGTTGTTACCGATAAGGGTGCAACTGTCGTTGGTACCAACGGACCTGAGGTTCGTGATATGGCTGGTGGTGAGAAGGTCATTCCGAATGATGTTTCTGCTCGTACTGGCCTCGTAGGTATCTTTGCGGATATCCGTGATCTGCTCGGTGGTATCTTTGATACCGTCAAGGGTGGATTTAGTGATATGGAAACAGCTCGTGAAGATGCTGATACCAATATCACGAAAACCTATACTTCTACGGATGCATCCGTGAAGGCTCCTACCAATATTCCGGTACCGAATATCGGAAATTCAAATTCTCCGTTTGCTGGTGCAAATACAGCAATTACCTCCGCACTGAAAGCCAATGCCACAGTGGATACCGGTAAGACCGTTGCTAGTGAGGAAACTACCGATGGCGAGATTTCTTACGGCGATGCAACTATCAATCCGGATCAGTCTGCTCCTAAGGGTAAGACAGCAGATGAGCAACGTGCTCAGCGTGCTGCTGTTGATGAAAAGGCTGAGCAGGAAGCAAAGGATAAGAAGAATACTGGTTTGATGGAATCCATTAACGAAGGTATTCATTCTCATAATACTATCTGGAATTCGATTTTCTCGAAGAAGGGTATTATTACAGGTGCATTCATTCTCCTTGCTCCTATGGTGCTGAAGCTTCTTGGTAGGCTTATCAGTCTCTTTGCAAATCCTGGCAATGGATCTTCTGAGTCAACGAATCCTGCAGAACGTCTTGTTTCGGACTATATGTATGGAAAGGAAAGACTCGGTGACGGTAGAACATCTGCAGATGTCATTTCTGATGAAGTTGATGGTCTGAAGAATACCGTTGGTAATCTTCTTACTGGTAATATTCCGGATGCTATCAAGAGTTTCCTCTATGATAAGGACGGTAATATTTACAACGAAACTGGAGCCCGTACTAAGCTTCTCGCAGAAGCTGCTGCTGGTGGAGCGCATGCGATCCATGAAGGCGGTAAAAAGGTTATTCCTAAGGTGATGGGTGGAATCGAAAACATCAAGAACCTTGGTAGTGATCTTTTTAAGGGTGGAAAGTTCATCGGTGGAAAGATCGCAGACGGTGGACGGTTTGTTGGCGGAAAAGTTGCATACGGCAGAGATGTGCTTGGTAATGCTATTGGTAATACAAGAGTAGGTAAAGCTGTCTCTGGTATTGGCAATAAGATCACTGGCTTTGGCGGTAAGATCAGTGGCGGGATTAAGAATAAATACCTTGAAGTTACCTCTTCCGCAGTAAATGGTTTCAAGTATGGTGCCGGTAAGGCATTATCGAATGAGACCTTCTCCAATGAAATCCTCACAGGAATGATGGAGGATAACATCAATAACGGCGATCGCGTAGCAGCAGTTGCATCGAAGGTTGGTAAGTTTGCAAATACAACAGCTGATAAGATCATGGCTGCCAGCGAGAAGAGCGGCATCACAAAAGTCATTGACGTTGTGAAGAAATTCTTCTCTAGCATCATGGAAAAAGCAAGCGCCCGATTTGGTGGTTCGGTCAAACCTGGTAAGGTTACAAAACTTCTGTCTAGTGCGACCGGATGTGTCCAGAAGCACTTTAAGAAGATTTCTGGTAAGATTGCTGCCATTCTTGGTACAGCAGCTGGCCTTGCAGGTACGGTTGTCGGTTATGCTGCAAAAGAATCTACTTGGGTAGTTCTTGGTGCTATCAATGGCGTTTCTGGTGCTAAGAGACTTTTCCGCACATCTAGTCAGCCGGATGCTACTATGATGATCATCGCTGGACTCTTTGGTGCATTCAGTGGTTCAACATTTGGTAGCATCGTAGACTGTGTCAATGAGTTGATCGTTTCTGTTACTGGCGTAGATATGTATACTGAACTGGCTACTCTGATTTATCAGATGGTGGCTGGTGACGATAAGTTTGCTGCTCTGGCTGCTGGTCAGACTGAACTTAAGGAAGCATATGATGCCAATGTTAATTCAAGCCTGGAGTCTCAGTATAATGAGATGATTAAAGCAGGCCTGCTCGATCCTAGCGTCACTTTGGAGCAATTCACTGAAGGCGCTAAGAACGGCGAGTATGGTGCAAATATCCAGTCGTTTGCTGACTATAATGATGAGAAGAATCAGACACTTGGTTCTCGTCTTCAGAAGGGCCTTAAGGGCTTTGGCGACAAGGCTCGTGAGAAGCTCGTCGGTAAGAAGCAGAGAGTTTTCGTTGATAAGCAGTCCAATACTGAGTATCGTGAAAACAGTGATGGTACTTTCTCGGCATTTGATGCTACGACTGGTAAGCCGCTGGGAACAGCTAAGCTTGATGCTCGAGCATTCGAGGGACAGACTGGTGAGAACGGTCGTTATGAGGATACTACTGAGCAGAAGAGTGGACTTCTTACAAAACCCATTGAAATGATTAAGGGTGGATTCAATTCTGCCAAGCAGTTCTTTGGTAATTTTGCAAAGAATCTGACTACTACTCTTGGTGATGCTGGTAGTGCACTTGTAACAGGTTTCCGCACAATCAATCAGAACTTTAATGATCCGAATATTGATTTCATGTCTTATGCAAAGGCTAAAGTCAATACTTCCGATCCGACCAATCCTCTCCATGGAATCATCGGAGCAACACTTGGTGTTGGTAAGGTTGCAGTGTTTGTCGGTCATATGATTGGCAAGCTCGGATCTGTTGGCGGAGACTTCCTGCTTAAGAAAGTTCCTGAGTTTATTGGCGGAGCAGCAAGTAATATTGCTGAAATTCCTAAGCATCTTGCCGATTATAGCGTCAATATGGTGAAGGGAGATCCTTCTGCAATTGGCAACGCTAATATCGACTTTGATGGCCCTCTTGCTGGAATCTCTGGAGCAGTCTGTGGTGTTCTGAAGCTTCCGTTCCTTATCGGATCTCTCCCTGCATTTGCTATCAGAGGCGTTAAGGGTAAGATTGATGAATTCGTTGATAGTCATTCAGAACAGATTGACGCAATTAAGACTGGCGTTGGCGAGTCTTGGGACGCTGCTGTGACTGGTGACTTCTCTAAATTCCTTTCTTCTGGTAAGGATAAAACTGAAGGTCTGTTATCTGGTGCAATCGTTAAGATTTTCAGATTACCGATGTATGCTGTCACTGGTTATAATTGGACCATGAATAAGATCGGCGGACTTGTCGACAAGGCTCTTACCGCAGTTGGCCTTGGTGGAATTGATAAGGACATTGCAGCTTATCAGTCAACTCTGAGTCAATATACTGATCCTAGTAAGGCTTGGTCTGGATTCGAGAAAGCTGAAATGCCGAATTCAAAAGATAATGGCCTCAAAAAGTTTATTGGTGGCGCTATTAAACTTGCTTCTTGGATTACAGTAGGTATTCCTCGAATTTTCAACAGCATCGGAGATACCATTAAGAACGCTATCAACTCCATCGGTACTTCTCTCATGGATTGGATCCGTGGTAAGAAGAAGACAGATGGTGGTTCTGGTAATGGTGTTGATTGGGATCAGATCAATAGCGATGTTAATGAGATTAATAAGACTGAAGGTGGCTCTGGTCGCCGTAAGACATCTGGTGGTCGTGGACTTGCTCCTGACACACTGAATGGTGGTACTTATTATTCTCAGGACGATTCTCGTTGGGCATCGAAGTCTTATTCTAAGGCTGACGGTTCTGACGCGTCTGCAACGATGTCTGATACCGGCTGTGGCCCGACGGCTATGGCAATGGTTCTTTCGGATGTCTCTGCAAATCATACCGATCCTATGTCTCTTGCACGTCTTGCTCAGCAGACTGGCGACCGTGACGAAACTGGTACGAATATGAATTTCGTTCAGAATGCAGCAAGCGCTTATGGCGTACGCTCTTCTATGGAACGGAATCCGTCTTCCTCTGAAATCGTCAGTAAGGTTCGCAATTCCAATGGCCCTGTCATGCTTCTTGGCCGTGATAACGGTAATGGAAACTCTCCTTATACCGATTCTGGCCACTATGTGGTTGCAAACGGTGTTGATTCGAATGGCAATATTATCATTAACGATCCTCGCGGCGTTGAGTATTCTGGAGCAGTGTCTCCTGATGAGCTCAATAATAACACATCGGCAGTTTGGACGTTTGACGATTATAAACCTTATGGTGGTTCCGGCCATCGTAAGAGTTTCCGTAATATCATTCGTCGCGTTGTCGGTGGTCGTGGTAGAAGCAATCGTGATCGTTGGATGGATATCGTCATTGAAGTAAAGAAGCAGATCGCAAGATCTGGCGTTGGATATAGTTCAAATAGATATGTCAACGTCACAATTGGCGGACGTACTATTCGAACTCGTTCTGATTGCTCTGGTTTCGTGTCTGCATGTTTGAAGTTCTATGGTGTACTTCCTGATTCCACTCAGCTTTATTCTGGTGAGATGACTCATCAGAACGGACTTATGGCAAATACAGGATTCACCTATAAGACATTCTCCAACTGGAATCTCCAGCCTGGTGATATCGTTGCAAAGTCTGGCCATACTGAGATTTACGCCGGTAGACTGAATGGCAACATTTTTGTCTATAACGTTGGATCTCCGAATTCTGCAAACTCTGCATCTGCAACAGGTCGTGCTTATAAAACGTATTCTTGCGTTTGGACTCCTGGTAAGCCCGGTGCTAATTACACTCAGGCTCCCAAGGGAACGATTCAGTTCAATAACTCTGCTGCAGCATCTGCTGATGGTGCTGATGCAAGTGATAGCTATTATGATAGCGAGACTGAATCTAAGAGTGCTTCGTTCTTCTCACTGATGTCGAACGCAATGTCCACAATTGGTAGCAAGATGTTTGAAGCTGCTGTTACCGGTAATATGGACGTTGACTGGGACGCAGTTGTGAATGAGGTCAATGGCGACACAGATACTTCGTCAGCTTATGACGAGGATGTCGATGCTGTTAGTGGGGCTGATCCTGGTACTGCTTCTGGTAGTATTGAAGGCAATGCTCGTAATATCTTCCGTAAACTCCGTGAAGCTGGCATGTCTGATGCTGGTGCTGCTGGTGTTCTTGGATGCTGGCACAACGAATCTGGCTTACAGCCGAAGAATCTGGAGAATACTTACAATAAGCAGTACGGAATGTCTGACGATCAATATACTGCGTATGCTGACCAGAATGGCAGATTCCCTGACAGTTCTAGTGATAAGGCTGGTTACGGCCTTGCTCAATGGACTTATGCAAATCAGCCTGGTCAAACTTCTCGTAAAGAGAGACTTCTTAATTTTGCGAAGCAGAAGAAGACGTCTATCGGTAATCTTTATACTCAGATCGCATTTGCGTTGGATGAGTTTAAGAACGGTAGCGCAGCATATCGTAACACATTCAAACGTCTTAAGACCATCACGTCTCCTGTTGATGCAGCAACTGCTGTTCTCGGCGGATATGAGATGCCTGGTTGGGGTGATAATAGAGCTAGAACTTCTAGTTATTTTGCACCTCGTGCTCAGTGGGCACAGAAATATTATGATACTTTCCATGGGAAAGATGTCATGAGCGAAGAGGGCGGCAACGGCCCTAAGAAGACGAATTCTAAGAAGAAGAAACAGAGCGGTGCTGAGATGGTTGCTGACGGAATCGGCTCGCTCAGTGGACAACTTCTTGGAGCTTACCTCGAGTATGAGGTTGATCAGCATTCTGACGAATGGTTTGAGAAACTTACTGGACAAAAGCCGAAAGTTTCTCGTGCTGAGCGCAAGAGACAAGCTGAAGCTAAGAAGAAAGCTGAGGAAGAGAAGAAACGCAAGGAAGAGCTTGCCAAGCGTCCGCTTGGTCAGGTGGTCTTGGAGGATGTAGTCCTGCCGGTTGCACTGAAAGCTGGTAAGGATTATATCAATGACAAGTTCAATGAGGCTAAGCAGAATACTGGCGTTGATGCTATTAGTGGAGCTGATAGAAAGGGTGGAAGAGGTGCTACTGTCAAGGATATGCGGTTTGCTCCTGTGGCAAAATCCATTGATCGGACAAATGAGCATAATTCTACTGTGGATTCTTATCAGACCCGTAGCTATTATCAAGCTCCTCATTCTTCTAGCTATACTTCTAAGGAAAAGAATGGCGGCCGTGGTGTTGATGACACTCAGGTTCTTATTCTTATGGATAAGATGGTTGCTCTTCTTAGTACGATCTCTGGTAATACTGAAAATCTGGATGAGCTTTCTGACATCAAAGAAGGTATTTCGAAGATCAAAGCTTCGAATTATACTCCGATGACTGGTGGAAAAGGTGATAGCAAGTCTGGTGCAGTAACTCCTCGCGGAGCATTCAAGAAGTCATATAATAATGGAAGCGTCTCTGATTCTTCCATGACAAATGCTGAATTGGTTGCTCGTCGCATTGCATTTGGGGTCTAAACCTCAGTGAAACAAAATGGTAAGGAAAACTCCTAAATTAACTGGGGTTTTCCTTACCATTTATTTTGTGTTAGAAAGAGGTGATTTATTTCATGGCTTTTACAGAAGGTATGCAAGTCACCACATCAGCAATGACTGACATGAACGGAACACATCTTGCTTCGTTCGTTCGTAAGAATACATATGATATTTTGGAAGTCCATGGTGATCGAGTAGTTATCGGTCAAAACGGAAAGGTGACCGCAGCTGTCAACGCAAATACGTTGACACAAATTGGTGCACCATCTGTGCAGACGAAAGCGGATACTCCAAACGTTCCTATCCCGGATAATACAGCATCCGATAAGGCATCTAACGGTGGTGGAGTTGGCGGATTCCTAACGTCTTTGAGCCAAGGCATTGATAAGACTCTCACGAGTATGATTGATAATTATGGTGAGGATATTACCAAGTATACAATGAAATTATTTGGCCTTCCTCACCAGTTTACTCAATACTGTGACTATCGGACATATTCAATTGCCAATAAACCGAAAAGTCAGCTTATCGGTCGAACCTTTATCGAGAATATCATGCTGGAAGCGCCTGTTGTCACAATCGTTCCTGGACAGCCTATTTATCTTCCGGCTGTTGAAGGCGATAAAAAGAAACAGACTGCATATATGATGGTGCAAGCTGCTAACGGTAATGTGGCAGCTCTTCTTACAAATCTGGATGAAGCGAAGAGAAAGAATGCACTTCGTTATTATGACTTCCAGCAGACATATGTGCAGTATATGAACTATGTCAATATTCTTTGTCAGGTGTCTGCGGCTTTCCTTGATCTTAATGGGATTTCAATTGACGGATCAACTACGCTTGATAAGTTCGATTGGAAAGATTACAGATGGACGAAAGGTGCTTACTCTACTGCATCAAAGAACATCGCAGATGCTTTGAAGAATAAAGTTGGCTCAACCATCAAAGGTCTTGCATCAATGATGGGTATCGCACTTAATAATGAATCGTCGATTCCTGCAATTGGAAAAAGCGAAGAGAAAGATGCGATTGGTTCGATCTCTGATATTCTGACTCAGATGAACTTTGTCGAATTTTATGTCGATGCAAGCACTTCTGGGTCTGATGGATTCTCAAACCAGCATGAGGCATCAAAACTTTCAAGTATCTACGATTCAGCAGATGATTTCGGTAAAGAAATTGCATTCCTTGTCCAATCTGGCGGTGTTGATGATACTCAGTTAAAGCAGCTTACAACAGGTGCAGCTGATGCTATGTCATCGGTTCTTTCTCAGAGTAAGTTTGGTATCGCTGGTGTTATGAGTCGACTTCTTAGCACGACTTCTAATGTCATCAGCGGTGAGACGATGGTCTTCCCTGAAATTTACAAGAAGTCTAGCTACGGAAAGAGTTATAACTTGACCGTTGACTTACGTACTCCGTATGGTAACAAGCTTGGCTTCTATTTGGATATCCTTGTACCTCTTTGGCATCTTGTGGCGCTTGCCGTTCCTAAGCAAACAACAGCGAATACGTATGGTTCTCCGTTCCTTGTGAAAGCATACTATCCTGGCGTGTTTTCTTGTAATCTGGGCATCATTTCTAATATGACGATTAGTAAGTGCCCAGATGGTGGAGAGTGGTCTGTTGATGGATATCCGACCCATATCCGAGTCGACTTTACAATCGACGATCTTTATTCCGATATGAGTATCACACCGTCTGGTGATATTACCCTTTTCCTTGCAAATTCTAGTCTGATCGACTTTATTGCATCTCAGTGTGGTATCAGTCTTGTGACTCCTCAGCTTTCAAACCGTATCGCTCTTGCTACTACTATTGTGAAATCCGCTGTGGTTGGTGCTGGTGATAATGTGAGCAATGCAATTTTTGGTGGTCTTGAGAATCTTATTGCTAGTATCACGGGAGTGTAAAAAGCATTGAAGAAGATTGAGCGTGAGTATCGTAAACTCTATGGAGAAATTCCTAGAGATCCACAGCAACGCTTTGTTTATCTCCTTGATCAGCTTAAGCTTGGCAGGCAAAAGGAGTTAATTTCCGATAAAATCCATCATATTCTTAATATTCATTGGAGTCATATGGATTTTACGATTTATATGATTCCAAAAGCAACTCCACGCCCACGGTATTCTTCTATGACGAATAGCTTTTATGTACGTGGAGCAAAAGACAACAAAGATCTTTTTGATAAATTTGCAAAAGGAAGAGATCTTCCGATGATCAATACTCCTTGCAAATTTACATGCGTGTCTTACTTACCAATCCCAAAGTCTATGTCAAAAGCAGATACTATTTTGGCAGAGCTTGGATTAGTTAGACCTATAAGTAAACCTGATTGGGATAATCTGGGGAAAGCATATTCCGATATGATTCAATCTAAAATTTTAGCAGATGACTCTCTTATCGTAGAGGGAGTCTCTAAGAAGTATTATTCACTAAAACCTAGGATTGAAATTCATATTGAATGGATGGATGAACCAGATTGCCTATATAATTATAATAAATTTGGAAAGAAGGGTTGACTATGGCTACAAGTCAGATGTTCGGCTATTTCAACGGTCAGTATTACATGGTCGATGAATCAGCCAATATCGTGGTGCCTGAAGATGCAAACTATAAGAAGTCTGGTATTCAGGTATCTAAGAATCTCAATAACGTATATGATGTCGACATGTACCTCTATCATTCCGATCTGACAACAGAAGAGAATGGTGAGCGTGTTGCCTTCATGAAGGAGTTCATTGTCAATGAGAAGGTACCTCAGATTATTCACGTGAATAATGAGTTCCTGATCTCTGTAGATTATGAGCTCTTTAATAAAGACGGGAAGTGTCTGTCTAATGGCGTTCTTTCCACTCTTGCTGAAAGTTGCAATGGTGTTATTCTCGCTCCTGTGGATCAGTTCAATCATATGATGTACCGTAAGCTGTATGTCTTTGATGGTCGAATTGAGATCCCTGTACCGAATATTTCTCGGTATGGTATCAAGTGCCAGTACAATCAGCATCCGTATACGATTCGTATCAATTCGATTAAGGTCACTACCACATATGGTAATGACACTTACATGATCGGTAAGGATGAGCAGGTTGTTCGTGGCAAGGACGTTGATGGAAAGTATCACAGTGCAAAGTATACTCTCTATCATCATATGTGTGATTGCCCGAATGAGATCACTCATAATAACTATGCGTCCAAGTTCCTTACCAATGCAAAGATTGGTACCTCCATCATTGACTCTATGGTTGGTCCTGCTGTACTGGAAGCACCTGCAGATTACACTGAGGTTGTAGTTGCGGATATTCCTTGTGCTACACAGGACAACAGCTATACTGTCAAGATTGATGGTAAGGCAGATCAGATCGTTCTGAATGTGGAAGCGATCGTGGATAACTTCAATACGGTTTACGATATTGCAGACATCAAGGCTCTGCTTGATACCGTAAACGGGGCAGGCACTGATAAGGATGACTCCTCAACCGATACTGATACAGGTAATAATGGTAATCATTGCACCTGTGGTGGTAACTGTGGCTGTTGCACAAAGAAGGATGATTCCACAGTGGCTCCTCCCACTGAGGACAAGAAAGATCCTGTAGTTCCTCCCACAGATACTGATCAGAAGGGTGATCAGGGTACCACTGAGAATCCTGATGAGAATAAGGATCAGACCACTGAGGGTGGCAAAGATAATCCTGAAACTGGCAAATAAATAATTTATGGTGATGCTTGGATTGCATTGAGTTTTAATGCATATTCAAACATCACCATAAATTTAAGGCTGGATACTCTAGAGTAGAAAGGGGTTTCGCAATTATATGGCAAATACTTCAAGTAGCGTATTATCTGAGGTAAAGAAGATATCTGGTAATATGCTAAGCACCATTAAAGAGATTCTTAATAAAAATGACATTTCGTACTCAGAGGTTGATTCCATGAACCTCGTTGTAAATAAATCGGATGAGCACTCGATCAGCTCTGATGAAATTCGGGCTTTAGCTACAGAAGCCGCAGGTTGCTCCATTCTCGCTTTTGATACTTTGATTGATATGGTGGATGTCAATAACAAGGTATATGTGAGACAGCAACTGAAATAAAAATGATAGGCTAGAAGGTTTTCATATTCCTTCTAGCCTATCATTTAAGCCTTGTCAGTGATATACTTATAGGTCATATCACGAGTGTTGCGAAGATCGAAATTCTCCAGCTTCAGAGCCTTCAGCATTGCGAGCTTTGTATACTCATGAACTGCCTCAGTAAAGATATCCTGAGGATCGGAGCCTTGCATCTTATTGGCCTTATTCATCATAATAGCCTCAAAGAGAGAGGGCTGGTATACCTTCGGACGACCTGAGAAACGATAGTTTGTAGCTTCGTTCACAGCGTCCTGCATGGTCTGATTGTCCATGATCTTATTATCCTGAGCGAGAGTATCTTCAATATCATGACGATACTGATCCTCGTCAGCAACCTTCTGCTTCTCTGCATCAATGGTAGTCTGGACGTTATTCTTGATGATATCACTGATTTCATCAAGGCTCATCTTTGCATTGATGTTCTTGATAGCAGTATCGTTTGCTGTGGGATCGTAATGAATCGACTCAGGATCAATACGACCGATGTTATTCTTCTTGATGGTGACTGCATGCTTAGCGGCGTTTTCAGCCTCAGTTACGATCGTACGAAGCACAGAAGAATTATTCTTCTTCAGAGCTTCACGGACGTAGTATTCTGTAGGCTTATTATCACAGCGCTTGGCAATAAAATCGCGAACTTCTGCACCAGCGTCCGACGGAGAAAGGTTCTTGTCGGGATCGTTGTAAGGAAGGGCGTTCTTATAGATTTGACCAAGGACTGTATCAATGCAAACGGACTTGCCGTCTTCTGCAGCTTTCAGTGTCATGCGACGCATATGCTCGGGATCGTTTTCAAATGCACTCATTTGATCCATACGATCCTTTGCTTTATTCTTGGCATGAATGAAATCGAGAACTTTTGCTTCACGCTCATCTAATCCAGCAGTTTCCAGCTTGAACTGAATTGCGGATTTCATAATTCATAGCCACCTTTCTTAATAGAGTATTGAGTTCAAAACTTAACTGATTGTTTTTACGACCTCTACGTTGAGCTTGATATCATCCTGTGCAACAACGAGAACCTCGGGAACGTATTCACGGAGTTCTTCCTTGGTAAGATCATTCAGATCAGTTACCTTCATGCACACTGTCTGATACTTCGGGTCGTAATCATTGATTCCTGTAAATCTCAGATGATGGACGGCAGGGAAATTATTCTCGATCGCCTTAATCATATTTGAGATATAGAGGTCATTCGAACCGGTAGAATTGACTTTTTCGACAAACGCTTTGATGAATGCCTGGAGTTCCAGCCATAACATTTGTAGCAGTTGTACCGTCCACAAGTTTTACGTCGTAGCTGATACTAATATTAACACGGTCGATGAGTTCTTGCTCGTCGCCGATATAGTAGTTATTACTACGACCGTAAGTGTTATAGAACTTGATATCCAGGTTTGTGTTGTTACGAAGTCTGGGTGAGCACTCTTCAAGATAACGATAGTTATCTGTAACCTTGCTGATGAAGGTATTGAATGTGTCCGTGCTATTCACCATGTCTGCTTTTACCATAGGAAGCAGAGACATAGCAGCAATTGTGCACTTTTCATTTCCTTCTGTGTCGAGAGAACCGGTATAGAAGGTCACATTACTACGCATCATATTCAGAGGTTCAACGAAAGTCAAGCCTTCTGTTTTTGCAGAGTATACATTGGCCAGAGAATAGAGGTCAATGTCGCCACCAGGAACTGACTCACCCTTATCATTTTTCGGGCGGAAAAGATCGAAGAATCCAGGCTGTACTGCGCCGATATTATCACGGTAGCAGATGTATATATTGACAGAGCAATTTTCAATCGGTACGTAGTGGTAGTCAACGCTTTCTGCACTCACAAGATTGAGAATCGCAAACATCTTGTCTGTCGTAATATAGTCGTTCGTGATAATCTTTGCACTAAATGTTACCATGGATTTATCCGAAGCATCCACTTCGGACGGATACAGTTCGATGTATCCAACCTCTTCGTCACCATTCAGGAAAGATGCAAAGATACGGACGTCATTCAGAATACCGGTAGCAGACTTGTAGTTTCCGAACTCGTGGACATAATCTCCATCCAAAACTGTGGAGGGAATAATGCTGAGAGAGATCTCATATCGACTATTCTCTTCCAGTCTACGATTCAGCTTCAGTTTTGAAGTAATGAACTGACAGAGAAGATTATCGTTGGACGATACGTAATCCAGACTCACAATCTCATTCTGGATGTTCTTGTAAAGACCGACAAGATTCGGGCTCTTTGACATGGAAATCAAGAACGGGTTTGTATAAATGAACTGATAACCCTGCTTGAATTCAACTCCACCGCTGAGAATCAGAGGCTTCAGATCTTCCATGTCGATACGGGTTTCCAGCTTTTCACCAGACCAATTGTATCGAGAATAGCCGTTAAGATCCTGGACGTAATACTCACCGAGATTAGAAAGCTTGTAGATATTGATATCTTTCATCAGCTTTTCATATCCGATATAATCACCAGTTTTATTACCAGTCGTATCAGACTCATAATAGACCTGATGTGATTCTACAGACAGAGCGAGCATTCCGTTTTCGATCATTGTGGTAAGAGTATCGGTGGAAAGATCTCCATCAATTTTATTACCATCAGCATCATAATGCTTACCATCAGACAGATAATACGTACCAGATTCATTATCTACATAATGCTTGGTTGTGATGGTTTCTTCACGGTAGCAGACTGTCTTCTTTTTAAGACCAAGAAGCTCAGTCTTTGCAGCCATATCAGCATCGGTATATTCATTATACTCAATGATGTTACCATCGGCATCATAATGCTGCCAATAACCTTCTCGGTTTTTAACGAAAAACGTCGTGTTCCAAGTAGTCGGATCTTCTTTTTTGCTATTATCAAAGACGATAATCTGATCACTAAACCAAATGCTCGGTGTTTCATACCGATCTTTATAGAGGTGATCCGTGATCGTCTTATCATATGACATATAGCCAGGGAGCAGTCTCACTCTAGTTCTGCTGTCACCTTCGTATACGAAAAGATGACCAGGGTTCAAAGTGTAGACGCTACCGTTCTCAGAACGATCGAACTCAAAGCTGTTGATGTTTGCACCGAGCGTGTTTGTTGGGTAGATGTAGTCATCACGCTTGATCAGAAGGAACGCTGAGAAGAGTCGTTCCATAATATCGTCACGGCGTTTAATGACGAAAATCTCGTTACCATACCGATACTTATAGTTGTAGAAATACGTGGAAATATCGTTTTCGGTAGAAAGCTCATTCGCTGTTGAGAATCCTTCCACAGTAAGAGCCTGAAGTGCATCAATGGAAAGCTTTGAAGCACCACCAGCAGCCGGAGATACGGCTTTACCAGCAATAATCATTTTAGAATTATATGCATAATTCTCAGAATACGGCTGGAAAGTAATGCTTCTACCAGTATACTCTTCAAAGTTCGCTTCTTCTCCAGTCGTGGTATATGTGATCACTTTGATATCTGAGTTAAACTCAGGCTGGAAGTATCCATCTTTCGGAGAGAAAGAAATCTCCAGAATATTCACATCTTTCAGTCTATAATAGCAGAAAGGTGTTTTAAGAGGGAGAGAGAATTTTACCAGCTTATCAAGTCTTGTATAATCGGATGCAGTAGGTGCCTTGTAGAAGATATCAAATCCAGCAAGGGTATCGTCAAATTCGAAGTCCAGAACCGGATAATTGATCTTCGTATTTGTGATGATCTGCTCGTGAAGTTCTGTGCGAGTTACCTGTCGAGCAGTCAGCTCCAACATCAAAAGGCCGTTATTCACATTACGCATCTTCAGATACGGATTCGTAACAGTCGATACTGAGTTCGGAACAGCCATGTCGTACTTTGCACTATAGACATATTCTGATTGATAGGTACCCGCAATATTCTTTTTCTTTGCTTCGATAATGACGTTGTAATCAAGAGTGAAAGAAATATCTTCCACATTGATGATCATATCCTTATCAATCGTAAATACTACAGTTCCGTTTGAAGAATCCTGGCTGCCATAGAGGAGGATGTCTTCCTGCTGTAATAATAAAACGAATGTGCAAGTTGCTGCGGATCCGAAAGAATTATCCAACTGGAAAATAGCGGCATGGGAATAGATGGATTCCGGGATAATTGCCTTATTCGGAAAAGCTTCATTGATAAGAACTGAAGCCGTATTCATTGCGTCTTCAGTGATATTTGCAATCTGCTCCATGACGAAGCCTTGCTCGCCAACATTCAGAGCTGACAGCGGAATATCACCAAAATATTTCTGACCAAGAGTAGTCAGTGCTGTATCTTTAATGGAGTAACTGTCCGTATAGTCACGGTCAACAACGATTTTGTCCGTTGTAGTTACTTTAGCCATTTAGCATTTCTCCTTTCCTAATAGATTAGAGATTATCTCATGGGACGGAATCTAAGCTTAAATGTGTATGGGAGATTTCTCTTACCATCACCATTGAAAGTTTCAATGAACGGAATACCAGACCATGTGTAACCAGTACCGCAAACAGCAGGCTGGAATTTATTGACGTATCTCCATTGTCCCATTGTGGGACTATGAGTATTGAACTCGATCAAAGAGAGAGGATTGAAATCTTCTTTCCATGAGAATCGGTATTCAACGGAATATTCAGGATTTGCAAGTCGTGTTTCGGAGTCGTATGCAAACGAAGAAGACGGCATTGTGACCGGGAATACACCGTAATATTTTGACCAGAAGATAATCGTTTCTCCGTCTTCTGCTGTCAGGATGTAATATACACACGTAGCATAATCAAGGATTCGATCCTTGATGTAATTGACATTCGGCATGACTTTACCACGGTAGACATGTGATACATAATCAGACCAGAGTTTGTGCAGATGATAAATGTGAAGATCACGATCGTCTACGTATTTGACCTGAAAACTACCTTCTGTCTTGCTCTTGATATTACTCTTGCCGTACGCAACCTTATGACCTGTCAATGCCTGACCGTATGCGTCAGTATCAATATACTCATCGGCTGTCTGGAAGGATTTTGCCTTGTTGGACAGGTATAATGCGAACTGATGATTGTATCCTGCCTTGGACTGCGTCAGTTCTCTCAGCATCTCAGGGCAATGCTTCAGAGCATAATAATACTCCGAAAGATTTTTCAAATCATCCGATAATGCGGGAGATGACAGACCGCCATTTGATCCTTCAGCGTAGATATTACAATCAGGGCGAACGAAAAATACATGCGCAAATGTTTTTGAAAGGGCATCATTTCCATTCGGCTGTTTGTACTTATTATAGTACTTCGTATACTGACGATACAGCGTTGTCGGATCCATCAAGTCGATGTTGACTGACTGACGAATTGTATTCATATTTACGAGAAGTTTTTCCTTCTCATAATCCATGAAATAATCATAGCGATAGAGAGAATGATTTTTATCAGGGTTAGCAGTTTTATTTGGGAAGCCATATTTATTCTGAACGATGCTGGGAGCATTTCGGTCGAGGGCATTGATTGTAACTGAACTTTGCTGATATTTGAGATCTCCGTACTTCAGCATATTCATGACAGCATAGTAGTCAGCCGACTGCTTTTCTGTGTAGGTGTAATTATAGTCAGAATTCTGTGTTGTCTTATATCTTCTCGTAAGATACATAACTCGACTATCACCTAATACGGCATTTGTAATCCACGATTTCAAAGATCCAAATAGGTTACTAACCGTATGCGATAGTAAGTTTTTGCCAAGATTCATAACTCCGTTCACAAGAGCTTTACCGGCACCGGTTCCGACATAGGAGTCTATTTTTGAACCGACCCAGTTTCCAGCCTGATCTTGAAGTTTATCCACACCGTTTTTGATATTGCTGATGGTATTCTTGGCTCCATTTACCATATCGCCAAGAAAACTTTGCGCATCAATCTCATCTTCCGGATTTGCTGGCACTTGCATTGGTGTTGGAACTGGATATGTCGATTTCAGACTCTTTTCTGGGAAAGATACTAGCGTGTTGATATCGACCGCAGCAATCTCTTTTCCATCTTTACCAATGACGACTCGAGAATCTGGATAATTTTGACCACCAATCTGTATGATTTCATACACGTTATTTCTGACAAAAGAAGCAAGGTGAGTACCATTTACATCAACAGATGCAGAGGTACTTACCTTGTCACCAATTTTGAGAGCCATATATGAAGTCGTCACTCCTTTCTTTTTCAATGTAGGGTTTCCTCGTAATCGCTTACCCTATTGTTTTCAGGTGCTATATTCACTAGGGTTTCTCTTAAGTACAAGTATTTAATGTCAACTCTAGTGTTTAATGGAAAGGAGTGATAGGCATGACCACTAAACACGGGAAAAGGAAGACGGTTAAAACTCGTGACATGATGCTGATCTTATGCTCCACATTGGTCATCATCTATACGATTATTGACATCATTCTTGGCTTCGTTGGTCTGAAGACTGGTAGCCAGATTCAGCTTGATAGCACACTTACAACTGAAGTTTTTGGTTTTGCAAAGTGGGTTATCACAACTGGCGCTGGTATTACCGTGGCGAAGACACTGAAAGGACGTACCAACAGTGATGAGACAGAGCCTCCTCCTATGGATGATTCTGATAATAATGAGTAAAGGAGTATAAAGAGATGGCAACAAATCTTGATTTTGTGATCATGGAAGCTGCTCAGTCTGGACTTCTGTCTAATGATGAAGCAGTTTCAATGTTCACAGTTACCACAGAAGGTGCAAACTGGGAAGCACATAAAGAATATCACGATCGTACTCGTGCTGCAAAATCTCTTGTGAAGCAGTATAAGAAAGATGTGAAAGCAAAGAACTTCAAGGCAGCAGCTGCAGATCTTGATAAGGCGGTTGCGATTATGGAAGATCTTGATACGTCACTGAAGGAGTGGCGTGAAGCTTCTACATTCGGCAGCTATATCACAGGTCTTTTCATTCCTATTCTGAAGGACTTCATCCCGTTCACTGGCAAAGCTGCTATTGATCGGACGAAGGAGTCTATGCGACTGAATAGCGTAGGCAAGGGTCTCAATGGTGGCCAGATTAACTACGGTGATAAGAACTTCTACATCAATCGACTGATTCAGTATTCTGACGAGCTGAAGAATAAGATCAAGTTCCGTAAGAAGGAGCTTTCTCGATATGAGAATAATATGGCAGCTGTTCCCGCGAAGAAGCCTCTGTTCGCAAAGGAATACGTTGACGATCTTCTTTCTGATCTGAATGAGACCGAAGCATTTTTCAATGAATATTCCGCATCATCTTATATGACTGACGAGGAGTATTACTCTGAAGGCGTTAAGGAAATTCTGTCAAAGCTTGCTCCGAAGAAGGAGAACGTTGATAAAGCGAAGAAGAACGTTATGAACGCACTGAAGACTGCAAAGAGTGCAGTTACTGGCGGCACTACGGATGAAGGCTTTCTTCGTCAGCTGAATTCTTCTATTACCGAGCTTACTCGAGCTCGTCTTAAGATGGTGAATGCATATCAGGAAACTTCTGGTGTTATTCGCTATCTGACTCCGTCTGATGACGCCTTTGATAAGGCGAAGGAACTGGTTGCACAGTACAAGAGTGCAATTGACAACTATGAGAAGGAGATCAATAAGTTCAGTGACGATATTAAGCCTGCTGCACGTGCCGTTGTTTCGAAGGGAGCAAATTACGCTTACTATTCTAAGCTGACCTCTGTCTGTAAGGAAGAGGTCAGTGCGAATCGTGGCTTCTACGATACTTTGAAGAACGTGGTTTCTTCTCGTGAGAAGTTCGTTGTGTATAATCGTCATGATGACACGATTGACAATAATTTCGAGAAGTCTATGTCGAAGTTTAAGTATCGTTCTGATGAGAACGAGCAGCTTCAGATGGCTGAGTCCGCTGTTGATGACATGAAAGCTATTTTTGACGTATAAGCATTAGAAAATGCCCTATAGAGTATCTCAACTCTATAGGGCATTTTACTTACTTTAAACGCTTTGTTAGGATGATGGGTTGATATTCGGACTTTATTTTGTATTCCGGTACTCCCGTGATTCCAGGGAGACTAATTTGACTTGCAGAATATAAATCCGAAATCACTGAATCTTAGCTCGGTATCTTCTAAAATTCAGGGAAATGACAGCAATCATTCTACGATCATCTAGATCTCCTGACAGTACTTCCACTTCGCTGGTAAACTTATATCTCCAAGATACCTTCTACGAACATTTTAGATCTCCAGTATTAATTCGATATAAGTCTACTTTTGGTGAATTTCAAGAATCATATCGTCTACGAACATATAGATCTCGGACAATCATCCATCGTTTCATCAATACTCTTGCTTAGAAAGTATCAGTTCGTCTACGGCCATCTAGGTCTCGGAACTCAAGATAAATGTCTAAGCAATGCCATAATAAATAGTTGGCCAGACTGCAAAATTAATACAGCCTGGCCAACTAAGTGTTCAGAATATTAGATCAGTTTGGAAGATTAGCCGTTGATCATCTCATACAGCTGATCGAAATCGGGGGACTCGGTCTCGTCGTCGTCAGTAGACTCCATGACTTCCTCGACCTTCTTATCCAGCTCGGAGATGAGCAGAGTACGCTCGGTGACAGTGATTGTGCCGTTGAGCTCGGCATCATAGATAGCGCAGCGAATCTCAGCAGCCTCAGCCTTTACCTCTTCCTTCTTCTTGAACAGGCCAGCGATAAAACCGGGAGCACCCTTGACCTTAGCGAGGGCATAGCCAGGAGCTGCCTTAACCTTCTTAGCAGCGTTGCTGCAAGCACCCTTCCAGTCTTCGATCATTTCAGCATGTGCAGCCTTTGCATTTTCCTTGATGTCAGCGATAGTCTGCTTAATGGCAGCATCTGAACTATTGAGATGCTTGCTGATGGTATACAGATCGCTCAGCAGATTGCCGAGGTCCTCGTTCAGCTCTGCTGCGAACGCCTCATAGATATCTTTGCGCTTCTGGGTGTACTCGTCCTTGGAAAGTGTAACGTCGACATTGTTCATCTGACGAGCATACTTCTGATAGGTTGCGTTAACAGCGCGCTTCCAATCGTTGACGGCTTCATTGACCGCAGCCTTACCAGAGCGACGATCGTCCTTCTGAGCGCCGAGCATAGTCTTCTGAAGCTTCTGCTTACCAAGAGCAGTGCTGGTATCGACCATCTTATTCTTACCGTACCGATCAGCGGCCCGGTCAGCAGCGTTCTTCTTGTACTTGGGCTTGGACTCACCCTCATCAGCTTCCAGAATGTTCAGGAGCTCATCGCGGGTATCAATGCTGATCTCGTTATTCTGCTCAGCTTCGCAGATGATATACTTAAGATCCATAATATAGTCATCCTTTCTTATTATATATAAGCGGTAAATGCTTATTTAGGTGTTTCGGTTGAGTAATGCATCATCGGTTGAGTAAGGCATCTGTTGCTCGTTTTTTAGCATCAAAGACCTGAAATGCTCGCTTAATCGGATTCATTGAGATATCCTTAGTGTAGTCGGCACCTCTGATAGCTGTTGCAGTATTCATATAGCTTGTTGCATAGCTAGATGATACAGCAAGGGCTGTACCTCCTGCAGCTGCGAGTGTTGCAGCGACAACTGAAGCCGGATGCTTTGCACAGTAGTTGTATGCTTTTGACGACACGCTGTTAAATTGGTTTGTGATGCTCTTAATGAATCCGATCTTAGTGGGATCGTCCTCATTGAGAGCACATTTTTGGAGAATGTCAATTGTATCTGTCCATTTCCCCTGGATTTCAGACATATTCTTGTCGAAATCCTTGATCTCTTTATTACTGAGCTTCACAGCGTCAGCAATGCCGATGTTTAGCTGTCGCACGTCAGAACCATCCAGATTCCAACTCTTGATAATACCCTGAAGCTTCTCAGAAAGTTCATCCTGAGCCTTCTTGTATTCATCAGCGTTTTTATACTGGGTGGTTTGAAGCTTGCGTACGCCAGCAACAGCGGCTTTCACATAATCATCGTATGCAGCGATATATTTCGCACGATCGGTGATTTTGATTTTTTGACCAGCAAGCTCTTTGTTTGTGACAAGAGCCTGTTCGACATTCTTCAGCTTTCCGGAAGCAGTGATCTGGTTGAACTTAGTCTTGACAGCACCGGTAACTTTCTTAACGAGAGTTTTAATCCCGTTAAGAATCTTACCGAAGAACGCCTTGATAGAGTCAACGAACGACTTTCCAGCTTCCTCAAGCATAAAGGATACATCGTTTGATGATTCGTTAAAATACCCAAGTTTGACCTTATTGTGAACTTCCGTTACATCAATCATGAACTTATCATAAGCACATTCATAGAGGTAATCGGCCTTTTCACATTCAAGGTCAAACTCGAGAAAGTAACTATCCATCAATGTGATAACCTCCTTTCTCTATGTATTATTCGTAGAATTAATATAATGTAAGTACCCACCCTGAAACAATTCCCTAAGTTTACAAGGGTTACTACGTTGTAAAGGAGTGAAAAATTATGCGTTATCCAGAATTGGATGTACTCTTCCTAGAGAGTGAATGCATCTCTATGGAAAACGATCACATGATGCGATCCTACATTGACGCATTTCATGTAGAAGCTACTGAACTCTATACGGAGGCAGCTTCTCATATTATTACAGACCACGAAACTTTAATTCTTTATGAGAATGCGTGTAGTGATCTGATTTCCAAACTTTCCGGATTTATTCAGAAAGTTATTGATAACGTCGGCCTTTTCTTCCGTAATCTAAAGATTAAGATCTTTGGTAGTAAGGAAGAGAAAGAAAAGCTTGCTCAGATCAAGGCAGCTGTTAAATCTGCAAAGAAGCTCCCTGAATCTGCTCGCAAACAAATCAAGGTCTATCGTACAAAAAAGAACAAGAAGGCACTTGATGCTTACATCAAAGAGATGGCTCAGCTTGAGCGTCGTTTAATGCGCCTTAAGGTTGAAGCAAATAATGATGCTAGTTATGGACTCCAAATGCTTCCTATCGTTGGCGCATTTGTTCCTAGCAAGGATAATACATCTTCAATCATGCTCGAGTATAACGACATTAAAGATGCTATGGATAAGTGCAATGCCAAATATGAAAAGCTTATCGAGCAGAATGCCGAGGTCGTTAATCTTGCGCTTGAAGATGCGATTCGTTTTTCAGACAAAGATCTGAAAGACATTGAGCTTGATATGGATGCTGTTAAGGCTGACTCCGATAAAGTTCTTGCTAAGTTTAAGGAAGACGCAAAAGGAGTTAAGGTAAAAGAGCAGGCGAATCTTCTTCAGAGGATGACGTCTTCTATCGAAACACATGTCCGTAAATATATGCGAGATTGTGGTGGGTATCACCAGAAGAATACAGCAGCTCTTTTAGCTATCGCAAAAATTACAGGCATTACACTTACCTCACTTGGCGCAAGTGAGTTAATAAAGCAAGCGACCCAGGGTGAAGTCGATATTGCTGGTAGTGTTAGGGATGCTGCTGTTAGTACGTATAACAATAAAGTCGCTCCAGTTGTCAGCGATGCTGTTATGCGTATTCCGCTTGCTCGAGATAGTATGTTGAATCACACTGGTCTTAATGCATATGATATGACGGCAACAACTCTTAGAAAGGATGGCACTGAGCATACTCCAGAAGAGTGTATGTATAATGGTGTATGCCAAGCGGTTTATGCATGGGCTTCCACTGGATTCTCTCCAAAATCAAAAATATCTAAAAAGGTGAAAGATCTTATCCAAGCGGCGTATGCGAATTCGGATAAGTTAACTTATATCTACGAGTTACCTCACCTCGTCACAATTGATTTCACCGATACTGTTATTACAAATACTTCAAAGAAGCAAGTGCTTATGGTGCCGTTCATGCTGAAGTATATCAATAAGCATCCGGAAGTTGCTTGGCCGAAACAGTTTGTTACCGATCTTTCAAATGCAAAGGAAAAGGATGGTAACGACTATTTCGGTAGGTTTATGAATATTTATCTGGAAAAAGTCGTTAATATTCAAGACGTTCCGAAGTTCAAATCTACTATTCGTTCTTATAGAACGGATTGGAAGGCTGCTCAAGCTAAAAACTAACGATTACAAAAAAGACAGAGATACATCTATGATTAGAGTATCTCTGTCTTTTATAGTTCGTATGTTTTTAGTTTGATTCTATCGGATCGTACACCACAATCTTTTTCAAGAATATTATAGTGGACGTAAATTGTTTTTGTGAGCGGAAGATATTGTGTTAAAGTTCTCCTTAGATAATCAATGTCAGTTCCTTCACTTCCATCATTATCTGCATAGATATGGTAAATGATGTTATTTCCAACGAATCCTTTTTGCATCATCGTTTTCATCATATTACCATAGAACTTTCCACACGTGGCTAAGTTTAAAGTATTCTCTTTTATCTCATCCAATCCGTATGCAATTCCCATGCAATCAAATACTCCTTCTGAAATATTGATCGTAATATCATCTGGAGTAAATAGATCGACAGCTGATGAAATTGCATAATAGGGTCTTACTAAACTTTCGTTTAGAATAAGAGAATATTTAAACCAACGAATCTCTGTATCGGGCCGAATGCTTCGGAATAGGATTTGAGTTCCCGTAGAAGTGACGAATCCAACGAAATCTCTATCCAAGAAGTTTGCAACTTCAGGTTTTACGGTTATCGTATGGATATCGTTTTTCAAGAGAAACTCTCGTAAAGAAGTGATCACTTTGCAGTCTTTTAAGTCCTGCTCAGTGAATTTTCTTCCGAGTCGATTTTCAATGTATCGAATTTTTTTCTCTTCATAATTCTCTGGAAGCTCATAATTGAATATGATTGCTGGACGATCTGGATTGATTGCAGCATTCTTATCAGAAGTTTTGGCAACCTTTCCGGCATCGTTGAGTAGATTTTTATCCTGGATTTCCAACTCTTCCAGCACGTCTTTATCTACGATCCCATGTGCTGGACAACGGAAGCAGTTATAAAGAATTGGAAGATTATCATTAGGAGATATTCGGATATAAAAATGACCCGTATTCTGGTTCTTTACAGAGTCACCACAATACGGGCATCGAGTACGAATATTGATATCACTTACTTTTTGTGTGAATATGGGTCGTTCCATTAACTGCTTAATTAATTCAATTTTAAATTCTCGATTTGTCATAATTTCACCTCCTATTTAGTAGTCTGTCATTAGCGGGATGGGAAAAAAGAAATCCTGGTGTAGCATGTGATTCTGTGCTACACCAGGATTATTATTCGTTATTAGAGGATGTCTTCACCATCAGACTCGGGAATATCGTTCCCATCTTCGTCGACAGGAATGATCACCGGAGTTTCATAGGTCTTCTTGCAGGGGATTGGATCGGTCGGCTCCACGTCATCCGTGTAATCGTCTTCGTCCTTTTCGGTCAGAGGCTCACGGCTGCTGAAGTTGCTGTTAGCACTCACACGGTCACCCTCAATGGGATCATCGTCTTCATCTTCCACGGCATCTTCTCCAGCTTTCACCAGATCATTGAAGCTCGGAACGGCGTCGCCATCGTAGTCGCTCGGAGAAAGCATGCTGAGACACAGCGACGCGGGAATGACAGGACGCTTTTCACTATCGTTATCACTCGTGGCTATGTTGTGGTGCTTCGGTGCAGGGATACCGTTGAAGAGGTGTGGTGCAGAATCTTCCTCATCATCGTCCCAAGGTGCAATCTCATAAGACATGTCAATGAGGCGACCCATGACTTTGGCGGTATACTTTGCAGCGCCGGCGGTGAGCACCAGCTTAGCCTTCCGCATCTCATTATGGTACTCATCGAGCACACGCTTCTTTGCTGCATTCTCAGCGGCAATGATATCCTCCTGGGTATCACCGTTGATCATAACAGTTGCCTGGAACTTGCAAGGGAGTCTGAGGTCCTGATTGATGCTATGCTTTCCAAAATTGAAGCTGTTGAAGATGATGTTGAAACTGTCGCAACCAGGAATCTGAGAATTCAGGGTATCGGTCAGACGCTTGGAATAGTAGAGGATAGCGTCATACTCACATTCAGTGAGAACAGCGGTAGCCATCTTACCATCATTATAAACCTTCAGCATTTTTCATTTCCTCCAATATTTTCACTTTTTATTCGGATCTTCAGCGGTGCCTTCCAGATAGACCTTTCCGGTAACACTGCTGAAGACAATATCGTTCTTAAGCGGGAAGTCAGGGTCTGCACCATTATCCATGACACGGATCTCAAAGTCAAGACCGAGAAGTTCACACCACTTAGAGAAGTTGGTGACGCTCATACGAGTACCGTTATTCAAAGCGGTCTTCATGTTTGTGAGTGTATACTTATCTCCGGTCATATACTTCAGAGAATTGATGTCACGGCCTTTTGCAAGGATTGATTTCTTGATGCATTTCTTCCATCCATCATCCGTATCATTGATGATGGGACGAAAAACGGAAGTTGCAGCATTCATATCCATCAATGCTTCTTCCGAATACAAGACTTCGTTCTTTGTGGTAGTTGCCTCAATCTTCGGCAACGTGATTTCGAAGGTGTGTCCGATAGAGAAAATCTCATTTGTCTTCTCATTCGGAGTGAGAACCTTCGTCATATGCCCGTCGATGACATAGACTGTGGGAATGATAGGACGGACACTGTCCTTTTTCGTGGAGCAGATATAAATCTGCCCATCGTCTTCGTCGATGTATCCTTTTCCGTCGATATACTGCGTATCATCAGCGATGTAACCCTTAATAGAGTAGATCTTATCCTGGAACGCAAGTTGAATCGGAAAATTATACGACTTTTTCCTTTCCATTATTTGTCCTCCATCAGCGTTTCTTTACTTTCCGTACTTCTCGACATAAGCAAGATAACGCTCGGGAATGAGAACTTTGTCTCCCTCTCCCTTACGTAGATGCTTAATCATCTTCTTGATCTTTTTTACATGCTTTTTGTATGTCTTTTCTTCGAGCCCTTCGAGCACGATGTACCTCTTCAGAAAATAGAGATACTTTTCATAACTATCGGCCATGCGATCAAGAACTGCCTGGTCATACTTCATAATGAATCACCTCCTAAACCCAGGCGCATTAAATTTTATGTCGCCTGGTTAATACAAATATATAATATATAAACATAATTAGTCTTAAATTTTCTCTTAACTTTGTGCTCTCCTTACTTTTTTCAAAACATGGAATGAACCGATGTCTGAGTAATTTAAACCCGGACATCGGTTCATTCCAATTATTCCATAGAAGTTACTTCTTGTGGAAGAACTTGCTGGCGATCCGTGAGAGGATACCAGACTTAGACTTCTGAGCTTTGCGCAGATACTCCTTGACCTTGCGGTTGGCCTGAGAATGATACTTGATACGAAGCTTAGCCTTCAGGATACGCTCCATCTTGTAGACAGTCTCCAGCTTACGCCACAGCGGATCATGATGCTCCATAGCGCATGCACGGATAGCGACCTCATACAGCTGAGCCTTACGAGCGTGCTTATCAAACTTCACGATGGTACGCTCAGTCATGAAGCCCTCATCACGCAGAGTATCAAACTCATCGGAGTTCACAAACTCAGTGAACTCGGCATCAGTCATACTCTCCTTCAGCAGCATAGGAGTCAGGACAGCAGTCATGACATCATCGACATGCTGATCCTGCTCGGGAGTCAGCGGAGGGGGATCCTGCATCTCTGTATCAGAAGAAGTCATTGCCTTTGCGACGTTTGCCTTCACCTGATCAACAGGAGTGGAAGCATCGGGAGCAGTGACGGGAGTTGTGGGGTCAGTGCCAAACGGCTCGCTGGGATCACAGATATCGCCACCCTCTTCGCAGCCAAAGCCTTCGAGAGTAAATGCGTCATCAGAGCCAAGAGCTGACTGCAGAGGCTTGCTCATCAGTTCAGTAAACTTTGACATGAGATTCATCCTTTCTTTATTAGTGTAAAGACGGTTAAGTCATTACACTACTGTTTTTATAGTAGTCTTTCTAGGGCCACTGATTATTCAGATTGTCGTTTACTTTAGTTTAAGAAAATGGTATCTATACTTAGGAAAGGACTGATACAGATGCCAAGATTAAATAAAGAAACTCTTTCTAAAAGTATTTTCATTAAGAAATGGAAAGAAGAAATGATTGTCAATATGAAGCGTCTTAATCCGAATTGGAAAAAGAGCGATATTGACGAAGTACTCGATAAAATGCTTCTGGAGCAAATGTATAATCCAGATGTTGAATTGGATAATAACTACACGCATGAGCATAAGCAAGCAAGCGCAATCTCAGTACTTGATTGGGTGCTGAAACGGAATCCCATCGTTGCGGGCAATGCTACTTTTTATAAGAATCAATTGGAAGCTATTAACCCGATCGCAGACATGGTTAACAGCTTCCTCGTTGAGCGTAAAGCAGTTAAGAAGAAAATGTTCCAGATTGAAGATGATCAGTCTGATGAATATAAAGATCTTGACCGTCTTCAGGGTAACGTGAAGCGCTTGGCAAACTCCTATTATGGTGGCTCTGGTATGCCACAGTCTGCCTTCTATTCCAAGTGGTCTGGTCCTGCGACTACTGGAACAGCACAATCGGTTATTTCTACCACAGAGACTCTCTTTGAGGGATATCTGGTGAATAACTATAAATTCATTGATGATAATGAGTGCTATCATTACGTCAATGAGATTCTGAAGCAGGATTATAATATTCCGAAGTGGATGAAACGAGTTACTCGTTCTCAGCTTATTAGTCGACTGCTTGGAATGTTTTACGAGGATACTTATGAAGCGTCTTGGCAGGATGGCGTCATTGAGATGGTATCAAATCTCAGTGATGATGACATGACGAAGATTTATTATAAGAATAACTTCCTCGAGTTTACAGAAGCACATGAGAAAGTTCTTGATCTTTATGATGATCTTTTCGCTGGAGTTAAGAATCTTCCGTATGCAGAAAGATATGAGGATATTCCTGAAGAGCTTCGTTCAAAGTTCACGAAAGGTCAGGAGCATGATAAGGTTAAAGCATACAATGAGTATGTGAATATCCAGTACTTCCTGAATCCGAATTCTCCTCCGGATTCTATCAAAGAGATTTTGGATAAACTGAAAGACCTTTACATGAAGTACGTTTATATTCCCTTCATGTCGATTGATCGAATCCATCGTTTGAAGTATTTCATGAGAAGAACGGTTTGTATCGTCGATACCGATTCGAATATTCTGAATATTGACGAATGGGTAAACTTCTGCAATCGTACAATTCTCAGGAATTCTTCTTATGGTAGAAGCGCTGAAAATAATAAGTTTATCTGTGTCAACACGCTGACTTATTACATCACTGCTGCCGTCCAGCACACTCTGAATGAGTATGGACTTCATTCTTACATCCCGGATGATTATCGTCCGATTTTTAATATGAAGAATGAGTTCTATTTCCAGAAGCTGGTTGTTGGTAAGAAGAAAAAACGCTATATCTCTGCAATGAAGCTTCGTGAAGGTAACATGTTCCATCCGTACAAGCAGGACACAAAAGGTTTTGATTATATGAAGGCTGGTACAGCAGAGACTGCGAATAAGCGATTTGATAATATCGTTCGCCAGTATATTCTTGAGTCTGTTGTTCCGGATGTGTCCGGTATTTTGTATGAGCTGAAAAAGTTTGAAGAGGATATTTTGAATTCTCTTCGTCACGGTGAGATCACTTATCTTACCCTTGCATCTGCAAAAGAAAAAGAAGCATATGCAAATCCGTATTCTCAGCAAGCTTTCCGTGGAGCAATTGCTTGGAATGCTGTATATCCGGATGATGAGATTCAGTATCCGTCGAAGGTCAGTATCTTAAAACTCACTACCTTTACGGAAAATGATATTAAGGATTTGCAGAATACTTATCCGGAAGTATATGATGCTTTGATGAGAAACGTATTCCATTCTCCCGATAAGCAGATTTCGGATAAGGGTCTTCAGATTATTGCAATTCCTTCTGGTCATAAGATTCCGGATTGGTGTCAGCCGTATATTGATGTGCAGACGGTAATCGGTAATACCCTTGCTCCCTTTAAGGGCGTTCTGGATATCTTTGGTGTCGATATTCCCACGGTTGGTAAAAACTATAAAACAGCCAATCGAAAGACTGGTAAGTTCTCGAATATAGTTAGATTCTGATTCTAACTATTAGCTATTAAAAATAAAATAGAAAGGAAGATTCCCATGTTTGAAACTGGTTATGTATATACTCCCAATGATATTAGTTCTGAGGAGTTTCTCTCAGAAGCTCCAATCAATCTGATTCAAGAGAGTATCAAGAAGCAGTTTAAGAATCCTATTGACTACACAAAGAAGGATTATGTCGATACCTTCATCAATAAGTACAAATTCTCGAAAGAGAATGTGAATGTGTATGAAGATGAAGAGATGGATAATCTTACAAAGCTTCGGGATGGATTCTATACTTTCATGCTCAAAATGTTTGAAAAGAAGCTCGGTATCGGAATCGTAGATTTCTGGGATATGAGTGAGTCTGACCAAGACGATATCATCCATTACGTATACCGATTCTTCTTGACAAACTGCAAGAAAAATATTACTTCTGCTGTGATGAATTTCATCGAAGATCATCATGACTCTTATGCACAGGCAGATGATCCGGATGAGGATGTCACCACAAACTCTATGAAGAAATATGTGGATGATCCTGCCGATCTTTATGTCCTTGGTCATATGGGAGATGTTATCCATGACACAATGGACTTCGATATGGACATTGACACATTCTTTGATCTATGTGATGACAGAGAGTCTCCCTGCCTCGAGACTGAGTTTGTGAAAGAGAAGTTTGATAAGCTGGTTCTTACAGGTAATTTTGTACCTTGTTATTTTGACCTTACAGATTATTCAGCCTTCCTTTATGAGGTTGAAGCTAAGGTCAGAAGAAAGATTCTGAAGAAGTACTCTAAGAAAAAGGACTAAATGATTTCATATCGTCCGACTTACACATACGTAATTTTGAAACACAAAGGAGAATTTTATTATGCCTTACAATTCTAACACTAATCGCAAAAACGTTTCTACTAACATTAAAACCTTTTATGGCGACACTGCTTCGATGGGCATGACCTATTGGAATGATATGATTTCCATTCGTCTGAATCCTTGCAGTGGTACCAACGAGGATGGTATCCGTCAGTATGATCGGAACCGTAGTTTCTCTACTGCAATTACTGCACAGAAGGCTCTGGGTCTGACTCAGCTTATTGACGAGCATATCGTTCCCGTTATTAAGAAGGTGGAAGCCGGTGAGGATCTGGAGAAGCCCGTCAACGTTGCTATGAAGATGGGCAATAAGAATGCTATCATTGTCATCCAGTATGCAAAGGATGACAAGGGTGTTCCTACTCTCTATTTCATCGGCTATGTCAGCGCAAATCAGGATAACACTTGTGATCCTTCGAACCGGTACATCTACAAGTTCAACAAGACCAAGGTTGTTCTGGATTACGATCCCAATACCGGCAATGGCACCGTGAAGTCTACTGAGGCTGAGTTCATGTTCTTCTACAATGCTTTGAAGAATATCAACGACATCTTTGGTGTCTCCACTCAGTCCAATGCATTCTTTAACAGCTGGGGCAATGGTCTCCAGACTGGTAATAATGCTCAGTCTTCCGATGTTCCTTCCACTTCCCCTTCTGCTAATTCTGCATTCAGTGCAGAGGATCTGCCTTTCTAATTCATTACGATAACTAATTAGGCCACCACACACTCTATATAAGTAGTGCTGTGGTGGCCTATTTTATTTCATAGAAAGGAATGAGTTTATGGCACAGACAGAAACGATTTTCTACAATGCAGATTATTTGGTGATTGAATATCTGGACTTTATTAAATCACCTTATTTCGTTCTTCTTCAGTATATCCAGAAGAATGAGAAACTTCGTCCAATTCTTCGTCTAGAAGAAATTGAATCATTTGATCTTGCTTCCCTGTATGAGTGGTATGTAAATCGGAAGCACCAGAATTTTCTCATTGATCTGAATCGAGATCCAGAAAAAGTATCAGAAGAATTCTTAGATGGATTGATTATGGATCAAATGCTCATCTCAGAAAAATTCTATTCAAACTGTAATGTGCTTTGCACTCAGTATATGCTGAGATTCTTGAAGAGCAAGAAGCATCCGGTGAAAGATGTTCTCGTTTACTGTCCTTTCCAAACTCCATGGCCGAAAGAAGATTTGAAACGGGAATTTGGGATTGAATTTACTTTCATGGATGATTTCGATGAAGTATGTAAAAAGGCTGGTGCAAATTCCACATACTTCTTATCCAATATTGATCTCATTCATAGAATGGAAGAAAATAAAGTCCTTCATTTGTCTTCTATCGTTCTTCCGATTGAGTATCGGTATAATAAGAAGAATATGAAAGACTACAAGATTGATTTTACTGAGCTATGGAAAAAGTATGCATTTAAGCTTGCCTATGCTAGAGCATGTAGCACAGACGAACATGATAATGGGTCTATTGATACCATTAACCGAAACACATACAGAGATCCAGTAGAGTAATTAATCAACGTGATGACACAAAATTAACTTATAAAACAGGAGGTAAGTAATATGAAAACTACCGATGATATGGATTTTGGTCGGAGTGATCTCGATCGTGAGCCTCTGATCAACGTCTATTCCAAAGATGAATTCGATAAGCGTGTCGGCCAGGTGTTTAATACCATCTGGGAAAAGCTGGTCATGTCTTTTGGCCCTGCTGGCGCTGGCACGTTCATCGTTGTCCCTTCTTCTACCCAGTCTACCTTCTTCAATACAAAAGATGGCTATTCCATCATGAAGTATCTGGAGTTCAATACGAAGATTGATCACACCATCAAGAATATGATGTCTACCATCTGTGATCGTCTGAACTTCACCGTTGGTGACGGTACTACGACTGCGGTTGTTGCAACTCGTGGTGTTTACGAGTCTTATCGGATGCGTAAGAAGCTGAGTGACTGCTCTCTCAATCGAGCTCTTCCTCGTGAAATCATGAAGATGATGAATCGTGTAAAGGATGATGTGATTGAAGAGCTGAATAAGCGAGCAATTTCGATTCAGTCTGATGATCCTGATGTTCTGGCTGAGAATATCAAGAAGGTTGTCTACGTTTCTTCCAATGGTAATGAAGAGATTACCAATATGATTTCTGATCTTTACAGGGAGCTTCAGTTCCCCGCAATCTCCGTTGCAAATTCCAAGGATGGTTCCACTCATGCATACACCATTAATGGCTATAAGATTGATACTTCCCTGACTGATCAGTCTTATATCAATAATGATGATAATACCATGAGTGCTGGCCCCATGGATTACATCGTGTTCGACAATAAGGTCGATCAGAATATCTACGATAAGATTCTGAAGCCTCTGTGTGAGGCATCCAAGCAGCGTGGTCGTAAGCTTGCATGTATTGCTCCTTGGTACGATGATGTTGCACTTGGCGGTCCGATTCGTCGTGATCTGCTTGAAGATCTGAAGCAGCATGGCTCTATTTCTCTGGTTCTGCTTGTCTGCAATAAGACAAATGCACATGCACGTACACTGCTGAACGATCTGGCTATGCTTCTGAATACTCCGGTTATTACTCGTGTGGTGAAGGATCAGATTCTGGAAGCATTGGAAAAGGATCCGGATATCTACAAGCAGTTTGATCTGGATAATCGAAATATCCCTGGATCTAATATCGCCGTGATGGTTCCGAATCCTACTCCGGCAGATCCGAATGGTATTGCTCTTCGTCTTGCTGCATATGATGAGACGATTGACAAGAATACTATTTTCATGAACGATGCTACGAATCTGATTCGTGTTGGTTACTGCGAAAAGGCTACCCTCGGCATGAAGGAGTCTATTTTCGCCGGATTTTACTATGATCCGAATGTGTATGAGACGACCGTGAGAGTGGCTAAGTCTGAGCTTGCTGAAGCACAGCATAAGCTTGAAATGATTGGCTCTTTCAGTCTGTCTATTGTGGAAAAGCAGCAGCGTTTGAATGCACTTGGTCTTAAGACTGGTGTGATCGAGGTTGGCGCAGCTTCTCAGATGTCTCAGGGCTATCTGAAAGATTCTGTGGATGACGCTGTGAAGGCAGCTGCATCAGCATTCAACAACGGCGTTGTCCTTGGCTGTAATGTCAGCCTGCTCGATGCCATTGATACTCTGATGAAGGAGCGTCCGCTGGCGAAGAATTGCAGTGATGATGAGGAACTCTACTATGATATCCTGAATATCCTGGCATCCGGATATCTCACTGCCTATGATACGATCGTTAACAGCATCTATCCTTCCGATGCTACTATTAACGTATCGGAGTTCTGGAGAGGCACAGATGAAAACTGTGTCATCTATTGCGATGAGAAAACACATCGTAAGATTTATGCCGATCGTGATAAGGCAAATAAGGTTTTCTCTACTCTCGTCGATGACGCTTCGTCAACTGGTGATGTCCACTATTCAGTCGTTGCATTTGTGGACCGTTATTCTCGGCAGAATGGTGTTGTCCTTGATGTTACCACCGGTCATTTTACCAGTGATGTTATCAATTCTACAGAAACCGATCGTGAGGTTCTGAATGCTACCGTTGATCTGCTGTCTCTGCTGATTACTGGTAACCAGATGGTTCTCTGCTAAGAACTTTTTAAAGAGTGAGTATTCATGAACAGTATGAATACTCACTCTTTATTTTTTCATGGATCCAATGACAACCGATTAAACTATTTATTGTTATCTCGTCTATATTTTTATTAGAAAGGTGATGATAATATGGAATCGTTAACTGTATCAACACAAACCCTGGAGCAGTTCTTGGTTGCTCCGTTTTATCAGCAAAATAATCAACGGCAACTTCGATATGAAGACCGATATCAAGCATACAAGAAGATGAATCGAATCAAAATCGCAGCAGTATGCGAAGTTGAAAAAGATTACTTCATTCTTGTGAAAGTCCCTTCTGAAAGCAATAAGGGAAATTTTTCATATGACGTAGTTATCCAGTTTACTCCTCCGGATGATCATAAAGCGAAAGCTACGTCACTGAATGAGTATTGGGTTCAGTTTTTCTCAAATAGTCCCGGTTTCGTTTATAAGTATGCTGCACTTTATAAGTTGCAGGGATACTTGATCGAAACCTTGCAGTATAAATTTACTGCTGGTGTTTTGGATACGCTTCCGGATAAAGCAAATAAGAACTATGATCTTTATTATGATTCTAGTATCTACTATGCTTGCCGATATCTTCAGGACCACAAACTTGATTATATGACCAAGCTTGGTTTGATCCACTGGAAGCGTCCAAAGTTCGATCAGTTCGTATCTGCTATTTCCAGTTTTGAAGATTCTGAGATTTCTCGTCAGGTTACGAATCTTGAAGGATCTATCAAGCAGGAGATGCGAAAAGATCGAAAGCTTAGTATCACAGAGCGTCATAAACTTGAGTCTCGAAACGCTCTTTATCAGAAACAGCTTCAGAAGAAAGACTCTCTTGAGAAGAAAGTTGCTCGAATGTCAACATCAGAATCAGATGAACCGAAAATCATTCGAGCAAAAAATTCCACTTCTGAAGTTTCTCGTACGGTTAGAGTCAAGCCTAGCCCGAAGAAGCGTGCAACGAAATCCACTGCAAAGAAAAAGTAAAAATATACATCGTGCTTTTGAATGATATGTTATATCTCTGAGCACGTTAGTATAACTGATTTTTGAGAGGAGTTAGTTATCTGATGGAAACCGACAACAGCAAAACTACCCAAGCAGTTTCCACTCCTACTCGGTCTCGTGGTGCGACAAGACCGAAGTCTGAGTGGACGGAAGCTACGGCTCCCAAAGCGGAGATTACCCAATGGAAACCCAAGCGCGACAAATCGAATCTGTATGCGGAAGCAGATGGAAAAATTTTCATCTTCCACTTCGAGAAGCTGTATAAGCCAGAAGAGAAGATGTCTGTCTATGACAGATTCTTTGTCGATAAAGTCTCCTATGGAAGCCAGCTTCCCACCATCGCTACTTACCTTAATTACTTCATTGAAAAGTACGATACTGAACATGAGGTTCCATTAGCCTTACTGAAGTTGAAGTACGCAATTGATAAAGAAACCTGTGGTGAGAACGAGAATGGTGAAGAAATCAAGCGTTTTACCCAAGACAACATGCCTCAGCTGATTAGTCTGATCTACGAGATCCTCTTTACTCCGACGGTCATTGAAAAGATTAAGCAGCTTGTGGAGGACAACTATCTGGACGACATCGAAGCGACGGATAATTCGAAGTACTTAAAGGATGCAAAGAAGCATCTGGAGAGTCTCGAATTCCGAAACATCCACGTGAAGGTTCTTCTTCGTATCAGTTTTGGTATGAAGTTGATTGCCCCTGTGATGTTCCACTTCTTCTCTGTCAACCGGATGAAGCCGGAAAGAGATTCCGACACGATCTACAATTTCTATGCTAAGCTCTTCGACATCTTTAATGAAGGAGACATGAATATTTACAACAAGCTCTTTGTCTATGTCAAGGCGAAGGTGCTTGAGAATAAATCTCATAACTCCGTAATTTTTGATCAAAGAGATATCCTTGGCTATGATGAGTATACCGTGATGAACTCTTTCCTGCGTAAGGTTCTGATCAGCGAGAACATCGTCAAGTACCAGTTCAATGAGCACTATAACCCGAAGACCAAGAAATATCGGGAGAACATCATTGGCTTCAACAAGACGATCATCAAGTATCAGCTGGTCTATTTCCTGAAAGAGCAGTATGCGAAGAATCTGACTGAAGTCACCTCTGCAAAGAATACGGATGGCCTTTCCGGTAATGATAAGATGGAAATGAATCTTAGCAAAATCGACGAGGGCCGCGTCTTCTTGGCAGAGATGAACATCAAGACGACTATGGCGCGTATCATGAGAGACAATGATTTCGAAATCTCCGAGAACGAAATCCAGTACTACATCAAGAACCACAACATGCATCAGTTGCAGGTTCAGCTTGTATGTGCTTACTGGGCAAAGTACTTCGGTGGTTACATGAACATGGAGCTTATCAATCGTCGCCAGTATATCATTCTCATGCTGATTCTGAAGAAGCGGTTGTTCGACACGGCAGGTTACGATGGATCTGGATCTATTGAGACTTGCGCACTTCCCTATATTCTTTCTGGCAATGTTTCCGGTACTGTGAATACCCGACAGATTCGCAAGAATAAGTTCGTGGAGAAAGTTCGGAATACTGCGTTGTACCAGAAGATGTGCGAGGGAAAATACTCTCAGTTGATCTCGATTAAACCCGATTACATCATGGAGATTCTGTCTAAGTTTATCAACACTTCGTTTACTTACGTTGTGTGGGAAGAGGAAGAACTCCTTGGTACTCCTATCTCTTACGATGAGGATACAATCTCGGATGAACTTCTGTTCTTCCTTAGCAGAATTTAAATGATAAGCTCACCAAGTGTTTACAACCTCGCACTTGGTGAGCTTTATGTCAGTTCACTACTAACGTTGCTCAGTAGGATGTGGACTAACACGTGTAAAAAACGAGAAAGGATGATTAAAATTATGATTAACCTGGTCATGAATGGTTACCGTACAGCACCATCATGGCTCAGGCTCATGTTCGTTGTAGCATGTGCCTGGGCCGCTATTTGGATTTTGAGTAAGATTTTGAAAGGCATCCTCATTCTTATTGCAGTCATCATCAATGTCCGTAAGATGGGAGTGAAAAAGTATCTCTTGATGGTCACAGCGAGACTGTCTTTCTGCGAGTTTATGGAGAAAAAGGGATACGAATATTTCATAAGACGTGGTAATGTCTACTATAAGAAAGGCGATGAGATTATCCCAGAGAGACTCGCCTTTCAGGAGATGAGTAACTTCATCGAAGAGGAAATAAAAAAGAAAGGAAGCGAAGACAAATGACAGGCTTATACTCGATGCTCATTGGTTTTATCGTCGGAGCGATCATTGGTAAGTTCATTGCTCCGACAGTTCTTGAATGCATGGGCTATACATCGAAGGACAAAGACGTCATGAAATACGCCGGGCTATATCTCAGGACTCGTGAAGGATGGACCCAGAAAGGTTCGTTTTTCACCCTCAGATGGATTAGTCCGACTGGGAAATGCATGAGTTACAGGTATTTGCGCAAGTGGATTCTGGATCTTGATCATGGCCTTTCCTTTTCTGAGTTAAATAAAATGCTTGAGGAGTTTGAAAAATGACATCATACGATTTTGGAAGACTTCTTATATTCATTTCAGCAGCTCTCCTGTTCTTCTGCGCTTTATCGTTGCTTCTCATTGATCCGATTTTTGATATTTGGATCAAGTATTCATTCCGCAGAGATGAAGGTGACAAATATAAAGATTTATCTGATGGAGATTGGTATTATCTCTGGTTGGATGTTGAATCCGGTAAAGATAAAGAGATTGGAGGACGAAACTACCACAGATACTATGCGTACTATTATCTCTATAAGTACCTGAGATTCTACGGTTGGAAACTCAGATATGAGAACTCTAATTGGATGTGGATAAGTAAGCGTCATTTTAAGATCACTTTTCATAACGCATATCAAGTCGTTCTGAATAATCGGAATATGAAGAGTGACTACTACTGGGAATACGAATTTAAATCTTGGAATGCGTAAAGAGGTATAATGCTATGATTGAATTGAATGCCTATTCTATTGGAACTGCGGTAATCCTTGGCTCGGCTGGAGTTGCTCTGTATAAGAATTGGAAGTACGGCCATGATTTGGCTGCACTTGCGAAGGAGCATCTGACGGATGAGATGCGTTCCGCTGGTTATGAAGTTCATTGCGATAAGTATGGCGGGACTTATTTTGTGAAAGGAACTAAGACCTATACGTACGAGACGATCCGTGCGATTGCTTCCAGCGATAATCCGGATTGGTCTGAGATTTTTGATTGAGAGTGACCTTTCAACGTATTTCTAATACGAAGAAAGGGAGTGACCCCAATGATTCTCCATGTAATATGGATTATCCTTTCAATCTGTCTTGGAATTTATCTTGGCATGTGGTGGAAGCATACAAACCGAGTGATCGTATATCTACCGGTTTCTAAGAAACTGCAAGACGCGGTGATGGATTCTTTAGCAAATTCAGATGATCTGAAGCGATTTAGCACTGGTAATTCTAGAGAATTCTTTCATCGTTACTATAATCCTGTGAAGCCGGAAGGACCTAAGCGACTGCCACATTATTGCTACGTAGATGTAAGGCAGCTCCTTCACAATCTCAGTCACCCAATTCGGAGACCTGCTGACCCTGAAGTAGTATACCCGTTTCCATTCGTTGGAATCGTCGGTAGACCTGTCGACAACCAGTTCACATGTGATTGGTACCATGATACGGAACTGACTGACGACGATGCCTGTGTATTGGTTCTGTCTATTCCAAAGAAGCGTCTCTTTATCGTATCTGGTAGCGAGATTGAGACGATGGATACTGAGACCCAGTATACTTGTGGCCATTGGAAACAGATGTTTTACAAGAGGAAGAAATATCCAATCCTTAGAAATGATGAAGACAAGTATTACGCTCTCTTCACCTATTTCTATACAAACGATATCTTAGCGCTGCATGATTTGACTGCACGCAGATGTTTCGATGAGCATCCGGAATGGAAGAAAAGCCTGAACGGATTCTTTTAACCCATAAAAACACAAAGGAGAAAGTATTATGTTATTAACCGAAAAGTACAACGACGTTGAGCGCTACGCCCTGAGCCAGGTGTGGATGATGAAGGATGGCACTGCAATGCTTATCCTCGGCATCGACCCCATCTCGAAGCTCCGTTCTTCCAACAAGGAACGCAATGTGAGAGGCAAGAAGGTCACTCTGCGTTCTCAGAACAAGACGCTGTCTGATAAGCTTGTGATCTTCACCGACCCTGCATCTGATATCGCCTATCAGATTGATCTTGACAGCAACATCTCCATGAGCATCAAGGACATGCGTAACAATGAGGCAGGATATCTGTTCTCGCTCACCGTCAGCTTCATGGAAAAGGTCAACCGTCAGTTGGCTGACCACAACAGCAGCAACTGGTAATCAGTGGTAATAATAACCAGCACGCGTTTTTGAATTCGTGTGCTGGTTATTTTTTGTAAGCATATGGTCAGAAAACAAACCATTAAGCCTCTAGTAACTCTATAGTAAAGGAGATGATCAAGATGAATGCATATTTGATCAGTTCAAAGAAATTTGATCTGGATTGCGAAAAAGCTGTTGCAGAATTTGAAGCTGTGAACTCACAGTTCCTGATTTCATATTATGAGCACTGTGATGACTTTGACTATCTGTCAGTATATACTGAAGATGCCGAAGATCTTCGTGAAGCATTTATTTCAGCGATTCAGAAGATTCTGGATGCCCTGTCGGATTTTACAACCAACTTGATTACTGAGATGAGCGCTCGGATCGAAGCAAAGAAGCTGAATGAGCGCCTTGCCGAGATTAAGTCTGTCATGGCAAAAGATCGTTCCGAGCTTCTCAATCATAATATCAGCATCTTCGATATGGCCAAGTATAAGAAGTTCTATACTGACTTCATTGACCGATATACTGCTGAGATTAAGAAGATGAGCGCTCGGGAATTCAAGTCATTCGAAGAGTATGAAGAATGGCGAGATAAGATGCAGAACGATCTTGCTGATTTCAACTATAAGCTGACAGATGAAGAGCAGTGGAAACTTTCTGTCTCTGTGAATTCTGCAATTCATATGACAGAAGATGAAGCCCAGAACTATAAGAAGAACTTGAAGCTTGCTCATGCATATGGAGACAAAATGATCTCTGATATGAAGAGTGAGTATCATAAGCGAGATATGGGAACTTCCTATGTTGACCTGAGTGATAAGGATGCAAGTCTTTTTTCCATGAAGAATTCTGCAATTATTGGATTCTGTAATCAGCTCTCAGCAGTTATCAAAGCAATTCTTCGTACTATGGCAAAACATCCGTTTGCAACACTTGCTCTTATTGTCGTTGCAATTGCACTGTGATAGAAAGCACCAATGAAGATTTATTTTTTTCTTCATTGGTGCTTTCTTTTACTTTTTCGGATGGGGATTCTTATTTTGAATTCTTTTGTAGAAATAGAGTTCGAGTCGGTTCAGAGACTTAGGAGGTTCCTTCGGGAAATCCTCAAACCCAAGAAACTGGATAGCAAAGTCATCAGGATGCTTCTTGATACGCTCCAGAAGCTTCGTAGTGTAAGAACGGAGACGACGAGAGCTACGATCATCGTGAGCCTCTTTATTTCGGTTGATGTAAAGAGGACATTCTGCACAACGATGATAGGACAGAGTAGATTCGATATTATCCGTTCGATACGGATAAAGATTATATTTGCAGTATTGATGATCGTCATTTTTTCGCTTGATGTGAAAAAGGCATTCGTCACACAGGCAAGTGGTAGGAATGAGTTCCGGCTGGTTATTTTGATTGGTCATTGTCGTTTCCCTCTTTTCTACTATTTGCAATAAAGTCGTTATATTTCTTATCCAACGCTTTATTGGCAAGATGCTTTAACATGAGTTTCTCAGCGAAATTCGCCTTAACACCAAGGAACTGTGTGATGAAATCCTCAGGGTGTTCTTTGATTCGCTTCAGGAGAATCTGACATGCATTTCTCATACCAGCCATCGTGAGTTTATTCTTGGTAAGAGAATTCACCCAATCAACGTAGAACGGGCATTTTCCGTAAATGTATCCATGAAGGCAAGCATTCTTGATTTCATTTTCAGGAATCTCATACATGCCGAGACGGCACATTTCGATGCCAACCATACCATCATCATCTACAGTTCCCTGATCATGAAACATGCATTCCGAAAACCCGCAATAACAAGGCTTTTTGTCTTCATACCCTTTTTCTTTTTGCATAGGAATTCCTCCTTATCGACCAGTAGAGCCAAAACCACCATTCCGAGTTACATACTCAGTATCTGTAGTATATGCAAGACCATACTGGAGGAAGATGCCTTGGCAGAACTTATCGCCTTTCTTCAGGTTGATTTCTTTTCCGTATTCTCCACCATTATAGATCTTCACCATGATATGACCCTCGTCAGAAGGACCCTCACAATGGGTGTTGTAATAATCACCATCCACGATTCCTACGGTATTTGCAAGACTCATGTGGAACTTAAATCCGAGCCCACTCTTAGGGCACAGCATCAACATCCAACCCGGATCAATCTTGCAACGAACGCCAGTGTTGATGACAATAGATTTACCACTCTTCAGGGAGATATCTTCTGTCAGATAGAAGTCGAACCCTGCGCTGTCCTTCGTTGCACGGGTAGGAAGTTTGATCTCATCGTAACGGCAAAGACGTTCATAACCATCTTCCGTATTACGACGAATTTCATCCCATGCATGATCACTGATTCTTTGGAAGTTAGCAACGTACATCATAAGTTTACATTTCCTTTCTTTGGTAAGAATAATAGTGAAACGTCGTTAAGTGTTTGTGAACCACTTAGCAGAATAATATACCCTATACTGAGAGTATTTCATCCAGTATAGGGTATATTACGTTTATTGGCTGAGGCGCCCGGTTACGATCCGGATTCAGTGCTTTCAAAGAACACTGGCTTACCATTGGCCTACGCCTCATTATTGGGATACTAACACCCACCACATCCAGGTCAAGCAGAAGATATGGTAGGTGATAGTATCTGATTTTTAGGAGGTCAAATATATGTCCAATCCATGACACAACAATGAAGATTACTGTCACGGTGATATCAAAAATGAGAGGATGACAACATCCTCTATGGCGCCAGCGCTCGGGTACGATCCGAGGATACGCTATTAACGTATGCCGGTTTTCAGGACCGGTGTGTTCGTCCACTCCACCACACTGGCATATATGATATAATATAGTTATAGATTTATAATTTATTATAAATCATCTATTGCATTTAAATGAATAAAAATACCAGGTAGAATATTATCTATCCACCTGGTATTTTTTTGGAGCTAGATTAGGGGCTCGAACCCTAGGAACCTATTGATTACAAATCAATCGCTCTGCCAACTGAGCTAATCTAGCGTGAGTGTCACCGCCCGGGCTTGAACCGGGACCCATAATTAAACGGATAGCCGCCTCAGAGCTACGTGTCTGCCAAAATTCCACCACGGTGACGCATATAATATATTTCTTTTATCGCCTATCTAAGCGATACTTATTTGTTCTATCTTATAATTCTTTATGATTATATATTATATATTCGATGCTTATTAAAGGAGGATTATAATATGTAGTACGTATTCATTAGAAAAGAATGGGTTAGGTTACAGACACATAACCCATGAGAAATCATTGAAAGGACTGAAGTGAATTTATGAGTAGCAACAGCAGCATTGTCCCTGAGATTCATGACGTTGAAGAATTGAAGACATTTTTGCGTCCAATTTATTTCATCAACGACTATATGAGGTGCGACGAAGATTATAGTGCGCTGGTTGACCAAATCTACACGATCGTAAAGGGATGTTTCGAAAAGAAAGATTGCCGTGAGTATATGGTGTCTTTCAAGTTTTATAAAGAGAACCGTGATGAGAAGATTCATACGCTTCAACTGCGCCACTTCCTCATCAATCTTTTCATGTGGCATCCTCTTGTGAATCTGTATGATACGGATTTCGAGATGGATGAAAACTATATCTTTGACTGCTGGAATGAAGTTCCTCATCTGAAGGACTACATTGATCAGAAAATCGTCACTGCACTGAGAGATTACAGTGTGCGAAATACCACAGTCAACAACTCTATTTCGAATGTGCTTCATGACCTGCGGAGCATTTCGATTAACTTCTCTCTGATTATGGGTCTGACGATGTCCAGTGAAACGTTCCTGCATTGGTATCGTGATGATCCTACCCTTCGTGAGCTGATGGAAACCAGATTTCCGCTTGATATGCAGCCGAGTGAGATTGAAGACTCTCTGGCTGATATTCAGAAGAGATTGATCGCTGAAATTAAATCTCGGAAGGATGATCCCGTTGGTACGATTCTTCGTGCGGATACTGGCATTAAGCACAAGCAGCTCGTTGAGTTTACTGCTCATATGGGCTTGAAGCCGGACCTTGCTGGTATCACCATCCCGCTTCCTATCAACTCTTCTACTCTGATTCGTGGTCTGGATAAACCGAGTTCTCATTACATTGATGCATTGGGCGCTCGCAAATCTCTGATTATGAATAAGAAGGTCATGGGCAACGCTGGCTACTTCGGCAAGCTTGTCCTTCTGTTGGCACGTACTTTGTCTCTGTCCAAAACTGTATCGGATTGCGAAACGAAGCATTATCTGAAGATTTATATCAAAACTCCTCAGATGCTTCAGAAGTATAACAACCGGTACTACGTTGATGCAAATGGCGAAATCCGTCTTGTGAATGCAAGAAAGGATACGCAGTTGATTGGTACTTGGGTTAATTTCCGCAGTCCGATCACTTGCTCATGCCATGATGAAGTGTGCCATGTCTGTTTTGGCCGCACGTCTACGATGAACTTCGATATTTCTGCTGGCGTTGTCGGCTTTGAAGTTGAGGAGTTCACTAAGGTTGTGAACCAGATGATTCTGTCTGCAAAACATCTGCTTACCACGGTATCTGAGAAGATTAACTTCTCTGAAGAGTTCAATCGTTTCTTCAAGCTGTACTGTGGCGAGGTGAGTCCGAAGATTGGGGATGACGCAATTCCTGATATTGAAGACTGGGCAGTTTGGATTGATCCTACTTCCATTCAGAAAGCAGATGAACTGGATGAAGACTCCTCGTTCAACAGCTACGTGCTCGGCGGCTTCTATGTGCAGAACATGAAGACTCATGAGTCTATCTGGATTTCCACGGATGAAGACCGTGAGCTGTTCTTGACAGACGACCTGATTGATCTCGTTCGTAAGGGTCGTGGTTATGCTCGTTTCTCTGAGATGAATGAACTGACTACTCTGTTCAGTATCGTCATCATGAACAACGAGCTGACGAAGCCTTTGTACTCTCTGATGAGTCTTCTGAATAGTAAGGCGAAAGCAGATCAGAACGTTACGTCCAACTATCATGAAATGGCACAGAAGTTTACCGACCTTCTGCTTGATGCAAAGATTGGTGCAACTGCGCTGTCTGGCGAGCTGATCATCAGTCGTCTGATTCGTAAGGATCCGGATGTTGATTTCGAGCGTCCTGATTTTACGAAGGATGAGGTTGGTAAGTACAAGATTCTTACCGTCTCTCGTGCAATCGAGCACAATAAGTCTCCTCTGCTTGGCTTTGCTGGTCAGGACATCAAGCGTCAGTTGATGAGTGATAACTTGGTTACGATCAAGAATGCTTCTTCTTACATTGACGCATACTTCAAGAAGACCACTTCTACGGAACGGTTCATCGAGGACCATGCAATGTCCACTGATTCTGATTCGGTGATTGATGAAGTCAACGATGAGGAATAAATAATATAAGCCTGACTATAGAGTAAATCGTAGTCAGGCTTATTTTTCTTTTAGGAGGTGTATAGAATGGCAAATGGCATGATAAATCGTCTTATGGGCACTACCCGTAATGTGATCAATATCAAGCAAACACAAACTGGCGGCGATAATATCGTCCAAGCTCAAAGTATCAATATCACGCAAACGATCAGTGGTGATGGCAATACTGTAGTTGGTATTACTGTGAACGACGGATCCAAAGATGAGCCTGAAAAAGATATGTCTGAAGATGAGCTTGCAGATAAGACTGATTTATTTGAAAAAACATCCGATGGTGGAATTGCAATGAGTGATTGGAATCTTCGTATTGCAGAAGGCCTTATAAATCAGGCTCATGAAGATGGGTATATTACGAAGAAGGTTTACGATTCCGGTCTTACGAAGGATCAGGAAGACGAAGTAGCTCGAATGACCCGTGAGCTTCATGAAGGTCAGCGGAAAGAAGCAGCTCGAATGGCTCATGAATTTCATGAAGACCAACGGAAAGCGGAGAAAATCAAACGTTGGAAAGTCCATAATATGTATGGCATCTCCAATAACACGAATGTCTTTGGAGAAACGATTGGTGAGTTCTATTGGGTCTATGATGATGACGGCGAAGTTTGCCTTGAGCAGAACAGTGGAAATACCGTAAAGCATTACTACCATTTGGATGTTGCAGCGCGTGGTAAAACGAAAGATATTTCTAGTCAAATCCAATGGGATGGCGCAGGTCGTTCGCATAATCTTTTCTATGATCCTGAAGATGGACAGGTCTATATCCTTCTTCCGAAAAGAGGTAATACCTATATCTCTCAGTTTAAGTATGTTATGCTTGCTAAACTGAAAGGAAAAACTAAGGTAGCTAGTTCGGATGGATTTGGATATAACTTCCAGTCTTATGACGTCCACTATGACTCTCACTCTGATTGCATTTATCAGATTGATCCGTATCGCAGACTCATCTTTGATGCATCTATGACGCAATGGGATATCATTTGTGAATGGGTTCGTGAGAACTATATGGATATCATTGCCGCTGGTATCGGCACCCTGATCTATTTCGCTAGAAGATTCTTCTGGTGATAATAACCGCTGTGGATAGAATAAAATCTTCCACAGCGGTTATTTTTTTATCTCTTTAATTTTGCTTCTCTTTTATCGAGATAATATTGCTTCATCTCGAAGTTTTTGCATGTTTCAAATCCATGCTTTGCGTGATAATTTCCAACATGACGACGAGGGAATTGATCAGGTTTCTCAAGTCCATAGAGACAGCTTCCAAGGAATTTTCTATTTTTTCCATTGGAAATGAAATGCTTGCACAGATAGCAGCATTTACTCCTATGGTGAGCTCTCACGCAATCATGCTCTTTGAAGTAGTAATATCGGACGTAGTCAAGATAGTCTTCAACCAGATTCTTATCCGTCCAATCAACGACTCCGTCTGCATCGACCACTTCAAAGAAATATGAATACACGTCATCATATCGTGAATCAATATGCGTAAGAAAGTCATCCATGGTAGCGCCAGGAATTCCTTTATAGAACTTCGGATGAAAATCACCCGTCCATGTATCATCATGATGTGGAAAATATGTCGTACGAAAATAGTTGCTCATATCATTCCAATCCTTTCTTTTCTACTGAGTTTCTTACACTAACGTAATCTCAGGAATTAGAATGGAATATTTTTTATAAATAATCAACCTTCTAACATTGAGATAGAATGGATTAAAGAATTCATTCTAAGCAAGGTTTTTATTCGGTGAAATCCCGAAGCAACTGTCGTGACGACAGATGTAACGCTTATTGCCCTTCTATGATAGGTGTAGCCGACCATAATCCGCTAAAGCTTAGCTGGCTTTAGTTACCGGAAACGGGGATTATGAACAATAATGGCTCATAGGAGGGACGCGTGGGCTTGGTGCATATAGCCCGAGTTGGCTGGTTTTCTCGCATGTGCCATTGTGGTTCCGAAAACAGCCAGAGGAGTAAATGCGGACTCTTCGGAGAGACAGATGTATACGCATCCTTTGGTAGGCTGGAGTGCCAGGTTGACACAGATCTGGCTGCATAAGGCTAATTACTGTGGCGTTCCTCGTACTGTTTTTGAGGGCGCATATGGGATTAGACGAAAGGTTAAACCTCCCTCTCTTAGTTATTTCCGCCCTAAGTGGATGAAGGGCACACAGATACAATGAGTTTCTCTCATCATAGTAACCTTTCTGTTTTGAGCGATCAGAACGCAGGTAACACATCCACATCCTACATGGGTAATCACTACTACATACGGTTCTTTCAATTTCCGTGTGTAGTAGTGATTATCTACCATAGTAACGACAGGTACTTAATTTAGGCTTGGTATTCTATTGAATCATGAAAGAAGGGTGTTGAAAATGCCGAAGTATAAGCTTCTTCCTGCTGCGGCAACGTCATTTTCCAAAGAGTTGTATACGATCGTTGCACAGGAAGATTTCGTTGCTATGGATGGGACATTCATTCCTTGTGGAACACAAGGAGGATTTGTATCAAGCAAAGATGCAATTCCGAATACTCATTCTGATAAGAGTTGGGTGTTTGCAGCAAATGGCTTTGTTTGTGCTAATGCAAAGATCGTGAACTCGGTCGTTCGGTTTGGGTTTGTATCCGGAAATGCAAAAGTTAAAAATTCGATCATTGATAAGAAAAGTGCTATTATGGAAGGCGCTACAATTGAAGATTCTACCATATATGATAGCGTAGTTGGCTGTAGCTCTAAAGTGATGAACTGTGTCTTGAAGAAAGGGAATTGCATCAATCTTTATGAGAAATCTTGTATGATTGGTGCATATCTTGAGAATGCTTCGATCTCGGGTAATTACATCATCAATGAAGGTCGCTTCGTTGATGTTGCTCTGCATAATAGCGATAAAATAAAGACGTATAATAAGGCTGAGTTAAATAGCATAACTGATCTTGGCCAAATAAAGCTTCCGTATCGTGAAAAGCACGGAACCACAATGTTCATAAAGAGGAATCGTGAAGCGAAGGCTGAATTGAAAGCAGCTAAGCTGAACGGAGAGCTTCCTCCAGATTATGATATAAATAAATAAAAATCTTCTCAACTATATGGTATGAATGAGTTTTTTATCGTAGACAGTGTCTATGAGTTTTTCTCATTCAGTCTTGGTAGCCCCATGTTGGCTGACGCCGTCAGTGACGCCGGTCATTTGAGTAGTGGCTGCTGGATAGACATAGACCTCCGTTCTATGTTAGGACGCGCTCGAGCGCCCGAAGTTCGATGATATAGCTTCCACATAACTATATCGGGCCCAGTAAGATTCTGGGGAATCAGTATGAAGTATCATATGGCATGTAACTTTAGTCTTTTTCTTGCTGCTTTTGGTTGCCTCCAATTGTCATTTGAGTTTTTGACTTTGCATCGTTATTTGCTTTCGGTTGTGGACTTCAAAATACTGATTAACGTTTACAGTGCTCGAGGTACAGAGGCCATTGGCCAACGCTTCTGTAGAAATGTCGGGCCTGTATGCCATGGCATGGATGAAAAGGAGTTCGATTATGGATTCACGGCTATATTTGGCCGTCCCATAGGGTTGAGTAAAATTTCTCATGCTCCCGGTTAAAGTGTATTCCCATAAAGATTATATCGCCGCCGTAGGCGCTCGTGTAAGTGCTTCTCAACTTATCGGTTTGATTCCGGTAAGGTTTTTAGAAAGCAACGATAGAGTTGTCCAACGATCGGCGACGTTATAACGATCGCGAATGCATGGAGCCACGAAGTTTGGAGTAACTCGATTTTGGCATTACTATGCAGAGTAAGTTTCGTAACAGTGAACTTACTCTGCATTTTTATTATAGATACAATTAGATAGATATCCCCCATTAGCTTAAGGAAAGCAGGAGGCTCTATACCCCTCCATTGACACTAGATAGGTGTGAGATGGGGTCCGATACCCCGGTGGGGACCACTATGTTCCTTTCACATTTTGGCACTTCCGACAAAGATAGACACTGATATTTCTTCATTGAGTATCAGTGTCTATCTTACATACCACCTGAAAACAGTATTCTAATCAGTTAGACTTTCACTTGTATTGATAAATACTAAAAGAAAGGGGAGATAATAGAAGTTATGGGTAAATTAACCGGTGAGCTCACTCCGAATTACGATAATATTTTGAATAGTACGTATGACGAAGAAGAGCTGAATAAATTGCTCCATACAACCGTTGAGAACTCTTTTCAGTTTCTGAAGCGAGTCCAAAAGAGTTACAGTTGTATGGAACGATTCCACTTCACACAAGCCAATTTCTTTGTGGATAAGAATTACCCTACGGAACTTTGCATCTCTGTTCCGAAAGACTTTATTGACGCGACTAAGCGTAAGGTATATAAATACAGTAAGTATTTCGGTAAGTATATCACTTATGCTGACATTGCCGAAGACTTGTCAGAGAAGCAATTTAAACCCGAGTATTCTCCGGAAACGGTGTTTGAATTTACACCGTGTGCAATCGTGGATAATCGAGTTGCCTTGAATGTGTGCTTTAAGTGCACTTTGGATGGTCGTACCGAGATTGTGTTCCACGATCTTCCTGCAAAGCCATCTTATTTCAAGGAAAAGCATAATATCGAAGTATTTATGCTTCGAAATACTTGGACGCATAGCTTCCTGACAAATACAATCGTGCTGAAGAATATTCTTGATGCAAAAGCTGAGAATTATATCTTCAGTAAGACTCTGACTGGTGTCCTGATGAAAGGAACCCCGATTTTCTATACAGTCCGTTGTGTGAATAAGACAACGAAAAACTGTTATGAGATCATGGGTAACAGCCTGAACTATGGTAGAGTCGATGATGAAGGTAATCTGGTTATTCCTGCAACAGATTGGCTGAAAAACTATTTTGCCCATCATGGTGGCAATACGTTCGAGATTACTTTCTTCCATCCGAACTACATGTACGAGGTGGAAGGAATGCGGACACTGAGAAAGCGTACGAGTAATGAGAATTACTCATGTATTGCTGTCATTCAGGAAGAAGAAGGTGTTCCTTACAATATGCCGATTCCTGAAGAGAATATCATTATTTTCTTTAAGGATAAGACAACTGGCGAGGTAACCTACTTCAACTACAGTGATCTGACCAGACTACATTACCCGAATATCTATGAAATCGTTACGACAAAAGATGTTGCAGATAAATATGATGTAAAACTCTTTTATCTGTATCGTCCGATGGAAAGGTATCTGAGGTACACCAATCAGTTTGACTACATTCACAAGTTCTTCAAGAAGCAAGTGAGTGATAAGTATGGTAAAACTGATCTGGAAGGTGCTCTCAATAAGCTTCTGTATGATAAGGTAGATCCGTCTCTTGATCCTACTAAGAAGTATTTTGAGACTACGTTCGAGTATGAAGATCCTGATTATATCTACAATCATGGTGATTTCATCAAGTCGAATCAGTACCCGGATTCGTACGATTACAAGATTGATAAGGCAAAACAATGGGGTCTTCTTGAGCCGAAGCCGCAGGAAAAGTACATCGGTACTACGAATCCTACTTCCGATCTCTACTACATGTATGCTGGTAACGTTGACCTTCCGAAGCGTGAGCGTAATAGCACTGCAAAAGAAGATCCGAAGAATCCGATCCAATTCGAGGAAACTAGATATCTGCTCGTCTTCCGAAATGACGGGCCGAATAGTCTGCAACTTCGATACTTTATTGATGGACTCCTGTGTACAAAGTATCTTCAGATTCACGTCGGCGAGTTTGATTATATTTATATTCCCAAGGAGTTTATCACACCGATTTCTCACATTGTAATCGAACGGTTTGACTACTATTCTTATTATAAGAAGCATGCTTTCAAATCCACGGATGAAGTGTGGGATATGGATTTCACAGATGCATCATCTATGATTCCTACTTGGCATGACCTGTTCGTTCGCAAGGATGAAGTTGAGAAGATTGATAAGGATCTTTTCTCCTTCTATACCTTAGTGAATATGGGCGACTATAATAAGAAGCTTAGTCTTGCTGAGAGAAAAGAAAAATGTGGTATTCCCGCAAATGTGGAAGTTATTGATGGCGAAAAGGGTGAAATGTATATGAAGATCACTCCGAATGTGGAGAAGGATCTTCCGAAATATATGCATCTCACTCGAATGAAAGTAAAACTGAATGATGCTAGTAAAGTCAATGTGACTTATACCTTCATCGTGAATAAGGATTCTTTCATTCGTCATGACGTTACGCCTCCGATGATGAATGTCCAGCGATATGGTATTTTGAAGAATGCTATTCCTTGGATCGAGGAAGCTTCTTATCTTCGTACATTTGTGGATAGACGTCGAATCGTTTGTAATATCAAGATCGAAAGCGATGGCCCGTACAAGCTTGTAGCACGAACGGACTATTTCCCGACTACAACAGAGTACGTGCAATCAACTGATGTTACACCGTATTCGTACAAGCGTGTTGCATTCATTCCGGAAATTCCGGAAAACTATATGATTGATACAGCGGACTATCTGGATACTCCGTTTAGTCTTGACTATTACGAAGTCTATCTGAATGGTCGTCGAATGTTCCATTATAACATTGAATGCATCACTGGTAGATTTATCAAGCTTTATAATGTCGCATCTCGTTTGAATCTTGCCATTTATAAAAAGGATATGGATCCTTCCATTTTCTCTACCAATAAGCCGAATAAAGAAAAGACTCCGATGGATGAGTTTCTCAATAATCCGGATATTGATAATAAGACGAAGGATGATTTTCTTGACTGGCTTATCAAAGATAAATATGGCGAGCTCGATGGTAAACCGGGCGAGAATCTTGAACCTAATGTCAATGATGCAGTTACTCCGGATGCAGATACTACGGATATGAAACGATTCTATACGGATATCATCATTCCGCGTGGAGTTACGAAGCCTCAGTCTTGGATTCTTGATGGTACGAATGTCCAAAACAACTATCCTGCTGTCTGGACAAACTACCAGAAGAATAATAAGATCGTTATCCGTCCGAACTTCAATTATAATGGCTTGATGGTGATGATGCTCAGTAGATATACTGAGGTTTAATACGATGATTGTCACCTTATACAAGAAACTTATCATTAAGATTCCTAGAGAGACAATCAAAGAGAAAGGTGGCTAAATAAATGGCTGGTATTCAGGCACGCTATGGTATCTCTGCTCTTGATCTTGGCCATAAAGAGTATGCGCAAGACGACGAGCTTATGGTACGTGGCGATGATGGCCGTATGTACTATAAACGCACAGACGGCGTAATCGTAGCATATGCTGATAAAGACCTCAGCGAAGACGAGGTCATTTCCAATACCATGGGTGTCCTTATGGGCATCGACGGTTTGGTTCTTCCGGGAAACGAATATATCGTTTACCGCACGATTGATACAACTGGTAAGCTGGATCTTGTGTCAAGTTCTGACGTCGCTATTGAACGTCGATTCACAATGTCTCCTAACATTCCCGGATTCTTCTTTAGAATTCGTGGTAATAAGGAAGTATCTTCTGCTGCCGCAATCTTGAAGTCCATCTACGCAAGTCGTGTTGTAAATGGTACTGATCCAGAAGTTACGGTGAAGATTGCTGTTTCAAATAATGGAGCAAGTGAGCAGACTTACACGGTCAACACAATTCTTGATAAGGTCAACTTTATCAAGTTCACTGGCTTCACAAATCCCACAAATTATATTGTGAAGATTGTGTCTGTTTCGTTCCCGCTGTTCAAGGCAGCATATACAGCTGCAAGACCGGTTGATAAGACTACTTTGCAGGATATCAATAACGGTAACGAAACATTTGAGATCAACACGATTGATGTGATCGGTTATGCAAATGATATCAGATTTCTTGCTGACGAGAACACTGATGGCGTGCTGATCAAGACTGTCACAAACAGCAAGACTGCATCCACCACTTATACTGCTCAGAATGCAGCAGTTGCTTCTGTTGGCGGTATTGGCAAATACGAAATCGTTATCCAGAAAGAAAATCCAAATACGGAATGCATCTGGGGAAAGATTATCGAGCAAAAAGAGTAAATTTTAAATGACCCATATCTTGTGTTGGATATGGGTCATTTTGTCAGCCTCCAGATTAACCATAAACATCTTATTAAATGCTATGATACAAACAAGGGATAGCGACTCGGCTATCCCAGTTTATATCTATAGAAATAACTTTTTAAGGAGTGATTTTTAATATGGCATCTAATATTAAGAAGGTCCTTCTGAAGAAGCAACTTGATAAGGTCGTTTACGATCTGTATGTCAAGACTTCTGCGGAGCTGGTCATGGTCACTGACAGTCAGACTCTGACTCAGAAGCTGGCTGTTGTTGATGCTGATGTTGCTGATGCAAAGGCTAAGCTGAATAAGCTGCTGGGCTCTGACGATGCAACCTCTATTTCTAAGCAGATCGACGACAAGGTCGCTGCTCTGAAGGCCGAGCTGACCAACGAGAAGGACGCTACTTCTCTGGCTGGTAAGATCGCAAAGGTTACTACCGATCTGGTTGGTGAGATTGCTCGAGCAAAGGCTGCTGAGACTGCTAATGCTGGCAACATCACCAAGCTGGGCGAGCGCATGACTGCTGCCGAGGGTAAGATCACCACTCTGGTTGGTAAGGATGCTAACAAGTCTGTCCGTACCATCGCTAACGAGGAGCTGGCTGCACAGCTGATCCCCGATGGCGCTAAGGAGTCTCTGGATACTCTGGGCGAGATCGCTGCTTGGATTCAGAGCCACCCCGATGACGCATCTGCGATGAACAAGAAGATCACCGACCTGACCACTAAGGTTGGTGCGATCCCTACAACCGGCACCGGCGCTAACTCTGCTACTGTCGTTGCATACGCAGCAGCTCTGGCAGCCGATGCAAAGGCTGCTGGTACAAACGCTAACACCGCAGCTGCAGCAGCTAAGAAGGCAGCTGATGATGAGGCTGTTCGTGCAAAGGCTGCAGAGAAGGCAAACACCGATAAGATCAACGCCCTGACTACCAAGGTTGGTACAATCCCCACCGCTGGTACCGGTGCTAACGCTGCTTCTGTCGTTGCATACGCTAAGGCTGTTGCAGATGCTGCAACAGCTTCTGCTGCTACTGCAAAGACTGCTGCTGACCACGCACAGAAGGCTGCTGACGCCGAGGCTGCTCGTGCAAAGGGCGTCGAGAACACTCTGACAGCTGCTGTCAATGCTCGTGCTCGCTTCTTCTGCCAGGCTGAGCAGCCTGCTGATCTGGCTGACACCGATATCTGGGCACAGATCATTGAGTAATTTCTATAGAGTGTAAGCATACATTCTGATCAATAGAGTTACTTAAAAACTTTGATTGCGTGTAATAGATCAAAGTAATGAATGGATACTGTCAGTTACACGTAACTGACAGTATCCTTTTTATAATAAACGCGTTTTGGAGGATATGATTATGAGTAATCCTAGCACTTCAAAAAATATTATCTTCAAAACGCTTGTGGATGATGTAGCACTTCCTTTATATCCTAAAACTTCTGTAAATCAAATTCAAATTGATGACGACCATGCTCTTTCTGACATGCTCGTCACCATGTGCAATACAATTGACGCCAATACAAAGAAAATCACTTCTGTTGAAAATAAAACTCCTGAGCTTCCTGATAATGTGAAGCAGATGTTAATCAATCTTTTTGCCGGAGCAGCATATGGAAATAACAAGATGACTCCGGTGTTTAACGCTCTTTGCACTGAATGGGGTCTTACTCCGTCCGATGAGGTTTTGAATAATACTCTCAATATTCTCTATAATCTCGAAAATCCGGTTACCTTCGATCCGAGTAAAAAGCAATTCATTGACACTGGCATTAAGCTGTTTGAAAGTATTACTGATGAGCAATTTACCATCATGATTGATTTCTCGAATGGTGAGAATACGTCTGTTGGTACGACCATGAGAACTGTCATGCATTGCATGAGAGAAGTTCAACCGTGGCCTGGAACAGCCATTACTGTTTTACCTAATACCGGTAATACAATTATGGCAACTTACAGTAATCAGCAAATTTTGACAAAGACCACAGCGTCCACGCCATTTGCTGGTCGTAATACAAAAGCCGTAATTTGTTTTAAAGGTACACAGATGCGTGTTGTATGCCCGACAGCAGCAAGTATCGTTTATTCAGGTACTCCAGAGCAGAACGCTGTTGCTACTGAGGCTAAACCAGATACAGGCTGGGTTGATATAAAGGGTATGACAACTACAGTCGATGAGTCTCTTATTCTTGGAGCTTACAGAGATACCAGCGGTAACACAGGTAGATATTTTGATGGCACAATTAACCGTTTTAAAGTGTACTCTGGTATTTGCCCCGATGATATGATTCAGGCATTCTTGAATACAACAGTAACTCCTGGAGATACTACGCCTAAGCAGTAAGGGAGGGCAATATATGGCTATCTATGATGTATCGAGCTCATCCTTACTTAAATCGGCGTTCGATTCAAAAGGAAATCATTTGGAACGAGCATATAATATCAAGGGTGTCCTTATCTTGGGCTCTGAAAGTAATGCCGCTACTAAAGATATTCCTGAAGGATCATCAGTACAGGCAGATCAAAAAAGTTAAATCTTATTGCCTATAAGCCGGCAGCAAATACAGTAGTCGAATTTAATTGCACTGGTGCTATCATTATGTGGACAGATAATGGTAACGCTGTGTATATGGAAAAGCCTGGTAATTGGAGTCTGGAGAAGTTCTTGTAACTAAGGAGTAATATCACAGGACAAATCTTAAAGATGCTTCGGCATTAGATTACTCAATATCGTAATGAAAGGATGGTATTACTCATATGCTCCTTACTCAATCTACTGATGGCATCCATGCCCTCATGAACAAGATCGACAAGCAGAAGAATGTGCATCCGGTGTATTACACAAATACTGCGGATGATGTTGTGTGTGACGAGAGTATGAATACTCTGACTGAGTATCTGCCCACTGTCACGGACTCCGAAACGAAGGTTGGCGCACCTCTGTGCGCTATCACTTACGGTAGTGGTCTGACTCTGGCAGCAGCAACTCTGACTGCTTTGGTCGCAACATCTTGATAAGATTCATTTGTTTTCGTTGGTAAGGATCCTCTCTATTTTATAATTGAAACCCTCATATCTTGGTGAAGTTTACACCTGAGATATGAGGGTTTCAATATTTTTATTTATATATTATACTAATGAGGGAAGATGGAGATATATCTTTCTATCAATTTTAAAGAGGTGAAAAATAATGGATCCTAAAGTTCTGAAAGCTCTTGGAAGTGTAGTCATGGATATTGCCGGGGATAAGAAGGTACAAAAAGTTGTCTTCGGTACATATACGGACGGCACCACCAGGAACGTCGTGGATGCACTCAGCGGAGAGTTTCTTTCTGGGAAGGACAGAGAGAAATATCTGAAAGGAAAGAAGAAGAAAAAGAAGCACAAGAAAAAGAAGAAAAGCATCTGGAATTATGATGACTGATCTTCAGTAAGAAAAATACAGATGGTAGTCGGATGCATGGATTATCATCTGTATTTTTTTATTTTTTATTGGAATCCCATGCCAAAAAGCACCTAAAAACAATTAGGTAAGTTTTCCAATAGGAATCTAAGGCTAAAACTAAATTCATGAGAGAAAGGACAGGTGGTATGTATGTCATCACCGATTAGTGATATCATTGCTGCTGTTCGTGATGCCGGCCGCGTCGGGGCAGATGTTACCCATGTGAGTAATCAGATGGTTCGTAAGAGTTTTGCTCGTGGCGCGATGGACACGACAATGCAGTTTCCTTGCCTGATTAGTGATTCTATTCCCATTGATATGGCCAGCACACTTGCAAAGACTATGGAACGAGTGTATGCGTCTTTTGTGCAGACCTATCTTTCTACCCAAAATATCATGAATATCGCTGACTATAAGGATGTGAATCAGTATATCCAGCGTTTTCATAAGAACGTGAAGCTCGAGTCTACCGCAATTGACACCTATCTTGAAAACTGTGTAGAACCGGATCCGGATTACGATGCTCTTTTTGCTCGTATCTATGATGGCTCTACTAAGGCATATATCAATGAGTCAACTGGTCAGATTCTTGCTTTCAATTTCTCTGAAAAGTTCCCGAAGGCTATTTTTGAATCCCATAAGGCTCAGATGAGTGCTTCTCTGAAGGATCTGGATTATTCTCCGATCCCGAATGTCGGCAATAATCCGTTCTATGCTCGTGAGGCAGAAGTTGACTCTGATTATATGAATAAGAAGATCACAGATATGCAGTTCGATCGTTATCGTGCTGCAAATGATCTGGATAAAGAAAAGTATAAGCAGAGTTTCAATAAGACCGTTCCTCAGCTTCTGAAGGATAACGATGTGAAGAAGCAGAATGACATGCAGCCTTATATGATGCAGGTTCGTCTTTCTGCAATTAATGATGAGGAAGAGTTTGTCCAGTTCGTTGATTTCGTCGTTGGTATTAAGGTGATTCTCCATTCTGTCCATTCGGATGAAATGATTGTGAATCTTACGAATACCATGCAGAATCGTGGCGTTCTCTTTAACTTCATTCGTTGGACGACCGGTGAGAAGTCTCTGGTTAAGGATCTTCTGCTTCATATCAACGATGTGAAACTGGATGTTGCAAACCGTTCAATGGGTGCATCTCCTTGGTGGAATACTCTGAAGCGTATGCGTTCTACTGCAAAGACTCAGATGGCTACGATGAGTCGTACTCAGCTGGTTCCTCAGGCAACCGTTGTCATTAACGGCTACGAGGCAGACCTGATCAAGAATAAGACCGGCTATGATCTTCGGAATCCGAAGTTTGCAGTTCCGATGATGCAGTCTCTCTTCCTTATGACATTCATCATTGTCGATGACGGCAATCGTACTGTGGATATTCTCTATGATGGGAATAATACATTTGAGACGTATGCCCTCGAATCACTGGAACGTGAAGTTACGATGAATTCCAATAAGATTGGTAGAGAGCTTACCCGCATGATCAGTCACTAATATATAAAAATTTTGAATAAGGAGGTTATAACAATGGCGATGATTGAACCGCGACTCGTAAAAGAGTCCGTGTGTATTCTGTGTGGAACTGATCATCCGACAATGCGTCAGGAACGTGAAGTTCTCACATATTTTGAAGATGCAAATTCTTCTGTTACAAGCAAATACCTTGAGCGCCTGTATATGAGCGTTATTTCAAAGGCTCATATTGATTTCGACAATATCCCTGTGTCTGCTGGTGATATTGAGAAATACGTAGGCTACAAGAATATGATTGACGTTCTTGACAATGTCAATGCACTTGCATCGAATCTGAATAATAAGCAGGTTCAGCAGTACGTAATGACAGTGAAGGAAGCAATCAACAACATTCGGAAACTGGCTCCTCTGTATAAGAAGGGCTTTATGATGAAGAATGAGTACGTGATGCTTGAGTACAATACGTTTGTGTACGCATGTGTTCAGGCAACTTCTACGATTCTGTATGAGTTCGTCGATTATGTGAAGCGCCCTGATGCTGCTACCATTAAGATCACTCTGAAGAATACGAAGTACCGTGCTAATACATTCTACATTGATCAGCTTGCAAAGTACAATGCTGTCAATAAGAAGATGCAGTATGCAAAGTTCCTCGACGGTATGCTGAAAGACGGTGAGGATAATTTCATTGGTGCATACACAGCAATTGGCGTTACCGCTGTGGTTGCTGTTGCACTTGCAATTATTCCCGTCATGCGTGAACTGGTCTATCAGTACTATAATATCAAGTCGAATATTAGCGATGCTCTTGCTCAGCAGGCTTATTTCCTTGAACTGAATAAGAGCGTTGTTGAGGCAAACTCTGATTTCTCAAAGGAAAAGAAAGCCGATATTCTGATGAAGCAGGAGAAGGTGAAGAATCTTTGCCTGCGCGTCTCTGATAAGCTTCGTGTAACTCATGCTAAGGCAATGAGTGCGGGTGAAGCTGCTATCCGAAATGATTCGAAGTACATGACGCTGGATAACATGAAGCATGGAGACAATGGTTCCACTTCTTCACTCCAGCTTTTGTAAAGGTGGGGTGAAGTATGGAATGGACAGATGTGAAAGACTCTCTGAAATCACTGTATGATGAGTCGTGCGAAATTTGGGATGGTAAGAAGGATGGTTCTTCGTTCGATGCAGGGCATCGGTTCATTACGGAGTCTATCAATATTCTGGATGGGTTCTTCTCTGATAAGGCAGATCAGATTCATAGAATCTATACTGCGATTAAGGAGAACGCGTATCCGTTCAATCGTGTGGAAGTAATTGATCTTCCCATCGCTTATTCCAAGTATATGGATTATTATCCTGGTATGCTTGAGTTCTGCGAGGCTACTGTATCTCTCACGGACAATGATGATATCGTCATTGAATCAGCAGTGTCCACAGTGGATACTGTCATTGGGCGAGACAAGAAGTTCGTCGATTCTATCTTTTTTATGGAATCCTATGATTCTATGAATCTGAACGATGCCATGAAGAACGTGGAGATGATCTCTGATCTTGTTTCATTTGAAGAGAAGCTGAAGACTGACATCGACGCTATGAAAGCATCGTTTGATTCTTTCTCTGCAAAGTATAACGATGTGAAAGAATCTGGTGTTTCGATGTATATGCAATCCGTTGCATCTTTCCTGATGGATATGATCATGAAGATCGTTTATACGTATCATCAGATCGTTGTCAGCATGAAGGACCGTACTGGTTCTGACTTTATTCCGAAGAAAGAGACTCCGGAATACCAAATCTTCTAATAGCAAATAAAGGGCTATACTCATAGATTTTATACCTATGGGTATAGCCTTTTCCTTTGTAGTATAGAGATAGCCTTGAAAACAATGAGTTAAAGTTTGAGCTATGATAGTTATTCTTTAGCTAATGAAGGCTCAAGCTTTTCATTACTAAAGAAACTAATTTAAATAACTAAGGAGGTAAATCCTATGACTTTTAGTGAGTATTCACGTATCATGGAGATCGAGGAAGCCAAGGCAGATAATGTCATGGCCGATATCGACTACATGATCGAAAGTGCAAATGCCACTCATAAGCTGAATCTGGCTGATCTGGATTTTAAGTTCGAATCAGAAGACTATGATATGAGCGCAATGACTCAGATGTATACTGAGGAAGCAAACGATTTCACAGCAAAGATCAAACAGGCCTGGGACAAGTTCTACAAGTGGCTTCAGGGAATCATCTCTGCAATCTTTAATCTTCAGCCGAAGGAAGCTGATGTAAAGGCTGCTGAGGAAGCAAATCCCCAGGGTGTAAAGGCTCCTATTGATGTCGATAAGGCCGTTAAGGAGATGGATAAGTGTTCCAATCTTATGACTCCTGCTTACGCAAAGCGCCTGATGAAGGACGTTGATAATCTTTCTAAGAAAGGTATCAAGGTTAATCTGAAGGTTGACTATGGTAAGCAGCGTGTTCATAACACGAACCATACACCGCTCATTGATCGCTTCCTGGATGCGTGCACTAGCCTTATGATGGTATTTGCAGTTCCTACAGCAACGGTTGTGACTGTTGGCACTGTGGCAAATGGCATTCGCAAGGCATTCGACTTTACCAAGGTCGTTCAGCGTTTTTCTGAGGCAATTGCTGAGAACACAGGTATTGATCTTGGTGGCGTTTTGAGTAGCCTCCAACTCATTACTACAAAAATAAGCGGTGGCGCAACAGCACTCGCTAAGCTTGTCCCTGGTCTTGGCAAAGTTGTGCAAAATCATGAGGAGGCAAAAGCTGCCAAGGCTGCTGCACAACAGAAGAATGCGTCTCCGAGTGATGTTTATACTAAGGCAAATACTCTTCTCAGTAAAACTACTCAACTTTGTGGTGCAAAGGATGACAAAATTAAGGCTCGTCTTAAGTCTCCGTATGAAACAGCAAAGAAGGCTCTTCAGGAGATTTCCAGCACAGTTAAAGTTAATGGATTTGATTGCAATAAGTTTATTAGCGATTGCGATGAAGCAGTTAAGGCAACTCCTAAGGAAGCGTCTTCCATTATCACAACGCTTAAAGATGCGCTGAATAAGATCCCTCATGGTAAAGGTAAGAACAGTGGAGGCCTTTTAAACCGACTTGCAAATGGACTTGGCGTTGGGAAGTCTAATACGGAGGCCGATTCCGAAACCACGAGCGAGTCAGCTTCTTCTGACTTTGCCGACGATACGGTATACTCTCAGTTTTTTGAGAGCACCGATATGATGCCGAAGTCTGACACAAGTTATTTCCTGAAGTCGGACGATGAGCGTATCGACGATATGCTGAAGATTCTTGATTCTATGTAATAGGAGGTAATCCCAATGACGGATATGACTATTCTGGAATTTGAGAATCGGATGACGCACTTCGATGTTGCTTATGAGCAGGCTTGCATTGAGCATGATCTGAATCTCCGTCGAATTCATAACAAGATGGTTTTGGAAAATGCCATCATGGAAGAAGCTACTGAGCTGTATCTTGCTGAAGCAGAAGAGACAACCGGTAAGAAGAAGAATATTTTCGTTCGAATGATTGAAGCAATTCAGAAGTTCGTCCGAAATCTTATTTCTAAGATTACCGGTAAGCCTTTGGAAGAAGCTCCGAAGGAAGATATCAAGCTTGAGCATAATCCGAAAGCTTTGATGCAGCGTGGTAAGGATCTGGCTAAGCAGATTACTCAGTGCCTTACTGGGCATAAAGGCGTTGTTGCTGGAGTTGCTGCTGGTGCAGCCGTAGCTACAGCTGCTGGTAATTTTATTCTGAAAGCATCCACAGCCGGTGATACGATTCGTGCTATTCGAGAGTATATGGGTACTGTCGATGATGATCTGAACCGTTTTAAGGAGCAGATCGAAGAAGGCGAAAAAGCCGGTAAGAATATGGATGACGCCAAGAAGTATGTAAAGGAATACAGTGGTATCATGTCTCGTCTTGGTACTGTTGTTTCTTGCATCCTTGGTACAAACACAGATCCGAATTACCAGAATATTCGTGATGAGCATGCCAGCGACGTCGGCGGTATGACTCGTAAGCAAATTGTTGAGACGCTTAATAACCTTAAGCAGCAGCGTAAAGCTCTTAGTAGCCAAAACGGATTTGTCAAGAGTGCAATTCGTGGTATTTCTAACCTTGGGAATAATAGCAATTATTCTAAAGCTTATAATGCTGCTGGACGAGCTCAGGTTAAGCATAAGATTGCTAAGCTTGATGCACAGATCAAAAAGCTCGAAGGAATGCTTACGACTTCTGGACAGAAGGCTGGAAAGTATAACGCTGATCATTATGGCGCATATTAATGCCACCAAAAAACAATTAGCTAAGTTTTAGCTACTAAATCTAAGATAAAGGAGTTGTAATACTATGGGTATCTTAACTGAAGCCAATAGTGCTTTTGATATCGCTTCGATGAAGCTGAACGCTATTACCGAAGCGGCCAATCGTCAGTACAACATTAACCTTCGTGAAGCTGAGCTGAAGGTTATGAAGGAACATGGTACTGATGACGAGCTCTCCATGCTGTACGAAGCAGCTGAGAGTGATTTCGTTGAGAATATTCAGAAGGCTCTGGATAAGCTCCGTGAGGCTGTCGTGAAGTTCTATTCCGACTGCCGTGATCGCCTGATGGATCTTCTGAACCGTGTGAATCAGGATGGTAAGCTTGACACTCTTGAGAAGAAGGTTAAGCTGATGCCTCTGGTTTCTCATAAGAAGATCATGGTTGAGAACTATAAGAGCGAGACCGAGCTGTATGACGATGCCATGAAGTCTATCAATAAGCTTCTGGCAAAGTTCCGTGGTAATCAGGAAGTTACTGCGGATGACGTTGCAGCAGTTGTGAAGAAGTATGACGATAAGCATGAGGACACCATCGGCGCATCCAATGCGATCAAGATGACTGTCTCCGATGCAATCGCTCAGGCAAAGAAGCTGCTCAGCGTTGCCAATTCTACTCTGAAGGATCACGAGAAGACTGCTCTTGCCGCATGTGATGATGCTAAGAAGGATGCAACTAAGGGCAATGCCAATGTTGCAAACCAGATCGCAAATGCCATCGTTCATTTCTGCAAGACTGCACAGAACGACTATCATCGCTGTGTTGCTGGTATGATCACCAGCATCTCTGCTGCGATTGGTGGCTTTAAGAAGGAGAATCCTGATAAGGTTACCAAGGAGTCAACCGATGAGTCCGATAAGAAGATGGAAGAGCTGATGAAGCAGAAGCAGAACTTTGATTCTGATGATTCTTCCAATGAGGATGTTGACATTGACGATGCATTCAGTATTGTCGGTAACGATGCTCTGACCTCTGGTCTGGGCTATGATGATGATCTGGATGCTGACGATGATTCTACTCTGGATGACACCAACTTCGGCGGCGACGCTGAGGAGTGCGGCAGTCAGTGTGAGTCTGATCATTATCTTGCTGCTCTGGCCGGTGTTGAGACTTTCGAGTCCACCAACGATGACTACAGCGATAATGATGTAGTGAATCGCCTGATGTCCAAGATTCGTACTCTGTAAAACTCTCATAACGTGAGTGAGTGAAAGAAATATTCTAGTCACTCACTCACGTTTATTTTATAAGAAAGGAAGGCATCTGAAATGGATGAATCTTTATTCTTCTTAGCAGAAGCATATGATTATCTTGATCAATATGTAGAAATCTCTGATCTTGATGCTATCATGGAAGCTACAGATAAAGCCAAAGAAGCAAATGCCAATAATGAAAAAGCTGGTGGTGGCGCTTTAAATGCAATTAAGAACGCTATCCAGTCTCTTATCAATCTGGTAAAGAACTCAATTGGTGCTGTAGTAAATTTCATTCAAGAAGCATTTATGTCAAGAGATCAGCGTGCCAAGTTCAATGCTTTTAAGCAGAAGGCGGCAAAAGATAAGAGATACGCTGGAAAAAAGATTCGTGTTTCTGACTTTAGGGAATACGAAAAGCAGTATGACAATGCTATCTCTCGCATTGATAAGATCTATCGTAGTGGTGGTAGTGCTGATGAAGCAGAAGCTGTAATGGCTGAATTGAATGGCACTCTCCGAAATCTGAAGAAAGCAGCAAAGGGCGGAGCATCTGCTGGAGTTACTACGATGACGCTTCAAGCTGCTCTCGAACTTGCTGATCGTAATATGGTTGCAGCAAAAGCCATTCAGAAAGCTCTGGAATCTGAAAATGGTTTACTTCAGTCGATTGCAGATTCTGTTGGTGACAAGGAAGCTGCAAAGTTTAAGAAGAAGGTCGACAATTATGCTCGTGATGGCGTCTTCCATCGAATGAAAGTAAATCTTCTTTGCAGAAAGCAGAAAGATTTGGTTGCTGTTGGGCAGGGGCTTATCAATAACATCACTTCTTTCTTTAAAGTGGATGCCGCTGGTAACGTCTCTGTGACAAAGGGCAGTATCATGAAGGGCATCTATAAAAATGCTGGCACAATTGATGCTGCTATGAAGGGTGCAAATCCTGATGGTGAAAAACCGTCCATAAGGAGTATGATGGGTAGAGCTCTTCATGGAGCAAATACTGCACGCAAAGCAAATGATTTTGTGAACGACGCAAAGAAGCTATTCTAACCTTACATTGATACATGAAGCACATTCGTATAAGCCGTTTGTGCTTCATGTATCAATACGCACATCGAAAAAAATAAGGAGTGGCTGTGTTATGAGAGAGTGCCCCATGTGTAAGTCCAATCGAGTTTATAAATGCAGTAAGTTGAATAATAAAACTGGATATATAGACATCTGGTATGGATGCATGAAATGCTCATATATCAGTGAAGAAGAAGTAAGTGACTCAGAACGAGGAATATCTCTGATGATTATTTGGAATGATATTGCCTCGTAAGATATGGCGTGAAAACACATCTTTAATACTCCTAACAAAATCTAATACAAAGGAAGGTGTTTAATATGGTGAAAACTGATCAGTCGTATATCAATCAGTATCTGACGTATGACCTGGTTTTCGAAGCATGCGACGAATGTGAACGTGCTTGCATTGAAGCTGATTACCTTCTCCGAAAGAGTCAGCGGGATGCATACCTTAATTCTTTCTTCGAAGCAAGTCTTTTTGGTAAGAAGAAGGATCCTATTGTGAAGAAAGCTGATACTGCAGAAGATAATTTCTTTGCAAAGATCGGTAAGGCAATCTCTGATCTTATCAAGAAGATCACCGATTTCATTAAGGATATCGGTGCGGCCATTACCGGTAAGCAGCGAGATATTGATGCCGATACAAAGGCTGTCAATAAAATCATTGCAGAGAATCCTGAACTGAAGAATACTATCGTGAAGGGTATTAAGAAGGAATGGTTCACAAAGCATGATGTTGCTGCTTATAAGAACGACATTGTCGGTCTGATCAATATGCTCGATCAGGGTAAGATTGATAATGAGACTGCAATTGATAAGTTTAACGACGCAACGAAGAAATTTGTTACTGGTGCTAAGGATGCTGCTGTTGCAGCGCTTACCATTAGTGGCGCAATGAAGCTTGCTAGTAATATCAATAATTTTCGAACCGAAAATAAAAAACTGGCAGACGATCTTCGTAAAAGCGCGGAAGACATTAAGGACGCCACTACCAAATCTGGCAAAAACCCCAAGAGTATCAGTACGCAAGTGAAAATTCTCACGAACGCTCTCAAAGTTATCGTAGGTATTGATCGGGAGCAAGATGCAGCTGCAGATGAGTTGAAAAATAAAGCTGCTGCGTTGAAGAAGGAAGCTAAGGAGACAGATGCAGCTGTAAATGATGTCAATTCTGAAGTTGACACCAAGGCAAGACAGGATGCTGTTAAAGCAGTTAAAGAGTATAATGACGCTGCATCTGCATTACTGGACGCCGCAATTAAGCATGCTGATGATAAAGAGTACAGCGCTGCTCGAGGGGATTATATTAAAAAATATCGAACGATCTCGGATAATCTTTATGATTACGTGGATGGTCTTGATAAGATGCAGGTAAACTATTCAAATTTCCTGAGCCAGTGTGATGATTTTCATACAAGTAAAGACGGCCTTGACAGTGATCCTGCATATCAGAGAGCGGCCCTTCGTCTTGCTACAGGTATCAGGGTGAAAAACTCGTCTGCATTTGTCAAGATTAAAAGATCGTAAAGGAGGGATATCCAATGGATAGCGGTCTCCGTGTATTGAATTCGTTTGTGCTTGACTACAAGAAAGCACTTATGGATTTTGACTCACGTAGTTTCGTTTCCAATATGAACTCAGTTCTTACGGAAGGATCTACGTGGGATCTTAAGGTAGCTTCTGCATATGCAGATGGCTCCATTTATTCCCAGTATATTGCAAAAGGTACGGAAAATCTGAATGCAATGCGTGCGATGGATTATTCGTATCTTAATACGTTTTTCTCAACCATCTATGCTTCAGAGTCTCTTGCTGATAAGAATATCACGATTGCTCTTCAGGATGTGAATGAGATTGAGAAGATTCGTCCCGAATATCTTGCTCTCGTTCCTCAGTTCTTTGATGCATATAGTCGTGATATTATTGCAGGTAAGAAGAAGAAATCTGACATTGATAAGGAGGTTGTCTCCTCTGTTTACAAGGAGAAAGTAAAGAAGCAGCTGGTTAAGACCACGCTTGTCATCAATGATACTCGTGATCTGATGAAGCTGGATTCTCCTACTATGGTAAAGGTCAATACGGAATTCCTGATGAATAATGTGATTCCGTTTATTCGGTCTTTCCCGTCTGATGTCGATTTCCTGAATCGACTTGCAACTCGTACCATTGCTGTACTCGGTCAGACTAGGAATGATATGCAGGCTTCCATTGAGGCTCTGAATGAGGTCATTTCTTCCGGTAGTCTTGACTATAAGACAGAAAATACCGTGAAGTATTTTGCATTCAATTTCCAGCGTACTTACATGAGCCTGTGCGCATATCTGTCTGCAATGCTTATTCGTAAGATGGGCTATTACAGCTATAATATGCGTACCATTCAGAATCTTTACAATGCGATCAATGAATTCTTCCCGGATCCTCAGGCAGTTCTCCATGAATCTGTCATGGATGGGAATATCAACGACATTGAATCTGCTGATCTTCTGAATTCTATGCTGAATGATAATCTTTCTATCATTCTTCCTAAGATTCGAGAGATTATCAATTGGAAGAAAATCGAACTTTCCAATGCTGCTGCAAAGATTTACAACATCAAGACGAATGCGATTGATCCGATTGATACAAACAGTCAGGACTACGATAAGTCTCCGTATCTCAATCTGAAGAATTCGATTCTGCAGATTGCAGATCAGCTTCATCAGTTTGAGCTGAAGATTCGTAGTGGTGATATCATCATGGATGATGTGATGAATGAGCTTGGCCTTAACCAATCTTTTGTTACACACTATGCTGAGGTTCTCAATAAGGCAAAGGATGTCTCCACATATGATTCTCTTGTGACGAACCATATGGCTGATGAAGCTACGAAGGAACTCTATGCTGAGATTTCCAGTTTTGAAGAGAACTGCGAGATGATTTGTACTGTAGCTCGTACCTGCATGAAGTACATCGAGACTCTTCAGAAGACTTACGAGTTTAATTCTGGCAGAATGCCTGATCCTACCTATAAGGAAGCCATTGATATTATGAATGATCTCAATGGAGCTTACAAGGATTACTGCCTGTCGGTTGCTCGTGCACTGATGGATCGTCTCGATTCTCTGTCTCACATTATGTGTGATTCTGATCGTGGTTATGGCGATGGGAATGATATTCATCCTAGTATCATTCCTGAAGCATGGTATGACTACGATTATGGTGCATTCATCATCGAGTATGCTCAGCTCGTGGAAGCAGAAAAGGATATCTTCACCGGTCTGATGAAGGAATACACTTCCGCTAAGGAGAAGAAGTACCGTGGCGTCAACGTTGTCTTTGAAGCGGATGATGCTAACGGTGGTAATACTCCGGATAAGGAAGCTGAGAAGGCCAATAAGGGCGGCGTCACTGGCGAAGTCTCTGTTGGTGCCAACGCAAAGACTGCCAATGACAATAACGCCAATAAGAATGGCGACAATAAAGACGATGGTATCAAGGGCGTCATTCAAAGATTTATCGAGCTGATTAAGAAGCTGATCAATGGCTTCCTTGAGAAGGCTCGTCGTATCACAGGTAAGCATAAGGCATGGCTTGAAGAGGCTAAGCCTAAGCTTATTGATATGGACTGCTCCAAGGTTAGTATCACTGTGGCTCCGTATACAGTTGTGAACCAGAATAATCTTTCTCAGATTATTGGTCATGCTGCGACCGTCATCAATGGTATTAACGCAAAGGCTCTTCCCTCTCAGCTTACTTCCACAAAGAGTAATACTGCTCGGTTTATCTTCAAAGATATTCCGAATGTTACTGGCACAAGCAAGGATGGTGGCTTCCAGGAGAAGGTTCGCCATTGGATGATTTACAACAACACGAATGCTTCGGATGTGAAACTTCCCACCTATTCTGGTGGCGCTGCTTCTCGTAAGATTCGTGAGATGGTAAATTATTGCGAAGGCTATGAGCAGTTCTCCAAGGATCTTCAGGCTGATCTTGATGAGCTGAATGATGCAGCTGCTAAGAAGCAGGAAGAGATCAATAATTCTGGTCAGAAGCCTGAGCAGCAGACTGCTCAACAGACGAATGATGCTGAAAAGCAGACCACTACTACGGTGATCACCAAGGTAGTTGAGGAATTCGTTCGTGCAACTCTTACTATCACTGAGGCAAAGTATTACGACTTCATGGATAAACTCGAGAAGCTTGCTCCTGACGTAAAGAAGCCTAAAGAAGAAGAGAATGCCGATAATGGCAATAATGGTAAGAACGAAGAGCCTAAGAACGACGAGGACAAGGGCTAAATAAAATACAGGTAAGAATCTTGATATTAAAGTATCTTGATTCTTACCTGTATTTTTAAGGTGTAACTGTTTTCTTGAGTTCAACCACAGCATCTAAGTCAAGCTCTGCATTATTTCCGTTAAACAGGAAGATGGAACTTGCTAATCTGTAGGTACCTTTATACTTTCCATTGAGAAGCTGATTCTCAAAGACGACAGTAAAGTCTTTATTTGGTGCGAGACCGAGAATATTGACATTTCGCATGCCAATATAAATCGTCATATTATCACCAGTCTGAAGTGATTGATAGACGGTTGCCTTGTAGGGATTCGAGGAATAGTTATATAGAGTCGACTTATTTGCAGACTCCACAGTTTTTGCATTAGAACTTGCAGTCGTTGAACTATTCCCCTTCATATCAATGACCGTAGCATCCGTACCAGAAACGACGTTGTCTGACACACCACCAGCAACGATATTGATGGATGTATTTGCAATGTTGTAGTAGTATCTCTCTTCCTTATACTTCTCAAGCATATTGGACATCATAGAGATATGGTTTGAAGTGTCTGTGATATAAAAAACAGATTCCTTCCATTCTTTATCTCTATATGCAGTGCATCCACCTTTACAGTCGAGAATATAACCATCGCTAATACCAAAATAAATCATCGTTCCGTATTGATGGAATCCGACGTTGTTATTGAGATATCGGAGCTGCTTGTCAATTGACTGCGGAGGAAGAACCATTTCTTCATAGCTCTTCGTGTTCTGAAGAGGAGACATCAAGACATTTGTAACTTTCGCTTTATTGAGAAGATAGGCAATCGTTGTAGTCATATCAGCACCATTCACAATCACGTTTGCTTGTGAACGAAGCCCAGTGACCCAATCTTTCTTAAACAGGAATAGCTCTACCATATTTTTGAGTTCTTCCAGTTTATTCTTGTCATCCTTCTTATTTGCTTCCAGTTTCAAATCAGTCTGATAATCAGCATTATCATCATCACTGAATAAGACGAAAGTTTCTGTGAACGTATCACGGAGATCACTCATTTCTTCCATTTTTCGTTCATGATCATACTTCCGAATGAAGTGCTGCATACGGACGATGATTTCAACTTTATCTTTATTCTTGATGAGATTATAATATCTGGATGCCTCCATCAGGAGAGAAACACGGAAGATGGGGAATGATGCATTTTCATAGTAATTCTCAATCTTCACAGATTGAATTCTTTCTACTGGAAATTTATCATCTTTCCCATCTGTCACGATATGAAATTCTGTAATCCGATACTTATATTCAAGGAACCGATCTTTCTTCAGGTCAATTGTAACTGTAGATAGACTACCCATAAGAAAAAAATCATCTCCTTTCTAGTTTGATGATTTCAATGTGTGAGTTCATTTAGCATCAGTGGGAAATACTGATACCGTGTAGTATTTAGCTCTTCAAGAGAGTTTTGGTCATACCGATCTACGATCTGATTCTTGATTGCAAAGAAATCAGAATCTGTAAGATCAGCATATTGACTATCCAAATTGATGCATCTGCAATTTTGTGCTAAGAGGTCATTGTCTCGATCAAGTATAGTACAACATACATCAATAGAGGTGCAATCTCGAGTAAGGTCTCCATTGTCAATTGCCTTCTTTATTTTATTAGATAGAGTCTTTGGTCCAACTCCTCGAATGGATTTAATACTACGTCTATGATCTCCAGTAACAGCCAAGCACATGGAATAAAACATCTTATTGTAGAAGATATCCACGTTATTCACGACTGCCATATTATCACGGAAAATCAATGGGATGATTTTATCAAGGCTACAGATAGCAAGATTTCCAGTACCAGTTCTTCGGATAATGGAAACGAAGAAATTCGGATAGTTCATATACTGGGTGTCGTAGTTATCTCCAGTGATGATGAAATTTTTTCTATCCGGATACATCTTGCTGATCACGTATGGAACCAGTGACGAATCCATACTCTCTGTTTTAATGAAGTACACATCAGGGATAAACTCAAGAATCTTACTTACCATCGGGACGATATCTTTTACCATTCGTTCTCCGATGAGATAGTAGTTCGGATTCTCCATGAACTTATTCTGATAGTAACTCCTGTAATAGTGCTCATATTGATTATTCTTGTAAGACTCTCTGGAAAGATCGGTGTAATATAAGAACACCTTTACATCCAGATTGAACTTACGAAAGAATCGTTTATAATGAGCAGCGAGATTGATGATTCCAGATTCCATAATGACTGGAAAGAATTGCTCTTTTAAAACGAGATTCCCAATATCTTTAATACTGGAAAGACTATTCAGCAGAGTTTCGACATTGATGAATACGGATACTTTGTCTTTTGGTTGTAAGAACTTTGCACTTCGGATCATAGAAGCATATGTCACATAGCGAATCTTCATCCCAGAGAATGCAACTTCAAAGGGATTATCATATAAAGGATTATCGTCGGAGAACGGTTTTGCTTCTCCCATTCAAATCACCTCTTCATACAAAAAATAAGGAAGGACCTTACACTCATCACCGAGCATAAGGTCCTTCCTTTAACCTACTTACTGTCTACACCCGATAAGTAGTGCCATTTGTGTTAGTTACTTACCGCGCCATCTCACGACGAATCAGTTCGTTCTCGTCGATGTTACGACGGTCTTTCTTGTGCTTCTTCTTGCCGCCATTGTCATCGGCCATGTCGATATAGCGGCAGCAAATCTCGTAGTTCCAGATGCCGTTGCTGACCTTCTGGCTGGCGTGAGTGAGAACGTCATAGGGACGATCATTCGGCAGGTTGTTCTCCTTGATGGTGGACTCGATCATATCCTCAAAGAGCTTCGTCGGATTGATCAGAACCTCCACACGGGTGCAATGCTTGCCAAACCGATGTAAATGAGGAACCATACCACGACGGATCTCAGAGAGATGCTTCTGAGTCAGCTGCATGTCCATCATATTATCGGGCTTACGCAGACTCTTGATGGCCACTTCAGGATCACCAAAGCTGTACTGATCGACCAATGCGCTGTAAGGTCCCTTCAGCTTAATGCTGGAGTTGCCGTTATCGCCGTCGCCGTCGCTGCCATACACGTTCACGAACGTCGGCAGATAAACGGAACCGTTGCCGTTGTTCTTCTTACGGCGACCGAAGTTCTCATTGCCCTCAACTGCCTCAGTGGGCAGCATCAGCCAGATAGGAACGAACAGCTTTTTTGCTTTACCAGGGTTTCCGCACCAGGGGCGGGAAATCAGCGTCAGCTCAGCGTTCGGATTGAACTGGGGTCCATTAGGATTCGAACGGTTCCAACCAGCGATCGCCTTACGCAGGCGCTGGGTCAGGAACTGCTGCGCTTTTGCAGTGTTGGACACATACTTGACCTCGTTATCAATGCGGGTCACGCCCAAATTCACTTTCATGTTTTCCATTGTTTTTTGCTCCTTTATAAATATATATTTTTACAAGTGGATGTCCGTTTAGACAGCCGGACATTTAAACCCACTCATAATCTTTTGGATTAGATGTTTGTATGTGTAGACATGGGGAATTAAATAATACAATCATCTCATCCTAATTATATAATATATAAATCAAAAACCTGATTTATATAAGAAGGAATCCACATTACGTCCATTGACAGTGATGATCTTTCGAGAATTATCAGGATACTTCTTGAGAGAGATACCGTAAACCTTATGGGCCTTCTCAAACTTGAATGTGTAAAGCAGGAATGCTTCACCATCTTCCATAGTAAGAGCAACGTATCGAGTATCCATATTATTATTCATATCAACAGCGACGAATACTGAGAGATTGGTATCTCGAAGAGTTCCAATATCAACAGCATCGAGATGAAGCTCAATATCAGGACCGCAGATATCGTCTTTCTGATATGCAGCGATTTCTGCATTATTCATGAATCGCAGATCATTTGTGATATTGAATAGAGTCTCTTTATCTGCAACACGGTTGCTGTGATAGTTCTGAATGATAGAATAGCCGTTGATTGTATTTACTTCCGTGCTCTTAAGCTTTTCATCACTGCTGGAATATCCGTACTTTTCAGGATAAACCAGATTGCTTAAGCAGCCAATGGTATCTTTATTCTCAACGCAATGCCACACAGCATCTACAAGCTCTGTAGTCTGCACAGGAATTTCAAGAGCACAGAGGAACCGATTGATCTTAGGCGGCTTATCGGGATTGATGGTATGGAAATATGCAGCGATCTGAATAGCGATGTCATTCACATCAGCTACACTCAGATATTTGATACGAGGAATATTGCTCAGACCATAGACGATATCACTGAGCATGTAGTTACTGTCAACACATGCTTCCGGACCATTGTTTGCTCGCCACGAAATAGATGTATAGATATCGCATGCACGAGCCTTCCAAGGCATAACATCCTTGGTGAAGAACGCGGCAAGTCGATGCTGAAGTTCCTTAGCTCCATCCAGATTTGCGAGCATATAGTCGATTTTTTCCTCCAGCTGATACAGAGACTCATAATTACTCGACGGAGAATTGATAACGTCTTTTGCCCAGCCATATGCATCAGGGAATTTTGCAAATCCACCATTAGCTTTCAGATCATCAATCATATAGCGGTAGAGACTATACCGGCCTTGATAATTAGAAGCGTGAGCTTGAGGGTCAGGAAGAATAGTAACATCATCTACTCTCTGAAGGGGAGCGAGTACGGTGCAGTACCTACTTAAACGCCGCTTATTGGTCTTAAAAATGGCCATATCAAAATATGAATCGTTGATATGATAATTTACCCACTGGCGAAGATCACCAGGCATACTGGGAAGGCAGTCTACGATATCACACAGTAGAGCAATACCACAATCGGAAAGAAAACCATAATCCATTTTTCATAATCCTCCTTATTCTTTATACCATAAAAATAGGCGTATTATCATTAGCAGCGAATTTCTTCTTAGCGAGTTCCAGATACTTAAAGAAGATTTCATTCTGCTTATTTACGATTTTGAGATAATTGAAATTACTGCTGTTGGTCCGCATCACTTCATCCTTCAGACGTTCTTTCTCTTTATCAACGTCTTGAATCTTATGATGCATATTGGGATTGTCTCCACCATCCTTGATCTCAATCTCGAGATTAAGAGAAGGAATGAAGAAATCAGGAATATAGAAATGCAGCTTCCCCTCATACATGTAGTTGTAAGTATGAGGAGATGGAGCCATAACATCACTTGAATCGAAATCCATTACTTCGTCTAAGAACTTCAGAAAAGAAAGTTCATAGCTACCAGTATACGGGAGTTTCTTGCTGTGGTCACTCCATTCATAGAGTCCACTGATGCTTCGATTCGCAAGCATTTTCTTCTGCTGATCAGGATCATTCAGAAGAGTAACCTTTCCGTATGTACCAATCATACGGGTCTTAAACATATTTCGATAAGCGATTTTGCACTTTGGATTTTCGCAGAATCGCTTATATTTTTTCGTCTTAGGATTCCATCCAGTAGGCTGTTTGCACATGACACAATTACCATGGGTTTTACCAGTCTTCAGATAGTAATAAAACTGATACGGTTCCATATCCGGAGGAATCATATCAGCGTGATAATTTTCCAAATGGGCAGCCATGGCATCTGGATCATTAAACACTTTTGAGCAAAATTTGCACTTTAGTGTAGCCATTTTCACCACGTCCTTTCTCTAGTTTATAAGCTTATTCCAGTGTTTTTAGGGGTCAAAATTATAACCTAGTCAAAATACACTTTACTAAGTTTGGCTATGTATATGAGACAATACAGCAGGAGGTGATGATACTTATGGCTGCCACAAAAGGTAAAGTAGAGCCGAATTTTGGCTTGGATAATTTCGGAAGAGCAAAATATGCAAATGAAACGGAAGCAATCGCAAACGCAGTTTTGAATTTGCTATTTGGGAAACCTGGCTTCTTCCCATCCATGCCAAATCTTGGAATCAATATCCAAGAAATTTTGTATTCCTTCTGGGATGACGTCGATACAAGCGCATTGAAAGCACGTATTGCAGAGCAATGCTCTGAATTTGCTGACTACATCAATGCTGGTTCTCTCGACGTGCAAAAGACTATGTACAATAACCAACCGCTTCTTCTTATCGTATTACCGACAAAAGTAATTGACGGTAAGGAGACATTGTCCATTGGTATTACCAAGGATAAAAATGGTAATACGACATACAACTACGTCTACGTATAACTTCAATATAGAAAGGATGGGCACAAACTAATGATCGAAAATAATGATATTACTCAAGATCGGGGTAATGGTATTCGTCGCGACAGCAACATGGATATCGCATCTCTGATCAAGACTGCAAAAACTAATACAACAGAAGCTCCTATTGCACAGGAGCCTGTTGAGGAAGCTCCTCGTGAGAAGACGCCTCTGGAGCAAATGAAGGAGCAAAAGGCAAACCAGACAAAGGGTCTGGTTGTTGACAACGCTGATCTGAATCATGATCAGAAGGCTCTGAAGAATAAGACCGAAACCGATGCTACCGACGAGATTGATCGTTACATGTCTGACATGGATAAGCAGATCGAAGTTGCAAAGAAGATCAAGCTTTCTGCTCCCATTCAGAAGCCTGAGCAGATGGTTGGCTTTATGGATGCACTTGATCGTGCATCTAACGATCCTTCCATTCTGGAGCATGGTGAAGCGTCTGAGACGAAGGAGACTCCTTCCGATGAAACAGAAACGACCGATAAGAGCACTGATGCGGAAGATGCTTCCAACGACGCTCCTGTGGAGACTCCTGATCCTGAAGCTGAGGCTAAGGCGGCTGCTGATGCGGAGCGTGCGGAAATGCGCAAGAAGGTCGTCGAAATTCTGATCGACAAGACTGGTCTTGGTGCTGAGGTCAACTTCACTGATGATGAGAAGGAAAAGCTGACTACCTCTACTGAGATTCGTGTCAAGGAGATCGAGGACGTTGATCTGTCTGCAATCACGATCAAGAAGGCTGATAAGTCTTTCGCAGAGTATGTGAATGAGTATCAGGGTTCTTCCAGCCGTGTTCCCGTCACGTTCCCTGCATCTCGTTTCCGTGCATATATGACAGGTCTGTCTTACGGTGAGATGGGCGACATCATCATGAATGGTGAAGCTGGTAACTACGATCGTATCAATAAACAGCTGTCTATCATCTACAACAAGATGGTCAATCCCTCTTGTGGCAAGTTCGAGAACTATGAGGACTTCCTGAAGAAGTTTGCTCATACTGACATCAATATTGCAATCTATGGTCTGATCATCGCAACCTTCCCTGAGATCGACGAGATCAGCCTGAACTGCAATAATCCTGAGTGTAAGCAGAGCTTCTATCAGAAGTTTGCTCCTCGTTCTCTGATTCAGTTTGCTGATTGCGATGAGAAGTTCCTGGACGCTATGAAGGAAGTCATTGACTGCCCTGCAGGCAAGGAGCGTGAGCTGATGGCTAACGGTCCTGTTCTGAAGAATAAGCGTGTCCAGCTTCCTCAGTCTAAGTACATTCTGGAGATCGGTGTTGCATCTGCATACGATTATCTGTACACCATCGTCGACAATATCGCTGGTGATGTATTCGAGGAGAATCATCCCAACGATGTCAATGGCATCCTGAAGGATAATGCCGGTGCACTTACTATGGTCCGTGCCGTTTATGTGCCGAATGCTGATGGTACATGGACGATGTACGACAAGTTCGAGGATATGGTGGAAGCTATCTATTCCATCAAGCCCGATGAGATCACTCTGGTTGCATCACTGCTTCAGCGTTACATGCGTGGTTACACCGCACAGTTTGCGCTGACCAATGTCCGTTGCCCTCATTGCGGTCAGCTGACAAAGCGAATTCCGATTGATGTCACCTACCTGGTTTTTCTCAAATATCAGCGTCTGGGGAATACGAGCTTCGACACAAGCAACGTAGCAGTTTTATAAGCGAAGTTCTTACTCTCTTCAAGGGCGAATTGTCCTTCAACGATATCATGAGAAATATGACATACAAGGATATGATTGCTTTGAGAGACGCCAGAGTAGATCAACTTATCAAAGAGCGAGAAGAGTCAGAAAAAGAAGCAGAGCGTCGTAATCGTGAGATGCGGTCTTCTAAATAATCACACACATTAGTTCCTATTACGATGAAAATCACTTTATCAGTAAATAGGAGTTTTGAAATAAGATGACACAAACTTTAGACGTACTCGTCAACACTCTCAGCTGTGAATCATTAGAAGGTCTAGAATGCTTACTGCAGTATCAGTATAAAAAGATTCTCTTTTTATATCGCTTGATCAAAAGCCAATTTGATCTCATCGAAGATATTACATCCGATTACGATGATGATTCTTCTCTTTACGTAAAGATTGAGATGAGTGACAAAAAGGCCGCACGTAAGTTGCTTTCAATAATTGATAAGAATCTTGAATCACATGATTATGGAGATATTACTGTAATCACATCCATTGACTCAAATTACATATCAATCACGATAGAGGCTGACGAATACTAATAACAGCGCGCAAAGAGAGCCAAGTATAGAAATCATAGCTATACTTGGCTCTCTTATTTTAGTCCAGAAAACAGTACCGTAATTTGACACTATATTCTATGAGAAAGGACTGATGGTACAAATGAAGATTGATTTGTTTGACGTCGATGAATTTGTGAAGATCAATAATTTACAACCAGTCACGTCTCCTATTTTGTTCGAGCGTGGTGGTATTCCGAATCCAAATGGATTGATTTCAAATGAAATTTTTGGTGTCTCTGTTAAAAGTCGTAAAGAGACATTTGCATACATTGACCTTCATGGGCATTTCTTCCATCCTCATATCTATAAAATCTTGAAACGAGTGTTTCGTAACATTGATCAGATCGTTGATGGTAGTCAGACTTTCTCCATTAAAGATGGAAAGCTCGTAAAAGATCCGAATGGTAATACCGGAATCGAGTTTATCTATAATAATTGGAGTAAGTTAAAATGGGAAGGCAACGGTGGTATGTCTTCAGAGCGTTGTGACCTTATCGGTAAAACGAAGAAGAATGAAATCTTTACGACAAAAGCAATTGTCATCCCTGCTTTTTATCGAGACATTAAGTCCAATAAAGGTGGCGGTGGCGAATCGTCTGAGCTGAATACTCTTTATGCCAGACTGATTCGTATGAGTGCTCTTTTGCAAGATGCCGATATGTTTGATTTCTCCTTCCATTCAACAAATGCATCTATTCAGAATACTCTTGTGGAAGTCTATGACTATTTTAAGAATAGTCTGGATAAGAAAAACGGTATGCTTCGTAAATACCTTCTTGGTAAAAACGTTGACTATTGTGTCCGTACCGTTATCTCTGCGCCTCTTTACAACTGTGATGATCCGAAAGACAACATTGTCGATTTTAGACATGCAGCTCTTCCAATGTCTCAGGTTATCGTTGAAGCATATCCATTCGTTGTTGCATGGGTGAGAAACTTTATTGAGCGTGAAATTTTGGAAGTTCAGAATAATAAGACAGGTGTGAATTCGAATTATACTCTGAAGGACCCGGAAGCTACGTTCAATGATGAATATATCAAGAAGCGCCTGAATCAGTTTGCAAAAGATCCTTCCAGTCGATTTGACTTGATTACAGTTCCTACTGTAGAAGGAAAGGATCTTCCTCTGTATTTCGATGGTATCATGGTAAATCAGCCTGCTGATAAATCCCTTGTCCATCGTTATATGACGTGGTGCGATCTTCTGTATATGGCATGCGTTGAGGTGACGAAGGATAAGCATTGTATGATCACACGCTATCCAGTTCTGAATAGTTTCGGTATGTTTGTGGCGAAAATCAATGTTTCTTCCACGCTTCATACCGTTCCTATGAAGGTAAATGATACCGTGTATAAATGGTATCCTGTCATTGATCTGAATATGCCGAGAGAAGAGGTTGCAAACAACTTTATTGATACAACCAAGTTCTCAGATGCATATCTGGCAGGCTTGGACGGCGATTACGATGGAGACCAGATTACTTCGAAGATTTTCTGGACTCAAGAAGCCAATGCTGAGTGTGAGAAGGTTATCAATAGCAAGAATTTTGCTTTGAATCCGAATGGTTCGAATTGTCGTGTCATTGACCTTGAAGCTATTCAGACATTCTATGTATTGACAAAGGATGCTCCGAAATCTGCATCATAAATGAAAATCCGTATATCCTCCATTTTTATTTAGATATTATATATCTGAAGAAAAGAAAGGAGGACTATATGATGGAAACAGAAGAAACCACTATCGCTGACGACGATTAGAAATTAAAAAAAGAATCAGCGATAAGTAAAAAATGAAATAAGCTACATATGGAATTCCAAAAGAATCTCATATGTAGCTTATTTTTTCACTTGATCTTGGTAAAATCACCAGTGAGCTCGACGTCGATATCGTCGGGATCGAAGACGGAAGACTTATCTTCCTTCTTTTTTGTCCGAGTGACAGAATTCAGAGGAGACTTTGCGGAATGAATCTCTTCATCCAGGTCTTCTACGAAGTTATCACGAGCAACATTTGACACAGTCAGGCGAACCTTCTGGTCATAGTCCTTCGGATTAACCTCATAAACAACACGGCGAGCATTCACCATGCGAATAAGGGTTGACACTTCAACACGACTCGGGCTTGAAATAGGGCCACTGATTCCACCCAGTTCAGGGATAGGACCTGTGGTACCGATCACAACGAGTTTCGTGTTTGCTCTCTTAACGTTCGTGTTCATATACTTATCGACCTTTCTTAGTCGTCATCCTCATCATCATCGTCGTCATCGTCATGGTCGGCAGCAGCCATCAGGCCTTCGCTGTCTTCCTCACGGCCATTTGTGATACCGATGAGATCGTCGATGGAAATATTCTTCTTGGACTTCAGAATATCCTCAACCTCCTGATCGACGTTGTCAGAATCAGGAATCTTGTCGATCAGAGCTTCAATCTCTGCATCGCTGACGTCGACATCTTCCATCATGGACCCAGGAATCAGGTTCATGTAGTTTTCAATCATATCATCAGCAGCCATAGACTCGAGATAAAGGCGATCACGCTCAATCTCAGCACGTTCTTTACGCACAGACTTAAATGCTTCAAACATGGTTAGCCCAGTCCTTTCATAATATTAGTATGAACGATTTATGTCTTGGACATAATACTCGTTAGATTAAGCTATTGTTTTTAGAGTGCCTAATAAGGAAAGCCTCCTTTCATAATGATATATTATATATTCGAATGCTAGTTGGGATGATGGGAATTTTACATAAGGAGAAAAATCTTATGAAAATTTTCAATAACGAAAACAACGCATTCGCATATTATCAAATGAAAGGAGGCTTTATCGTCGTCACTTCAGAGACGGCGCAATTACCTATACCGGATGGACCGAATTGGAATCATGAAAGCTTTGCTTTCATTAAACGCGTTGATTCTGATAGTCCTGAAGTAAGGTAAAAGTATGAAAGATTAGCTATAGCCGTATCCATAGCTAATCTTTCTTTTTTGTTACTAAACCTTTAAGTTTATAATGATATATTATACTTATGAGTTAAAGGTTAAAGCAATAAAGGAGAGTGATGAATTTATGGCCGATAACTTAGAAAAACTCCATAAGAGATACACCAACTATGCAATCGACATGATTGTGAAACTCAATGGTGTAGATCCCATGGTCGTCCGAAAGAGGATTTACGATCCTGAAAAGCTTGGGGCAGCTTTACGGAAATCGAAATCTGTGATTTGGACGGATGAATCCGTTACACCGTCTTCCAGAGAATTTAAGGTTCGGTTTACCACCTATATCGTTTCGTGGGTAGCAAAGACTTTTGAAAAGATACTGGAAGCTCCTAAGATGTATACGGACGTTGACGATGATGACATGAAGAGCAATGAGCAATATGCTGACTACATTTATGGGCATCTCGTTGATATGGCAAATGCATGTATCAATAAGAAGTCTAACTTCAATGCAGATGCATATTACTTTGCTCTTCTGTCGATTCTTCTCAACGATCGGATTCCGAAGAAAAAGAAAGAAGAGAGAGTCGAGGTAGTATCTCAGTCCATTGCAGGATTGAAGGTGTACCTCAGTAAAGCAAGCCCCGAAACAAGTTTGGAAACGATGGTACGAGTTGCTTATATGCTTTGCACGAATGCGAAGAACTGTAAGCATGTCACGATGGATCTTTCCGGATATGAATGGAAGTATAAGGCAAGCACGCAGAGTACTTTAGAGACACTGGGCCAATATATCTATGCATCGGCTTCGGTATATGGTCTCGATCCGATCTTCCAGGCATATCTTATGTCTGATCCGAAAGTAACAAGCAACTATCCGCGGGTGAAGTACGACGAGAATGTCGATCTGATGATGGGATCTCTGGCATTTTCGTATATGAAGCTTCTCTTCAATGATTCCAATCTCGGTAAGATGCTCTATGATCTGAAGTGATAAAAAGACAACGTGAAAACCAAACACGGAATTCACGTTGTCTTTTTTGTATTTATACGGAGATTTCGACAGGCTCTTCGTCTGAAAGACTCATTGCATGAGGCTGAACGACGCCATCCTTCTTCAGGGTCTTGCCGATATCGACATAGATCTTATCGTTATCGTCAATCTCATCATCGTCCGGCATACCTTCGATGCCCATGACAAGATCACCCTTCGGCTCATCTGCATCGGGGGCAAAGATATCCTTGATCCGATAGTTCTTCAGAGTCAGGCGCTTCTTCTGCTTCAGGTTCTCCGGATTATGTGCCCACACAATACGATTGTGAATCAGAAGAATATAGATGTCATCCACACTCATCCGCATTACATTGCTGATGGGGCCGCTGACACCGCCGAGCTCCCAGAACTGACCAAGACTGGAAACTGTAACGAGCTTCGTTAACTTAGATTTAGCCATGCTATCTCAACTCCTTTCATGTCTTGAAGCTTATAGTCTTGTTTCAAGGGCATCTACTCTGTGGGATAGCATGGCTAAATTTAATTAGAAGTCTCCAATGTCTCCATTAGAATCTTCATTGAAAAGGTCAAATCCACTACCATCATCGAGCTGGCCCATTTCAGAATTTTTCTTTTTTGATTTTACTTTGGGTCTATCAATGACAGTTCGTGCACCGCCTGCACTTTGCATATCGTCAAACGACGACATGAGCGAGATAACACTGATTGCCTGAGGCATATTGATGTCGTCAATCAGTGCGTTGTCATTATCATCATACGGGTGTGAGAAGTAATCAATATCACGGACCGGGATTCCGTAACGAGGATCTTTTTCTTCACTATTACAACGGTAACGACGCTTCAGCATCTTAAAGGTCATATAATTACGACCAGAATCTGCTTTCATTTCTTTATTGATAATGATGGTCATATCGCAGTTCTCTTGGATTTCCCAAGCACCGGCAATGCCATCACGACCAACCAGTTTTGTAACATCCTGTTTATTGCATTGGAGAGCAGCATCAACGACAGAAGCTGCTGCACGATTCAACTGCTGTGCAGTAATGACAGCAATATCAAGTTCCTTTGCTAAGGTCTTTAGCTCATTAGTAATATTCTTGAGCTCTTCTTTTTCACTATCTGCTTTTTCAGCAGGTCTAATTCTCTTTAAGTAGTCCAGGATTAAAGTAATGACCTCACGACCATCGTCGAATTCATCTTGGATAATCGTACGAAGATCATTTGTATCAATGCTTCGGTTCGGGTAGTACTTAATGACGATATCAATATTATTCTCATCGGTCAAAGTAAGTCCACCTTCATTACGAAGCAGGTCTGCAACTTCCTGTGGTTTGTAATTACGGATATCACGATTGGTAACTCTCATATTGAAGATACGTTCCACGGTCTCATCAATATCGTTCTCCATCGTAATCAGCAATACGCAGGGAATCTTGCCAGGATTTTTTGGTTTAATATCCGGGTTATACTTCTTAATATCCAAAGCGGATTTCAGAAGCATCAAACTTTTACCACCACCAGGCAATGCCAAGTAGCAATAAAGACGCTTGCTCTGGTAACCAGGTGCAAGGATATTATTTAAGAACCGAATGCCAGTTTTAAACACTCGGTTCTTATCCTGAAGTTTTCTTACTGAATCAATGATGACATTATTGAATGTATCTTGATCCAGCGAGAAAGTCTGATTGCTCGAATCAAGAGCTTCAGTCTTGCGCTTCATATTGACAATATTACTAGCGACTTCATAGAGAAGCTCACAGTTCTTTTGATAAGCAGAGCTATCTGCATTCTCAAAAGTCATACTGCCAATAATTCTATCATACTCTTCCTTTAAATTGACGATATATCCATAACGGACACGATCTTGAATACTCTTAATCAGATACTTTGTATCCTCATAATCAAGCGGCTCCATATTTTTTGGAATATCGTCCAAAATTTCTGGAATCAGCGGATTATTATCATTCTCTTGGTTCTGATCAGCAACGTATTGCTTGATCATTGTAAGTCCACTGATTCCACGTTCAAATCTTGCTTCAAGGGTATAGTGAATGAGTTTTACGCGCGCCATCAACTCATCACTTTTTTCATAGACCCTGAAATCAATCATATTGAACAGCTTATATGTATTATCAAGAACCTTTCGAGTTCTTAATGCACTTGGAGTATAGATAAGAGAAATAATGGAATTTAAAACTTCCATATTCATCTTAATCTTTATTTTCCGCATCTCAACGCCGTTGACTTTGACATATTCAACTTTGCGTTCTTTTTTCTCTGCTGTTGCCTTGCTTGCCATACTGAGAATCCCTCCTAAGAATTTCAATGGGGTCGCAAAAGTCTAGGGAAACGCTTTGATTAATGACACACTCTATTTATTTTGGAGGGTCTAAAAGCTATCAAAGTGTTACCAGGGCACTAATAAACCAAAAGTATCGTCTATAGATTCATTATATTCGTATACTTTTGGTTTATATTTTTCTCAGGGGATTGTGATTCCGATGGAGCCAAGAGCAGTCTTAATTGCGGTGATTGTCGTATCGTGCTCCTGAAGAATCTTATAAATCTCGTCGAGGCTCTTGACTACTTTACCAGAATAACTCTCAGTGGTCACTCCACCAGCGCCAAGAACGCCTTCCAGTGCACGCAACTCTTCGATCTTCATCTTCAGAGTCATCATACTTGATACGCTCATAAACTACTTTCTCCTCTCATTTTTTGGATAATTAGGATATTGTTTTCAGGTCAAATTTTGCTGATTTGAAACATCGGAAAAACCATTGAGATCCAATAGTTAGGCGACAGTAAGCTAACCGAAGGTTTCGAAATGAGAAAACCTATAAGAAAGGAAATGGTCCTAAAATGAAATCTGTGAAGAAACGTGATAACCGGGTAGTGGAGTTCGACAGATCAAAAATTGTATCCGCAATTCAGCGGGCATTTATTGAGGTCGATGGTTCACTATCCGATTCTTCCACCAAAATTGCGAATACGATCGCAGATGAGATCGCTGCTATTCCTGAAGATAAGTCTGTAGAGGAGATTCAGGATCTCGTCATTTATGATCTCATGGGTACTGACCGTAAGGATGTTGCGAAAGCCTATACGGAGTATCGTTTTAAAAGATCTCTTGTCCGTGATTCTCACAATACCACGGATAATGCAATCATGGAACTTCTCAATCACACGAATGAAGAAGTGAACGAAGAGAATTCCAATAAGGACCCCGAAATCGTTTCTGTCCAGCGTGATTATATCGCTGGTATTACTTCAAAGGATGTTACCCGGCGTATTCTGCTTCCCAAGGAAGTTGTGGATGCACATGACGCTGGAATTATTCACTTCCACGATGCGGATTATTATGCACAGAGCGTTCTTACCAACTGCTCACTGTGTAATCTTGATGATATGCTTCAGAATGGCACTGTCATCAATGGTACCAAGATCGACAAACCGCATCGTTTTATTACTGCTGCTACGATCTCTACTCAGATCATTACAGCAGTCACTTCTTCCCAGTACGGCGGCATCTCTATCACTTTGACGCATCTTGCACCGTTCGTGAGAGACTCTTATAATATCTACCTTAAAAAGTATCTTAGTTGGGGCTTCGACGAAAGAAAAGCAGCTAAGTTTGCTGAGCTTGATACTCGTAAAGAGGTTGAGGATGGTTGCCAGACTTTCATCTATCAGGTAAACTCCATGTCTACAACCAATGGACAGGCTCCTTTCCTCACCGTGTTCATGTATATTGACGAAACTGAGGAATACCGTGATGAGCTTGTCATGATCATCGAAGAATTCCTCCGCCAGCGTATTCAGGGTATGAAGAATGAGCAGGGCATTTGGATCACTCCTGCATTCCCGAAGCTTATTTACGTGCTTGATGCTGATAATATTTATCCTGGCACAAAGTACTGGAGTACCACTGTTTTAGCAGCACAATGTACGGCCAAACGAATGGTTCCTGACTATATTTCAGCAAAAATCATGAAACAGCTGAAGGGATACGTGTACCCCGCGATGGGATGTATTGTCGGTAACGAGGTCGTCACATACAAATTCTGCAATACCACGTATATTGAAGGTATTGGCCGTATGTGGTGGAGACTTTTGCCGTTCTTTAAAGCAAAGCTTCAACCCGGTCGTGAAGACGATTGGTACATGGATCTCAGTGGCGTTGAAATTTATGACCACGTCAATGGCTGGACCAATTGTAGACGTATCATCCGCAACACGAAGTGCGATATTCTTCGTATGAAATTCAGCGGTGGGCGCTGCTTGGATTGTACTCCTAATCATCCGTTTGAGACTGAGAATCGCGGCGTCGTTTTTGCAAAAGATCTTACCGAGCAGGATGAAATTCGCGTCGATTATGAATCCAATATTTACGAAGAAAATATGGATTATGACCCTGATCTTGCATGGCTTGATGGAATGCTTATTTGCGATTCCTCTTATATTGGGACGGTCGCAGTATCTTTGGCGGCTGAAGGTGAAGATGATTTGGTCCAGGCAGTTCAAGATAATTTGAAAAAGTTTTATGGTATTACGACAAAGGTGAAATTACAAAGTCGTGAACGCCGTGGAACTTATAAAGATATCATTGGTGTTAGCACCGGTGATGGGTTAGCACTTCCCAAATTCTCCGATATTATGATTAGTAAATTCGGTGGAATTATTAAGATGAATCGACATCTTCCGAATGAAATTTTCCAAGCAAAGCGTGAAGCTCGACTTGGTATGCTTGCTGGAATTATTGATGCGGACGGATACGTCAATGATACGAACGGCCGCACGGTATCAGTTTGCACAATTGGGTCGGTGAATAAAGAACTGGCAATTCAGCAAATGATGCTGATTCAGTCGCTTGGAATTCCTTCTACGATGTACCAAAATCATTATAAAGGAAAGGGCCGATTCGATACGATTCGTTATCAAGTGTCCTTCGTTCCGACCGAAGAAGTCATCAGCTATTTAAAATCTGAGAAAAAGCGAAATCATTATATCGCTGGTGGAGATTTAAGTTATCGGTGGAAGCAAAATGCAACTTGCCATATCACTGAATCTCATTTGCTTGATTGGAAGGAAGACACTTATGATGTTACGACCGATACTGAACATTTCACGGTGTCTGGTATCTACAGTCATAACTGCCGTAGTTTCTTAACACCTTATGTTGGCCCTGATACTCATCAGGCTAAATTCTATGGAAGATTTAATTGCGGAGTTGTTACAATTTCTCTGCCAGATTTGGCATTCTCCTCTGGTGGAGATTATGATAAGTTCTGGCAGCTTTTTGAAGAGCGTACTGAGCTTTGCCATGAAGCACTTCGTTGTCGCATTGATCGTATCAAGGATACATCTGTCAACGTTGCTCCTATTCTGTGGAGGCATGGTGCGTTTGCGCGTCTTCCTATGGATGCCAAGATCGGTGACGTCATGTTCAATGGGTATTCTACGATCTCACTTGGGTATGCTGGTCTGTATGAATGCGTCAAGTATATGACTGGTCATTCTCATATGGATAAAGGCGTTGGTAGAGAATTCGGTCTTAAGGTCATGCAGGCTTTAAATGATAAGTGCAATCAGTGGAAGACAGCAGAGCATATTGATTATTCTCTGTATGGTACCCCGATTGAGAATACCACTTACAAGTTCGCTCGCTGCCTTAAGAAACGTTTTGGTGATGACGTTTTTGTTAAGCTTGATGGCAAGGATCGTAATTATATCACCAACAGCTATCACACTGCCGTCTTTGAAAAGATTAATCCGTTCGATAAGCTCATTCAGGAATCTGAATTCCAGAAGCTTTCTCCGGGTGGTGCTATCAGTTATATTGAATGCTCTGACTTGACTCATAATATTCCTGCAGTTCTTGAAGTTATGCAGTGTATCTATGAGAATATCATGTATGCAGAGCTCAACATCAAGTCTGACTATTGCATGAACTGCGGTTACGATGGAGAAATCAAAGTAGTTGATGATGGCGGCAAGTTGGTTTGGGAATGCCCGAATTGTGGCAATCGTGATCAGCATAAAATGAGCGTCGCTCGACGCACCTGTGGATTGAATTATTCAATATAGTCCACGTTAAACCTGTTAAACTGCGGGAAGTTCCTTAGAGCTCTAGGTTACCAAGTATAGATATGGCGACAACTATATGGCTGATTTTAACAGAATCAGGTATGGTAAAAAGACTTAGAGATTGGATAATCATCGCATCGAAACTTCTGCGAGTAGAAATGCTTGTATGGATTTATTCCACTTAGGGAAGGACGTTCAACGACTATAATACGGGCGCTACTTAGTGACTTCACTAAGCAAGTATGGTATAGTCTACTCCCGTACTTAAATATCGGGAAACCGAGGGTATAAAGGATATTGGAACTCACTTCTGGTCTCAGGGTCGTACCGATGAGATTAGAAACCGTTATGTGCATCTGACAGATATTGCTGCCGATGGTGAAGAAGTAGAGGAGACTGAGTAATATGCGATATGCATCTATCCGAGAAATGGATGTTAGCAATGGCTACGGCGTTGGGGTTTCCCTCTTCACACAAGGATGCCACTTCCATTGTAAGAATTGCTTCAATCAAGTCACATGGGATTTCAATGGTGGTAAAGAATATACGACTGAAACGGAAACAAAGATCCGTTCTCTCGTTGATCGACCTTATATCCATAGATTCTCCATTCTGGGTGGAGAACCTCTGGAGTGGTGTAATATCTACGATCTGACAAATCTCGTTCTTCACATCAAAGAAGATGCTGATCTTATCTATAAGAAAATGGATATCTGGCTTTATACTGGATATTCTCTTACCGATATCATTCTTAAAGCACTTCTGGAGTTCAATCCACTGAATCAGAGATCCAAATATACTACAGATGATAAAAATGCTCAGATCATGAGCATGTTATATTTCGTAGATCATTTGGTCGATGGTCAATATGAAGAAGATAAGAAAGACTTTCATTTGAAGTTTTGTGGAAGTAGCAACCAGAGAATCATTGATATGAAGAAAACCCATTATAACTACATTAATGATGAAGTGATGTGCTACGTTCGTGGGAATCATAATTCGATGAATGCAGCTGAGATTCAGAACATCGTTGATTATATTAACAAAAACGTAATCGTCGAGATTGACCAGAAATCTCTTTGATTAACTTTCTCCTTGTTTTTATACAAAGTAACATCCGCATGGACGCTTTCCCGTAAGTTGTCCATGCGGATGTTATGCCCGTATATTCTATCAATATATTGATATATTATACAGGTAGAAGATAGAGGAAGAAGAGTACTCTGTCAAATTTGGTTTGTATGATCCTCATAAGAATAGAGGGTCGGAAGGAGTTCATTATGAAGAAGATTTATGTATCGGAAAATATCATCGACGATCGCGCAAAGACTCGGTTGATGAAGGTTGAAGACTGCGGAACTACTGTGTTGTATATCGCACATTCCAAGTCTGATACCGTGGAGACCAATGGTTACACCATTCTTACTCCGATCAATTGCCCGCTCGATTCTCCCCGAGCTAAGTTTACAACGCCCATCATGAAGCTGGATGGCTACCATAAGGTTGAGCAAATGTATCGCGGCCAGTGGGTCGGCGATACCGATACCAATCATATGGATTACGATGATGTCACGTACTTCCATCCGCACGACGTGCAGGATTTCCTTAACCTCATCAGCATGACCAGTTGGTCTCCTGATGACGATTTCGATGAATCCGCACTTAGTGTCGATAATGACATTGATGGCGAGGACCGTATTATCAATATTAAGGTCGCCAGCCGGAATGTAAAGTCTGTCAGTTACCTTATGCGGTACGAGCAGGACATTTCGATGTACAAGCTGTACCGCATTGAGGAAATCAAGTTCTAATGAGGTTGCCCGTGAGGATGATAGTCCTTGCGTGGCATAATCAAAAGAAGGGACCTAACAGCCAGTTAGGTATCCCTTTTTTCGGATCATAGAAATATGGCCTGAAAACAAACTTGTAAGCCTCTAGAATTACGTAATTTAAGAAAGGAGATACGAAATAGATGGTATATATTACGTCTCTCCCATATATGAATGCAGTTGCTCGAAAAGCATATCTGCCGAAAGAAGTTGTCATTCCTGATCCAGAGCATCCTGGAAAGATGAAGAAACTTCAACCCGGGCATGGAAGTCTTGCATTCATTATGGCTACTACACCTGCTGAAGTAATCCATGTAGCAACCAATACGAAGAATTGCTCAGCAGATGGTAAATACCGTTATCTATATCACAACATCCGATATCATGGTACAATTGGCGGGCGAACTTACAATGTCAGAGATGCTGCTGGAAAAAAGGATCTTTATGATAGAATTCATAGTAGTTCTCTTCATGAGCATCCTCCCATGCTTCTGAATAAGACCCCTGACTATAATACTTTTTTTGATCTCTCTATGTATCTGAAAGTATTTGATCAGTGTACCATTAATCAACAGCCAAAGAAAAAAGTGAGCTTATTCTGGGCTTACCTTTACAGCATCATCAATGGAGAACAGTGCTCTCAGTATCCGCAAAAGTTTGTCCTCGTCGATGTTGATCTTTTTGATAACTTTGGAACGAATTTCGCTCAGAATATCAATAATATTCTTTTCAAGTTCTATTATTCTATTCTGAATGAGGTTCCTTCATTTAAGAAACTGGATATTGATTTCTATTTTTATTCAGATTCTTATATCTTACGTGTAAATCCTAGTAAAATGACGAAAGTTAATGCATCACAGTTCAGAACATCTCTGAATCGTGTATTTAAGAAGTCTACTCGCTGGGATGAAGTATCAGATACGAAAGCTGTCAAAAATGAAGAGCAAAGAGACGTTATTAAGGCTACTCTTTCTACTAGATATAATCTTACTGGTAATAATACCACGCCGGTTGTTCAAAAAGAGTTGCCTCCTGAAGCAGCTTCGACGATTAAAGTATCGAACGAACCCGCAGCAAAAAAGAATCCTGTGACAGTGAAGAATACTTCTTCAAAGAAAGTCGTGGTAGCGAAGCCTATCACGAATACTCAGGGATCTAAGACTTCTTATATTGGCAATGATATTGCTCGAAAAGCAGAAGTTGAGATTGCTAAGGATACGATCAATAAGAAGATCAATCAGAAAGTCGAAGAGACTACGAAAGAGATCGAAGCTGTATCAAATGGAAAAGATCCTACTGAGAGTAAAGCTGCCGTTGATTATATCAAGGCAAAGTCTGAGATGGATCTTGATAACGATAAGGAACTTGTGGAAAGCATGTATAAGGTAATGCAAGCTACCACGGTTCCGTCAAAACCGATTAGTACAGCACGTGACGCTCAAATGCGTAAGAAGCAGGAATCTATTACTCTTGAGAATATGACGTTCCAAAATGTGAAAGCGATGAATGCTGCAAAGCGTCCTATCCCGAAAAAAGACATTTCTGGATCTCTTCATACGATCAATGATAATATGAAGACAGTGAAGTTCTCAAATATCAATAAGGATTACATCGAAAATGTTATGCCTGCTGATTTGATGAATGATTTCACTTGTCTGAATAAGAAGGGTATGCCTTTCTATGTCGTTGATATCAAGAGTGAAGATACGTCGGATGAGTTAAACTACAAGATGACGATGAAAGTTACTCTGGAAGATGAGAAGCATCAGCGTCATGTTGTTACGGTTGATATTCCGAAGTTCCTTGACGATAAATTCCTGTATCTCGGCGGTAATAAGAAGCTGATCAATAAGCAGAATTTCTTATATCCTGTCGTAAAGACTGGTCCTGATACAGTGCAGATCGTTTCCAACTACAATAAGATTTTCGTCCGTCGTACCGGTGCAAAATCTATTTCTGCTGTTGAGCGTCTCATGAAACTCATTACGTCTAATGAGAATGCCATGAAGCATTTCACAGTTGGTAACGTTTATGTCACCAATAAGCAGTATTTGACTACTTTGGAATACGATGAGTTCTCCAAGGTCATTCGAAAATTCGAAACCCCCACCTGTACGATTTTCTTTAGTCAGGAAGACGCACAGAAGTATGTGGAAGATCATGATCTGGAAGCTCCTAAAACCAATAATGGTAGTATGATCTTTATTGGTTGGAGAGATAAGAATAAAGAGATTTGGATTAATTCCGAAACTCAGTCTGCAAGTGATGGTGAATCCATCTGCGATATTCTTGTCGATCAGCTTCCTCCTGATATTCGAAATGAGTATCTGAAGACTCGTAATACCAAGAAGGTCATGTATTCAACTGCGACGATGATGAGTCAGACAATGCCTCTGATTGTCTACATGCTCTATTGGGAAGGAATTACATCAGTCTTCAAGAAGATGAATCTGAAGTATGAATTCAGTAAGTCTTATCCGAAGCAGGTCAAAGCAAGTCAGGGTGTCATTCGTTTTAAGGATTGCTATATGCTGTATGACGCAGATATGGCAACAGCTCTTTTGATGAATGGTATGAAGGTTCTGGACACAGAGTCTCATGATCTCAATGAGTATAATAGTGCGGAAGCATACGTAGATTATTTCAAGAAGGTCTACGGTAAAGTGGCTATTATGTCTGCTATCGGTAACTATTATGAGTTCATGATTGATCCTATCACAGAAGAGATTCTTCGTGACATTGGTCTTCCTACTGATCTCATCGAGCTTTGCATTTATGCAAATAGCTTACTTATTGACGATAGCTATACCTTTGAGTCTAGTCAGCGTATTGCTCGTGTCCGTTCTTCTGAAGTCATTCCTGCTATTCTGTATTATCAGATTTCCAATGCATATCTCGATTATAAGAATAGTGGCGGTAAGAAGAAACTGACACTTCCTAGAAACTGCGTTATCAAGGAATTGATGGGCCTCCAGACAGTAGAAGATTATTCTACACTAAATCCTGTCGTTGAACTTGAGAAAGATCGTAATATCACTGCAAAGGGATATCGTGGTGTCAACGTTGATCGTGCATATTCCGAGGAAAAGCGTTCTTATGACCCGTCTATGATCGGTGTTATCGGTATGAGCACTTCTCCTGATGGTAACTGTGGTATTAATCGTACTCTTACAATGGAGCCGAATATCACATCTGCGCGTGGATACGTTGATATCAAAGAAAACGAGCGAGAAGATCTGAAGGATGTGAATCTGTTCTCTCCTGCTGAACTTCTTTATCCTCTTGGTAATACTCGAGATGACTCTGTTCGTATTGCAATGGCTGTGAAGCAGTCAAAGCATGTCATTCCTGTGCAGAATGCATCTCCTGCTCTTATTTCAAATGGATCTGACGAAGCAATTCGCTTCGATCTTTCTACGGATTTCGTTGTCAATGCTGCCGAGGATGGCAAGGTTATTGACTATGATCCGAAGAGCAAGATCCTCATGGTTGAATATAAGAGCGGTAAGCATCAAGCGATCAATCTTGCACCGAATATCGTAAAGAATGGCGGCGGCGGTTTCTATCTTTCCAATGAACTTGTGACCAAGTACAAAGTGGGTGATTCTTTCAAGAAAGATGCTGCCCTTGCTTGGCACAAAGACTTCTTCAAGGAAGATAAACTCAACGGCCTTCGCATGAATGTCGGTGTTCTGGAAAAGGTTGCAATCATCTCTTCTTATAACACATACAACGACTGTACCGTTATTACCAGAAAACTTGCTGGAGATGCACAAGCCAATATGACTTTCTGCAAATCAGTGGTTGTTGGTAAGAACTCAAATGTGTATGATATGCGTAAGGTAGGAGATCATGTCCATATTGGTGATCCTCTCCTGTCCTATGATACATCGTTTGAGGATAGTGATCTGAATAAACTTCTTGCCACTCTTTCTGATGAGAATAAAGAGCTCATGGAGAATGAGAGTAAGAATGTTGTTCGGTCTAAGTATGCCGGTACAATCGTCGGAATCAAGATCTATTCAGCTGTAGAACTGGATGAGATGAGTCCGAGTCTTCGTAAAGTCGTTAACGACTACTACAAGACAGTGAAGGAGAAAAAAGGATTCCTCGACAAGTATGCTGAGGAAAATTCGTCCATTGTAAAATGTGGACTACTGGTAAATGAAACTACCGGTAAAATCGAACCAAATATTTACGGTGTCATCAAAGGACAGAAGGTCGATGATAGCGTGCTAATCGAATTCTATATCGAGCACGGTGACATTTTGGGTGTTGGTGACAAAGTAGCGTACTCGAATAATAATGCTGTAGGGTACGTAACACATTAAACTGCGGGGAAGAGTCTCGACAGCAAATAATTGATAAGAGACTATCTGCTTATAGAAATATAAGTGGATGCCTAAGAGCCTAACGAACGAAGCTATGGTGGTGACACGCGGATTGTATCCGATATGGTTTATATAAATCATATACATAGTGGAGCTAGAGAAAGACTAGCTGTATCGTAAAATCCGTTAGGATATATGGTATATCCGCATCTAAGCTGCTTCATTTATGAAGTAGAAAGATCAACGACTATCAATAACCTCCTAACAGCAAAGGTTATTGTTAGGAACAAGCGTGTGTAAGCTAGAGTGTATAGCTCTAGTGAAAAATATAGTCTACTCTCATATGAAAGTATGAGCTGCTAGGTAATACTAGCGGTCTAGGATTAGCGACCCTAGGCGAATACAAGGTCACAGCGTTGAAGGGTATCGTTGGTGAAATTATACCCGAAGGCTACGAGCCGTATAGTGAATTCAGACCTGAAGAAGAGGTGTCTTCTCTGATTCCTCCCTCTTCGATTCTGAAGCGTCAGGTTCCTTCGATTCTAATTACCGTTCTTGGTAATAAGGTGATCGTTGAACTGAAACGTAAACTGAAAGAGATTTACGAATCTTAATCAAAAAAATAATCCGTTGGAAATCCTAAATGGAATCCAACGGATTATTTTCATCCCTTATGAGACGAAATCTTTGTTGTTATGAGTTTCGAGCCAGTTCTTTTTATAAGTGGTATACTGGCCAGGCGCCTTTACATCTTTCTTGGTCTGGGCATCAATACACTGCGTGATATAGGACTCCAGAATTTCATCATTTGGAAGTCTTTTCATGTGACTCCTGATTGCAGAGAGAGGCACATCATAGAACCTGTCGAGCTTAATGCAGCTAAGACGATCGGTGCCAAGATCAACGTAAACACGAAGATCATTTGCCGCTGCAAATTCAGGATTGCTCGTGCTGATCAGCTTCGAGGTAAGCATGGCAACCTTAACGAACGGCATGGTTCCATTCCATTCATCAGGGCTTACGACGAGAGCAGGATGTGTTTTGCATCCAGGAATAACGGTGCTGAAATCACACCAATAGACGTGCCATTGAAGAGCAAGCGTTGGTGCGTTCACCGCAATGACGATATCGTCATCTGATATTCCTAGACTATTAATTGTATTTTTTGTATCGCACATATGGCGTAGTCTCCTTTCATGAGATTTTATAATAGCATATCTTTTATTCAACTTCCGCTTTCTTATAGAGATCAATATATTCAAGGAATAATTCCTCGGATACATTCAACCTCTTGCAGCAGTATTCAAGTGGTGCTCCTTTTGTCAAATACGCATTGACAACTGCGCTGCGAATATTGGCATATTTAGCATCAGAGAAAGCCTGCTGAAGACGAACGACGTTTTTGATTTCGAGAACTTCATTGTGAACGGTCACCTGCTTTGCGATCTTCTCAGTAAACTTCTCAAGTTCGTCTTGGATACCGACAGCACCAGCATAGGTTGTCTCTGGATCGGTATCATGACGGCGTCTAACTTTATACTGAGTGGAATCGCAGTTTTCAACGAAATCAAACACGCAAGTATTTTTATCCGTCGAGGTGTAGTTCATGACTCGCCCAATCTCCTGAGTATAGACGTTATTAGAACGAGTCTTCCGGAACATGATAACACAAGTCACGTCGTCATCGTGATAGCTCATACCAAGCATGTTGATAGAGCCCATGATGTCGATCGTGTCAGGCTCTCTCGTGCACGACTCAACTCTCGCAGAGTTCTTGTAATAGAACTGAGTGACGCGAATCTTCCTCTCAGGGTACAGAGTCTCGAATGCACTTGCGAGTTTTGGGATCATCACCTTCATCTTTTCAATCGTCGGGTAGAATACAATGACCTTGAAGTAGCTTTCCTGATGATAGAGATCTTTATACCGACGGAGAGTGGTAACGAGATTACTCGAAGAATAATACTTCTGAGAGATCTTCGAATAGATATGATCGAACGACGCCGCGTTTCCATTGATACGCTCTTTCCATGGAGAGTCGTCAATGAACTGCTTTGAGTTAAAGCGGCTTATGACGTAATGATGTCTCTCCGGGCAGTAATCAGTAATCGGAGCGTCATCTTCCGTTCCAATGACATGATTGTCAAAGAACATCTTTAAGACATCGTATCCATCTGCTCGATAAGGCGTTGCGGTGAGACCGAGATAGTGAGCACTCGGATAAGTTTCCATCAGCTTTAAGATGGCACCAGCAACACCGATCGCGCCACCACGATGGATTTCATCCAAGATGACGAGCATGTTCCCGGTATGGTTCTTCACCGCGTCATGGATCTCACCGAGACTCTTTTCCGGATCTCTTGCCAAAGAGTAGTAGCTCATAAACTTGATCGTCTCGTGCTTGTCCTCATCCAGATTAGGATAGTTCGGCTGAATCGAATTGCGATATGCGGATGCAGTCGTGATGATAACAACCGCATGATACATCAACGCAATTCCTGCTGCCATATAAGTTTTACCAAAACTGCAAGGCTTTACAAGGCAGCACTTCTTATAGTTCTGGAGCATCAGTTGGACTTCGTGAGATGTCTGATTTCTTGCATCTGTTATATCCATATCTTTTAACCCTCTTTATCAATTTCTTTCTGAAGATAGAACATCTTCGTGACGAGTTCTTTGGAAAGAATCTTGATCTCTCCATTCGCACGGTTCTTGCATTCATAATATGCATTCCCACGATCGTCTTTGTATGCGAATCTGGTTACGGTATAACCACAGAGATTTCTCATAAAGCTATACCGATAGATTTTGATGTTACAATCTTCCGGAAGGTATGGAGCAAATGTCATGGCCTCCTCGACACTCATTCCGTTTCCCATACGATAATTTACGAGTGTCTGCTCACCACATTCTTTTGCAAAGGACTCTTTGTATTCTTTACTGCCTAGTCCCGTAATACCGAGAATGCTATTCTCCTTCCGTTTCATACGGGAGCCTTCCCTAGATTTTGGAATATGAGTGATTGCATAGGTGCAATCTTTCTCGGTAAAATATCGTCTTGTGGCATTGATTGAGTTATTGGCAATGGCATTTTTGAAATATTGATAGCATTTGAATCCATAGATTCGAGCAATCTCTTCTCCTCTCTTATAATACCGAATATGATTCGGATTATCAGGATTAAAATGGTCCTGAAGAGTGAGAGGACAATCAATCTTGAATCTCGAGAATTCAGATGGGCTATAGCTTACTCTGTCTTCATTCAGAATATACTTAGCAGTGCTTGTACGATCGAGACCAAGTTCCAATGCCAGGTGAAGAGAATCCAGATAGAAGATACCACCAACCGAGATATGCCGGTTATACTTTTTATAGATCATGCTGATCAGTTTCTCTTCTCTTGATACATAGGGCGAAGCCTTTACGCTTGACGGAATAAGATTTTGAATGCCAATATCATACTCGTCACATGCATCCTTGAGCGACATTTCTCTTCCGTTGATCTTTATTACTACACGATGATAAGCAGCCATCTATTACACCTCCAACGAGCGTTTAATATAGCTCATTATTTTATCATTGAGCCCTAAATCATGATCGGCTACGTTTGCGTTTAACCGCAATGTGATAATATCCTTTAAGCCGACGAGCTCTTCTCGATCTCCTTTAATTGTGGTACCACTTATGTCTAGAAACTTTAGCTTCTTTAGTGGATTTAAGTCATGGATATCGCCATCCACTTTTGTGAAAGCAAGATCCAGATACGTGAGGGAATCTCTCAATTTCTTTGCTTCGGAAAGATCTCCATAGGTTGGAGTATTCCGAAGATTCAAATGAGTTAGCCCTCTTAAGCTAAAGAATTCAGAGACATTATTAACGATCGGCAGTCCTGATAAATCCAACTCAGAAATGATACCGTTAATGGAAAAAGAAGTAACCTTCCTAGAGAGATATACCTTTTGGTAGATACCTCTCGGGAGGGTTACTTTTTCACCATACCATTCGGAACCATCCGAATTGATAAAACTACCATCACCGAGAATTGTGAGTTTTGCATAATCGCATCCACTCACAATCCCGATACTGGCAGGAACTTTACCGGAGACTGCCTGAGAGAATTTGATTCTCATCAGGTTTTAACCTCCTATATCAAATGCCGTTATTTCTGCTTCACATAGGTCTTCATGAATTCGTCTATTGTGGTGCACGGCTTTTGATTTTTCTCGGCGCCATCAAACGGGGAGTAGTTCCAGTCGTCTTCCTCGTCGATGTATCGCCGGCCATCGTCCGGCAGTTCCAGAGGCTCTGCAAGGATGATGGTTCCCCAGTGGTTGACCAACACATAGGGTGCGATCTCACAAGGGATACCCTCACAGTCGTCATCATGCCGGACATCGTAAGCATACAGACAATCCGGGATAGTATTCCTATCAAGACGGATGCTGGTGAACAACGCGGGCTTTCCACAAACCGTGATCTCTTCGAACTGCTCAGCCATTGCATTAAAGAATGCCATAATCTTTCTCCTCCTTATAAGAAAAGAAGCAGGACAATCCACACGGACCGCCCTGCCATAGGGTTAGTTGTTCTTGGCGCCATAAGTGGGCTCGGGAGTCTTCTGAATCTCATCAAGAACGCTCTGAGTTTTCGGAGTCATGATGGGGATTTTTCCTTCAGTATCCTTATTCTCCGCAAAAAGAGACCACTTCTTTGTGCAGTCCCGTTCCATATCGGTGAACCACTCCGTCAGCTCAGGATACTGAGTCAGAATGCGAGTACGAGTGATGTCCCGCTTGAAACTCTTCTCATAGAGCCTCCAGGAAACTTCGTCGCCGAAAATGGCAGCAGTCATAGCTTCCTTCGCACTTTCAAGTCTTCGTTCCTCGGAGACTTTTCTGAATTTTTCCCAGCGATCCGTTGCGGCCATGCATTCGCCAACCGCAGGTTTGAAATTGAAGGTGGTCTTCATGAAGACGCCATCTTTCTGGGTGGGAGCAAGATCAATGCTGATGTCGTTGATGCTTGCGCAGGTTTCGAGATGATTGAAATGCTCGATTGCTTCCAGAATATGGCACAGGTTGACATCAAAGTCTTTCGGCTGAATCATATTCGGAAGGACCATGGGATAGTACACCCGGAGGCTGATATTGATGGCATGGCCAGCATTCTCATCACGCAGGTCTTTTGTCATGGGAAATTCGAATGTGTTGACGATGTAGTCACGCTGGTACTGGTTGTATCTACCATCCAGATGCATCTCTTGATCGAACTCGACCTGCTTCTCGTCGGGCTCATTGTCATCGCATTCACAATGGCAGCCATCTGCATCGTAGAAGTAGATGTGAGGCAAGCCTTCCCAGACGATATCATAGTTTTTCTTACCACTGGAGGCTTCAGTGGTAAATTTCCACGCATGTTCGTTTGACATTTTATTTTTCCTTTCTCTTTTTAATTTGACGGAAGTAGATAAATTCTACATTGGAATCACCTCATTTCTTTGATGCATATTAGTTATGCATCATTTTGATCTTTAACCTCAACACCTTCGAGGCTGTTGGTTAATAGATGCTTAAATTTGTTAGGACGGAATTCGGTTTCGCCATAAGGAGCAAACAGGAGATGACGGTCTCTCTTCCAATCATTCTTCTCACGAATAACGTGATCGCCGTCACGGCTAACGGAGTACACGATACCTTCAAACGGCATGGTTTCTGTCTTGATCATCTTTGCGAATTCATTCCATTTATCAGGATCATCGCCAAGATATGCTTTGATATAATCCATGCTGGTGAATACGCGATTCTTCGCATAATACGCTGTATCATTGAGGATAAACGCATATTCCTTACCAGATGACATATCCTTCAGATAGAAACGGCTTACATAATTGAAGGGAACCTCAGCATTACCATTATACTTCTTAACGAAGTTAGCGATAACGTCATAGAACTCGCTGTTGTGGTTGATCGAATTGATCGGAAGGAATGCATCGCTGCAACGATCACTAACAGCTTCGATGACATATACGGGTTTTCCATCTTTCGCGAATGTGATGGTACGACTAGCGATTGCATTGAATTGGATGTGCGCGAGCTCAATCATGTCGCTCATAATATAATCTCCTTTTGTAAGAATACGTGAATGTAGACGAAAGATAAATTCTACATTGGAATCACCTCATTTCTTTTCGGAGCATAGAAATTACTTCTTGCTCTTCTTCTTATCCTTTTTCTTGCCCTTCTTTGCCTTCTGAACGATGTCGTCATCGAACTTCGGCTTCAGGGGGACATCGGCAACGGTCATATCCGTACGAGCAACGTACTGGATGTGAGCCATGGGAGTTGCACCGCCCTGATCATCCTTCTTGTGAAGGTCGATGTAGAGAGATACGATCTCATCAATGGGGATGCTGCTGAAGTCAATACGATTCAGCAGCGGCTGGAGTTTGCGCTTGACACTCTTGACCTCAGTGTCGGTGGAACAGGAGATCACATCGGTGATCGTGACAGTGGTTGCGAACGGAGCAACGTTGCTCACGCGACCATAGGGCATCAGGACATACACATCCGTTGCACGGACGTTGAACATCGTCATGATGTTGTTGCCGCCGATACGGTCGATCTGGTGGCTCTTGTGAACGACTTCGTAACCGAAGTTCTTGATCTCAATCTTTTTACCCATTTTTCATTTCCTCCTTAAATTACATACCGGATTTGTAGCCTTCTGCGAGCAGAACGGCGTCACCCATCGGATTAGCCGGTGCAGCCTGATAGTTGGACTGAGCATTCTGCTCAATGGTGTTTGCGACGGCTTCCTTCAGAGCAGCCTTTTCGCGCTTCTTCTTGGATTTCATGATGAGATCGCTTTTGACAACGATCTTATCGCTGTTTTCCAAGCTGTCAGAGATCTCAACACGATCGCTGAAAATGTCAACGCAAACGGTGACAACTGCCGAAACATCGTTGTTCTCGATACCGGCCTTGATGCTATCCATGATGCAGGATACGCAGCTGAACATGGGATCAATGACGTCGATCATATTGAACACGTAATCGAGCTCAAGGTTTTTCCTCTTGTAACCATCAAACCCACGAAGGATGATGGATGCAGCATGGCCAGTTTCCTTCTCGCTGAAGAAATAGGACCGTGAGCAGAAGACATCGTTCTTGAACTCGCTGTAAGGGCCATCTTCGGTCAACTTGTGATCGCCGAACGCCAGACTGTAGCCCTTCTTCTTGCTGTACTTCACCTGAATGTATGTGGCCTTCTTATTATCGTGCTTACCCATTTTTCTTTTCCTCTATTTTCTTTTTCTTTTCGATCAGCTTCGTGTTGTAGTTCTCGTAGTTCTCGTTGTAGTAGGGGTGGACAGTGTCTTTGCTGTTCCGATAGATATGAGTCGGCATCGGATTGGGGAAAACACCGTTCATATCATAGGGAAGGAACTGAAGGTGATAGTCGTTACGCCAACGACTCTTGTCATAAGCGTATTCTGTTTCGCCATCAATAGTGGTATCGTGAAGGAAGTATACTGTACCTTCAAACGGCTTGCCACTCTTGATCTTCTCAGCGAACACGATCCAATCGTTTACATCAGGCCCGAGATACGCGGTCAGGATCGTGAAGAGGCTCGGCTGATAGATGCTGCCATGCTGACCAGTTACAGCGTTCATGATGAACGGGTAGCAGTTGCTGGTTCCCTTTTCGGAATCGTTGCACCTCATATAGAACCGGTGGCACTTGAACGTGGTATCAACGCAGTCGTTCTCTTCCAAGAACTTCTCGATCTCTTCCTGATACCGCTTGTGCTTGACAGCAACGGGCCAAACCAGATAATCGTCCGGGCAAACACCATCGCCAAAGATGCTGTATACATGCTTTCCGTTGGGAGTCGTAAAATCGAGCTCACAATGAGTAACGATCATCTGACCAGCATCTGCCTTGATAGAAAATTCCATTTTCGTTTTTCCTTTCTCTTTGAAATTTCGGTTTCTTTTCATTGGTTGCTAAAATAGTGGATTCTACATAATATTTCCACCTCCTTCTACTGATATAATATATAACTATAATTGGTGATTGAATATCTTACTCCACTTTATCAGTGTGGCTATCCCAAGCCCACTCATATTCACTCTTAAAGCCGTAAATGTCATTTGGATCGAAATCGGCGTACGAGTAATTTCTATCACTGGCAGTGAAGATAAGATGCCGAGTTTCCTCAGGTACCTTTTCGTATGTACCAAATCCAGTTTTCAAAGCACAGACGACCTCATCATGAAATACTCCACCGGACGTAATATTATTAACGAAGGATTCTGCTTTACCGGAATCCGAGCCGAGATATTCAGCAAGCATACTGATCGAATCGTAGTGACGATCATCAAAATCACCGAAACCACTGTCGATCATGACGAACGTTTTGAAGGTTTCGTTGCTGTTGTTAACGAAAACGAACGTCCGATAGAAAGGCTGAACCTTATTGACAAGATGACCAGATGTCAAATCACGAATGATGTTGGAATACGCCTTTAACCTACTAGGTAACTTCGTCAGGTCATTAGTATCAATCCGCCTGTCGGACTTCATCTGGCCATCTGTACCAATCAGATAATGGTTTCCGTTAATGACAAACTTAATATTGCTGGTAAGCAGAATGGATCCTTCAGAGAGCTGAGAAGTCTGCTCAATTCTCTTGGTTTCAGCTGTATTTTTCTTATCCATTTTAATTTCCTCCTAGATTTTTTACTTGTGAATATACGGGTAGATTATATATTATGCCATCCTTTCTTCATGGGTATAATATATCATTTAAGTTTTGATTGATTAGATGTAATCATTTGGAATATTTTTCTTAACTCCTTCTCTCCAGCCATGCTGTGCAGAATAGATACCGATTGTCTTTCTATCATACGTAATGATGATAGAATCAGTATTGATGACATTAAGATGAATGAAATGCGTTCGATTTGGCTCAATTTTCTTATCTTCGATATCAAAAGATTCGTGCACAACGTCATAGATAGAGCCATAAACATCGTTGTTGTCACATTCCGTGATATTGCAAATGAGATTATTTAGGTCAATATCATTGAAGGTGTGGCCATCATCAAATGCAAGATTCTTCGGATATGATGTAAAGACACCGATAAAGAATCTATCTTTTGGGATATAATATTTCTCACGGATCATATACACAGAGTCTCGGAATGCTTTGAATTTCTCCAGTCTCATTTCAGGAGAATCTACTGAGACCATCAAACTCATATTGTAGCATTCAGGAGATGATTTCATCACATACATGCCACGAGCGTTGTATAGGTTATTTTCTGCATTATTTTTATCAGCAACCTCATCCTCAAGAAAAGGGATAGCATAACCGCTAAATGTCTTATCGTTATTGATAACGAACGTGAAATTTTTACGAGAAATAAAGATAACGCATCCAATAACCTTATACTCTTTCTTGTCAAGTTCCTTCATGTAAGCAATGAAATTTCTGCGAATACCAAAGTAAGGATCATCCGCTCGATTGCTACACATAATGGAGTACACGATGTTTTTCGTCGTTTGAACCATAAACGGATCACGCTTCGGATATATGACATCAACCATGAGATGAAGACCGGGAGAATCTATAATCTCTTGATCTTCCTTACTCTCTGAATGGTACATCCGCTCGGCAACTTCAACCATTTCACTAGCAAAGCGTTCGTTATTTGGCCATGCCAATGCAAAAGGATATTGCTCGTCCGGAAGTTCTCCATCAATATAATGAAGATTTACTTGTGTGCCGTCACAATCAAGAATGGTATGAGGCATATATTGCTCCTTTCTACAAAAAAAGAATCCACTCGTTAGACTCTAATCTAGGATTTCTAACGAGTGGATATTGTGTTTATAACGTGCAGAAGTTATAGAAATCAATCATCTGAGATTTCTCGATCATGAAGTACGGATTCAGCAATCCGCTATCGCGAGAGATAATCATACGAGTGACAGGGTCAAACTTCCGGAATGCATGCTCAAGTTCCTTGTTCATGATGCCGATGATATTCAGAATATCGCCATCGAAATCTGCATTCAAACCGGGAAGGACAGACAGCGGAACCGAGAGTGTGAAATCAGTCACGTCCTGCTTCACCTTACGAACTTTCATCAGCAGGATGCTGTAGTAGTTCAGGGTCGGGTTACGGTTGATGAGAATTCTCGGCTGCTCTTTTGCAATGATAAAGTTCATCACCTCATAGATGTGCGGATTGAACTTATACGCATCCTGATATTCCTGCCAAGCCTGAGTCAAAGAGATGTCATCCATCACCATCAGATAGTGGATGATCTTAAACTTAAACAGCTCAAGGAAGGTGTTGTAGGAAAGATCCACTTCAGAGTCACGAAGTTCCGGGTTCGGAATAATGACGTTACGAGAAGTATAGTTCAGCGCTCCACCAAGAATCTGACCGCGAATCCATCCATCCTTACCGGTGATAAATTCGAAGTTCGTTGCCCAAAGCTTATTGACACGATACTGAATGCGAGACAGGATGAGAGCACGATCAATCTCTGTGCTTCCTTTTAACTTTTCAGACAAAGTAAACAGAGGATTCACGTGCTTGTCGATTGTGTTGAAGTAGTATGTGTCGGTAGTTGCACTCTGAGGACGAAGAAGCGTAGAATAGATAGGAATATGAGAAGTAAAGACAGAGCTCTTCTCAGCAAGGAGTCGATCCAGCTCATCCGCTTTTCCTTTCTTCTTCATCTTTGCGAACTCGATAATCTCCTCAAAATGCTCCCGGAATTCCACGAGGCCAATGCCAGCAAATCCGCCAGTTGCAGCCTGTTCATCGGGATCAATGAAACGAGTACGATTACCGTTTACATCAACCTGATACTTATCGTTGATGATGGAATCCAGCATGCCTTTCTTCATACAAGAAGCAAGCTTCTGATAATAGAAAGGATTGAGGATGTAGTTACCACCAAGACTAATCCAACCGGTGAACTCAATATTGGTTCCCTGATATTCAACCTTGGTTCCACAGAGAGGGCAGGTTTCGCCCTCGAACAGCTTACCCTTGAACTCGCCACACTGACAACGATAGCGCTCAATGAACGCATTCTCGTCTTCGTAGTTTGTGCCGTACAGAATCGACCGTGCACCATAGAGGCTCTTTTGCTTGGTATCATCAAGCTTGACGACTGCGGGCTCCGTAATGGTGAAGCCATTATTCGTAATGATGTCTTTAAGGTACTCAACATCCCAGTTGATGCGTCTTACGCGAACTGTATGTTGCTTGTGATTTTTAGCCATATTGCGCAACCTCCATATTGGGTTTCTTTCGCATAGGTCTTGAATATGCGAATTACCTGTCTGTCAGAATGATTATTCTTTTTCAGTCTTTTCAACGTAGAGTTTGCCCTCTTTCACAAGATGGTTGAAGGGGTCACACATCGTGGATGCTAAGAAGTCACACCGTTCATTTTCAGCTTGGCCAGCATGTCCTTTCACCCAGCTAAAAGTAACTTTATGATGCGACTTTGCTTCTAAGAGTCGCTCCCAAAGATCCTGATTCTTTACAGCACCACCTCCTGCAGTTTTCCATCCATTGGAAAGCCACTTATCAACCCACTTCTGACGAAATGCATTGACCACATAAGACGAATCGGACACAACGGTTACCTCGGACGGATGCTCGAGAGCTTCAAGACCTACGATAACTCCCATGAGTTCCATACGATTATTGCTGGTTCTCGGATGACCACCAGCAAACTCTTCGATGGACAGAACGGAGTCATCGTCATTATACAGCTTCACAATTGCTGCGTATCCTCCAGGGCCAACAGGATTCTTTTTTGCTGCACCATCTGTGTAAATTTCAGCTTTCTGATACTTCATTTGAATCGACCTCTCTTACTTCAATATCCACATAAACAGGTTTAGCCATTTCTCCACAGCGTTCGCATCGCATTCCAGTAAATAATGGACCATGGAGCGCTCCGCAATCGCATTGAATCATCGGCTGTAGTAAACCACCGAGTGGGCCATCCGTAATTTTTAATAGAACTGATTCTACTTTCATATTATTTCACTTCCTTTCTTTTTTATTGAGAAACCTTTCAGATGCCTCGTTAGTATAACATATCAACCAAAATGTTATTTAGAAATCTATGATAAAAATTACTCTATACTAAATTTAGACAGGAGGTAATGATATGGGAGCAATAGATGAGTTAGTGAGAGAGAATAATATGAAAGATCGGGCGATTGAATATCTCAAAAACAAAATCTATGAATGCGAGAATGAGAAAATTAGTTCTATCACTTCAGATATTCCAAAATTTGAAGGGATTGATGGATATTCAAATTCTCTTTATGATTTCAATCTATCTCAGAGATTGGATGCGTGGTTTGCTCATATGGAGGAAGTCACGGATAAAAAGCTTCGTTTAATTACGAGGACTCAGTTCTTTGATCGAATCTTGATTCTGTATCTTAACGAGTATTGCCATAAAAATAAAGGATACTACATCACGATGGTGTATAAAGATAATATCAATGGCTTTATGGGAACGCTCGCACAGAAAGAACAAGATGAGTTTGCCATTATTCCTACACTGGACGGAATGTGGCTTGGCTGTACGAATCTTAAAGACGCCTTGATTCGATATGGTGAAGAAGCAAAGCGTCTCGCATTCACAACGGCGTGGACAAGCGTACAGCTTGATCCACAGACAAAACTTGATGTAAGTATGAATCTTATCAAGAAAGATAAATAAATTTGAAGTGCTATGGAGAATTGATTTTCTTCCATAGCACTTCATTTATCGTAAAAGACAGTAGAGTAAGCCTTTATTATAAAAGAAAGGAGAGATTACAATGGCATTTTTAATCAATGAGCAAAAATTTGTCGATGATAATGCGTTTAAATTTGAGAATAGACTTAATTCTCAAGTGACACGCTTTCTTGATAAATCGCCTGTTTTTGTCACATACTATCACGTTGATTCAGATGAAACCACAACGGATGGTGGTTTTAAAGATATGAATGCACTTTGGGGTAAAGATTCTCCTATCAAGTATAAAAAGATTGAGAATCTTCCTCTGTATGGTTTTGATTCCGTGCAGCTGAATCTTCAGGATACTGATCAAGGTCTTGATACAGAATATTCTGGAGATGCTATTCTTCTTCCGAATACAGTCAAACCTCTTCAGAATGATTTCTTTACGGTGAATCATGTAAAGGGAGTCTTCTTATTCAGAGTTACTCAGGTCGATTATGATACGATTAGACCTGATAATTTCTATAAGATTACTTACCGTATTGAATCTCTTGAAAATGAGGTTCTGGAAGATATCAATAATCAGGTAAATGAGAAATTTACATGTATCTTACAGAATGTAGGAAGTACGAATAACTGTATCATTGAAGAAAGCTATTTCGAACAACTTCAGAAGGTAAATGCTTTATATTCCGATATGGTAGAGACCTATAAAGCAATTTTCTATAGTGGCCGATATAATTGCTTCCTCGGTGAAACAGCAGTTGGTATGAAAATCTATGATCCTCTGCAAGCTGTGTTTATGAATAAACACAAGCTACTTACAAGAGAGGACAGTTATCAGACAACACTTCTCAGTGAGATGTTTACCGATCCGAAGAGAAAGATCAAATACGAAAGAAGTATTTATCGGTTCTTTGAACGAAGAGATTTGAAGACTATCTCAAATTTCAAATACTATCTCTATCCTGGTACCAATAAGAAAGATTCTGCTTTCTATTATTGGCAGGATGATTCTATTCTGTACGTCGAAGTTCCTGAGAAACCTATTTTCGATCAAAAAGCTCCCAATGAACTTCTTCCGAATCGGATCGTTGCAAACTTCAAGATGAATGGCCCCGAGATTTCTCCGTACGTTGATCTCATGCAGAGATTTGTACGTGGGGAAGAAATTACCATCTATGACATTCCTCTTGAGCTGAATGAAGAACTCCTTAAACTCGATGCAAATGAAGAAGTCTTCTTTTTCACTCCCATTTTACTTTATATCATCAAAACTGTCACAAATGATTTCCTCCAGCAAAAAAAGAAGGAAACCTTATAAAAAAATCCACAGAGAGACTCATAATAGAATCCCTCTGTGGATTTTTATCGGTTAATTCATGTGGTCGGTATCGTCCTGGAAAGCAGGAGTCGTATCATACTCCGACTTATCCGGGCCAACCACATAGCTGTTTGTCTTAAGCTCTTCCATAACGATTTGCTTAAACTTATCGGCATCAATGATGCCTTCCTTTGCGAGAACCTCTTTCTCGACGGCTTTCTTGCGCTTTACCAGCATCAGGTCATACTCGGTACCCATGTAATCCTGATCGTCAATGGTTTCGATCTTAATGTG
>ERZ791849.44-NODE-44-length-62875-cov-160.406_pt1 | contig 62875 bp, 47 predicted proteins | sample MGYA00510288_ERZ791849 | MGnify/ENA primary metagenome ERZ791849 (study PRJEB30046, sample SAMN00715262) | human gut metagenome | study: EMG produced TPA metagenomics assembly of the A metagenome-wide association study of gut microbiota in type 2...
CAAAAGTACTAACTATTTTTCATTCCACCAAATCTTTTCGCAAAAAAGTTGAGATTTTAGCTGTATTTTAACATATATAAACAAATAAGCCCATTTTAGAAGCTATTTCTGCCTATTTTAAAGGACTACATAAAAACTACATTTCAAATTAGGAAATACACCTGTGATAGATTTAACTAGGAGCATGTAGAATAGAGAGACATGCATACGAATTTTCCTTCTTTATTATAATGTACGCGCGCAATAACATATTTTTTATCTTATCTAAACCTACACAAGCATCCCCCTAAACATTCTATCCAGCTATGCACTTAACAATAAATCCACTTATTTTTCTATATTTTTTAATTCTTGATTCCATTTCAATAGTTTTTACCACTCTTTCCACCCTCTTTCTTGATGAGCATGTGGTAGAGACCATCGCTCTTCAGGAAATCGATACCATAGTTGTCCCATTTGTGACTCTTGCGCACGCACATATCGGTGGTAACCATGATGTATCCTTTACCATTATGCATACGGGTGATGTAAGCATCACGGGTTCCGCCTTTAATGCGGGCATGCTCTTCTGGATTGAAGATAGGGTTGCCGCCATTGATGTCCTGATAGTTGTAACCATCACGGGAAATAGCGTAGGCTGTCCACTCCCCCTTATCGCTCATATGACAATAGAGATAACCATAATTTCCCTTTACAAGATTCTGTGCAGTCATTGGCATAGAGGCCGCCAACGCCAAGAGAACAGCTGATAATTTCTTTTTCATTGTGCTCAGAAGACAAAGGAGAGGGAGGAAAGAAAAAGGGAGGAAAGCCTCATCACTGAGGTCAACCTCCCTACACTTATAGTTAAAAATAACCGATTTATTTGTTCAGGAACTTATCTACCTGGGCAGCAATCTTTCTGCCGCTTGCCATGGCGCGTACTACCAGAGAGGCACCGCTTGCTGCATCGCCTGCCACGAATACATTCTCGGCAAATTCAGGCTGCTGTGGCTTCAGGAAGCCCATGGCCAGGAATACGGCCTCTGCCTTGATGATTTCCGGCTCGCCTGCCTCTACCATCAGTGGACGACCACCCTCAGGGTTTGGTTTCCAATCAATAGGCTGAACCTTCACGCCTGTCAACTCGCCATTCTTTCCGAGGAACTCCAGAGAGTTGATGTTCCAGCGGCGAGTACAGCCTTCCTCATGACTTGAAGTGGTCTTCAGGGTGCGAGGCCAGTTTGGCCAAGGATTCTTAGGATCCTCAGGGCCTTCTACAGGCTTCGGCATGATTTCTATCTGGGTTACGCTCTTGCAACCCTGACGATGAGCAGTACCGATACAGTCGGAACCCGTATCACCACCACCGATTACCAACACATCCTTGCCCTTGCAGTTAACCAGTTCGTCCTTAGAGAACTCCATACCGGCAAGGATACGATTCTGTTGAGAAAGCAGTTCGAGGGCGAAATAAACACCCTTCAGCTCTCTTCCAGGAATCTTCAGGTCGCGTGCCGTTGGCGTACCGGTAGATACCACATAGGCATCGAAGCCTTCTGGCAATTTAGTTACATCAATCTGCTGATTGTATCTGAACTCGATGCCCTCCTCTTCGAGAAGACGAAGACGGCGGTCGATGATGCTCTTGTTAAGTTTGAAGTTAGGAATACCATAACGCAACAGACCACCGGCATTCTCACGTGCCTCGAATACTGTTACCTTATATCCCTTATGGTTCAACTGGTTGGCAGCTACCAATCCCGCAGGACCGGCACCGATGACAGCCACCGTCTTGCCATTACGCTCAGGAATCTCAACATGTACATAATCCTCAGAGAAGGCGTGCTCCACGATGGCACACTCATCCTCACGGTTGGTGGTTGGCTCATGATCCATGAGATTCAATACACACGCCTTCTCACAGAGTGCAGGACAGATGCGTCCTGTGAACTCCGGGAAGTCGTTGGTGGAATTGAGGAGACGGTAAGCCTGCTCCCAATCGCCCTTGTAGAGGGCATCATTCCACTCCGGTGCCTTGTTGCCCAGCGGACAAGCCCAGTGGCAGAAAGGCACGCCACAATCCATGCAACGTGAAGCCTGCTGTCGGCGGTCGTTGCTATTCAAAGTCTGTTCTACCTCGCTGAAGTCGAGGATTCTATCGTGAATTGGTCTATAACCTGCTTCCTTGCGAGGTATAGTCAAAAATGCTTTTGGATTTCCCATCTTTTTTCTAATTTTAAAATTAGTAATCTCGCTGCATATCCGCAATCTTCTGCTGCAACTTCTTTACCTGTTCCTCCTGGAGAACTCGCTTGTACTCGATTGGCACTACCTGGATGAAATCCTCTACGTAGTGGTTCCAGTCGTCGAGCATGGTACGGGCAAGCTTACTGCCGGTGTAGAGATAATGCTGACGGATCAGCTCGTGCAACTCCTTGCGATAGGTGCTGTCCTCCACGAGGTTGATCTCCACCATATCCATGTTACAGAAGTAATCGAAGTTGTGGTTCTTATCCCATACATAGGCAACACCACCACTCATACCAGCGGCGAAGTTACGGCCGGTTTCACCGAGCACTACTACTCTACCACCCGTCATATACTCGCAGCAGTGGTCGCCAGCACCCTCAATCACGGCGATGGCACCGGAGTTACGAACACCGAAGCGCTCGCCTACCTTACCATTGATATACAACTCACCGCTTGTGGCACCATACAATCCGGTGTTACCGGCGATGATGTTATCCTCGGCAGAGAAGTTGCTGCGGATAGGAGGAAGGATGGAAACACGACCTCCTGAAAGTCCCTTGGCGAAATAGTCATTGGTCTCACCCTCGAGCTTGAAATCTACTCCCTTCACCAGGAAGGCACCGAAGCTCTGACCTGCAGAACCCTTGAACTTCACGTTCACGGTCTTGTCTGGAAGACCAGCCTCACCATATTTCTCGGCAATCATACCGCTCAGCATCACACCGGCAGCACGGTCGGTATTCTTGATGGCAAAATCGAGGTTCACTTCTTCCTGATTCTCGATGGCACGCTGTGCACCACGAATCAACTGCTGGTCGAGTACATTGTCGAGGTCATGAATCTGCTCGGTAGTATGATAGAGCGAGCAATGACCTGTCTCACGATGCAAGAGACGGGAGAAATCGAGCAAGTCGGCCTTCTCCTTGATGCTCTTGGCCACCTCTGGCTCTACGGCATCAGCACCCTCGGTAGGAACAACCTCCTCATCCTTCTTGCGGACAATGAGCTCGGTATGACCGATGATATCGTTCAATGAGGTGTACCCCATCTCAGCCAGATACTCACGAACCTCCTCGGCGAGGAAGCGGAAGTAGTTGATAAGATACTTGTAGCTGCCACGGAAGTGCGCACGGAGCTTAGGATCCTGTGTAGCAACACCCATAGGACAGGTATTCAGATTACACTTACGCATCATGACACAACCCAATACGATGAGGGCGGCAGTACCGAAACTGAATTCCTCAGCACCGAGCAAAGCCATCAGGATGATGTCACGACCGCTCTTCAACTGACCATCTACCTGCAGACGAACCTGACCACGAAGACCATTCTTCACAAGAGTCTGCTGGGTTTCAGAAAGTCCAATTTCAGGAGAGATACCTGCGAAACGCATGCTGGATGCAGGGCTGGCACCTGTACCACCCTCAGCACCAGAGATAACGATGAGGTCAGCCTTCGCCTTAGCCACACCGGCAGCGATGGTACCCACACCACTCTCAGCTACCAACTTCACAGAGATAGCCGCCTTAGGGTTTACGTTCTTGAGGTCGAAGATGAGCTGAGCCAAATCCTCGATACTGTAGATATCGTGATGAGGTGGAGGAGAAATCAAGCTGATGCCAGGGATAGAGTGACGGGTCTTGGCGATGACCTCGTTAACCTTGAAGCCAGGCAACTGACCACCCTCACCCGGTTTAGCACCCTGTGCCACCTTGATCTGGATTTCCTCTGCATTTACCAAATATTCTGTAGTCACACCGAATCGACCGGAAGCCACCTGCTTGGTTTTGCTTGAGAGGCTGATGCCATCCTGTGTAGAATGGAATCGCTCGTTATCCTCACCACCTTCACCGGTATTGCTTCGGGCACCGAGGGCGTTCATGGCGAGTGCCATTGCCTCGTGAGCCTCTTTGGAGAGGGCACCGAAACTCATCGCACCGGTAACGAAGTGCTTCACTATTTCCTCTACCGGCTCCACCTTATCTATAGAGATAGGATTCTTGCGGAAGCTGAAGAAGTCGCGGATGAAGATAGGCTCCTGCTTATCGTCAACGAGATGTGTATATTTCTTGAAGAGATTATAATCGCCCTTGCGGGTTGCGAGCTGCAGGGTGGCGATGGTCTCTGGGTTCCAAGCGTGCTTGATACCGTCCTTGCGGTAGTGAAACTGTCCCATACTTGGCAGGAACTCGAGCTTCTTGGTCTCGAATGCCTTGTCGTGCAGGCGGATGGCATCACGGGCGATGGTCTCGAGTCCGATACCGCCGATGGTGCTCACCTCTGTTCCGAAGTAGCTCTTCAGGAGGCTCTCGCTCAAACCGATGCTCTCGAAGATCTTGGCTCCACGATAGCTTCGGATGGTAGAAATACCCATCTTAGCCATAATTTTGAACAAGCCCTTCTTCACAGCCTTGATGTAGTTCTGCTCGGCTGTATGGTAATCCTCCTGAATCTTTCCCTTCTTTACAAGGTCGTCGAGGATGGCGTATGTCAAGTATGGACAGAGGGCTGATGCACCGTAACCCAACAGGAGGGCTGCATGCATTACCTCACGAATCTCACCGCTCTCAACGATGAGGGCTGTCTGTACACGCTTGCCGGCATCAATCAGATAATGATGTACGGCGCTCACGGCGAGCAGAGATGGGATGGCGGCATGGGTCTCATCCACACCACGGTCGGAGAGGATGATATAGTTGTAACCATCATCCACGCTCTGTGCTGCCTGCTTGCAGAGTTCATCCAGAGCCTCATGCAGTCCTTCTTCGCCCTTGGCGGTTTCGAAGAGCATGTGGAGCTTGACGGTATTGAATCCCTTGTAGCGGATATTCTGAAGGATATCCAGCTGGGTATTGGTCAGGATAGGATGTGGCAAGCGAACCATCTTGCAGTTGCTTTCGTCCGGGTTCAGAATGCCGGAACCCACTCTACCGATATACTCGGTAAGACTCATCACGAGGTTCTCACGGATGGAGTCGATGGCAGGGTTGGTAACCTGAGCAAACTGCTGACGGAAGTAGTTGAAGAAGATCTGTGGCTGGTCGGAAAGTACGGCAAGCGGAGTATCATTACCCATAGAAGCAGTAGGTTCCTGACCCTTGGTAGCCATTGGGATGATAGTACCGTCGATATCTTCCTCGCCAAAGCCGAATTCCAATTCCTTGCGAGTGAGGTTATCCACACCATTTTCCACCTTACGACCACTGCGAAGTTTCTCCAGTTCAATACGGTTGGTGTTCAACCACTGGCGATATGGATGCTGGGCAGCCAGGCGCTCCTTGATTTCACCATCGTAGTAGATCTTACCTTCCTGTGTATCGATGAGGAGAATCTTACCAGGCTGCAGACGACCCTTCTCGGCAATCTCAGTAGGATCGAAATCCATCACACCTACCTCAGATGCGACTACCATCATATCGTTCTTGGTGATGGTGTAGCGGGCAGGACGCAAACCATTTCTATCGAGCATACCACCGGCATAGCGGCCATCGCTGAAGAGCAGGGCGGCAGGGCCATCCCATGGCTCCATCAGGATAGAGTGATACTCATAGAAAGCCTTCAGATCCTCAGAGATTGGGTTCTTGTCGTTGAAGCTCTCAGGCACCATGACAGCCATGGCGTGAGGCAAAGACAGACCGCTCATCACGAAGAACTCGAATACATTATCGAGGCTGGCTGAGTCACTCATATCAGGCTGGACGATAGGAGAAATCTCACGGATATCGCCCAGAGCCTCACTGCTCAACACACTCTCGCGCGCCTTCATCCAGGCACGGTTACCACGGATGGTGTTGATCTCACCATTGTGGGCAAGGAGACGGAATGGCTGAGCCAGACTCCATGTAGGGAAGGTGTTGGTAGAGAAGCGGGAGTGAACCAATGCCAAACCGCTTGTAAAATAATTATTGGTCAAGTCAGGATAGTACTGACGCAGCTGGAGGCTGCTCAACATACCCTTATATACGATGTTCGAATTAGACAACGAACAGATATAGAAATCAGGATCACTGATTCGTTTCTCGATACGCTTACGGATGAGATAGAGGGTGCGCTCAAAGACAGGTACCTTATCATCGGTAACGCCTGTAATGAACACCTGCTTGATGGCAGGTTCGTTGCTCAATGCAGCCTCACCCAGACAGTCAGGGTTGGTAGGCACATTGCGGAGATGCATCAGCTGCAATCCCTCGCGCTCAATTTCCTCAATCATGATAGAGAGGATATCCTGCTGTTTCTTCTCATCCTTAGGCAAGAAGACGAGACCCGTTCCGTATTTTCCCTTCTCAGGCACTGGGATACCCTGAAGAAGAATAAACTCATGTGGAATCTGGAGCATGATACCGGCACCGTCGCCCGTCTTGTTATCAGCACCCTCTGCACCACGATGGCGCATATTCTCGAGGACCTTCAAGGCGTTATCGACCAGCTCATGACTCTTGTTACCGTGGATATTCACCACCATACCTACGCCACACGCATCGTGCTCATAGGCTGAACTGTACAATCCTTTTTCCATTTCTTGTTCGTTTTATATCGGTTATTTATAACTATCTATATATCATCATTTTATGTTGACTATTTATACGCCTGTTCATGAACACCCGCCACGGCTCTGCCGCTAGGGTCGTTCTGGTTCTTGAATGAGGCATCCCAGGCAAGGGCTTCGGCTGTAGAACATGCCACGCTAGGAACGCTAGGCACGCTCTTGGCAGCACTGTCGCTTGGGAAATGCTCGGCGAAGATAGAACGATAATAATACTCCTCCTTGTTCTGTGGAGGATTGATAGGGAATCGCTCGGCAGCATGCGCCATCTGTTCGTCGCTGACGGCTGATGCGGTAATCTGCTTCAGGGTATCAATCCATGAATAGCCCACTCCATCGGAGAACTGCTCCTTCTGTCGCCATGCTACTTCTTCTGGAAGCAGATCGGCGAAAGCCTCACGAACCACCTTTTTCTCGATGGTCTTGTCAGGACACATCTTCAATACCGGGTTCATACCCATCGCTACATCCAGGAACTCTTTGTCGAGGAAAGGCACACGGCCCTCGATGCCCCATGCCGCCAGACTCTTGTTGGCTCTCAGACAATCGTAGAGATAGAGTTTACCCAACTTTCGTACGGTTTCCTCATGGAAAGCCTTGGCATCCGGTGCCTTGTGGAAGTAGAGATAACCTCCGAATACCTCGTCGGCACCCTCGCCCGAAAGCACCATCTTGATACCCATGCTTCGGATGACTCTCGCTAAAAGATACATCGGAGTAGATGCACGGACGGTGGTTACATCGTATGTTTCGATGAAGTAAATGACATCACGGATAGCATCCAAACCTTCCTGGATAGTATAGTTGATTTCGTGATGCACAGTTCCGATATGCTCGGCTACCAACCGTGCCTTAGCCAAGTCAGGCGCACCCTTCAAACCTACGGCAAAGGAGTGCAGACGTGGCCAATAAGCCTTGGTCTCTCCCCCATTTTCCACACGGGTAGAAGAATATTTCTCGGCTACGGCTGAAATGACAGACGAATCAAGACCACCACTGAGAAGAACACCATAAGGAACGTCACTCATCAACTGACGTTTGACAGAAGCCTCCAAAGCATCATGAATCTCTTTCACTGCCGCTTTCTCCTGAGGTTCAGCATTCTTCAGCTGTTCTTCAGCCTTCTTGGCATCATCAATCTGATATTTTTTCTGCATGGCAGCATACCCAAACCAATCGCGGGTATAGTAACGCTTCATGCCAGGATTCTTGCTATAATAATAATGACCTGGGAGGAATGGCTCATAGTGGTCGCACTGACCTTCCAAAGCCTTCAACTCACTTGCCACCAGTACCTTTCCATCCTTATCATAACCGATATAAAGAGGAATTACGCCGATAGGGTCGCGGGCAATGAGGAACTCATCACGCTCGGCATCGTAAAGGGCGAAGGCAAAGATACCGTTCAGCTCTTCAAGCATCTTGGAGATACGGGCGTGGAGCGCATCCTCACCTTTATATATTAAGGTATCAAAGTCGGAATCTGCTCGCATCTCGCGATAGAGAGAAAGAATCACCTCGCAGTCGGAACCGGTCTGATACTGGTATTTGCCGGCAAAACGGGCACGGATATTCTGATGATTATAAATCTCACCGTTTACGGCAAGCACCTGTTTCTTATCTGGTGCAAACAAAGGTTGGCGACCACTTTCCGGGTCAACGATGCTCAGACGCTCATGTGCCAGGATAGCAGAACCACCACAATAGATGCCGCTCCAGTCTGGTCCGCGATGACGGATCTTTTGGCTCATACGAAGCGCTTGCTGTCGCAATTCAGAAGTTTGCTCCTGAATATTGAAGATAGATACGATTCCACACATAATATCTTTTCCTTTCTTTTACGGTTATTTATAACTCTAATTCTTACCAGAAACTCGCTTTCAATATCATTTTGCTAAGTTTCATGTGCAAAATTACAACTTTTTGATAAATTGAAGAAGTAATAAATTACTTTTTGTCTTAATAAAAACACAACAATAACACATTGCAAACAAAACAAAAGAATTTGCTTACACATTGCAAGAAAAACGCATACTAATAATTACAAAGCAAAAGATTGACAAGAAATCAAGATTTAGACACAGAATTTTACATCAAATCATAAAATAGAACCATTGAAAGAGAACAGGAATCCATGAAATTTTAATTAATTTTAAAAAGCAATCGGAATCCTCAGTTTTTAAAGGAAAATTTGGCATTCACATTTTTTTTTCTTATCTTTGCATCAATCTAAATATAACGAAATTCAATATCAATTATTCATAACTAATAGTTTACAAGAACTATAGTTTGCACGTTTAAAACAATATGAGAAAGAAACTTATAAACCTATTCATGATGACTTGCGTGGTAGCTGGTGGCTTCACCCAGGCATCCTTCGCTCAGGCATCCTTTGCCCAGGCAGGCAAGTCGAGCAATCTCACCCAGTTTGTAAATCCTAGAATCGGAACGGGTGGTCATGGACACGTATTCCTCGGAGCCAATGTTCCATTCGGATACGTTCAGTTAGGTCCTACCGAACCATCCCGTGGCTGGGACTGGTGTTCCGGTTATCATCACTCTGACTCCGTACTCATCGGTTTCGGTCATCAACACCTCAGCGGTACCGGTATCGGTGACCTGGGCGACGTGGCATTCCTGCCAGTAACCGATGCCAACCAGAAGGAAATCCTCTTCAGTCATGCCAACGAGAATGTGCGCCCGGGCTATTATGCCGTAAAACTGCAGCAGCCTAACGTATGGGTAGAGCTCACTGCCACCCAGCGTGCCGGATTCCAGCGCTATACCTTCGGTGCAGATGCACAGCAGGCACAGTTGGTGCTCGACCTGAAGCAGGGCATCGGATGGGATGCGGCAAAGGATTACAACGTAGACAAGATTACATCTACCACTATGGCAGGTCATCGCTTCTCCAAGGGTTGGGCAAACGACCAGAAGGCATTCTTCTTCGCAGAATTCTCACAGCCTGTCACCGTGAAGCCATTGGGAACCGGAAGATGGTTGATTACTGCAGCAGATGTTACCAAACCTTTGTTGGTAAAGACGGGTATGTCAGCGGTCAGTGCAGAGAACGCCCAACTGAATTTGCAGAAGGAGATTCCAGGCTGGGATTTCCGACAGGTGGTGGCAGACGCTGACGAAGCATGGAACAAGGAATTGGCTAAGGTGAACATCGAGACCAACGACTCCGTATCCCGCCGCATCTTCTACACAGCGATGTATCACAGCATGACCGCTCCATCCGTGTTCTCAGATGTCAACGGACAGTATCGTGGTGCCGACGGCAAGGTGCACGATGGCAACTTTACCAACTACACCACCCTCTCGCTCTGGGATACCTATCGTGCGGCTCATCCGCTGATGACGATGATTCACACCGATATGCTGCCTGATATGGCAAGCACCTTCATCAACATCTATCGCCAGCAGGGCCAGTTGCCGGTATGGCATCTCATGGGTAACGAAACCAACTGTATGGTGGGCAACCCAGGCATTCCAGTGCTTGCCGACATGGTTCTGAAGGGTTATGTAAAGGATAAGGAAGGCGCTTACGAGGCACTGAAGCAATCGGCTCTGCGCGAAGACCGCGGCCTGGGTCTGCTCAAGAAATACGGTTATCTGCCTTACGACAAGGAAAAGACCAAGGAAACCGTGGCAAAGGGTCTGGAATATGCCCTGGCTGATGCCTGCGTGGCAAAGGTGGCTCGCATGTTAGGCAAGAAGGAAGATGCCAAATATTTCGAGAAGAGATCTAAATCTTACAGCAAATACTTCGACAAGGAAACCGGATTCATGCGCGGCATCGGTTCCGACGGCAAGTTCCGTACTCCATTCAACCCATTCGCTGCCGAGCATCGTGACGATGACTACACCGAAGGAAATGCATGGCAATATACCTGGCTGGTGCCACATGATGTTCACGGACTCATAAAGCTCTTCGGCAACGAGCAGAAGTTTGTAACCAAGCTCGATTCGCTCTTCATCGTCACCGGAAATATGGGCGATAATGCATCTCCTGATATCTCAGGTCTCATCGGTCAGTATGCTCACGGCAACGAGCCTAGCCATCAGGTGCTCTACATGTACAACTATGTAGGTCAGCCTTGGAAGGGAGCCCGCCTGCTGCGCCAGACCATGGACGAGATGTATAAGGACGATTTCGACGGATTGAGCGGCAATGAAGACGTAGGTCAGATGTCGGCATGGTACATTCTTTCTTCCGTAGGTCTCTATCAGGTAGAGCCAGCCGGCGGCAAGTATATCATCGGCAGTCCTATCTTCAACAAGGCATCGCTGAACGTAGGCAAGAGCAAGACCTTCAGCATCATCTGCAAGGACAACAGCAAGGAGAACATGTATATCCAGCATGCCAAGCTCAACGGCAAGCCATACACCAAGTCGTACATCATGTATAACGACATCATGAAGGGCGGCACCCTGGAACTCCAGATGGGCAGCCAGCCATCCAAGTGGGGAACACGTCCTGCCGACCGACCATAATATGAACTAACTAACAAAAGATAAGAAAATGAGAAAGACTATTTTAGCAATGGCTCTTCTTGCCTCCATGACAGCGATGGCTCAGGAGAACGCCAAGGTGGATGTCCACGCACGCTATACCAAGGTGGTGACACCGGTGGATGGCAAGTACGAATCTAAGCGTCCGCCTGTAGAGGACCGCCTCTTCACCTCCACTGCCGTGGAGAAGAAGATCAAGGAAGTGCAGAAACTCCTGAAGAAGAACCCAAAATTGGCTTGGATGTTTGCCAACTGCTATCCTAACACTCTGGAGAGTACCGTTCACTACCGTGTGCTCGAAAATGGTGACGATGATACATTTGTATATACAGGCGATATCCCAGCCATGTGGCTCCGCGACTCAGGTGCGCAAGTTTGGCCTTACGTAGCCCTTGCCAACAAGGACGAGAAGCTGAAGAAGATGCTGAGGGGCGTAATTCTGCGCCAGCTGAAGTGCATCAACATCGACCGCTATGCCAATGCCTTCAACGATGGTCCTACGGGTGCCGGATGGGTGAAAGACCGCACCAAGATGCAGCCGGATGTATTCGAGCGCAAGTATGAGATTGACTCCTTCTGCTACCCTATCCGCCTGGCTTACGAGTACTGGAAGGTGACAGGCGATGACTCCATCTTCGGCGATGTATGGATGAAGGCTGTGGAGAATATCCTGAAGACTTTCCATGAGCAGCAGCGCAAGGTAACCGCCAAGGCATATCACTTTACCCGTGTTTCCGACCGTGCCTTCGATACCATCGGCTGGGACGGTTTCGGTGCTCCGGTGAAACCAGTAGGTCTGATTGCTTCTATGTTCCGTCCATCAGATGATGCCACGATTCTTCCATTCCTCATTCCTTCCAATTTCATGGCAGTATCATCTATGAACAAGGCTGCCGAGATTCTGAAGCATGTGGCTGAGAAGGATGCGGCAAAGAAGGATGCGGCTCTGAAGATTGCCAAGGATTGCAGCAGTCTTGCCGATGAGGTGCAGGGAGCCTTGCAGAAGTATGCCATCTACAACCATCCTAAGTACGGCAAGATTTACGCCTACGAGGTAGATGGTTTCGGCAACCAGCTTCTGATGGACGATTCCAACGTGCCATCTCTCCTGGGTATGGGCTATATGGGCGATGTTCCGATGAACGACCCTATCTATCAGAACACCCGCCGTTTTGTATGGAGCGAGGACAATCCTTGTTTCTTCCGTGGCAAGGCTGGCGAGGGTATCGGTGGTCCTCACATCGGATACGACATGCCATGGCCTATGTCTATCATGATGAAGTGTTTCACTGCCCAGAGCGATGACGAGATTCGTTTCTGCATGAAGATGCTGCTGAACACGGATGCAGGCATGGGCTTCATCCACGAGTCATTCCACAAGGATGATGCATCAAAGTTTACCCGTCCTTGGTTTGCATGGCAGAACACGCTGTTTGGAGAATTAGTGATTAAGCTGATCAACGATGGCAAGGCAGACTTGCTGAACAACTTATAATACACCTTATTATATATAGAGAGAGGATGTGTCATGAGTCCATGGCACATCCTCTTTTTCGTTTCATTAATCGTCCCACAGTTTTCACAGATAACGCAGATTTAGGATTTTAGAATTTGTAAAGAATTACGAGTAAAGGATACCCTCTGAAAAACTGAAGGTTGTGAAGGAAGGGTCACAAAAAAAAACTGAAATCTGAAATTAAAAATTCATTTTTATATGCAGCGTAGAGTAAAAGAGAGGTAATTATCTGATTATTAGAATAATAACCGATATTTATACCAAGTGTTAAAATGCAGTTTTTGACATGAAATTATTATTTTGAAAAAGTGCCTTCAGTCCTTCAGCCAACAACTTTGTCCATTCTTCTTACTTTTTAACCATATTTTAACACTCCAAAAAACTTTGCCTTCAGTTCCTTCAGTTTTCGTGTCTTATTTTTTTGATTTTCCTCATTTCCCAAAGAATCAAGTTTTTTCAATACGCTATTATTTTATCTCACGGAGATATAGTTTTATCTCTCAGAGATATTTTATTATTTCTCAGAGATATTTTATTATTTCTCAGAGATATTTTATTATTTCTCAGAGATATTTTATTATTTCTCAGAGATATTTTATTATTTCTCAGAGATATTTTCCCTGTCTAATAGCTTCTTTAGAACACCCCCTAAGGAAAAACAAAGAAATTCCGGGAAAAGCTTGCGGGTTTAAAAATAAAGTCGTAACTTTGCGCAAAAGTTCATTTAAAAGACAGATAAGGAATTATGGTAGAGACAAACGATAGAAGATTGCCTGTAGGCATCCAGTCTTTTGAAGAAATCAGAGTGCAAGGATGTCTGTATGTTGACAAGACAGATATTATCTGGCAACTTGCCAACAGAGGAAAGAAGTATAATTACCTGAGCCGCCCTCGCCGCTTCGGTAAATCCGTTCTTGTCGATACGCTCGAATCCTACTTCCTGGGAAAGAAGGAACTCTTTGAGGGATTGAAGATCATGCAGCTGGAGACGGAATGGGTGAAGCGCCCTGTCATCAGACTGGATATGAGTCAAGCTGGTGCTGAGCCGGAAAGTGTACGAAGCTATCTGGACGATGTTTTTCATACCCTTGAAACGGTGTACGGAATTACTGTACGCCCAGACAGTTCTCTAGCCGTAAGATTCAAGAACATCATTGAGTCAGCTTTCAACCAAACCGGACAGCAAGTTGCCATTCTCATCGATGAATACGACTCCCCTTTGCAGCATTCGTGGAAAACTCCGCAGCATGAAGCATGTACCGATATCTATAGAGAAGTATTTGCAGTCTTGAAAGCACAGGATAAATACGAAAAATTTGTCTTCATCACCGGTATCACCAAGTTTACGCAGATTTCTCTTTTCTCAGTGCTCAACAATTTGAGCAACATCAGCTTTGAGCCGGAATACGCTGCTATCTGCGGTATTACGAAGGAAGAAGTTTTACGTGATTTCAAGCCGGAAATCAGTAAATTGGCAGAATACGAAGACTGGACTTACGACGAAGCAGTTGCCAATCTGACGGCATATTATGACGGCTATCATTTCAGTCGCCGCAATATGGTGGATGTCTTCAATCCGTTCAGTCTCATCAATGCCTTGGCAGATTCTGATTTGAAGAACTACTGGGCTTCATCGGGTGCAACCTCGCTGCTGCCTAAGTTTGTGGATGACATGGAAATCAAATTGGGTAATTTTGATAGTTGCGCCATCCTCCGTCAAACCATAGAGACATCGGATGTGACAGGTGGTGGAGCTGAATTGTTTCTCTATCAGTCGGGCTATCTTACGATTAAGGGTTACATAAACGGAACTTATCTTCTTGGCATTCCTAACTTCGAGGTAAGGCAAGCCTTGAATGAAATCGTGTTGCCAACGTTGACCATGCGCAAGAACAATGACCTTCAATCTACCCAGGCATTTCTGAATGCTCACCTCAGCGTAGGCAATCTTCCCGAAGCCATGAAATGCCTGAAGGCGCTCATTGCGGACGTTCCCTACAGCAACAAGAAACTTGCCAGCATGGATATGGAGGAGCGCTATCGTCTGATATTGAGCACAATCTTCAATGCCATCGGTTGCCGGGTGGAAGTAGAGAAGATGATTGCTACGGGCAGGATTGATATGGTGGTGGAAGTCACCAACTTCATCTATGTGCTGGAGTTGAAGCTGAGCAACAACGGTGGCGTGGATGCTGCCACGGAGCAGATAAAAGCCAAGCAGTATGCCGAGCCATTCCAGGCTGATAAGCGAAAAGTAATTGCCCTTGCCATAGAACTGGATGATAAGGGAAAGGGACTGGTTGACTGGAAGGAAGTATAAGATAACAAAAGAAGGGTCTATACGCCACCCGATCATCGTGGCATATAGACCCTTTTCTATTGTTTCTCCCATATACTTCAAAAAACAGCACCGCACCCAAAATGCATCTGTGGAATCCGTGAAATCCGTGGGACAAAGAATTCTGATAATTTACCAAATTCTCGCTCGTTTCTCAGGCTTCAGATAATTCATGTCGCCCCACTTCACGTCAAACAACTCATACCAACGATCACAGTTCATGGTACAACCATTGACACGAGCGAAACTAGGTGCATGAACGTCACCTCCATACATATTCATCAGATAATCATCCGACAATTTAGCTCTCCAAATATTAGCATAAGCCTGGAAGAACCTCTTCTCTTGCTTTACTAACTCCTCACCATAAAACCCTTGTTCCTTCAGTTTCTCCTCGTATACCTGTAAAGACATTTCCAACCCACCGAGATCGGCAATGTTTTCTCCCAGCGTTTGCTCACCATTTACATGATACCCATCAGAATCAACAAAGAGAGGAAGATGATTATAACAATCAACCAACAGATCTGTTTTTTCCTTGAAGGCCATCTGGTCTGATACTGTCCACCAATTTTTAAAGCGACCTACAGCATCAAACAGAGCCCCCTCGTCATCGAAGCCATGGGTTATCTCATGCCCAAATACCGCAACCAAGGCATAAAGCATTGCATCGGATTGACTCTCATCATAGAATGGAGGCAAAATAATATTTGGCAGGACAAAAACAGAATTGCAATACGGATAGTAAAAAGCATTGACTGCTGAAACAGAAAAACCATCCAAATAACAAAAATTACCGATCTCGTCTTTAGGCAATTTGCTGAGTAAAACATGTCTTAAATCATTTTGGCTTTTTCTTACCAAAGCCATATCTTCATACAAGGACTTGCCTGCCAACTGTGGAATTCCTTCTTCATGCCAAGAATCGGATTTGCCTACCAGGAATGTCATTTTTTTTAACTTTTCCAAAGCACTGTTCTTGGTTGTCTGGCTCATCCAGTCAAGTTTTTCAATTCTTCCTCTGAATGTACGACGGAGATTTTCCATCAAGTCTAGTATTTTCTGCCGATATGAATCCTTCAAGTACGTATCACAAAAAGTCTTGGCTGTCGGATAACTCAGTTTATCGTCAATCAAGCCTTTCAACACAGTCTCATCAGTCTTGCCCAAAAGTTTCTGGCAAGCTGTTCGTGAAGCCAAAGCCAAGTCGACCGCCAAACAGCATTCCAAGAGACTAACCACCTTACTGCCTTCACTATCAGATAGTAAAATGTCATCAAAGAAATAACTGGTAGCTCTATCCACATTCAATTTATCCGGTTCAACCCCCAATCCTTCCAAGAGAGCATAAATAATTTGTTCTTCATCACCAGCAGCTCTCGTAAGAAGTTGTTTTACCGAAATTAAATTCTCATGATATTCAGGACTACAGAGTCTCCTCATCCTGCTATTAGCATCTTCCTGTTCTTTAGAAGGCTGCAAAGAGAGTGCTTCCTCAACACGCATAGGAGCCATCTCTTTATCCACTCCCAACTGTATCAACGCCCATTCCAGCCAACTCGCCAATTTGGTATCATCATCGGCAAATTTCGACAAGAGGTCTGACAGTTGATTTTGTGATTCTATAGTATACAAGAATTCTCCATCCAAGACAGTTAGCACCCCTTTCAAAAAAGGCGTATTCCCAGCCTTCAAGCTCTCACCCAAAGCAAACGCCTTCTCTTCCTGAGTATTCATACTTTCCAATGACTGTATCTTTTGCTTCAACTGATTGATAGCATCTGCATCCTCTCCCAACCGTTCGAAATCATCTCTCAGCATTTGGTGTTGTGGGATTTCAAACTTCATTCTTTGCTCAACAGCAGCCTCAGCCTCAGAATACAACAGTCCAACATAATTTTCTCCAGAAATCAGAGGGGTCTTCTCATACCATTTGCCCCAACAATACAGGGCAAAGTTGTCACCAGGCTTTATCTGGGTATTCATGTTTTCATCCAATGTCCAAGGTTTGGCATCTACGGACGAAGGAGCCAAAGATTCATCCTCCTTATCACTGCACGATGCGAAAAAAGACAAGCCTATAGCCAACAAGCCTCCGAATAATAAAAGTTTTTTCTTCATGTTACAATTGATTTTAGAATTTCAAAAAGATAATTACGTAAAAAACAAGAAATTGATAAGATAGACTATTCCTATCCCCAATAGCGCCAACGCAACCAACAACAGGAACAAATAAAGCACCACCCAACAGGCTGTGAATGCCATATATCGAATGGTACGCAACCATGTCATTCCGTAAATGCCACGATAAGTCCAAACCAGATAGTACACCATAGCCCACACGGGCAACGGCAACAACGCAAAAAGCGTATAAAGATAGACAAGAGCCATGTAATGAGCACCTGCCCTCAGAGGATATGAACCGAAATTCACTTTACGAAAGGCACGTCGAGCAGCAAGACCATACATAGGGAAAATGGCAAAAAGAAAGAGTGTCGTATCACTCTCCAGTTTTCCTCTCAAAACTCGCCACAGAGCAGCCATCTTTCCATTATCCATTCGCCCATCATCCTTGCTAGTGATGGTTACTCCCCATTTCTGATATATATATTTTTCTTCCTTACCAGAAGAATCCTTTTTGGAAACAACTTCTTTCTTTTCAGGTTCCACGGTATTGGTCAATTCTTCATAGGTATGCGTGACCAAAGTCAATAAGGAAAATGAAACCAACAAGGTTGTCAATGGTCCCAAATAGCTGACTTGATGCCCACGGAAATAATCACGAATCATATACCCTGGGCGAAAAAGCAACTCAAAGATGGTGCGCATATAGGCATTCGACATGATGGGAGAGGCCTCACGGAAAGTCTTCACCATTCTCCATTTTCCGAATATTCCCGCCGTATGAAACTGTCCGCATCTTGGGCAATAATTGCCACGATACTCCGTGCCACAATGCTTGCATCTTGTGACTGCTTTCGTGTTGGCAGGTATCGGTTTACCCCTTTCGAGATAAACCTGATACCTACGTATCAAGAGAGAGATCTTATTCTTAAGCATTTTCTTACTCCATACATTTCGCGATGAATGACTTTGTTATCTACTTACCAAAAGTCACAAAACTTCCATCGGAATCTTTCTTTTTATCAATAGTATAAGAATAAGAGATTATAACAGGATGCCTATCTACGACATAGTGCTCTACCTTATCCTTGCCTATCGAAATATTTGCACTACTACCATGATTATGGCCTGCAGGTTTAGCACCACTTGCATAATTTGCATAAAAAACGCTTTGTTCAGTATACCCGAACTTGTAATGATCTTTTGCCAACTCTACATTTGCCTTCAAAGAACGCTTTATTGCTATTGTTCCATTAGCTGGCAAACTAGCAAATTTTATCTGCTTTTTCCACTCTCCAGTAATAGTTTCTGTTTGGAGCTTACCTGAAGCATCGGTATACTCAACGGTTACATCACATAAGAGCAGATCACCTTCAGACGGCGTAAAGTAAAACATGGCTGTTCCTGAAGTTGGCACCTCGGTATCCTCCGTAGGAGTTTCTCTTTTAGGAGAATCGTCATCATCACTACTGCAACTAATCAGACTACCAGCAAACAACATAACCAACAAACAGAGCATCATGGCTCTAAATTTCATCATTGTAAAATTCATAATCGATAATTTTTATTGTTAATAAAATAAAGTAGTATTTTGGTCTAAAAACAGAGAGATGCTACTTGAATACTGGGCGCACAGTATAGCCGAAATACCGCCCAGCATCTCCCATATTGATAGTATCGTTGTTGAAACCCATACAGACAAAGGTATTCTCCATACTTGTACCAACAGAGGCTCCGAGGTAGAAGCCGATGGAATCTTGTTCTAATTTGCCTTCTTTCATGTAGCCCAAAGCCATGAGACGGATGGTCTGACCGTTTCTCTTGCTCTTGACGAGCCAACTGACATGCCCATTCAACGGTGAGAACACCCAAGTGGTGTTATGGATGGTGTCCTCCAGCTCTTCCATCTCCTCCTTGGTAGGTAGGCGCCATTTTCCTTCCCATCTCACATGAGCCACGTCGTGCTTGTCTTGAAGAACGCCATATTCTTCCGGATAGCCAGACATCCACTGATAGTTGTTCTTTGAGTAAGAACGCTTAACTTCCAACTCACCCCACGAATAGAATTCTGAAGCCAGTTCGTCTTCTTCGCCTCCCAGATTGGCTGTAGCCCACTTCGTACCGGATGGAAGCTGCAAGTCCACATATTTATGCCCCATATAGGCGGATGTGTTCGTGCCCACATGATGATCGCACCCCACGACTACTGCAAGCAAAGATGCCATGCTGCCAACATTCAGCATTACAACCCAAAAGAGCATCATGGCTCTACAATTTTTCTTTGTAAAATCCATAATTGACAAATTTAAATGATTAGTAATATAATGTATGAAAATCTTTTGTTTTGCAAATTTAAGACAAATCCACGAAACGGCATCGAAATTGAGTTTTCACTTGTTCACAGTTCGCTCCCAATTATTCGTTTCGTTCCCAAAACTTCATTATTTTGCCCAAAAATTACCAAATAGCACAAAATCAGCACTTATTTCACCCTATTTCGGATAAAATCCGTAACTTTGCATTACTTTTAAGAAATAAATAATGATGGATAGACTTTTACACATAAAAAAGACAAAATGGCTACTAGTTTTCATTTTGGGATGGTGGACAATCGCTCTGTTCGCCACGGGGACCGTATTGCCCGATAGTATGGTGACCGAGGATAAAGTATATGAATATACGTTTTCCGACACCCCACTGGCAGAGCGGATTATGGCAGAGTTGCGCAAGCAAGGCAAACAAGTTTCCTATGAACTGGACATGACGGAAGGCGACCTATATTATAATACGGGACGATTCATCATGGCCACCCGCTTCTACAAGAGCGCCCTCTCAGCAAGAGCCGTCAAGCAAGATGCCACCAAGAAGATGAAACTACTGCATCGTCTGATTTCTTGCTACGACGGACTATACGACGAAGAAGAGAAATCAAAAACCATTAGACAATTAATTCACGAAGCGAAACTTGCCAATGACATGGGCATGGAGTCTATTGCCTTGTTTTATCTGGGCAAGAGCCTGCATGAGCAAGATTCGAAGGAACGAGGATACGCCTACATGTTGCAAGCCCTTAGGATAATGGAAAAGTCGCATTACGACCACAAGTACGACAATCTGCGGGCAGATTACAACGACCTACTTATCTGCTATGAGCGTGATAAGAAACACAAGGAGGCATTCAAGATATTGAACAAACTGGAGAAATACCTAGATGCAAAAAATCCTGGCGAGACTGACATGGAAGGACTCTATGAACAGGAAAGATGCAAATGGCTTGCTCACCGTGCCGTGGTATGCTCAAAACTGGGAATGACCAAGGAAGCCGCAGAAGCTTATCACGAGTTCAACAAGATGGGAAGCATCAACCGCCGATACGCCTATCTGATAGTACCCTATCTACTTGGCCAGCACAAATACCACGAGGTCTTGGAGTTGTGCAAACAACGTGAACAAGAAATGCAAGACAGGAAGGACACCGTCAATCTCTACATGTCATCCACACTCAAATTCTACGGCATGGCCTACAGAGGACTGAGACTGTACGACAAGGCAGCAAACTATTTCGAGCGGTTGTCCGTATTGAGAGACAGTCTGCGCATCAGGGAATTGCAAAGTTCCTCGCAAGAGTTGGCTTTCATATATGACGTAAAGGATAAAGAGGCGCAAATCGCCAACCAGCGCTGGGCACTCATCATCACCATCGGTTTCGGTGTGGCTTTAATCATTGTCGGAGGAATACTGGGCTACAACTACCACACCATCAAGAAAAAGAACATCACACTGGTGACAAACGTGAAGGAAGCCATGAAATACAAGGAGGAACTGGAACGACAGAACCTCAACACCCTATCCTCTACCATGACACAACATACAGAAGAAGAGGACATGGACAAACGGCTGTTTGAAGAGATTAGGAGCAAGATTATCGGAGAGAAATTCTTCTTAGACAATACCTTCTCCCGCAAGACATTGATGAACGAATTCAACATTCCAGCCAACAAGTTCGCAGGTCTGTTCCGTCAGTTCACGGGCAAGACATTCAGCGAATACATCAACGACCTGAGAATCGAGTATGTGGCAGAACTTCTTCTCACCGGCAAATACAAGAATGTAGAAGAATTGCTGAAAGACTGCTCGTTCATATCCTCTACATCGCTATACCGCTTGTTCACTAAGAGATATGGTATGACTCCACAGAAATTCCTGCAGAACGCAAGATTTGTAAAATAGAAAAAATGCCGATAGTTCCAAATTCCAGAATTATCGGCATTTATCATTTATAAAACCAAAAAACTATATATTATGGTTGCAAGGTGAAACCTACTACCAGGTAGGCTTTCTCGGTACTAGGGTTAGCAGCCACCTGAGCGAAGACCGGAACAGAGAAAGAATCTGTAATCTTCAAATCCTTGGTTGCTTTCACACCTACATGAGTAACAGCGAAACCATTGGCATCACCATAGAAGGATGTAGCAAACGGAACAGCACCTACACTTGCCTCCCAATCACAGCCACCTAACTTGAATGGAGCTGTAGCCTCAACGTATGAAGAATAGGCACGATCACCATCCTTATTTACTCCATCATTGCCTGCAAAGTTGGTGTACCAGTTCAAGGCAAGCGGACCGAAATCATAACCTACATTTGCCTCGAATACATGAGAAGTCTCATGAGCAGAATAAGCAAAATACTTCTCATTAGGAGAATTGAACCAGTAATCAGTTACACCGATATGGAAACCGCCAGTCTCGTATGCCAGGGTAAGATCGAACTCCTTGGTATCTTCTGGCTGAGAAATACCAACACTTCCCCATGCAGTAAGAGACAAACCTTTATATCCAATGCCAAGAGTAGGCTGCAAAGAAATTGCTCCCAAATCCTGACCACGCCAGTAGTACTGGCTCACGATATCAGCACCCATAGATGTTTCCACCTTGTCCTGTGCCATAGCAGCAGGAGCAAATGCCATCAAACCGAGTGCCAACGCACCCATCTTCTTCATATCTAAATGCTTCATATTCTCTCTTTTTATGTGATACATTTGTTTTTTAAAAGTTTCGGCTGCAAAATTAATAATAATAATTTTGCTCACCAAAACTTTTGTCTATTATCTCTCTCTTACGTCTATATGAAAGTACCATTAGTTGTAGCAGCTTTCACCATGCTCGTAGATATCCAGACCTTCTTCCTCGATTCGCTTATCAACACGGAGACCAGCAATCTTCTTGATACCCCAGAAGAGGATGATACCTGTAGCAGCTGCCCAAAGGTCGATGCAGAGGATACCGAAGCACTGTGCGCCGAAGAAACCGAAACCGCCACCATAGAAGGCACCACCATCAAGGGCGAAGAGACCTGTCATCAAGGTACCGAAGATACCACATACACCATGAACTGAACTTGCACCAACAGGGTCATCAATATGAAGCTTGGTATCGATGAACTCAATAGAGAATACCAGAATGATACCTGCCAAGAGACCGATGATGGCAGAACCCAATGGACTAACCAAGTCGCAACCAGCAGTAATGGCTACCAAACCAGCCAAAATACCGTTCAATGTCAATGAGAATGAAGGTTTGCCATACTTGATCCAAGAGGTGAACATAGTACCAAGACCACCACAAACTGCAGCCAGGTTGGTTGTCAGGAATACGTGGCTGATAGCAACACGGTTAACCTCACCAGAAGCAGCAAGCTGAGAACCAGGGTTGAATCCGAACCATCCGAACCAGAGGATAAATACACCCAGGGCAGCAGCCATCAGGTTGTGACCAGGGATAGCAGTACTCTTGCCATTGCGATACTTACCCAAACGAGGGCCTAAGCAGATAGCACCAACCAAAGCAAGTACACCACCAACACTATGTACGATAGCAGAACCTGCGAAATCATGGAAGACTGCACCGAAGGTATCCATCATGAATGAACCGGCATCAGCGTTGCAGAGCCAACCGCCACCCCATGTCCAGTGCCCCTCTACAGGGTAGATAATCAATGAGATGAAGAATGAATAGATGCAATACATGGAGAACTTGGTACGTTCTGCCATAGCACCAGAAACGATGGTAGCACTAGTAGCGCAGAAAACTGTCTCAAACATCAGGAAGCCTTCTGTAGGAAGACCAGCTGCATTCGTATAGAAAGACAAATCGCCGAAGTTAGGCATACCGATGAAACCGGCGCCATCGCTACCAAACATAAATCCGAAACCAACGAACCAGAAGAGAACGGAACCGACCATGAAGTCGACAAAGTTCTTAAACAAGATGTTCGCGGTGTTTTTACTACGGGTAAAGCCCGCCTCGCAGAGGGCAAATCCCGGCTGCATGAAAAAGACCAACATGGCTGCCAAGAGCATCCATACGGTATCTACTGAAATTCCTAAATCCTGTACACTCATAATCTTTACCTTTTAAGAAGGAATGTTAAATGTTAAGTGTTAAATGTTAAGTTAGCATACGTCCACTTAGCACTCGATACTCTCACCTAACTCCCAAACATTCCGATTTTACTATTAATTCATCCAATTCAGTTAACATTTAACATTAAACACTTAACATTAAATATTATTTCTCCTGCTCAGCATTATAGAGAGCGATGTCGCCTCTTTCACCTGTACGGATTCTTATGGTATCCTCTACAGGAATTACAAAGATTCGACCATCACCAATCTCGCCTGTACGGGCTGCCTCCTGGATGGCATTAATCGTTTTCTCTACGTTCTTGTCGCGCACGACAACATTCAGCAACACTCGCTCGATACTGCTGGTATCATACATGACACCACGGTAGATTCGAGCCTGTCTCATCTTGCCCTCTCCTCTTACGTCGTAGTAAGAGAACCACTCGATGTCGGCGGCAAGCAATGCTTCCTTTACATCCTCAAACTTAGTCTTACGGATGATTGCTTCAATCTTTTTCATGTTAATCTCTCCTATTAATTAATTTACATTTTGTTTATTTTCTGGTGCAAAGATACGACATTTTGCTTAATATTTCACAATATTGCTTACTCTTTGATATTAATATTTTTACTTGGTTATTATTTTATATAGTTCTTTTTAAAATACAGAACAAAATGAAAGCAAATTACGCATTATTCGTTTCATTTTGAAACAAGCAATAAAAAAGCCGCTTGAAAGGCCCCAAAGACCCCTCAAGCGGCAAACCTAAAAACAAACTCTCAACCCTAAAACTAGGGTCACTTTATTATTTAAACTTAATCTTATACCCGTATTTCCGCATATATCTGAGTTTTATAACGGAAATTTTATTTTGCCTTTATTTTGAATGTAAATTCACGATCAGCATAATGGAGACGATACTTCTCCATAGGCTTGGTCATCCAACTGTCGATGCAGCCCAAAGGATACTGGCATTTCTGGATATGCAACTGCACGAGTCCCTTATCCACCAGATCACCACTGTGTTGTCCCCATGCATGCGTCTTCTCGATACCAGAATCCAAATCCTCTACCAGATAAGGGATGGCACTGCACTCCATAGGTTCATACCCCTCGAAGGTAATCCCCTTGCCGGTGGTTGGATTAAAGATAGAGAAATAGCGGATATCGGTATGGTTACCACTCTCCTGCGGACGGATATATGGATAATATTCATCCTTCACGTCAGACTCGTACTTGCCGATAAAAGCAGAAGAATGACGATCTACGTAGTTCTCTTCAGGACCTCTACCATAATACTCGAGCTTAGAGAAAGTAGCAGGCATCTGCAACTGCAGACCGAATCTGAACAGATCGGCAACCTGAACCTCCTTGTCGGTAGTCATCTTCTGGGTAACATTCACCTCGCCCGCAGCACTGATGTCATAGCGGAGCATCAGCTGAGCTTTCACATCAGGCATATCGAAGAGAGCTGTCAGCACCACATTGTCCTTACTTACATTTTTGTCGAAAGACTTCAGAGTCATCTGCGGGTTCTTCCATACTCTCATCTCCTTCTGCAGAGATGCTCCATAGTCATTATCGGTAGGAGCACGCCAGAATTCCGGAGTCATACTCTCACGGAACTTCAACATCGGTTCACCATCTACATCGAGATAATCTATCATACCCGTCTTCTTGCCTATGGTAACAGACATTCTCTGTGCGCTGACCTTCACATAAGAGTTGGTTTCCTCCACCTCCATACCGCTTGTCTCCTGCACCTTACCCTTCTTGGTTGGCACAGCAGGAACCGCCGGTTTGGCAAACTGATAATCGCTGATGATAAACTGCTGGCGAGCCATCACCTGGCCCTTGTCTACCAGCGGCTGTGTGCCATCGCTTGCAAAAGCAAAGTTAAGAACAATCTCCTCCTTTGCATGCTTCGATTCAGCCTCAGCCACCGCATACTTCAGTTCATCACTCTTGATCAGTTTGGTAGCCTGAGGAGCAATACCCTTTGTTTCAGGAATCTCTACTGTAGCCAGTTTCACACCATTGGCATAAACCGTAGCTGTCAGGTTCAAGTCATCGATATTCTTGAAGAAGTTCTCGTTGTAAACCTTGAAAGCACCATTCACAGCATCCAGGTCCTTGATCCATACATTCTGATGATAGTACTGAATCTCGTAAGCATGAGGATTCAGACGGCGGTCTGGAGCAATGATACCATTACAGTTGAAGTTATAGTCACTTGCCGGATAGCGGCCGTAATCTCCACCATAAGTAAAGATTTCCTTACCGGTGACAGGACTCTTGTCACGAATGCCCAGATCTACGAAGTCCCAGATATAGCCACCCTGATACTTAGGATACTTACGGATGAGGTCCCAATATTCCTTGAAACCACCTTCCGAATTACCCATAGCATGAGCATATTCGCACTGGATGTATGGTTTAACACCATCACTCTTGCAATATTTCTCACTCTCCTCGTAGTCGATATACATCGGACAGTAAATATCAGTCTTGCTGTCATAACCGCCACGCTCATACTGAACAGGACGGGTCTTGTCGAGCGCTTTCACCCAGTCATAGGTTTTTTCGAAGTTGATGCCGTAACCACACTCATTACCCAAACTCCATACGATGATAGAAGGGTGATTGATAAAACTTTTCACATTACCTTCATTGCGTTCGATGTGAGTCTGGAGATACTCAGGGAACTTAGCGAGTGATTTCTCCCCATATCCCATACCATGAGATTCGAGGTTAGCCTCAGCAGTAAGATACAGTCCGTATTCATCACAGAGTTCATACCAGCGGGGATCGTCAGGATAATGGCAGGTACGAACCGCATTGATGTTCAACTGTTTCATGATTCTGATATCCTGAATCATGCGCTCTACACTTACCACATATCCACCATCCGGATCTATCTCATGCCGGTTGGCACCCTTAACCAGTACAGGCTTGCCGTTCACCAGCAACTGGGCGTTCTTGATTTCCACATTGCGGAAGCCCACCTTCTGCGGAATCACCTCCGCTACCCCCTGCTTATTCTTCAGAGAGATGTATACCTTATATAAATAAGGTGTCTCAGCAGTCCAAGCCTTCACCTTCGGTACTTTGATTACACCCTGAGCTCCGGTAGCCGATGCTATTTGCTTGCCATCCTTATCACACAAGGCAACAGTCACATCAGTCTTGCCGCCCTTCAGCGCTATCTGATAGTTCAGGATACCATCCCGATAATTATTCATCAAACCGGCATCAAGACGGATATCGGCAGCATGAAGTTTCGGACGTGCATAGAGATAAACCTCACGGGCTATACCAGTAAAGCGCCAGAAGTCCTGATCCTCGAAATAAGAACCGTCGCACCAGCGCATCACCTGCATAGCTATCAGGTTCTTGCCCGGCTTCAGATACTTGGAGATATTAAACTCGGCAGCCACCTTGCTGTCTTCACTATATCCCACATACTTGCCGTTCACCCAAAGGGTCAGGTTGCTGGTAGCCGAACCTACATGGAAATAGACATCCTTGCCCTTCCAGTCCTTAGGAAGTTCGAAGGTACGACGATAAGAACCCGTATAGTTGTTGAGTTCGCTGATATAAGGAGGATTTGGGTCAAACTGGGTAGCCCAGGCATAACCGACATTCTTATAAGTAGCATCTCCATAACCGTTCAGTTCGAACAGCCCCGGTACAGGGAAATCCTTCCACTCCGAATCGTCATAGTTGGCTGCATAGAAGTTGGCAGGACGCTTGTTATGATCCTTCACGAAGTTAAACTTCCACATGCCTTCCATCGAAAGATAGTTGGCCGACTTCTTCTTGTCAAAACTCTGTGCTTTGTCAAGGGTCTCGTATGCAAAGAAAGCAGCACGGCGAGGTTCGCGGTTCTGCTGGTTGATATCTACATTATGCCAGCGCGACTCGTTCTGAGCCGCCACGCCATTGCCGACAGACAGCAAGGCGAGGCAAAGCGATACATTTGCTATATTTCTGATGCTCATATCTGTTTATTATTTTCTGAAAAACATAGAGTTATCTACTGGTGTAAACTTCTGTTCGCTGTCCTTGCGCATTTCAATGCCGAGACTGCTCCACCAAGAAGGCCAGCCGCCAACGATATTGCTGAGGAAAACCACCTTGAAAGGATGCAATCCCTTAGCCAATGCTACAGAAGTATCATGATTGGTACCAGCCTTCACATCCCCCTCATTGCTGATCATGAGTTTGTTATCAATCCAAACCTGCTCCAGACGGGAAGAGAGATAATAGACACCATCCTCCGGAATATTGATGTAGCCCTCAGCGATGGCAGCATAATTATTGGCACCGCGCAAGGTAGCAGCATCATCCTTCTGCTGAATCTTCATCTGCTCCAAGCCCTCGATGTTTGCACACTCCCAGGCAGCATCAGCCCATTCCAGCTGGTCAACCTTCAGATAGTTGCCCTTAATGCGCTTCATCTGCAACCCAGGTTTTGCGCCCTCCACCTTAACAGCAGGAGCATAAGTCTGCTTCTCAACATCAATGGTTCTGATACGGCTCATCTTGCCTGAAGGCAATATGGTTGCTATCTTGATGATGGTGTTTCCACTCACCCTGATAGGCTCTGCATAAGCCGAAGAAGAAGGAGTTGGTGTACTTCCATCCAATGTATAAACCATCTTCATAGGACGCGAGGTGGTAAAGGTTACCGCAGTATCCCCAGTAATGACCACCTTATCGCAAGAACCGAAAGGCTGCTCAGGCAATGGGATATGATAACGGATATGGCGCTCGTCCAGACGAACACAGTTTGCATCCAGTCGACGGCAGAAATCCTTGAAGTTTTTCCTGCTCACTGGCGACCATGCAATCTCAGAGAGAGCAATGGCACGAGGATACATCATATACTCCATCTTGGCATTGGAATACATATATTCCGACCAGTTGTTACACTGAACGCCCAGGATATGATGAGCCAGTCCCAACGCCTTGATGGTATCAGGTACCGGATTATAATTATAGGTAGAAGCCAGATATCTAGGAGGACTAGGAATGGTTACAGGCTCCACCTTGCTGTCGCCCTGATACCAGTCGAGATACATACCGTCGCTGCCCGGCGTCATGATGACATCATGCTTCTGCATGGCAGCCTCGATACCTCCTTCCGTTCCACGCCATGACATCACGGTAGCATTCTCACTCAATCCGCCTTCCAGAATCTCGTCCCATCCGATAATCTTTCTGCCACGCTTCTCCAGCATCTTCTCTATGCGCTTGATAACGTAGCTCTGCAGTCTTTCCTCTGCCGAATGCTTTCCTTCAGCCTGCAAACCCTCAGTCTGAATACGCTTCTGACAGGTAGGGCAGTTTTTCCAACTGGTTTTCGGACACTCGTCGCCACCGATATGGAAGTACTTACCTGGGAAGAGAGGAACGATCTCACTAAAGATGTCATCCAGGAAGCGGAACATATCTTCCTTGCCCGGACACATCACGATATCCTCTACCCCCCAAACAGTTCTCAACGACCACTGCTCACCTTTGCATGAAAGATAAGGATAAGCAGAGATAGCTGCCATCATGTGACCAGGAAGGTCGATTTCCGGAATCACGGTAATATAGCGCTTGGCAGCATAATCCACTATTTCCTTAATCTGCTCCTGGGTATAGAAACCGCCATAAAGAGAGCCATCGCCCTCGGTACGGATACTGCCCACAGAAGTAAGTTTAGGATATTTCTTGATTTCGATACGCCAGCCCTGGTCTTCCGTCAGATGGAAGTGCATGGTGTTCACCTTGAACATAGACATCAGGTCCAGTTGCTTCTTCACATTCTCGACAGAAATGAAATGGCGGCATGGATCGAGATGGAATCCACGGTAGCCGAAGCGTGGAGCATCTTGGATATCACAGCATTGTGCTACCCATTTCACCCCATCCACCCGGGTTGCGCTCTCTATCTGGGCAGGGAGTAACTGCATGAAACTCTGCATACCGTAGAAGGCGCCCTTGGCGGTCTTCGCCTTGATAACAACCCCCTTGGCGGTTACGGTAAGGCGATAACCTTCCTCGGCAATTTTCAGCGAAGAAGAAATCTGTATAGAGATATTCCCCTTCTTTCCACCTACCGTTACCTCATAACCTGTAGAAGCCTTCAGTTTGTCAGCCATGTACTGGGCGATATTTCTGCCTTCAGCCGTCTGGTAAGCGATTACCACCTTCTGTGGCAATACGAACTCCCCTTTCTGTACCTGAGTCTTCACCGGTATCGGGATAATATTAATATCGGCAGCAGATGCCGGAGTGGAGATACCACCCAACATCGCTGCACAGGCTACAAACGAGCCTAATAAACGATTGAACTTTGCCATGATTTAAATATATTAATAAGGTATTACAATGGTTTGTACTCCACGAAAGCCTCCATGGCCTCATAGCATGCCAGACCCAACTGGTCGTAGAGCGATGCAGTAGCACGGTTACGGTCTTCGGCTCTCTGCCAGAACAGGCGCTCGTCGTTGCCCAAGAAAGGAGCACTCTCCATCTGCGACTGATGCTTGAGAATAGAGTTACGCTTTGCCCGCAACTCCTCAGGACTCAATGGAACACACATTTCGATATTCTCAATCTCCCATTCAGCCCAGGCGCCACGATACATCCAGATGCGACAGTCCTTCAACCATTCTGCACCCGCTTTCTTCTCTTCGTCGATAGCTGCCAGAACGGCATCAGTACACTTCTTGTGGGTTCCGTGAGGATCAGCAAGGTCGCCGGCAACATAAATCTGATGCGGCTGCACCTTCTGCAACAGAGCTCTCACTACCTCTACATCCTTCTCGGTCATTGGCAACTTTTCTATCTTGCCGCTCTCATAGAATGGCAGATCGAGGAAGTGGACATGGTCAAGCGGAATTTCATTATAGGTACAAGCGGTACGAGCCTCACCACGGCGGATCAGTCCCTTGATGGTCAGGATATCTCTCGTATCGAAGTCACTCTCCTTCTTCTTGGCAAAGAAGGTCTTGATTTCCTTATATTTATTAGAGATGATACTATCCTTTGAGTCAGCAAAGAGCTGGTTAAAACCATTGATAAAGTGCATGAATCTTGTTACTTCCTCATCACCCACAGCAATGTTTCCTGATGTTTCGTAAGCTACATGCACATCGTGGTTCTGCTGTACCAGTCGACGGATGGTTCCTCCCATAGAGATAACATCATCGTCTGGGTGTGGAGAGAACACGATAACCTTCTTAGGGAATGGTGTTGCACGCTCCGGACGATAGGTATCATCGGCATTTGGCTTACCACCTGGCCATCCGGTAATGGTATGCTGCAAATCATTGAAAATCTTGATATTGGCATTATAGGCTGAGCCATAGAGAGCCAGAAGTTCACTCAGTCCGTTCTCATTATAATCCTTATTGGTCAACTTCAAGATAGGCTTACCGAGTTTCTGGCAGAGCCATACCAGTGCCGAACGCACCAGTTTATCACTCCACTGGCATGAAGTTACGAGCCATGGATGCTCAATACGTGTCAGATGATGAGCTGCACCCAAGTCGATGACAACATGTGCATTCGGATGAGTCTGGAGGAATGATGCCGGCAGGGTATCTGTGATAGAGTTCTCCACCACCTTCTGCATAATCTCAGCCTTCTCTTCGCCCCAGGCTGTCAGATAGATGCTCTTGGCAGAGAGTAAGGTAGCGATACCCATGGTGAGCGAACATGGAGGAATGGTTTCCTTGGTCTGCTCGCTGTTCTCCATCTCTTCGCGAGAAGTATTGCCGATGAGGATAATACGGGTCATTGACTGGATGCCTGAGCCTGGCTCGTTGGCTGCGATATTACCCGAACGGCCTACACCTATGAGGGCTACATCTAGACCGCCAAAGGTCTTGATGCGCTGCTCATAAAGACGGCAACTGTCCTGTACGGCATCCTGTGCCACAAAACCATCCAGTGTAAAGATGTTCTGCTCAGCCACATCCACATGATCAAGGAAACGCTCCTTCAACTGGTTGATGGTACGGAGAGAACTGTCCTTCTGAAGCGGATAATATTCGTATGCATTGAATACAACAACATTGCGGAAGCTCAGGGTCTTCTCGTTGTAACGGCGAACGAGTTCATCGTATACAGAATAGAGAGAAGAACCGACACCCAGCGCCATCACATAGAATTTGCCTTCCTGCTGTGCCGCCTTGATACCAGCTTCTATTTTATCAGCTACATGACTGGCACCTTCTGTCATAGAGGCAAAGATGTCTGTATGAATCTTCTCCATTCTGGAGATTTCAGAATATTCAACAGTCGTCTTTGGCTTGTAGAACTCTACAGGTACTTTGTTGAGTACTATTTGTGAACTAAGATTGAGTCTCATATCTTTATCTATATTTAAATAGGTTATGTTATATTTTCTTTTTTAAAATGACGGATTAGAGTTCAGATGCCATTGCTGCAGCACCCAGGATGGCAGCCTTGGCTCCATCCAGTCCGCTCATCAGAAACTTAGCCTTACCTTTATATAATGAGAGCACATGCTCGTTATATGCTTCTTCAATAGGACGGAAGAGCAGATCGCCAGCCTGTGCCAATCCTCCGAAGAAGATAAAAGCCTCCGGGCTCAGAAAGGTAGCTATCTCTGCACAGGCCTTGCCGATTCTTGTACCGGTTTGTCTGAACACTTCCTGTGCCAGTGTATCTCCTGCCATGGCAGCCTTATAAACAGCATAAGATGTAATTTCTTCCCTTGGAATATTTCTCAGCTCAGTTGCCCCAGTTGATGCTTCAAGCATAGACAAGGTAGTTCTAACCACACCTGTAGCCGAGCAGTAGGTCTCCAGACAGCCCTTTCTGCCACAGCCGCATGGTCTTCCGTCAGGATCCACCACCATGTGTCCCAACTCACCGGCAAAACCGTCGCAACCATAAATCAGCTGTCCGTTAGCCACTATACCCGATCCTACGCCTGTTCCGAGAGTGAGTTCTACGAAGTTTTTCATACCAACCGCAGCACCATATTTCATTTCTCCCATAGCAGCCGCATTTGCATCATTGGTAATAGCAACCGGAATGCCCAGTTTCTCTGCAAACATGTCAGCCAGCGGTACAATACCCTTAGCCCATACCAGGTTTGCTGCATTTTCAATGGTTCCCTTGTAATAGTTACCACAAGGAGCACCGATGCCCATGGCACGAATTTTCTCCATACCACCTACCTGTTCTACTATCTGCATCACAGCTTTTACCGACTCCTCTACGTATTGTTCCACGCGTTGGAATGTCTGGGTCTTGATTGAGGTTGTAGCTATTATTTCTCCGTCCCCATCAACGATGCCGAAAACGGAATTGGTTCCACCCAAATCCAAGCCAATCACTAAAGACTTTACATCGTATTCCATACTTCTTTTAATTAATAGGTTAAAATCGAAAAATAACGATGAGCGATACAAACTTTCATTTATTAAATTCTTTATTAACGCTCAGTTCGTTACTAAAATATTTTATTTTGCAAAGTTACTAGTTTTATCAAATACTGCAATGAAAATAGCGTTAATATTTCTAAAACAGAAACATTTTTTATACTTTAAGTCTCCTTACGGCCGAAATACCTGCACTTCGCTCGCTTCTGATGCCGATTAAGTGTAACCCCCTTTTGTGCACTTACGTATCCAACCTCTCTATATATAATAAGGTATAGAAGGAAACAGAATGTCCGAAAACGACGAAAAGTATACTATTTTTCGTCGTTTAAGTTTTATTAACAGCAAAAATATTGCACCAATACAGAAAAACCTTATCTTTGCAACTAAAAAATATTAGTTATGAAAGCTGACTTAATAAAATATCTTAGAAAGATAAATAAAAAGCCCTCAGCTCAGGGCAAGCTCCTGGAGCAGTTTATCTCTCACGGAGCCTCCACCATCCCAGAGATGTCGAAGGCTATCGGAGTTAGCTTACCGACAACAACAAGTGCCCTCAACGAGTTGATAAAAGAAGGACTCGCCAGAGAGATTGGAAAGAAAGACAATTCTTCGGGACGCATCCCGATGGTTTACGACCTCGTTCCAACAGCAGGCTACTTCATCGGCGTCAATCCTGAGATGAACTGCCTGGCACTTGCAGCAAGCGACTTCGCAGGCAATCTGATTACCGAAAAAACAAGAGTGCCTTACGTATATGAGAACTCTCCTGAAAACCTGGAAGAGATAAGCAGAATCATCAATGAGTTTATCGAAAGCCTTCCTGTTTCAAGAGAAGAAATTCTTCAAGTTTGCGTGAACGTGGCTGAGCGCGTGAATCCTGGACAGGGAAATGCCTACAACATGTTCACCTTCCTGAAAGAATCATTGACCGACAAGCTGACTCAACTCATACAGCTACCTGTATGTATCGAGAACGATACCCGGAGCATGGCTTTCGCTGAGTTGATTAAGGGACAGTGCAAAGGCCTGAAAGACGCCATCTTCGTGAACGTATGCTGGGGCATCGGGATCGGAATCATCATCGACGGCAAACTCTATTACGGCAAGTCGGGATATTCTGGCGAATTCGGTCACATGACTGCCTACAACAACAACATCATCTGCCACTGCGGCAAGATTGGTTGCATAGAAACAGAAGTTTCGGGCAGAGCACTCAAAAGGAAACTCATCGAGAAGATAAAGGAAGGAAAGACTTCCATCCTCTCTGAAAGAGTTCTGAAAAAGAATGAAGACCTATCACTCCAGGATATCCTGGACGCCATAGCTAAGGAAGATGTACTGAGCCTTGCCACACTGCAACGCATAGCAGATGAACTTGGCAAACAGCTGGCAGGAGTCATCAACATCTTCAACCCAGAAATGCTGGTCATCGGAGGAGAAATGTCGGTTACAGGCGACTACCTCACGCTACCGGTAAAGATGGGTATCAAGAAATTCTCTCTCAACATCATGAATGAGGATTCTAAAATCGTTACCTCAAGTCTGAAAGGTCTTGCAGGAATCACGGGAGCCTGTCTGATGGCAAGATACCGGCTTCTGAATGAGAACATCGACAAATAAGGAATTTAAACAACCAATACAAAACCTATTTTAAGTATGAAGAAGTCTCTTCTTGTTGCACTATGCCTGGGGCTGGCAGCCATAACAGCTGCTGCCCAGCGCACCTACAGCCAGGTAGACCCCATCCAACCTGTGCCAACCGCCAAGCAGATGGCATGGCAGAAACTGGAAACCTATGCTTTTATCCATTTCGGCCTCAACACCTTCAATGATAAGGAATGGGGATACGGAAATTCGGATGTAAAGACCTTCAATCCTAAGAAACTGGATTGCGAACAATGGGCAAGAACTCTGGTTGCTGCGGGCATGAAAGGAGTCATCATTACTGCCAAACATCACGACGGCTTCTGCCTCTGGCCTACACGCACCACAGATTACTGCATCCGCAACACACCTTATAAGAATGGTGAAGGTGATGTGGTAGGAGAACTCTCCCAAGCATGTAAGAAATACGGTTTGAAATTCGGAGTTTACCTCTCGCCTTGGGACAGACACCAGGCAAGCTACGGTTCTCCCTACTACCTGAAGCTCTACCAGCGCCAGCTCAAGGAACTTCTGAGCAACTACGGTGAACTTTTCGAAGTATGGTTTGACGGAGCCAACGGAGGAGACGGCTGGTACGGAGGTGCCGAAGAAAGCAGAACCATCGACAGAAGGAACTACTACAATTTTCCTAGAATTTTCGAAATTGTTGACAGTTTACAACCCAATGCCATTCTTTTCGGTGATGGCGGACCGGGATGCCGATGGGTAGGAAATGAAAATGGATTTGCAGGCGAGACCTGCTGGTCTACAATACCATCCAACACCGTCTATCCAGGCTTCAAAGACTACAAACAGTTGCAGTTTGGATGGGAAGACGGCGACCAGTGGACACCAGCTGAGTGCGATGTTTCTATCCGTCCGGGATGGTTCTACCATGAGAAAGAAGACAGTAAGGTAAAAACCGTTGAAGACCTGTGCGATCTCTACTACAAGAGTGTAGGACACAACGCTACCATGTTGCTCAACTTCCCGGTAGACAAAGATGGACTCATCCACCCTATCGACTCTGCAAATGCAGTAAACTTCCACAGGAAAATCCGACAAGAATTATCTGTCAATCTACTGAAAGGCATCACACCTAAAGTAGACAGCCAGCAAGGCAAGCACATTGGCAAGAATATCACAGACGGCCAGTATGACACCTTCTGGGCTTCTAAAAAGAAAAAAGATGCCTATATCGAGTTTCAACTCGGAAAGCCAAAATCTATCACACGCCTCATGCTCCAGGAATACATACCTCTGGGGCAGCGCGTAAAAGCCTTCTCAATCTATTACCAACAAGGCAAAAACTGGGTAAGGCTCGACCCTAAGGAAGAGACTACCACTATCGGCTACAAGCGAATACTTCGCTTCGATAAGATTACTACAAGTGGCATCCGCATCGTAATCGACGATGCAAAGGGATGCCCTTGTATAAACTCTGTTTCAGCATTCTAATAACTAGAAAGAAGTACGAAAAATTTTATAACTAACAATAAATAATAGCCCTATGAACAAAAGAGCAAATTTGTATTTTGCAGCGCTTTTAGGTGCGATGTCACCTCTTTGCACTGTTTCTGCATTGGCTGCTCAAAGCAATTCTACCATTGCTACAGCTACCCAGCAGCAAAACTCATGTACAGGTACTGTTAAAGACGCTACCGGAGAACCTATCATCGGCGCTACCATCAGAATCGAAGGTAAGACCGGTGGAACCGTAACTGACCTGGATGGTAACTTCACCCTCAGCAACATCGAAAAGGGTGCCAAACTTACTATCACTTATGTGGGTTACAAATCACAGACCCTCACATGGAGCGGTAGTCCGCTCAACATCACTTTGCAGGATGATGCCAACATGCTTGAAGAGACCGTAGTCATCGGTTACGGTACAGTAAAGAAGGCTGACTTGGCAGGTTCTGTGGCAGTTTTGGACAGCAAGAATTTCAAGGACCAGCCTGTTGCACGTGTTGAGGATGCCCTCAACGGACGTATGTCTGGTGTACAGGTAATGTCAAGCGGTGTTCCTGGTGGAGCCATGAAGATTCGTGTACGTGGTACCAGTTCCGTAAACAAGAGCAACGACCCTCTCTACGTAGTAGACGGTATCGTTCGCGAGACAGGTCTTGAGGGTATCAGCCCAGAAGATATCCAAAGCATCCAGGTATTGAAGGACGCATCTTCTACCGCCATCTATGGTGCCCGCGGTGCCAATGGTGTAGTTATGGTACAGACCAAGAGCGGTTCTGCCGGTGCTACCCAGGTAACATTCGATGCAAGTTTCGGTATCTCTAACGCTTACCACATTCCTGAGGTAATGGGAACCAAAGAATATGCACAGGCTTTGATTGACTACAAAGGTGTAGCCAAGAGTGCCATGCAAGGTTATCTTGACGGAACCAAACCAGGTATCGACTGGATGGACGAGTTGCTCCAGACTGGAATCACCCAGAACTATAAGGTAGCAGTTTCTCAGGGCAATGAGAAGACTCAGACCTACTTCTCTGCCAACTATATGGACCAGAAGGGTGTTATCACAGATACAAAATCAAGACGTTACGCCATCAAGGCTAACATGCACAATAAGATTTTCGACTGGTTAGAGATGACCACCGATATCAACCTTGCTCAGACCGACAACTCTGGTGCAGGTTTTGCGCAGAACCAGTCTAACCCTATCTGGGTAGGCTTGAACTACTCTCCAACGATGGAAATGATGGCACCTAACGGCAACTACAATGTGGACCCTTACAACAATATTCAGAACAACCCTTACGGTATTCTCCATGATGGCGACAACGACCGCAAGCGTACCATGGTAACAGGTCACATTGACTTGAAGTTCAACCTTCTCAAAGGCTTGACATTCACTACCACCAACGGTATCGACTATAATGATTATAAGTGGTACAACTTCACTTCAACCAGAGTAAATGTTTCAGGTAACTCCATGACAAATGGCGATGCTACAGTAACCGCTTTGCAGTCTACCAACAATTTGACTTACATGGGCAAGTGGGGCGAGCACGCATTGACAGCTACCGGTGTATGGGAAGTTTCTTCTAACGAGGTTCGCAAAATGCAAATGACCGGTACCGGTATTGCCCACGAGCAGTTAGGTTACTGGAATATCCAGGATGCAGCTTCCAAGAATCCGACTAATGGTTACAGCAAGTGGACCATGCTCTCTGGCGTTGCCCGCGTCATGTACAACTATGCCGACCGCTACATGCTGACCGGTACATTCCGTGCCGATGGTTCCAGCCGTTTCACCAACAAGAAGTGGGGTTACTTCCCATCTATCGCAGGTGCTTGGACTGTATCTAACGAAAAGTTCTGGGAGCCTATCAGAAATGCAGTAGAATACATGAAGATCCGTGCCAGCTATGGTATCATAGGTAATCAGGACATCGCTCCTTATTCTACTCTTGGAACTTTGGAATCAACAGGTTTCTCATACGGAACAAACCAGTCTTATACAGGTTACTGGGCAAACAGTTTTGCTACACCAGACCTGACCTGGGAGAAGGTTCACCAGTTTGACCTCGGTGTTGACCTCGGTTTCTTCGGTAACCGTTTGAACATCAGTTTCGACTACTTCAACAAGACCACCAAGGATGCTCTTTTGCAGACGGCAGCTCCTGGCTACCTGGGCGGAACCAGATATTGGGTAAATGCCGGTGAGGTAAACAACAAGGGTGTTGACGTAACCATCAATGGTCAGATTATCCAGACCAAGGATTGGTCATGGTCATCTACCTTGAATGCCAGCTACATCAAGAACAAGGTAACCAAGATGACAGCCGATGAGCCTATCATTTATGGTGAGAAGCCAGCTCCTGGTACTGTTGACCCATGTACTATCATCAAGGAAGGTGAAGCTATCGGTACATTCTACGGATTCAAGTGGGCTGGAGTAGAAAAGAACGACAAGGGACAGTATGTAGACATGTATTATGCAGCAGACGGAACCAAGACTGCTTCTCCAAATGCAGGTACAGACCGTTTCGTATTGGGTCGCTCAAATCCTGATGTCACATTAGGCTGGAACAACACCATTACCTATAAGAACTGGGACTTCAACATATTCTGCAATGCAGCCTTCGGTGCAAAACGTTTGAATATCGTACGTTTCGCAATGAATGCAGAGGTTGGTGCTTCAAGATTCGTTACAGACAAGGATCATTTCAGTAATATAGGTGTAACAATGCCTACCATCGGTGCAGAGAACAAGAACTATGGTAATTCAGACAAGTGGCTCGAGAATGCCGACTACTTCCGTTGTGAGAATATCAGCGTAGCTTATACATTCCCACGCAGCGTAACCAAGTTGGCAGACATCCGTCTTTCACTCTCAGCTCAGAACCTCTTCACCATCACAGGTTATAAGGGTATTGACCCAGCAGGTGCTTCTTTCAGTGATGCCAACGTAGACCGTGATAATGGTTTGGATATGGGTGCTTATCCTAATCCTCGTACCATCACAATGGGTGTTCGTGTAACCTTCTAAATTCAACAATCTAAAAACTGTAAGAATTATGAAAACTAAGAAATTATTATATACAGGTTGCTTCATGGCAGCTTCCATGTTGTCACTCACATCATGTGGCGATTTCCTGGATGAGGATCCAAAGGGTCAGTTGAATCCAGAAACATTCTATACCATCGAAGACGACTACACCGCAGGCGTTAATACGCTGTACGATAAAGTGAATCAGACACAAAGTTGGACTAACCCTATGTATCCACAGTGGCAGGGAGACGATATCACAGCTAACCCTGGTTCCAACAAGCAGGCTTGTGCTGCGCTCGATGCATTTGATTCTGATGGTGCCAACAAGGGTGTTACAGAAGCCTGGACTCAGCATTATGCAGTTATCAAGACTGCCAATCTGATTATCGAGGGCTCTGAGAAATTTCCTGGTGATAAAGCTAAGATTGCTACCGCATTGGGAAACGCTCACTTCTGGCGTGCTTACTCGTACTACTATCTGGTACGTGTATTCGGCAAATTGCCTATTATCACTAAGACCAACATAGAACAGTTTGATGCTCAGCCATCTGAGATTGAGAAAGTATACGAATTGATCGTTCAAGACTTGAAGGATGCCATCAACGAACTTCCTACAGGTTATGACAAGGAGCCTGCCCGCTTGTTCGGAGTTGACGTTTGGGCTACCAAACAGGCTGCACAGTCTACCTTGGCAGCAGTTTATATGTCAATGGCAGGTTATCCGCTCAATAAGGGAACAGAATACTATAAGCTCGCTGCTGAGTTGGCTAAGGATGTCATCACCAACAATGGTACTTATGGCTTCATCTTGAACCCAGACTGGAAGGAAGTTTACTCTATGGGTAACAATTACAACATGGAGACCGTGCTCGGTATCAACAACGATGCCAAGGGTTGGTGGGATCATGACTCACAGCTTTCTTCCTGCTGTCGCTTCGAAGGTCTCGGCGATGGTGGCTGGGGTGACGCCTGGGGCGAAATTGCTTTCTGGAAGAGATATCCAGAGGGACCTCGCAAGAATGCTATTTATGCTCCTAAAGTTACATTCCAGGAGACTATCACTGAGAAAATCGGCGATAAGGAAGTTAAAAAGGATAAGATCAGCAAGGCCGTTTACTGGTGGGAACTTGACAACAATGGCAAACCTGTCGTAGATGCTTATCACCCTATGTTCACTATCTTCACTGTCAATGCTGACGAAAAGGGTAATATGCTCAAACAGCCATACGATTACATGGGAATCAACTATAAGGGTATGGTTAATGACCGCCGTCATAACCTCATCCGCTATTCAGAGGTTCTCCTCTGGTATGCTGAGAGTGCAGCCCGTGCAGGCCTCTCTGACTTGACAGAAGCTAAGAACTGCTTGAAGCAGGTTCGCAGCCGTGCCGTAACAGATGTTGAAAATGTGACACTTGGCGACGGAACTACCGTAAAGATCGACAACATGAGCGCTGCCCAGCTTGCTGAGGCTTGCTACATCGAACACGGATGGGAAGTTGCAGGTAACTGGGTATCTATGGTTACCCGCCGTTCAGATGAGCTCCGTATGGACGAGCTCAAGAAGAACTTCGAGTATCGCGTTGCCAATGCTCCTATCGTTGTTGCGAAAGAGGGTGGCAAGGAATATACTGCCAAGGAGAGCGTTACCGTTAAGGGTACTTGGTCTGAGGATAGAATTTACTGTCCATATCCAACAACCGACGGTGAGAAGAACCCAAACTTGAAGAGGTAAACTTTTTAAGTAATCAATTCATAAGAAATCAACTATTCTATGTTATGTCAACACATCATGTACGAGAATAGACTAGGTTGTGTGCCCTTTCTGTCGTGAAACAGGAAGGGCACTGTTTTTTATGAGAATAAGAGAAATACTCTTAAGAAATATCCCGATTTTTTTGGTAATTACGAATATTCAGCGTACCTTTGCAAGATATAACTTAATACAAAACATTATGGCTAATAATTATCAACCTTTCAACCGATCTTTGCTGGCGATGGCTGCCCTGCAAGCCTTGCCGCTATCTCTCTTCGCCCAAAACACCCCGCCCAACATTCTCTTCATACTGTGTGACGACATGGGATATGGCGATCTGGCTTGTTACGGCCAACCTTATATCCACACACCTAATATAGACCGGATGGCGCAGGAGGGGATGAGATTCACCCAGGCTTATGCCGGTTCTCCCGTCTCGGCTCCGTCGAGAGCTACCCTCATGACTGGTCAGCATACGGGACATACACATGTGCGTGGGAACAAGGAATACTGGAGAGGTGTGCCAATGGTAAAATATGGCAACAACGAGGAGTATTCTGTCGTAGGACAGGAACCTTACGACCCGCAGCATAAGATTCTGCCCGAAATCATGAAGGACAAAGGATATAGAACCGGCGTATTCGGGAAATGGGCTGGCGGATATGAAGGTTCAGCTTCTACTCCCGACAAGCGTGGCGTGGACGAATTCTATGGCTATATCTGCCAGTTTCAGGCTCATCTCTATTATCCTAACTTCCTGAACCGCTACAGTCGTACAATGGGAGATACAGCGGTGATAAGAGAGGTAATGGAACAGAACATCCAGCATTCGATGTTCGGCAAGGATTATTTCAAGCGCAAACAGTATTCTGCCCGCATCATCCACGACAAGGCACTGGAATGGATTGACAGACAGGATAAGGAACATCCTTTCGTAGGATTCCTTACCTATACCCTGCCGCATGCCGAACTAGCCCAGCCGGAAGACTCTATTCTAGAGAATTACCAGAAACAGTTCTTTACCGATAAAACCTGGGGCGGATGGGAAGATTCGAGATACAACGCTGCGGTTCATACCCATGCACTGTTTGCCGGAATGATTACCCGACTGGACCAGTATGTGGGCGAAATCTTCGCCAAGCTGAAGGAGAAGGGACTCGACAGGAATACCGTTGTCATCTTTACTTCAGATAACGGGCCGCATGAAGAAGGTGGTGCTGATCCAGAGTTCTTCGGTCGTGACGGTAAGTTGAAAGGTCTGAAGCGCCAGTGCTACGAAGGCGGCATCCGCATACCATTTATCGCCTGGTGGCCTGAGCATATCAAGGCAGGAGCGGTGAACGATACCCAGTTTGCCTTTTACGACCTGCTGCCTACTTTCTGCGATTTGGCTGGCATCAGAAACTTTGCCAAGCGTTATACCAACAGAAAGTTGGCTGGTGATGGTTTCGACGGAATCTCTATCGCTCCTACCCTTCTGGGCAAGGATGCAGAGCAGAAACATCACGATTACCTGTACTGGGAATTTCACGAAACCGACCAGATTGGCGTGAGAAAGGGCGACTGGAAACTGGTGGTAGTAAAAGGCGAGCCGCGGCTCTATAATCTGGCTTCCGATATCCACGAAGACCATAATGTGGCGGCAGAACATCCTAAGATTCTTACCGAACTCCTGACTGCCATCAGAAAGGAGCATCGAGACAGCAAGGATTTCGAAATTACGCTGCCTAAGTTCTGATTTTCTCTCCCGGTTACAGAGAGATAGAGATTACAACTAGATTCAAGAAAAAATGATGAACGACAACATAGCAAATCCCTTTGCCAAGCCACTCTATGTAATGCTGAAGCCTGCGGGTGCCCATTGCAACCTGGCATGCAAATACTGTTATTATCTGGAGAAGACCAAGCTCTATCCCACTGCTCAGCGACATCTGATGAGCGATGAGATGCTGGAACAGTTTACCCGAGAATATATTGAGGCGCAAACCATGAACCAGGTGCTCTTCACCTGGCATGGTGGCGAGCCTCTGCTGCGCTCCATCGACTTCTACCGCAAGGCTTTATCCCTACAGCAAAAGTATGCTGGAGGCAGGCGCATCGACAACGTAATTCAGACTAACGGCACGTTGCTGACCGATGAATGGTGCGAGTTTTTCGCCCAGAACCATTGGCTGGTAGGCATCTCTATCGATGGTCCGCAGCCTGATCATGACCATTACCGGCTGACGGCTGCGGGAAAACCATCGTGGAAGAAGGTAATGCAAGGCATCAAACTGCTGAAGAAACACGGGGTAGAATGGAATGCGATGGCGGTGGTAAATGCCTATAATGCCAATCATCCGCTGGAGTTCTACCGTTTCTTCAAGGAAAACGGCTGTCAGTTTCTGCAGTTCACACCTATCGTTGAGCGACAGACCCGACATGAGGATGGCCGTACCCTGGCAAGTCTTGCCGACAAGAATGAGATTCCGCTGAGTGAGGCATCGGTTACGCCGGAGCAGTGGGGCTACTTTCTCTGTGCAATTTTCGATGAATGGGTTCGGAAGGATGTGGGCAAAATCTTCGTTGAGATTTTCGACTGCACACTGGCAAACTGGATGGGTATTTCTCCCGGCATCTGTGCTTATTCCAAGGAATGCGGTCATGCGGGAGTGATGGAGCACAATGGCGATGTTTATTCCTGCGACCACTTTGTTTTTCCGGAGTATAAGTTGGGCAATATCCGTGACCATTCGCTCATCGACATGCTTTATGGTGAGCAGCAACATGAGTTCAGCCGTCTGAAACACAGTTCTCTTCCCCGCCAGTGCAAGGAGTGTGACATGGAGTTTGCCTGTCATGGAGAATGCCCAAAGAACCGCTTCAGGAAAGATAAGTATGGCGATTCCGATCTCAACTATCTCTGTCCGGGTTATTACCATTATTATCAGCATGTAGCGCCCTACATGGATTACATGAAGCAGGAACTCATGGCGCAGCGCCCACCTTCGAACATCATGAAAGTTGTACACTAAGCATGACAGATTCTAAAAAAACAGCAAAATACTTGGAAAAAAGTCAGAAATATCGTACCTTTGCAGGCAAAAAGCAATTTTACGAATATGAAAAGAATCAAAATGCCACTATTGGCAAGAATCATCATTGCCATCCTGTTGGGTGTAATCTTCGGCAATTTCTTCAATGAAGCTGCCGTCAGAGCGTTTCTCACCTTCAACGGCATCTTCAGCCAGTTTCTGGGCTTTATGATACCGCTCATCATCATCGGTCTCGTAACACCAGCCATTGCCGACATCGGTCACGGAGCCGGAAAACTCCTCCTTGCCACTGTGGGCATCGCCTTTGCCGACACCATCCTGGCTGGTCTGCTAGCCTATGGCACCGGTTCGGCACTCTTCCCACACATGATTGCCAATTCTGCCCATGTGGCAGTAGATAAGGCAGAAGAACTCAAACCCTTCTTCGAAATCAAGATACCAGCCATGGTTGATGTGATGAGTGCACTTGTGTTCTCGTTCATAGCTGGATTGGGCATTGCCCACAAAGGCAGCCGCACCATGCAGAAGATTTTTCAGGAATTCAAGGAAATCGTTTCCGGTGTCATCGCCAAAGTCATCATCCCTCTCCTGCCCCTTTATATCTTCGGCATCTTCCTGGGCATGACTTTCTCCGGCGAAGCCTACCACATTCTGCTGGTCTTCGCACAGATTATCCTCGTGATTCTCGTGCTCCATATCGTCATCTTACTTTACGAATATCTGTTGGCTGGCGGCTTGTCCCACAAGAATCCTTTTAAGCTGTTGCTCAATATGTTGCCAGCCTACTTCACGGCACTTGGCACATCATCATCAGCAGCCACCATTCCTGTAACACTGAAGCAGACCTTGAAAAACGGCGTCACCGATGGCATTGCCGGATTCACCATTCCGCTCTGTGCCACCATCCATCTCTCGGGATCAATGATGAAGATTACCTGCTGTGCGCTCACCATCTGTCTCATCAATGGTATGCCGTGCAATCTCCCCCTCTTTCTCAACTTCATCTTCGTGCTCGCCATCTGCATGGTAGCAGCTCCGGGAGTTCCGGGAGGAGCCGTCATGGCAGCGCTAGGTCCGCTAGCCTCAGTTTTAGGTTTCAATGCTGATATGCAAGCACTTATGATAGCCCTCTATATTGCGATGGACAGTTTCGGTACCGCCTGCAATGTAACCGGCGATGGCGCCATTGCTATAGTCGTGGATAAGATATTCAGAAAGGATAAATAAAAAATAAAAGAGGGTGTGTCACTGACTTATGACACACCCTCATCTTTATATAAATCTCTCTCTATTTCTAAAGTGATTCACATATATATATTATGTATATCGTATGTTCTATTCTTACTTGCTCAAGCTAACAGAATGGCTCATGTTAGTCATTTCTGGAATTGAGTTTACTACGTGTTTCAAGAACATGCCCATGCAAAGAACCATACCTGAAAACATAACTGCGGCGAAAGCCATTGTAAAAATAGTCATCATAATTATTAACCTTTTTAAAATTTATTATTTGTTATTCCTTAAACACGAGTGCAAAGTTAACACTTTTTTATCGAATAACGGCATTTTTTGCCGAGAAATATCATTGCAATATGTTTTTCTTGATATGGGTCAACCACTTGTTTTTAGCCTTGAAAATGACATTTTGCTATCGGATATGTTATTTTTGTGGCAATAATTTATATATATCATTTTTCTCGCTTTATTATGTGTGTAACAAGATAGGGCTTCCTGTCAGATGATAAGAAGTCAGAATCGAAGTGAAAGCCAATCATCGAACTTCACGTTCTGGAAGGTATGGATGCCCAGTTTCTCGGCAGCCTCACAGTTTTCCTTCAAATCATCGATGAAGAGAGTTTCATCGGGATGGATGTTCGCCTGCTTGACTACCTCTTCATAGATACGGGCATCAGGCTTAGCCAAGTGCATTCGCTGAGAGAGGAAACAATGCTCAAAATAATCCTCTACCCATGGTTCTGATAAGGGAAGAGATGCTCCACGCAATAATCCCAGTGTATATCAATGGTATTGCTCAAGAGGAAGAGGCGGTAACCAGCCTTCTTCAACTGCAGGAGTCGCTCCTTTTTCTCATCAGGAATCTCCACCAGCATCTTGTTGGCAGCATCGATGATCTCTTCATTCGTCACATCAGCTCCAGTCAACTCACGGGCTGCATCACAGAATGCTTCGGTGGTAATCATTCCAACACCCAGTTTACTCATCAGCTTCATCCCTTCACTCTGGGGATTCGGATTAGCCAGTTTCCCCATTTCTATCGCCTTGAAAGCCCCGATGCATCCTTCCGGATTGAGCTTCACCAAGACATTTCCCAAATCAAATATGATATTCTTGTATTGCATAATCTATACCTTATTATAAATCACACTTTTAATCTTTAATCAGATACTTACTGCAAAAGTACTGTAAATTCGGGAGAGAACAAATGATTTGGAAAAGGAATGGCGGGAATATAACATTTATTAGTAAAAGAGGAAAGCCTATGTATGAGAAATGTTTTTCTAAAACTATTGCCACTATTGCCACACTTCAAGTTAACCGATTGGTCTTTAGCTATTTAAGTATAACAACAAGGGCATTTTTATTGTCACTTATTACCTAGCCCACTGACGGAAGCGTGCACCTTGAATAGATTTTACACTATACCCCACAGAGATAATAACATCAAGATTGTAGTATTTTACCTCTTTACTCTGCGTTTTCCCCTCTAAAGCACCATGTTGAGTGGTTGTTCGGAATTTCCGAACAACCACTTTTTCGTCCAATTCTCCTTCTTTGAAAATATTGGAAATATGTTCACTAATAGTTGCTTTACTTTTATTAAACAAAGCACCTATTTGCTCTTGATTCAACCACACGGTTTTATTCTCCAATCTCACGTCAAGTCTTACACCTTCATCAGATTGGTAAATAATCATTTCGCCCAAATCCGTCTGCACTTCATCCTCCCATTTATATCCACAATCCATGCAGAGATGAATCATCCCTTCAGATTGCACATTCTGCGAGTTGCATTTCGGGCAAGTTATCTTATTATTATTTGCTTCCATTGTTACGCTATTGCTTATTCCTTAGCTCTTCTATCAAGTCATTTACAATATATGTATCACTCATCAGATGCAAGCCAAGTTCTTTGTCATGCAGCATACGGCAAACATCAGAGTCATAGAATATCTGTAATGCTCTGTCGGTTGATATATGTAACGTATCGGCTAACTGCTTTATGATACGAGCGATTTTATTCCATAATAAGAAATCCAACATAATTATATCCTTTCATATGATTTGAATTGTAAATACTTATCAACTATCTCCTGGCTTAAAATGCAAATCTGATAGTTGGGCTTGTGATAAACCAACTGGCGAAGAGTATGCTCAACATCTGCATAGCCATTGATATAGGCTTCTACTGCATCAATTACACGGTCGTCAGCCACTCCTCCTTCAATGATGTCATACCCACTCCAAGGCTGCTTTCCTTTTCTGCTGTCAACAATGAAGTCGAGCCATTCCTTATCGTAAGCATCAAATCGTTTTACCTTGCTGTCTTGTGGTAGAGCGAACTCATAGGTGTTCACTATAGCTTGCTTGGCTCGTCTGATGGTCTTGATACGGACAGCCCATTTGGAAGCTTGTTCAAACAAAGGCGTAAGATAGAATCCTGGACCGAAATCCAAGTCCTTTCTTCCAATGCTTACTAAAGGATGCTCAACAATGACATTTGAACCATGATATAATATTTGCTTTTCCATTATTCTTTTCTTTCCCAATTTTTAAGAGCTTCGACCACATCACTTGCCACAGCTTCCCGGCTCTCGGTATGTAGAGTGTCATAGCAATCTTGAATGAGACTCTTGATTAGCCCCACCTTATCCAATCGCTTTCTCATTTCAGACGGCGATATACCCATTTTTTGTGCCGAAGCCTCGATAGCCAACACCGTAAAGGCGAGGCGGTCAAACTCCGAGTCACTTTTCAGTAACAGTTCTCTATCTTCCATTCTTTACAAAACATTGTATTTGGGTACAAATTTATAGATTTTCTCTGATATTCCACTCTATTTCGGAGTTAAATAAAGAAAAATAGCCCGATTTCGCTAAAAACTTTACTGATGTTGGAAGAAGAATTGGGAAAAGTAGGAATAAACTTCTTTTTACTTTACCATTTCCATGTATTGGCAATTGTGCCAAAATCATGAACTTCATTATGCGAACTCATCCACTTCATTTCACGAGTTCATCTACTTCATTTCATGAGTTCATCTACTTAATTGAGTTGACACATACGGCTGCGGTGGCTGATGGAGACGACTGAGTTAGCAGAATGAGACGGCTGAGTTGGCTGAAGGAGTCGAATGCAGTGGCTGATGGAGACGAATGCGATAGCTGAAGGAGTCGAATGCGATAACTGAAGGAGTCGAATGCTGTGGCAGGAGGAGACACATTCTGAACACTTATAACTAGAGATTGCGGTATAATACTAAAGCTATCAGTACTTCTGAATTAATTCCATAAAGGTACGATTAGAACAGGACATCAGCGAGGTGATGGACTTACTGATAAAGCAATTTCAATTCCATAAAGGTACAATTAGAACGGTCAGGCGGTGACTCCTATCAATGCGGTATTGGCATTTCAATTCCATAAAGGTACAATTAGAACACCGTAAGCTACAGTGTAATTCAGAGGGCTTACAGAATTTCAATTCCATAAAGGTACAATTAGAACTCGTGCAGGCCAAGGTCGACTCTGGCATCATCCTCACATTTCAATTCCATAAAGGTACAATTAGAACGATTCCATCCAGGGAGTCATGCAGCAGTTCCGCAATTTCAATTCCATAAAGGTACAATTAGAACTCTGCCATCGACCGCCTGAAGGCTGATGGTTGCATATTTCAATTCCATAAAGGTACAATTAGAACCTTTGAACAGAATGGTCGCTAGAGGCGATATTCCGAAATTTCAATTCCATAAAGGTACAATTAGAACATTCTGATTTCGTTTCTCAGATTGAGGCTCACTTATTTCAATTCCATAAAGGTACAATTAGAACTCCCCGACTGAACAATACCCACGAGCAAGCAAGCTAATTTCAATTCCATAAAGGTACAATTAGAACTTTTCGATTCTAATGGTCAAATTATTGATAAAGTATTTCAATTCCATAAAGGTACAATTAGAACTAATTGCACCCCAAGTATTAATAACATTATCATTCAATTTCAATTCCATAAAGGTACAATTAGAACTCTTTGGTGCAGACCAGCTCTTCCAGTCACCACTCCATTTCAATTCCATAAAGGTACAATTAGAACCTTCCTCTATTGGCTGCGATACTCTACTTCGACAATTTCAATTCCATAAAGGTACAATTAGAACGAAGGAAAGACCTCGGCAACACCCAGCAAGGCGAATTTCAATTCCATAAAGGTACAATTAGAACAGACATCAAGACCAAGGCAGGCGACATTTCAGTCATTTCAATTCCATAAAGGTACAATTAGAACGTTATTTGCAGACGTTTATTTTATCATTATCATTTATTTCAATTCCATAAAGGTACAATTAGAACTTGAACTTCAAGTCCTGAATCTCGTTTGCTTGTTCCATTTCAATTCCATAAAGGTACAATTAGAACTGGATTATTTCACTGGTGTTCTACCCACATCTCAATTATTTCAATTCCATAAAGGTACAATTAGAACAGGAGGTTGAGTGCTCGAAGAGAACCGTATCTACTGAATTTCAATTCCATAAAGGTACAATTAGAACGCGCAAAAGCCAAGATTTACAAAGCCGTTTTGTTTCATTTCAATTCCATAAAGGTACAATTAGAACGCACGGCGCAGCCTGGAATAAAGAGGCGCAGCAGATTTCAATTCCATAAAGGTACAATTAGAACGAGAGTCTCCGCATCGACAGAGAGGATGCAAGCGCAATTTCAATTCCATAAAGGTACAATTAGAACGAAGCCTTCAATAATCAGTATAAGCCGTTGGATCATATTTCAATTCCATAAAGGTACAATTAGAACCCCATGGCGCGACATGGAATCACGACGCGAAGCAGATTTCAATTCCATAAAGGTACAATTAGAACCTCGTCCTGGTTGCTGGTGCGATGGTGGCGAAGTGGATTTCAATTCCATAAAGGTACAATTAGAACATTCTTGACAACCATTCCGGTAAACTTGACACCCATTTCAATTCCATAAAGGTACAATTAGAACTCATTATATTAATATTATTATGTTACTTACTAACGAATTTCAATTCCATAAAGGTACAATTAGAACCACTCAGCAGAACATCAGAGCAATACTCGTCAAGGCATTTCAATTCCATAAAGGTACAATTAGAACTAGAATATGGTAAACCATAACGAGATAGGTTACGAGATTTCAATTCCATAAAGGTACAATTAGAACACCTGACTTTCAAAATACTTCCAAAGACACTGATAATTTCAATTCCATAAAGGTACAATTAGAACGACTTCGTGCCCCATGCTCACCAACTCATTTTGTCTTAATTTCAATTCCATAAAGGTACAATTAGAACATGTTGGTAGTACTATTGCTGGTGGTTATCAAGCCAATTTCAATTCCATAAAGGTACAATTAGAACTTTCAGCCCTATAACCTGACTTCCGCCTAGCGCGATTTCAATTCCATAAAGGTACAATTAGAACGGCAATTACTCATCATGTTCAACATCAGGAGAACCAATTTCAATTCCATAAAGGTACAATTAGAACACATTTACCGCAAGGGACTTGATATGGATAACCTCGATTTCAATTCCATAAAGGTACAATTAGAACTACCTATGAAAAACACTAGCCTCTTTGTTTCTTTCATTTCAATTCCATAAAGGTACAATTAGAACTTCGTTTTTTGAGCGACAATTTTATGTCGATTCATTATTTCAATTCCATAAAGGTACAATTAGAACCAGCAGGATGCTCTGTGTCGCTGCTGTCTTCAACTATTTCAATTCCATAAAGGTACAATTAGAACTGTAAGTCTTCTGCTCTCGGTGCAGGTCTTATTGCATTTCAATTCCATAAAGGTACAATTAGAACTTGGATAGCCCATCTGTGAACTTAGTATATTTTCTTGTATTTCAATTCCATAAAGGTACAATTAGAACATCGCACTTATCGGTGAGATGGAAATGGTCGGCAAATTTCAATTCCATAAAGGTACAATTAGAACTGAAGAAGGATGGAGTAATGCCTACCAGTCTTCGCCATTTCAATTCCATAAAGGTACAATTAGAACATACAACGGTGCTTTCTGTTTTGGTCTTAAATCTATTTCAATTCCATAAAGTACAATTAGAACTTACCAATTCTGACGGCTCTCAGAGTGCTTTTGCCTTAATTTCAATTCCATAAAGGTACAAATAGAACTTGGATTACTTTAACGGCGTGCTTCCAACTGCTCAGTAATTTCAATTCCATAAAGGTACAATTAGAACTTGGCAATACAACGCCTATCCTCTTCCTGCATCAATTTCAATTCCATAAAGGTACAATTAGAACATATGTGTTATGCGACTAGAAATCTTAGTCGTTAATTTCAATTCCATAAAGGTACAATTAGAACTTCTCATACTCCGCTCAATCGCTTTTGGCGTTGGTCATTTCAATTCCATAAAGGTACAATTAGAACGTGCTGGTTCTTTGATTGGCGGTTTGTTCAGTTCCCAATTTCAATTCCATAAAGGTACAATTAGAACATCCGGCTGTCCGATACATCCGAAGCTGCCTTCTTTATTTCAATTCCATAAAGGTACAATTAGAACATGCCCTAGCGGTTTAGATGACTACACTACCCAGATTTCAATTCCATAAAGGTACAATTAGAACCTATCTCCGTTTCTTTCAGAAAGGTTTCGACGCTATTTCAATTCCATAAAGGTACAATTAGAACAACGAGACCTTCCGGACTTGATACCAGGCGAATGCCATTTCAATTCCATAAAGGTACAATTAGAACCTGCTGCCTCTTCGCTCACGTCCTGCCCTGATTCTATTTCAATTCCATAAAGGTACAATTAGAACAATAATAAGGGGCGAGCGTTGCCGCTTCTGCTTCGGTATTTCAATTCCATAAAGGTACAATTAGAACCTAAGAACAGGGCGCAGAGGGTAAAGAACTCGACGATTTCAATTCCATAAAGGTACAATTAGAACCGGCAGAGAATGCCGCCGCCTGCGAGCAGGTGGAAGCCGATTTCAATTCCATAAAGGTACAATTAGAACGCCGATTGATGTAATCGTGAACGACCTGTTCGGCATTTCAATTCCATAAAGGTACAATTAGAACTTCATTTCACAATCCATGTAATCAACAATAAATTTCATTTCAATTCCATAAAGGTACAATTAGAACGGTGGAGTAGGGCTTTTCGCTGTCTTTCTTACCCAATTTCAATTCCATAAAGGTACAATTAGAACGATTCGCAAGCAAGCAACACGCCCGAGGGCAGTGATTTCAATTCCATAAAGGTACAATTAGAACATTCTTCGGGTTGTTGGCTTACTTACCATCAGCTATTTCAATTCCATAAAGGTACAATTAGAACTAGATATTTCTCTCTTTATTGCCTTTGCCAATGATGAATTTCAATTCCATAAAGGTACAATTAGAACTCTCCGTGCAGTTCGGAGAAAGTGAAGTTCTTGGATTTCAATTCCATAAAGGTACAATTAGAACGGATGTTTCAACAGCTGAAAAGGTTTACGATGCAAATTTCAATTCCATAAAGGTACAATTAGAACAATTAAATTTTTTCTTTTCATATCCTTTTTCCCATATTTCAATTCCATAAAGGTACAATTAGAACATATCGCGCCATTTGCGGCAAGCTTAGCTAATCAATTTCAATTCCATAAAGGTACAATTAGAACATTTGTCTGTACTCTACGACTTAGGTTTACTACGATTTCAATTCCATAAAGGTACAATTAGAACCATCTGTTCGTTCTCTCCTTCATTCGTGTTGGTCCCTATTTCAATTCCATAAAGGTACAATTAGAACTTATTTGGCAAGGGGCGTGTGGGAGCCCACCCCTATTTCAATTCCATAAAGGTACAATTAGAACAGTATATACTTACTGCAGAAGCTTCTGCTTCAGCAATTTCAATTCCATAAAGGTACAATTAGAACATTATTTTACATCAGTTCTGCCACGTGCTCAATAATTTCAATTCCATAAAGGTACAATTAGAACTGGTGGTGCTGCTGGTGGTGCTGTTGGTGGTGTTCCATTTCAATTCCATAAAGGTACAATTAGAACAGAAATTTGTGTTAAACTCGATTTGGCTGATTTAATTTCAATTCCATAAAGGTACAATTAGAACCCTTTAGATTTAGCCATAATAACTCAAAAATTTGATTTCAATTCCATAAAGGTACAATTAGAACATGTCCACGGAACAGAAAAGGCAGACGGCCGAAATATTTCAATTCCATAAAGGTACAATTAGAACCCGTTAATCCTTAGGCATAGATGCTCGAAGAATCAATAGGTTTGTGGGTGCAAAGATACAAAAAATCTTCAGAAAAAATGTCGATGCCTAAAGATATTTTTTCTGCAGCCTTACGACAACCTGCCTATTTATGGAGGTTTCAATAAGTCAAAGAGCACTTTTGGAGGTTTTGCTTAATCAAAATTCAGCAACTAGAACCACATCGACAACTCTTTATAAGAAATTATCGGTAGACATTCTTTCTTTTCCAAGAATCTGTTTGTTCATATTATACCCCATTTTATTGGTGAAAACAATGACACTATCCTCGGATTCATCAATGATAGCTTTCATCTTCATTTGCAATTCCCGAAGTTTAGCTTCAGATAATTCTCCCTCCAAAACTGAGTTCTGAATCCAACACAAATATTGGCGGCAAAGTTTCAACATTTTGCCTACTCGCTTCTCACCAACATCATAAACTATAATCACATACATATCACCAATACATTTTAAAAGGTTTATATTCTTCTATTCCTAAAATATCTTTTAGTAGCTTATAGCATTCCAACTTTATAAGATGCTTATAGCTTACATTACGTCCTAAAGAACGATGACGGAAAGTCTCATCATAACGCTCTTCCATAGCCTTTACAAAAATCTTCTTTCCCTTTTCGTTCAAAAGACATTTGTTGAGTTTTTTATCAAAATGACTGGTACTTAAAGCATGTTTATTGAGTACCTTGAAGATGACTCTATCCACGATAATAGGTTTGAAAATCTCGGATATATCCAGACATAACGAAAAACGCCTTTCTCCCGGAGTATGCAGAAAGCTTATCGTTGGATTGAGTTGAGTTTGATGAACAGCTCGGAGAGTTTCGGTATAGCACATCATATTGCCAAAAGAAATGAGAGCATTTACCTCGTTCTCCGGCGGTTGCTTGGTTCTTGACCCCATGTTGAAATCATCGATAATGATATCGAATGCAGCATAATAAGCCTGTCTGATATTTCCCTCAATTCCCATTATCTCATCAACAGCCTTTGCATCCGGCAAAGTATTACTCAATCTCTTAATGGTATCGATAATATCCTGCAGGTCTTTTCCTCTGCGATTATAATAGTTGAGGTTCATAACCATATTCCAAGCTGCTCCCTGAATGAATTTTCGAGCCAATTCAACTCTTTTCTTCTTGTTTTGGTACGCAGATGTTTGTGCCAACAACGCCTTGCCAGAAAGAAGACTTTCACGTGGCATGAAGCTTCCGGTATAGTTCTCATAATAGTCGAAGAAGTGGACAGGAATACCTTTCTGCCCCAGAAAGTTGAACAAAGCACTATTTGCCCGCAGACTTCCAAAGGCATACAGTTCCGCAACATCCTCAATAGGAATATATCGAGGTTGCTGCTTGATTTCTTCATTATCTTCATTCACGATAACAGGCGTGAACTTCAGCGTATTGTCCCTTCTCTCCATAATGCCTGGATTGAACAGATAAAAACTTCTTTTCATTCTTCTTCCTCCAACTCGTTTATATAACAAAAATCGAAATAACTACAATTCTTACAGATGCCTTTCTTGACTTTAGACGGGCAAACATCTTGAGAGATTATCTGAATGATGTCTTTAAATATAACCTGAATGTCATCTCTATCAACATCTGTCAAGATTACTTCTTTTGTCTTTCTCAAAAGAGGATATTCCAAGATGCCCTTCACGCCATCTATTCCATGTTGCTCGAAAACATACATGTAATATTTCAGTTGCCATTCATGAGCTTTATCCACCTTATTAGATTTCTTTATCTCATGGATGACCTTGTTCTTGGCATCATAGTAATCTACTTTGATACCATCAATCTCCACTTCCTCATACTTTGATGTACGTTGCGGATAACTTGATTCATGCACCAGCTTTCCTTCATAGACCAAATCTGATTCTTGTTCCATGTTGATGCCATTGGCAAACAGCCATAGTTTGCGATGGCAAAGCTGGTAATAGTTGAAATGAGTACCTGTTATGACCATAGAGAAAAAACAATAGGAGGCTCCAAGTAAAAACCAGGAGCCTCATCATTTACATTAAATCTGATTCTCGTAATCAAACGCCATCATTCTATCAACCAACTCCTGCTTAGCCTTAGCCAAAGCATCTGCGCTTTCCGTCTCAGTCACGACATAACTTGCACATGGAAGAGTTATAAATGTCTTGGCACCAGCATTTTCATCAACGATAGGCTTTGCCTTTGGTTTAGATTCTCCATCCTCAACAAGTTTGGCACGAATAGCTGCTGCTAAAGTATTAGCATTATCACTAATAGCAATGGCTAAAGTCTCCATCAAACTGAATGTTCTTGCCTGATTGGATGTGATATGCCAATCAATCAGAGCATCGGCTATAGCTGGAATAATCTGCTCACGCTGTTCTTTCGGCATCAATAAGCATTCACCAAAAGAAGTAGTGATTACCTTCCATCCATCTTCTTTCAGCTTCTCTACCATATCTGATGTAATCTCTGGTTCCAACTGATTAGTTGAAACGCAGAACAAACGTCGCAAATCAATAGCTACATCATATACAAAAAGACCAGTTGCTCGATTATTATTATTAGGAATCCATTTGCGATACAAACTTCTATCACTTCCAGCCAAGAGGTTACTAATCTGCTCTTCTGTCAAACGATTTCCATTTGCATCACGCACAACAACTTTATGTACGTTAGGCTTATCAGAACGATCAAAAGAAATATTCTCCTTAGGAAATGCAGCCAAAAGCGGATGCAAAGGTGTCATCGCAGAAATACTTAAAGGACTTCTGCGCTTTACCGTTTTTTCCTTACCATCTTTAACTGCTCTCATCCAACCACCTAAAAGCTGGTCTATATAATGTGGATCGCAAGACGAAAGGACCTCACCTTCTTTAAGTGCACCTTTCTTATCTACATCCCAAAAGAACTCGGTAGGAGAAGGTTGAACACCTAAAACATCGTTAAGTTGCTCCATAATAGAACGCTTAACCTGCTGACCGCTGGAGTATGGAACTCTTACGTTGAACTGCGGGTCATAATAAGATTTCTGACCATCTTCTACACAGAATACTGTGAACGCAGCATGCTTGAAACCTCGCAAATAAATAAAAGAATTCTCTTTCATAATCCTGTATTTTTAATTGTTATTATAATGTCTTATACTGGAAACGCAAAAGTGTTAAGAAGTATGGTACATTGTCTGTTGGCATACCATGAATCTCCTTCACGATTCCTTTAAACTCATCTTTCTTATCAATGAATGAAACAACCTCTGTAGCAGCTGCTATGAACTGTTTCTTATTAGTTGCATTGAGCACTGTCTCAACCAAATTTTTACGTTTGGTACTGATAGACTTATCTTTATCACTAGAGGCTTCGTTCAACAACTTAGCCAACTCTTGGGATTTCTCCCATAATTCATCATTATTCAACATAGCGTATATCCAAATTATATAAACATTGTAATTAATATTATCATAATTATGTGCCTTTGGCTGTTTTCCCTTATATACATAATCTCTAAGCCCTTTAGGCTCCATAGCTTTTATACCTATAGCCCCATAAGTACAAGCCGTTTTGAATCCAATTGCAGTTCCCCATAAAGACTCTGCATTTCTACCATCGCTCATCCCAAATATCTTTTCATAAAGATGAATAGGTCGGCGTATTTGAGTCAAATCAAAAGGGATAAATCCAATGGTCTTATTTGTCTTCCCTATGCTATAGATGTAGCCCAAAATTTGAGAATTTCTGTACTTTTTAGAAACAGCAATGAGAATCTTCGTCCATGTTTGGGTATCAATATTAATTATTCCATCCTTATTCGTATTGTAAGGACTATATCCCGCCAAAGGCATATCTGCATCATATTCTCTCGGATCATAATAATGGGACAGCCATTGACCATTCCAAGTATTAATTTGATTTCCTTTTAACATAGATGTCTCATTAAGACACTTACGATAGAGCTTCCAACCTTCAAAAATATCTAGAAGAATCTCTTTTTTGCTAAAAAGAATCGAAAAACCTCCTTGTACACCAACTCCAAGAGCATCTCCAATCCAGGAAGCATAGCTCTCTTCTTGAGAATTAGGCAACTTCAAATCTGTCACTTGACCAGATGTCGGGGCAGCAATATCTAATGAAGCATATCCACGTGCAATACTCATGTCAGCTTCGCTCTTATCAGTTTTCTTAATCATTTTCTCGAAGCGACATTTCCTCTGCTCAGGAGTTTCGTATGTTTTTTTCCCCTTTATCATATCATCCCAACTTAACTTTGGGTTTTCCAAAGGCGAATTGCCTGCAGTCATCATATACTTGTTTTGATCAAAAAACAAGGGATAAAACTGCTCTAAGAAGAAAGTTCTGGCGTCATAATTAGTACCATATTCTTCATTGTAAGCATCCAGGAATATCTTTCCTATATTTGATGTTATCATATTTTATAGTATTTCAAACGATTGATAATATTCTATTCTACACAAATCGGGTAACAATCCCTTTTCTTCATCATATCCTTTGTTCGGAATGACAAAAGGATGCGACCCCTTATTGAGCTGATCAAGATTTCTATGTGCAATGGAATGATAGCTTACAGGTATTTCCATTTCTATTCTTTCCAATCCATTGGCACATAAGTATCTGTCTTTATCTTCTTCTGTAATACAAACAGCAGAATTGATGTCAAGCGTTTCCAGTAACGCTGATTTCGGATGATGACAAAGTGCCTTTAACACCCATTTTCCTTCCAAGAACGCCACACCAGTAAAGTCTATATTCTGAAAGTCAATCTTTGGATATACCTTATCTATCATTTCCTGAACATGACATTCCTCCATGATGTCACCACTGTCTGGCAGGACCCTGAAAGTATCTTTCAGAACATCCAGACTATAAGGAAGAGCTTCTTTATCATCTTCAGATGGTGCTATGACATATATCGGCTTGTAGTGTCCAATGGTATCTCTTGTACGCTTGCGATTAATTCGTCCAAAACGCTGTGTAAGAGCATCAATTGGAGCACACTCAGTAATCATTATATCAAAGCTGATATCAAGACTGACCTCTACTACTTGAGTGGAAACTACGATGCATGGAACGTTTTCTAACTGATTAAAGTCTTCACGTAACTTTGTTTCCAATCTAGCCCTGTCGCTTCGTTTGTACCTGCTATGCACAAGCATCTTCTTCACGTCCGGATATAATTTCTCAATAGACTCATATAGTTCCTGTGCTCTTTTTACTTGATTACATACTATGAGAACTTTAGAATTGCTTTTGATTGCTGAGGCTATCACATCATAAGATTCTTTTTTATCATCGAGCTTGTAGATTTGATGCCTGTTGAATGATTGAAGCGTCAGAGAATCCAACTTAACCTCATAAACTGCATCAGCTCCACCCAATAGTTGAAGTATCTTCTTATACAATACTGTAGGCATTGTTGCCGTACCAACATGTACCCTACAATCCAACGCAACCAGAATCTCTATAATGCGTAGAACTATAGACTGCATAACATCAGAATAGGTATGTATCTCATCGAGAATCACATCACAACCTTTTAAATCCATAGCCATGGCCTCATATCCTTTGATACCAAAAACTACAGAGGCCATCTGGTGTGGAGTAAGGACCTTCACTGATGCACCAACATGACGCTGCATGATACTTTCCTCAATCTTACCGTCGTTCACTTTCAGATTAGAGGCTGCATGAAGAAGATGAACTTGAGCATTAGTATCACTCAAATTATTCTTTATTCTATCATACATAGCATTAATTGATGCTTGAAAAGGCAGTGTATAGAAAACTCTTCCACGACAACGCCTCAACAAGAAATCCGTTTTTCCAGCTCCAGTTGGAGCTGTTACCAACGTATGCATCTTCTTACTATCCGAAGAAATCAATGATAAAGGATAGAGTTCACTTTGCCTATTGTAAAAAGACAAATCAGGTTTGATGAAGAGTTTATCAAGCGGCATTTCAAATGCAGTCTCCATAGCAGAAGCCATGTGATCTGCCGCCATCAACAACCCTCTCCATTCAGAACAACCCTTTTTTCTGCCATCACAATAGTCTATGACATATTCATAATTCTCTTCTGCCTCTTTCAAAGAAATCTCATGAGTTTCCATGCCTAGGCTATCAAGAATATCAATGGCTATATGACTCCATTCCGAAAATAACCTTGAATGTTCCTTGAAACAATCCGATATATCATCCAAATCTAAAATGCCCAACTCCCGAACATCTCTATACATAGATTTATGATGAGCTACAATCATATCTATCACAGCATCTCTATGTTCCTGACATACCAACGACAGAAAGAACAAGGAAGCTATTTCATGGCGAAAAACAGAACCAGGCTTCTTCTTGTTTGGAGAAATCAGCGATTGTTGGAACACTGGACTTACCTTTCCGATGTCATGCAACAAAGCACCTTCTACTGCAATCTGTTCATCAAAGCCTAGATGCTTAGCCATAACACGGGCGGTATCAGCAACATTCTTAAGATGCTGATACAAACAAACATGTCCATTCTGCTCGCTTTTAGCTATTATTTCTTGATGAATATTCATATAGTTACATGATTAAAGTAAAGATTGACCATTATACTCTATCCAGCCAAACATTGGCTGATTATCGTTAAAACGATTATAGCCAACAAGGAAAGACTGCTCAGAATTTCCAAAGCGCAATTCAAAACCAGGTAATTGATTGAATTGTTCTTCTTCCATCACTCTGATTTCTGATTCTGGCAAGAGTATATCTTCATTTCTGCATACACATACATGTTGCTTCGATGCAATAATAGCATCTTCTTCGTTTTCAAAAGCAATACATAAAACCGGATGCAAAAGAACAGAACGCTTCAATACAGAACGATTTCTAATGAAAGTTCTGTTTTTATACTCCCAACCTCTTGGCTGTGTCACTTCCTGTTGAGAATCCAGGGAATCATACTTTAACTTATGCCTCAAAATTTTATGGATTCCTGGAACGTTCAATAGTTCAGGAAACAGTTTTTTCTCGATACCTTCTATAATAGAAGGGGTAAGAAACTGCTGACTGAATGTTTCTTCATCACGAACAGCGGTCCATGGTTTAATGAAACCGAACTGCCCTTTATATGTTACGACATACATAATCAAATCCTTTAATAATTAGTAAATTGCTCCAAATCCGATACCCGTGCAGTTGCCTACACCAACATTCCATATAAATTGTTTCGTCTCAGGCTTACCTTTGATGACAACCGGGCAAAGACTTGCCTTATTGCCAATACCATGATAACGAACCAACTTCAACTTCTTTTTGGTGTAAGAAAGATCAAAACAAATATCCAATGTTTCATCTTCTTCCAATCCAGCCTCTTTCATCTTTGACAAAAGAGTTTCCTTAAGATATTGGTTTACCTGTTCATGATTGAAATTATACTGTTTAATGCTTCCATCATCCAACTTTCTTTTTATAAAAATCGGACTAGCACAATAATACAAATCCCGCTCTGAAAATTGAGGTTCAGCACCAATAGTTATGTCAGTCACAAACATACCACAAAACATCTCAGGATCTTCAAGAATTGTTCTGATGATAACCTTAATGATACTTTCATCATAAAAGCTAATAAACATCGTTGCACCCTGTGAAAACTGAAGTGCATCCTCCACTTTTCTTCCTCCATTTAACCAAGAGAAAGAATACAATGAAATCGTATCATGAATAGAATTGTTTCCAATCCATTTATGAATAGTACCAACCAGTTTCTGTTGATAATCAAAAGGAACTGGTGTAGTATTCGGTGAAGTTTTTAAAAGAATTCTCATATTAAAAAAATGTTCGTTTTATAAATATATTTTTTGCTTACCATAAAATTTCTCTCAGATGGTTCCTTGCCTTATCAGCAATCTCTTTCGCCTCCTGATAGCACCCATCAATTTCTTCATAGGTGTATGCATTCCGAGCCTCAGCGATGCTTTCGGTTGCTACCTCTTCGAACATATCGAAGACAATTTGCTCATTATTTTTTTTCTTCATATCTAACACTATTAAGAATTAGTATTTCCTATTTTAAATATCATCAAATGCTGACATTTACACCGACATTCAACATTCACGAATCTACTATCGAGTTGACTCTCTTCTCCCTTCCCAATGTCTCAGGAAATGCATAGTGGCCATTACCTATTTCTCGAGGATTAGGCTCTATATGCTCGGCATACCATGCCCGTTTATACTCGGTGGTGATGATGCCGTAATCTCTGGCGGCAATGATGGATGCGGCGAGAGATGCGCCATATAGCTCCTTGATATCGATCATCTCCTCCAGCGTTATCTTCTCACGTTTCTTGGAACCCAACTCTTCGATAAGCGCCAATTTGGGAAGAAGGAAGAAACTGGCAAAGAGATCACAACGCTTCTCAAGTCTCAGCGGACTATCTTCCGGGAAGAGGAGAAGCAGATGAGCCAGTTCATGAACTGCCGTAAAACGAAGTTTCTCTACGCTACTCTTTTCCGGATTGAAATCGAGAATCATCAACGGATGCTTCTTATCTGCCCAGGTACTCATTCCGAATACATACTCTGGGAGAGTAGCAGCAAGTATCATGATGCCTTTTCTTTCCAAGAGTCTCAGGATGCTGGCGATGGGACCATCACCGCAATGCCACTTTTCACGAAGAAGGCTGGATGCCTGGATGGCATCTTCCTGCGTTGATACCTTGGTGCCTTTTATCGGATTCTTGAACTGGGTAGGAAAACCCGCTTTTTTCTCCTTGGCAAGATACTGCTCCGCCCAAAACGAAAGCTTTGCTTCAAGGGCTTGCAACTCGTCTTCGGACAACTTGCCATTGGAGGTGGTGCGGAGCATAGGCATATCTATCTTGAGATTGGTTCCTTCGAAATATTCCTCGCTGATATTGAGGGCTTTGGCTATGGCTTGCAGGGCATCACGCTTAGGGCGCATGATGCCTTTCTCATATCGGGAGATGCTCTGCTTGGTGATGGCTCCGTTGGTTCGCTCTACGAGTTTATCCATACTGAGCCCCATCATCAGGCGCGCTTCCCGCAATCTTATAGAAAATGAGTCATTAGTCATAATTGTCAGCTTTTTAATTTGTTGACAAATATAAGAAAAAGAATTGATTTTGTAACTAAGCGTTTATAAGATTTAACATAAAAAAGCAGGCAAATGATAAAATAACAAGAAGAATTTAGGCAAAATCAGGTTTACACATTATTATAACTAAAGTTTCGCAAGTGAATAAATATCAACTTGCTTGTTTATAAATATACATAT
>ERZ791849.46-NODE-46-length-61193-cov-3.90775_pt1 | contig 61193 bp, 67 predicted proteins | sample MGYA00510288_ERZ791849 | MGnify/ENA primary metagenome ERZ791849 (study PRJEB30046, sample SAMN00715262) | human gut metagenome | study: EMG produced TPA metagenomics assembly of the A metagenome-wide association study of gut microbiota in type 2...
TGCTTATCGGTGGTGATAAAGCAGGGGATGGGGAAGATTATGTGAAGAAGAACCTCATCAATTTCATTCCAGTATCCCTTGCAGGACGTGTTATGTGTAAAGTAACTGGCCCTGTACATCGTGGCGATACCATCATTGTGTCTGATATTCCCGGTGTCGGTATTGCTACCGATGATGAGAATATTCCGCATAAACGCGTAGTTGGATATGTTGTGGAAGACGACGATCAGACAGATATTCGTCGTGTAAAGATTCGGGTAAAGGGGTGATATTATGAGTGCTGGTAGAGGAAATAAAATTACGGCGTCAGACTTCACCTCTTTGAAGAATCTGGTGAAGAATGAAATCAATCGCCGGAGTAATTCTAAGAGTACTGGTAGTATGAGTGGTTACAACGGATCAAATTATAACTACTCCACAAATCCTGCTACTGGAGGAAAGATTCTTCGTGAGCATATCACAAAGATTACGCAGCCTCTGGATGCTGTTACTGGTAGTAGCATTACTCCTGGTGGCGGCGCAAAGGTTACTGCTTCAGTTTTAACAACTGCTGCAAGTAAAGTTGCAACTCTTTCTGGTAAGGGTGTTACAAGCTCAGATACTGGATGCAAATCCTCTTGCAGCGGTCTTTGCAGCTCTGGCTGCTATACGAATTGCAAAGGAACATGTACTGGTAACTGTACAAACACGTGTAGCGGAAGCTGCTCTGGTACATGCAATAATACATGTAAGAATACTTGTTCTGGTTCGTGTTCTGGTTCATGCGGTGGTGCATGCTCAAACAGCTGTTCTGGTGGCTGCTCTGGCTGCGATGGTGACTGTAATGGCTGTGACAGTTGTGGTACCACTTGCTCCAGCTCTTGCTGGGACAGTGACTGCTCTGGAACTTGTTCCGTTCATTGCAACGATGAAGCTGCTTGCAGTAATGACTGCGATAACTTCTGTGGCAACATTAAATTCTAAGGAGTGGAGGTGTTAGCACATGGAAGAACGAATTATTCCTCGAATGGATAAATATAATTTGACCTATGCTGTACACAAATGCCTTTTAGCGCTTGTGACAGATCAAGAATTCACAAAAGAAGAGTTTAAGGAAGAGCTTGATCGTTTTTGCCCTCCTGATCAGAAAACTCCTAGATTTTTCAACGTCCTTTGTTACTTTACAATTTTCAAGAATAAAGGACTTTGCGAAGATTTTTCAAAGCACCTTCAGATTTGTACTCATGCAATTGACGTCATTAACGAGGTACTTGATACAATTGATCTGACCGATATCGAAAAGCAGATGTATAGTTATGCTCTTGCAATCTATTCTTTCTGCTTCGATGTCCACTATTCAAAACTCATCGTGAATGATGATACTCCCATTGAAAAATTCTTGGAGATTGAACCTACGACTCGAGAAATCGTATGGGCTCAATACATCATTTGCTCTGCTGTTGTCGTTCGTCTTCAGTTCACGTTAAATACAGAGAGTGAAGACGACTATTTCAATTTCACATATTTTGTAAAATGCCTTGAACGTAGTATTGAATTACGCGATCAGTTCGAAGAACTGAAAACGATTCACTACGACGGCATAAGTTTGAGGATTTGCTATGGAAAAGAAGATGATGGTCGAGATCCCAGCTGAAGAAATGACAGCTGTGGAGAGCCGTTTTTATACTCGAAACGCCATTGAGCATTTAATCAATATTCTCACTCGTCAGCTGAATGGTGCAAATAATTCAGATGCACGCGAAATCTTAGAAGCCGTCAAAAATGACTTCTATAAAGCAGATATTGATTTTAATCTCGTTCAGAGTGAGGTAATTGGGAAGTATTTCCCCAATCGTCCGCATGATATGATGGCAAACTTTGATTTTATCACTGATGAGGTGACATTTACATGGCAGGAGTAAGACGGCATGACGTCGGTTATCACGACGTTATCTCTCGACTTTATAGCAGATATAGAAAGTCTGCGAAAGGACCTATCGCAAGATCGGTGACATTTCAAGTCACCAACCAATGTAATTTAAGATGCTCTTATTGCTATGAGCACAATAAGTGTGATGGCTCTATGAGCATTTATACAGCAAAGAAATGTGTCGATGCTGTGCTTGACATGTATGAAAAGAATGATCCGAATATGGTGATCAGCCATGATACAAAAGCCATTATTTTTGATTTCATTGGAGGTGAGCCTCTTTTGGAAGCAAAGTTAATGGAAGAGATCATTGACTATTTCATGATCGCCGCAGCACGACGTGGGTATACTGAACTGATTGAATTCAGCCGGGTATCGTTCGCAACAAATGGTCAGCTCTGGTTTACCCCAGAGACCCAGCATCTTATGGAGAAGTATCATGAAATTATCTCTCCGTCAGTTTCGATTGATGGTATTCAGGAACTTCATGATAAATACCGTATTGACCAGTACGGAAACGGTTCATTTGAAAAAGCATTGAAAGCTTTTATCAATATCCGTGATCGTTATGGTGTCACTGGAACAAAGATGACATTCACTCCCGGTTCAACGAAGTATCTTTCACAGAGCGTAAAGTTCATGCATGATCTTGGTTGTGTCGATATCATGTGTAACTACGCATTTGAGCCGGTATATACGATTTCGGATGCTCGGGATATTTATTTCGAATTAAAGAAGCTTGCTGATATTCTCATTGATATCGGAGATGATACTTTCGTATCAATTCTTGATGGTGAAGATACTGGTGAGCCGTCCGATAACGATAATAACTGGTGCGGTGGAACAGGTAAAATGCTCATGTTTGCACCAGATGGTAAATGCTATCCTTGTCTTCGGTATGCACCTATCTCTGTAGGAAATAAACTTGCAGAGAAGATGTGTATTGGCGATTGCTTTAATGGCATCTATAATACCGAAAGAACGATTGCTTTGAAGAATGAACTTGAAGCAATCACTAAGACAAGTCAATCACCTGAAAAGTGTTTAACTTGTCCTGTTGCTGGTGGGTGCGCATGGTGCTCTGGCGATAACTATGAGATGTATGGCACTCCCAATAAGAGATCAACCAATATCTGCAATGCTCATAAGGGACGGGTTTTAGCAATTTGCTATTACTACAACCAGCGGCATTTGAAGCTCCATGATATGCCTGCAAAGAAAATCTATCTTCCGTATGATGAAACGGTAGAATTCGTCGGCAAAGAAGAAGCTGATAAACTTTTTGCTCTTGAAAAGGAAGCTTTCGCAAAAGAATAAATAAAGAATCTGGATATGATGACATAATCGTCTATCATATCCAGATTCTTTTTATGCATAATTAAGACTTTGATTCGTCCGTGTCTTTGTTCTTAGTCGGATCTTCAGCAAACTTACCATCATTCTCAGCAACACGCTGATACAGATGTTTCACCTGATTATAGCGTTTCTTGCAGAAATTGCACTTGAGCAAATACATTGCTTTATTGATAGCAAACTCATCTGGAATTCCCTTGCCATTGATGTGCTCATTGACATCACGATCATTAGAATTTGCCTCAAATCCTCTTGAGAAAATATCAAGTCGCGCATATCTGCGAGTGAGCGCTACCATCTTATCTGCTTCCTTAAAGGTCGTATCTCGTTTGATAGCATCAAGGACCATATCAATGATAGCATTCATATCGGTATTAATATTATAGCCATGAGCAAAATCAAGACTGCTAATATTACCAGACTTATTGGATGCATTGATAAGCGTAGCAAACTTCTTTGCATCGGTGATACCCTTAAACTCGTCGCTATCAACTGCTTCATCAGGGATAGTAAACGACGAGGGAAGATTAGATATCCAACCGAGAATCTTATGAAGAACAGCAGACAGCTTTTTCGAAAACTTTCCATCCCAGCTATCTGCTGTGACAAGAAGTTTATCTACAGTAGATTTGATCGAATCGCATGTACCATAGATTTTATCGCGTGCGACCCACACAATATCATGACCGAGATTTCTTAAGCTCTTCTTCTTATCTTTATGAGAAGCAAGCTTGACAGCACCGATGATAGCAGCAATTTTGAGAAGTTCAATGAAGCCAGGATTATCATCGAGAGTAGACTCAATCTCACCCTTCTTATCATCACTGACTTGCTTCTTAAAGTCTTTATCGTTCTTCGTGATATGGGACAGAGCATTCTTAAGTCCCTTATCAATCGTGCCAAGAAGATCAAAATGTTTCTTTTCCATTCCGATCTTATCATCCTCAGTCTTACGAATACCAAGGAATTTAAGAAGCTTATCCCACATCTCAGAAACCCACTTCTTAAAGGTTTTCCAAGCATTACCGATCTTCTGACTAAGCGTTTCAGCTTGAGCCTCAAAGGTAAACTGGTCGGCATACCCGTTTGCGTAGTCAAGAGCAGACTCCATGAATGCAGATTCAGCTGCATCAATTTCAGCCATCGCATTCAGATATGCCCGCTCATAATATTCAGGTCCAGAAATTCTGGAAATAAGTGCACGAGCAGTCTCACGATCAATTTGACCGTTTCCATACTGCTCATAAATGAATAACCTGAGATCAGTATTCATTTAGATCACATTCCTTTCGTTTTTATATTTATCAAGGAATTACTCCTTTAAAGAAGGATTATTGCGGCATTTTTTAGAAAGAGCTCGGATGAGCCCCTGAACACGCCAATCAAATTTTCTGCAATTTATATAGAATTTGGCCATAACACTAACAGCTTGTGCAGACCAATCTTCTTTTTTGAGGTAGTTAGCGCGCAGTAGATTACGCTTCCTACTCGGATTATTTACCCTATTATAGATGGTCTCAAGATTTTTTACCATGGACACAATTGTTCCATTACGGCCAACAAGAGCTGAGCGGAACTTTTCATAGCCTTCAGGAGTATCCGGATATTCTTTATCAAGAGTAGCACGATACTCTTTCGCATAACCGTTTATATAATCATCCTGATAGTCATTATTTTTAAAATCTTTTCCACCATTATCGTCTAGGTATTTATTAAGGATTTCCTTAACGCTCTTTCCTGACTTCTCTAGATCAGGATCGAACTGAGCATATTGATAGAGAACAAATCTTGCCGAAATCAGAAGGTCATTAGTATTTTCAGCAAGATCATAGAGGCCACAATCGTGATAAAACTTACCAAAAAGACCTTTAGTACCTTGTGTATGAGCCTCTCTGGAGGGGGTTAAGCTTTCAGCACGCACGGGAAGGAAGGCGATAATCTGCTTACTTACGTCATCAGCAGCAGTTGCTGCGCCAGTAGCAGAACGAATAACATCGGAATCTTTCACGACAGGTGCTTTTAAACCCTCTGCGATACGATCCGTGGGATTTTCAGCTTTTGGATTCAGTCTATAAAAACGATTTCGATATGTATGAGTAGTTTGACCACCAGACGCAGCTTTCAGTTTTCGCTTCGCAACAGAAGGCTTCTCCGGCTCTGCCTCAGGCTTCGGGTCGGTTGTTTTTTTTTGTTCCGAAGATGTGTCTTGAGGAGCAGCAGGAGTTTCAGCTTGTGCAGCAGCAGGAGTCTTATCTTGAGCTACTTCAGGTGCTGCTGCAGCAGCTGTAGCAATTTCTTTCGCCGTATTATTTAACTCGGTGGCATTGGTCTCTTCGGTAGCATCACCCTCAGCCGGCTTCCCTTTCAGCTTCTTAACAGCAGCTGTTGCTCCAATAACACCAGCAACTGCTGCTCCAATTGCAACAGCGCCCTTCGCGCTCTTAAGCTTCTTTACCTGTGTAAGAAGATCATCCATCGCTTTCGGGAGGCCCTTCTTCACAGTCACCTTAGACTTATCAGGAACTTCCTTCTTACGGCCAAGAATGGCATCAATGATGCCTTTGATCCACTTTTTGAAATTTTCCCAGATCTTAGCAACCTTTTGGCCAAAGGTCTCACTTGCTTCATAAAGAGCGTCCACGCCAGCACTTTCATATGCGACGTTTACGCTATTCATCATAAACTCATTCTCAGCATCCACCATCTCCTGTACGAGGGTGTTGCCGTAGTTATTATTCAAGACGTCAATCAGCTGACGAGCGTTTTCCTGAGTCAGCTTGCCACTTGCATAGTTTTCATAGATTGACATCTTCATAGATACATAATCCATGAGTATAACTCCTTTCAGTATTAAAATAAAGCATTACTAACTTGTCGTTTGTATAAAGCTCTCGCTTATTATTTGACAACCGACACTTATTTATATTATTTTTCCAAATAGGAGGTAAAAAATAATGGTTGCGGAAGAAAAGATTACATTGGAACCAGTAACTCCGCATTTGAAATTCAAACGAGACAATTGGGGAAATATTTTATCTCTTCAATACAAAGAAGACGGATTCAGTGAAGAACCCGGTAATGATGAAAAACCTGATCTCGAGAATCATATCACAGAATATAATCCTTTTGAGGATATGTTATTCGAATCAAAAGACGAATGTGATCTTGCAATTCGTCGGTTTGCTGTTCATTTCGCAAGTGAATTAAGAACAGATCGAAATCCACATGACTTTTTTAGTGTCGAGAAAGGGCACTATCTATATGAAGGTGGTGATCTTGAATTCACCGCTCATATTATTGGGGATGATCGAAGCGGATACTTCATCATGTTCATGCGAAGGGAAACCGATATTGAGGGATCAAAGCCTCATCGAAAAGGTATCCTTATCAACGGAAATACCGATGGATATTATTGCTCCTTTGGTGCAAACGATATCTTCCGAGTGTCCAAGAGTGGTTCATGGAGATTCATTGATTCCATTCATCAGATGACATTCACATCATATGAGAATGCTGCAAAAGTAATTTGTTTTCTCGTCGGACGCAGCACATCAAAGTTAAGGAACGATAATTATCTTTTTAACGGTCACATTTGCCGAGCGATCAACGTCAATGAATCCACAAACCTCTTCACTGGTGCATTTGATGGATTCTGTAAATACACGCCGTTTACCGTTACCGGCATTTACGTGATGAGTGATGGTGAACTGTATCACACCTATCCCATCTGTGAAACAAAGTATCCTATCGCAAAGAGTGTTATTCCGAAGAAGCATACAGTCCTTGATCCTATCACAAATATCGTTTCTGATAAATGGCATAATATTTATCAGATTAAAGATGTGTACGGGGATGATATTCCTGTCGGTACAGAGGTTTCCAACAAAGAATACTCTGAGGAAATTTCTATTACCCAGTATCCGTTCTCCAGCTTCGAGACGTTCAAGGCTGTCGTAAAAGAATATCTTGGAGAAGACTATGACGTAATCGAATCCTCTCTTCACGATACAGAATATCCAGATGAGGATCCTCGACATATTCGGAATGCTATCTGGGTGGTATCCAACTATAAGAAGCATATCGTATGGAACTATATGGTTCTGGTTGAGAGGATTCCTCACACGGGTACTATGATTTATCGCACTCGCTTTATTGATTCTAGGAATAACGCAATTTTTGTTTGATGAATATCATAACTGAGATAGTATGAAGATATGAAAGAATTTTCTTCTGCTATCTCAGTTATATATTATATAATAGAATGATAGTGAAACTCGAGTAGCTATCAAAAATTTTAGGAGGTTAAAGTATGAGAAACCCGAATTGCTTTATCGAGAAGGATGGTCAAATCGTCATTAATGGTGCAGAGAATTACATCATTAAAGGCGATTATATCTATGAGGCTCATAATCCGGATGAGCCTATCACAGACATTCTCGATCTCTATTTCAAGGATGAACTCGAAGCACGAGCATTCTTTGAAGCGTTCAACATCTATCCGGATACAAACGACAATATGACTTACATCGTTGAGCCCGGATTCCAAGAATCCAATGAGTTCTATACGCACATCATGAACAGCAACTGGCAGGAATTTGAAAAACTGGTTCTCCTTAAGAACACGGGCCATGCGGATGAGGATAAGCGTGATCTTTATACTCCTGTGCCTTTAAATACGTTTGAAATCTATGGCAAAGGCGATGAGTATGTAGATGAAGCTTTCATTCCTGATCATCCGTTCTCCGGTGATTACAAGGAAGTCACCGACAGCATCATCGTGTACCCGAAGTATCTTGATCCTGATAAGAATTCCAGCACGGCTGTTATGGTTCAGGATGTCATCAAGTATTCTCATGTGAAGGGAAGCAACGAATCCGTTCCGATGACCGATACGGTAAAGCATGTCATTGACGCCGATCACATTTTCTGGCTTGCTGATTATCAGTTTGAAGATATGGCAGCTGTCATGAATGCGGAGCAGGCTTTCATCGCTTCTGAAAAAGGACTCGTTACCAGTACGATGACATATAAAGAGAATATCACGAAGACTTCCGATGAAGATTGCAGTGTTAGCGCCCTCCGAGTTACTATTTCTAAGAACAACGAACCTGCTGTTGATTTCATGCTGTTCGGTTACATTCCTTCTTGGTACACCGATCGTACCTTCATGGATCTTTATGAGCCCCATCAGCTTGATCCCGACATGCTCCAAAATCGTTTTGGTCTCTTCAATGAGTGAGGTGTAATGCTATGGACGAATTTATGAAAGAAAAAATTACCAATCAAGAATGCGAATTCTTTGTTGGCAAAAGCGGCTATGGAGACTTTGTATATTATAAGATTCCCGGAGTCTCCAAGTATTATCTCCGCCATGATGGAAAGATCGTTGACCATCACACGAATGATATGAGTGCCGCACAATCTGGCATCGCTGATGATATCTGTAGACGAATCATCGACCTCAGCTTTGGTACCTTCGAGGAGGCGATTGCTTTCTTGAACTTCTTCCATATCACGGATGATTATGAATCGGTGGCTGAATCTCGGAAGCCGTACATGATCTTTGCTGGTGGCGATCATTTCAAGACCTTCAATGACCTCATGGATTATGTGTCCGTGAAACCCGAATTTCTCATCGGTGATTTGCTTATCACCACTGAAGAAGTAAGCGAAGATCGTACAGAGTATAAGATTCATCCGCTGTCTCCGTTCGTCATTGATCAAATGGATAAAGAGGAGCCTACTCTGATGCCTGGCATCATTCATACGGTCCTGAAGCCGATTGATATCCTCCATTGCATGTACATCATTACCGGCGGCCAGCAGCGTATCATGTTCCAGATGGAACTGAATAAAAGCCAGATCAGTGATAATAAGATGATGCGGACAGCATATGGCCACATTGATCCTGAGCATTATTCCAGACTCGGTTGCTATCATTTCTATACTTTGAAAGAAGTGATAGATGCTTTCTCTATCTGGAACGTGAGTGGACTCATGCAGTACAACGAAGCAGTGACTATCGCAAGTACTGGTAAGAGTTACACTCAGAACTTCATCCGGTTCTTTGATAAGAACGATAAAGAGATCACCCTTCTCATCGAGTCCTTCAATGAAGGAGTTGATGTTGATAAAATCGACTACGCAAAGCCCGTCAATATCCTTCGCGTTCTGTAAATGAATGCTAAGAAGACTATGCACAATGATTCATATATCAAGTGCATAGTCTTCTTTTTTGTAGTTATACAGCTACAGGGATATTTTTGATTTGCTCACCAGCCTGATAATTTTCCACAATCAGACTATCTGTAGTGAACTTATAGAAATCTTTAATGGAAGGATCCAGACTAACCTTCGGAGCAGGATACATCGGACGACGAATCATACTCTCAATCATCTCACGATGACGATCGTAGATATGGGCGTCTGCAATGACATGAGTCAAACGACCAGGAACCATATCGCATACCTGTGCAACCATCATTAAGAGAATTGCATACTGTGCAGTATTCCAGTTATTTGCAACCATATAGTCATTACTTCTCTGATTCAAAAGCAGATTCAATACAGGCTTATCATACCCATCTTCTTTGGTCACGTTCCACGTAGTAGAATATGCACAAGGGTACAGACCCATCTCAGAAAGATCCTCGAAGCAGTACGTATTTGTCATGATACGACGGGACCAAGGATCGTGCTGAAGATCATACAGCACAGCATCCATCTGATCCAGCATCACATAAGGATTACCATTCTTTGCAAAAACAGTTCCATCCGGATAGCATCCATTGATATCCATATGGGCTTTATGGTGCTTATACTTCTGGCCAATCTGATAGCCATATGCCTTACCAATGGAACCAGAAGCATCCGCCCAAGAATCCCAGATATGAGATTTCAGATCATGGATGTTATTACTCTTCTTCTGATAGATCCAAAGGATCTCATCCATGCAAGACTTCAGACCAGTCTTACGGAAAGTAATTGCAGGGAACTCTTCCCGAAGATCATACTCATTCACGATACCGAATGCTTTTGCAGTGCAAGCAGTAAGTTTCGTATCCGCCCACATTGCTCGAGTCGGATACCAACGAAGAGAATGATCTTCATAATTTCCCATGCAAAGAATCTGCTCTACATTGTCCTTGAAAATAACATCTGCTTTACTCATTATTCTTCTCCCTGTTTTTAAAATATTCTCCAGCTGTTTTGTGAGTATCTTCCTTACAAGAATCCAGATCAGCATCAATCACGTTATAATACATGAGATAACTGCCAATCTGAGTCTTAAGAACATCATACGCATCTTTACCAGAAATAATGGTATGAGTTCTCATATCATGCATTCTGCTCTTGATGACATGCGTTCCATATGCATGAGGACGATTCTCATCAATCGTACCACCAGTTACCCTCGGGTGAACCCATCCAACAAAACAGTTGTCGTCGGGATCAAAGGTTCTCTCATACTGGGCAATATACACATATCGTGCATTCCCAATATAAAACTTCTTAGCAAGACGAGAACATGCAAGAAGCTTTGTGATCAGTGAGAACCGAGACTTCTTTACGAAGTAATATACCTTATTGAGAATTCGATTGTAGTCTTTATCAGTGCCTGCCATAATGCACAGATCAAATTCAGAATCCGTGCAAGCAGCAAATGCCAAATATGCGCAAATCGTATCTTCGCCAAACGAATAGCTCGGATAGATATTAAAGAATGGATTATTGTCACGGAACATCTGGATGCACATATTCATGTTAAAAGGATAAATGATTTCATGATATGTGACTTGGTCCATTGCTTCCGGATTCCGCATTTTATCACAAAAATCCATAAAACCTGCTTCTTGTGATTTGGTAAGAATCGGCATAATATTCCTCCTTTACGAATAAAAACGTTTCATCATTTTATGAACTCTATCTGCAATCTCTATCTTGCTCTGATAGTAATTGATCTTCTTAGCATCATTCTTTCGTTTTGCATTCCAAAGGCAAAACTTAAAAACAGATTTCCGCACCAGATGATCTAATTCTTCATAGAGATAGCAAATAAGATTCACAAAAGGGTCACATGATTGTCCGGGATACCGCATCATTCTCTCTCCATTTCTATGATCCAAAGAAAAAATAAGGTTAATACCAAGTTGAAAGGATTATCTACTATAAAGACAAAAAAGAAGGGATGCCTAACTGGCTGTCAGGTCCCTCTTTCACTTACGGCATACAATCAGTCACCACAAAGAACTGAGACTTTTGAACAGGTTTATCCTGATCATAGCTGATTCCGATCGCGTCCTCCTTCATGATCCCAACAACGCTACCGGGATGTGTGCTGAGAAAGTTTGCGGCTTCTTTGACAAGCCTTGTGTATGCTTCCTGGTAAGAATCGGACTCGGTAATGGTAGCAAACTTGTCACTATCATACTTACCAGTTGCACGATCGTACGCGGAAGTTGCAGACATAAGAGTGTAATAGGCGTCCATAGTAGTTCCTCCTTAGAAACTAATTAACGAAGGCTACTCTTCTTCACCTTCTTATTGCTTACCAATATAATATATAATCAGAGTTCTAAGATATACGGCCGGTTACAATTTTGAAACTGGCAAAATCAGTATTATCCATAGGAGGAAATAAATATGATTATCATCGGATTCCCGGCAGTTGGAAAGTCTCAGTATCAGCACTATCAGAAAGTAACTGGAGACACCATCACAAGACCGATCGTTGTTGACTTCGAATCATCCAATTTTGAGAAAACTGATCCGAATTGGATCACTTCATACTGCAATGCAGCACTGGATCTCGAGAGTCAGGGATTTGTAGTATTCGTATCCAGTCACATTGATGTCAGAAGAAAACTCATTTATCTGAGACAAAATCTTCAGATGTTCGACGATCTTTTCATTATCTATCCGGCATTGAGTCCTGAGATGAAATCTCATTGGATTGATCGTACGTATAATCGTTATAAGTCAGTGAGTATTCTGAAAAATAAGAGAGCTTATGAACGAGTACGAGATCACTACGATGAAGACGTTGGATCTATCGAAGAAGAAGTTAAGCAAGGATTGTATCAGGGATATTATCGAATCGAAACCACTGACCGTTATAATATGAAGGATATCATTGACGGTTTTGAAAGAAAGGCTGTGTACTAAATGGAACATGGAATGATCATCTTCTATAGTTATGAGAAGCAAGGAGATCCTGAATGCTTCCGTAACTATCTTCCCGAGCTTCAAAAAGATGTAGACAAACGAATTTGTATGCTCCAGCACATGGAATGGTTTGACTCATATAAAGATGGAAAATATTATGCAATGGCGGCGACAGCTCTCAACCTGTGCAATCTCAAAGGAAAGATTGTATTGCTTCCTGCTATCCATGGATTGGTTGCTTCTATGAAAGAGGATAATGAGCTGCAAAATTGCTATCTGATTGCGCAGCCGTCTGATCTTATTAGCATTGAGATGGTCACTCAATTCAAAGACTATGTGATTGACTTCGCATACTACGATATCTTCAAAAAACACGTAAGCAATTTCATCAAAAAAGAAAGACCACGAGATTACTGGAAATGGTTTAAATTTGATCGTGGTTTATATTAAAATACACACACTAACAAAAAAGAAAGACTAGATCCAGTGGTTCTAGACCTAGTCTTTCTTTCCTGGGATTACTTGCTCAAAATCTTAACAGGCTCCCAGCTGATGTTACCATGGTAGTTAATGGTTGCATCCGTCGAGTTCTCCTGCTCAGAACTGAGCATCAGACCATTGCACTTGGCATACGCTTCGGCAAAGGTGCGGTTGAGAAACGCATGCATGGTTATCACCTCCTTCTCTTTTATATGCTTTTATAACATAAATCGAAAAAGGAGGAAATCCGGAACTCGACAAAATGAAGACTAGACAAGGAAATATCCAAGTCTAGTCTTCTTATTTATGTCAACTCAGACACTTAGCTAAGTGACCCCCTAGAAATTATCTATTAAAATGGAAGGACAAGTGATACCAATGCGAGCTATTGTTGCCGTCAGTAATAACTGGGGAATTGGCAAGAATAATAAGCTTCTTTTCCACATCAAGGATGACATGGCTAGATTCAAAGAGTTGACAATGGGACACGTTGTTGTAATGGGTCGAAAGACCTTTGAATCTTTCCCTTTCAAGAAGCCTCTTGCAAAACGAGTCAATATCATTTTGACTCATGATAAAAACTACCATGTGGATTCTAACGATGCAATCATTGTGAATACCATGGAAGAATTAAAAGATCTCATTTCTATATACCCTCCTGAGGAAGTATACCTGATTGGAGGAGATAGTTTATATAACGAACTCATTGACTATTGTAGCACAGCATATGTGACCTACATTGATAAAGAAGCCCCTGATGCAGACGCATTCTTCCCGAATCTGCATCAGAAAAAGAATTGGTGGATGATGATTGATACCTTCCCGAATTATCGTCATGATGAAAAGACTGGTCTCAATTATCGGTTTGCAACCTACATCAATGATAACGTGAAACCACTCGAACAGATCAAAGAGTAAAAAGAAGCTACCTGCAAATCCAATTAAGAAATGCAGGTAGCTTCTTTTTATTATACAAACCAATTACCTTTCGAATCTCTGAAAAGTTTTCCATAGATGTATACTTCACCAAGATCATTTGCTCGTATAAGCCAGCCATCTTGTGGGCAGTCTCTTTGACAAGTCGAACTAAAAATACCGTGATTACTTCCGGAGTTTCCAACTCCAACACCACATATTACATCAGTTTGTGAATTTTCAAATACAAGTATATTATCGTACAATCCATTTGTAGTGAGTGTCGGTCGATGTTGAGATTCACTATCTCCCGAATACATACGGGATTTTATGCTAGACTCAAGATGTGTATCTTTGAAATCTTCTGGATTTGATAATGGGAATCCATCATTTAGAGTTAGGTCCTTTCCGCCTACTCTCAAGCTAATTTTTTTATCACCAGTTGCAATGCTCATGGAATAAACCTCCATAGCATGCACCATCCTAACATATAAGCAAAGCTTATATGTTAGTAATATTCGGCAACGAATATTATTCAACGTAGCTACGTTCTTTATTGAACGAATATAACAGTATTTTATCATCATAACTATCGCTACACGCCTAGCATTTGAATTCATTTTGTCTGAATTCTTGCTAGGCAAAAGAGCCGCAGTAACGAGCCCAAAACTACCTGATTTAAATAGTTTTGGGCTCGTTTTTGCTAACATATAATCTTTGATTATATGTTAGGATGATGAAGGTACTAAGCCCGAGGTATCAAAAATGAGTAAATCGGTTATGCTTAGAACTTCAAATGAAGACATAAAATTGAATATTGATAATTATCCCAACGCATGGCCAAATGATTCTCTTACGAATCTACCAGAAGGATGGAGCTACGCTTGGTTGACTGCGAGTTGTGATATTAAAAAGAAGTTTGCTGTTGGAAATGGAGCGTGTCTTACTAACACTACTGGTACGGCTTTCCAGATTTTTATCGCCGACGATTGTAATAAAACATTAGTAAGACGATGTGCGTCAGGAATTACTGATCTAAATACTGCAACTTGGACTTTACAGACTTAATATTCTTCTAGTATAACGGACTAGATTAATATACTTACTTTATTCGCTTACAATGGATTTTATCTAAACATTTTGTTATCAAAGCGTTTCTGTGTATAACCACGGATGTATTTCTTCGGAGTACATCCGTGGTATTTTAACGATAAAGTCTTAAATTATAATGATATATTATATATGTGAATAAATAGTAAGTATCATAAGTACTTATAATTAATTCGCTTCCAAAGAGAAGTGATTGAACTTCTGGGTTAAACCGACGTGTTCATGGATAGGCGTGGTGCTGCCTTCATTAATAATGATGAAGGAAAAGAAAAGAGTATATCGCGGCTCATACCTCTCACAGTAGTGATGAGGTGAGGATGGAACACAAGTGTTATGCCTGGATCAGTTCAATCACTTCTCTTTGGAAGCAAAAAAGATAGTAACTCAAATGCAAATTGGTTACTATCTTTTTTTATTTTTTTATTCCGATTTCTTTTTCTTATAAGAGAACTTATACTGACGAACTCCAGACTCTTGCGTAAATGTGAGAGAAACTCCGCTGCATTCAAATGAAGTACCATCAAATCCTTTCTGATGCTTCTGTAGAAGATTGGCACAATTCATCATAGCACGAGTCGCCTCAGGACGATCAGCACATTTCAGTTTTGTCCAATCACTGGTTTTGCCAGTGCTGTCTGTGATCATCATAAGAACACCATATTTATTTGGGTCTTCCTTATGATCTGCTACGCTAATAGAAAATTTCTTCCAATTGCTTGGAAGATAAGGAGAAAGCTTCTTATAAATCTTATCCGCAAGTTTCGGATCATTACCAGATTTATTTGCAGCTTTCTCTTCTTTATGGTTATGGATTGCTGCTTTAATCCCATCAAATGCTTCCATTACCATATCGGCTGGAATCAGATTTTCTTTGTAAGCTTCCATAAAAGCTTCTTCTAGTTTACTACTCATTACGTTTCTCCTTTCTTTGAATAAAATCGTTAATTCATTGTGCTTTCCTAAGAAACCCCTCTGAAAACAAATAGCTAATCATACTAAAGACTTAGTATTATTATCATGAAAGGGGATAACCATAAATGATCGAACTCAATAAAGAAAAGATCTTAACCGGTACTCCTGTGAAGGCACTTCATGCAGAGTTTGAAATGCTGAAGCGGGACTATACCAAGTATAACGCGATCGAATATGAAAGCTTTTACAGCGAAATGGCACTGACCGATCTTCTGGATGGGTCTGAGTATATCTTTACGGAGCCGATGCGCGGATGCTCTTTCTATAAAGACCTTATGGAAAGTTGCGTCATTCCCTATGAACGAATCAGTGAAGAGTATTACAAGGTGAAGAAGTATTGCGAAGCTCATAAGGATAAGATGAGCATGTCGATGATCACCGAGTACACTGATCTGATGAATACCATGGAAAGAAAGATGGCATCTACTGAGAATACTCGTATGATGTATGAGACTTTCCATGACAATACTCACGCAAATGACACTTTCTACAATATCGGCTTTAATCGCTATGATGGCGTCATTGAAGAAAGTGGTGAGAATCCTATCTTTTCTAAGAAGACAAAGGGTCTGCGTCTGATTGATGCAATTACCCTCGGTGTCACAAATCCTGAGAAGAATGGCAGTTCTCTCTATCGCTATCTTACTGAGGAAGCAATCGTTGCTGAGCCGAAGACTCCGAAGCAGTATCAGCTGAATGCATACACTACGAACGTGGTTAAGCGTATGATGCGAGATTCCTATATTTCTGAGAAGGTCAATTCTCTCAGTAATATGAATCTTCGTACTCTTCTGAAGGGTCTTGCCAAGGAAGATCAGTCTGACTTCATTAGTTCAGCACTGATGGAATCTCACACTGTTGATGACCTGATGGTTTCCACAGGTGAGAATAGCGTAAATCAGATCTTTGATGATCTGGAAAATCGTAGCATCTATGATGAGAGTGAATCCGTTGAGAAGATGCATAACCTGATGTGCGAGAAGGCAATCGTTGCTATGAACGAAAGTTTCCTTGCAATGGATGCTATCTATGGAGTCACAGCTGAATCTACTTCCAACTGGGATCCGATTGTGGAACAACTCTGCATTGAGTCTTCTTCCATTAAAAAGATTCCCACTGATATCAATGAGCAGGTTGGTATGCTGAAGGATCTGTCTGAAAAGATTGATTCTGAGTACCAGGTTGCTTATGAATCATACTTCAAGTCAAATGGTGATGCCTCTCGTGTCGTTGCTCAGACAACTGGTGAGCTTCCGATGTATCGTCCCACAAAGGCTTCTGAGATCAAGAAAGATGATCAGAGTCTTGATTCCCAGGACGATGAAGATGACACAGATGATGATGAAGATGAGGATACTCCTGATACATCATCTTCTAATAAGTCTGATGATCAGCGAGCTGCTGATCGCGATGCTGCAAAGGCACGTCAGACTGCAAAGTATGCTAATATGGATATTTCCGACTTCAATTTTAACGAAGCGTCAGAGGATGAAGACGAAAAAGACACTAAGTCTGGCAATGCCACTTCTGACGCTAAGTCTTCTGATGAAGACGTTTCGGCAAAGCCTATTGAAGTTGAAAAGCCTCAAAAGCGTCCTTTTTTCCAGAGAATTCAAAATAAGGCTCTGGATGCAAATGCAAAATTCCATAAGCATCTTTCCAAGATCAAACGTACTAGCATTGATGCTAAGAATGCAGCAAAAGCTACTGGTAAAATTCCTAGTGGCATCAATGGGATGATTAAGAAGCAGATTGATAGCTGGGAAGAGATGGATGATGACCGGCGTAAGGAATACATCATTAAGCCCGGTAGTCGGAAGAAGATATTCCGTGCACTGAAGATTGCTATCGAGCATGGTATTGCTTTTGCAATCAATCCTCTTCTCAATATCGTGCTGATTATCGCCCACAAGCTTTCTCATGAGAAGGATATTCGTATCCGCAATGAGTTGGTTCGTGAGCTTCAGGCAGAAAAGACAGTCGTCAATGCAAAGATCGAAGATATGTCTGGCGATCCGAAGATGCGTAACGAGAAGTATCGTATGATGCGTATCAAGGATAAGCTGGATGCTGAGATCGTCCGCATTTCTGCAAATTCCAATTACGTCTAATACGATATAGGAGAATTAAGACCTTTATGATTTCGCACGTGCTTGAGGCTACTCTCGTTTGCTTTATTCTTGATTGGGTCATTTACCATGCAATTCCCAATTGCTATCGTGCCATTTTAAAGAAGGCAAGCAAGAGTATTTAAGTATAAAATAAGGAGAAAGATTATGTTTTACTTTGCGAGACTTATGATCAAACCTAATATGGAATGGTACATGAAAGGAATGGTTTATTTCTGGTGGATTGCACTCATGCCTACAACTATCATATCCATTTTTGATAAATTTTTCTTAAAGGTATTATTTGATCATTCTGTCGCTCAAGTCAATGAAGCGATTCCAAAACTCGCAAATCATTGGAAGAATCCAATCTACTGGATCTGCACCTTAATTGCTGGTATGAGTAGATTGGTTTTTCTTCCGATAGATATTTTATTACGATTCATTGATGGAAAGGACATGTTCTGATATGACAAGAGATGAACTTTCTGGTGTAGCAATCATCTTTTTGGTTCTTAGCATCTGTATCATTGCTCTCTTTATCATTTTGCTTCCAGCATTTATGGATATATGTGGAGCATGCTATCTGTGTATCAAAGAGGCGATCTTTGAGCCAATCTTTGATTTAATCCACGAGTTTAATTGCTACTGCGTCGAAAAACATTTGAGACGAGTACGAAAGAAAGGAGGTAAACTCCGTTGATTGAGAAAATTCCTCGTCAAAGGTCTTTCTTTAACCAATACATGTTTGAAGCTCCCGGTGATGACGAGAAAACTACCGTGAGCGAAGAACAGCGTCCTAGGAGAATTGGCGGTCGTCCTACAACGAATCGTGGTAATACCGATTATGGTGCTGACGACGATGATACCCCATCCGATACTCCTGAGGCACAAACTGCAAATAATACAGCTGATGATGGAGATGGCCCCACTGACTACGGTGCTGAGGATGATACTCCGGATGACACCGATGATACTGGTGACGACCAGACTCCCGCAGCTGATGACAATAACGATTCTGGAGACGATGCATCTGATGACGATACTGCAACAGATTATGGAGCGGATGACGGTGATGATTCCAATGATGATACTGCTGACGATGGTGGGGCTTCTGATTCAGGCGACGAAGGCGACAGTGGGGATGATTCTGATGGGCCTACGGATTATGGTTCCGATGGTGCTGATGACGATAATCCTGATAATGCTTCTTCCGATTCTGGGAATAAGTCTTCCTCCGGCTATAATGATAACGGCGACTCTAAAGGAGAGGCTCTTCGTAAGTATCATATGTATGGTCGCTTTACGCATCTTTACGAAGTAATTGAAAATATCAATGAAAAGCTTAGAGATATCGTGAAAGACGATCCTACACAGAATGCAGTCATCAAGAGAGTCACAGGTAATTTCAGTACGCTCCATGATAATCTTTATGATTTTATGATGGTGCGATTCCAAAAATCTTCCTATGTGGAGTTACTGATCTACATGGAAAATGCACTTGCTATTGCAAAACTCAACCTTGAATTACTTAGGAACAACAGGATTGAGTTAAAACAGTATCCTAATGATTGGTGCTAAAATACTCCAATTTCGTAATGGATTTCTGTTACATTTGAGTAATTCTTAATAATTAAGAAAAGGAGCGAATTCGCAATGAATAATCATCTGAGTTTTCTGACCGAATCTTCGAAGAACTTCGTTGAGACTCCGACTATCGGTGGCTTCTCCGCTGGTTCCTCCAAGAATACTTTCGATGCCGTCTTCGAGCAGGCTTATCATAACCTGATGGAGAAGAACATCGACCCGATGCTCGACGTCAACACCATTATTCAGAATCAGCCCATCTATGAGTCCTACAAGGAGACCCTGCTGTCTCAGCTGAAGGATGACTGCGATGCTATGGCCGATCGTGCTGATGGTACCCGTTACGCCACTCTGTATGAGCAGACCGAGGCTCTGCTGGACAACTGCGTTGCAGATATGATCCAGGAGTCCACCCGCGTCGGCCAGCTGCTGCCCATCAAGACTGTGGACTTCCCTGTCCTGATCAAGCAGAACCTGGCTCTGGCTACTAAGGATATCATCCAGACTGAGGTCACCAAGAGCCCTGTCATCAAGAAGCATATCGAGCGCCGTTGGGTCGTCGATCCCAAGACCGGCAAGCGTTGGGAGTATCCCCAGTGCTTCTTCAAGGATGAGTTCATGGAGATCTATAATGCAGGTAAGGGCCTGCCCATCAAGGATACCGCTGTCGATATCAAGAATGGTGCATGCTTCAACTACAACATCCCTGCTAAGCTGACCGATTCTGCTGATCCCACCCGTGAGCACATCACTTTCGACCTGAAGATCGTCTCTGCTAACGTCACATTCGACGACGGCGCTAAGGACGTTCCTCTGGAGATGCGAATCAACATGTCCGATGGCACCTGGCTGGGTGGCCAGATCAAGGACGCTGATGGTAACATCGTCGATGTTATCACTGGTACCGTCGACTTCCTGACCAATAACGTCTGCCTGTCTTCTGCTGCTGGTAAGGTCAACAGTGTCAAGTTCGGTGGCTATCTGAGCAATGAGGCCAACGAGCGTACTGTCACTTGGGATCGTACCCGTGAGGAGCACGAATGGAAGATCGAGGACGGCTTCCGTGTGGATGTTCCGTATTCTCTGGAGGAGCTGGAGGACACCAAGGCTCTGATGGATATGGATCTGTACAAGCTGACCTACAACGATCTGTCTGACATTCTGGTCCAGATGGAGGACTCCCAGATTCTGAAGTATCTGGATGAGCAGTACGACAAGTACAAGGGCGTTGAGCTTGATCCTCTGGGCTTCAATCCGTTCATTCGTGAGCAGGAGTTCGACTGCGATTCCAAGACCCAGACCGTCGCACTGCAGTCTGAGTACATCCAGAAGATGCTGAAGTTCTGGATTGATCGCTTTGTCATCGACATCTGCGATTCTGCAAAGATCGAGGATATGACCTTCGTCGTCTACGGTAACCCCCGCTACATCAGCCTGCTTGATCCCGAGGTCAACTGGGTTGTTAAGTCTGGCGATTCCGTTGGTGGCGTCAAGGCTAACTACAGCTACGGCATCATGAACGCTGCTGGTATGAAGATCCAGGTTGTCTCTACCTACAAGTACAGCAACCGCGATACTCGTAAGCTGCGCTTCATCCCCTATCCTCTGAACGACTCTCAGTTCACTTTCAAGCACTACAAGTACACCACTCACATTCTGACTGCTCAGAACAGTGGTTACCGTTCCTCTACTCTGCCTGGTGGTTCTATGACCTACCTGATGGGCACCACTCGTAACACGACCTGCACCATCCAGGGTATCCAGGGCAGCATGAGCTTCAAGAATACTCCGTTCATTCTGGACAAGTAATTCTTGATCAAAACTTCACTACGTTGTTTTTCATATGAAAACCTCCTAAGGGTGTAGTATAAAGAACCCGCTAGATTCACGATTATGTGGTCTAGCGGGTTCTTCTTTTATCCGTATTTTCTACCAGAATAATGATATATTATACTGGTGAAGAAAATAAAGGATCTAGATAAATTTCAGTTTCTATGATCCGAAAGATAAAAGCATATAGGAGGTTAATTATTATGCTTAGTTTTGTCAGTCGTTTCGCAGTTGATTCTGAAGTCTTCGTCCGCAACATCATGGGTGTGGTTGCAGCACTTGGCGCAATCGTCATGGTTCTGATGGCTATCGCTGGTACGATTGCAATCATGAACTACGGCTGGTCCAGCCAGGAAGCTTCGACCTGCGGTGCTATCGCAGTGTGTGCAGGCATGATGGTATTCTTTGCCTGCTACTACATTCAGCTTCACTGATTTCAAGGAGGAAGTAAAATGGAGGAAATCAGACAGATGTACATCGAAGCCTGTAAGGAGGTAGATGACATCAAGGCAAAGATTGAGGTATGCGATGACGAAATTGAAATCGCTTGCCTCAAGCTTGAACTCCACAGTGCTGAGTTCAGCAAAAGGATGATTGCAGAGTCTCTCGACCTTATGGAGACTCTGCTGTAACAACACACAAACGTGAAAAACAAAAGGAGAAAGAAAATTATGAGTTACACTGATTTCGTAAAAATTAAGAAGATCGCAACCGTCGTCGCAATTGTTTGCCTGGCAATTGTACTCAGCCCCTTCGGGAGCTTTGTGATGTACGCAATGCGTGACGGCATTGCGCTTGGGATCGAACAGTTCCTTGATGATGTTAACTTCTGGAGCGTCATGCTCTATGTGGTTAACATCATCGTGATGCTTTTCGATCTTGCGATCGTCGCAAGAATCGGCTCCCTTGGCAATACTACCAAGGAGCAGTACAAGAAGTTCAGCGAGAATCTCTCTCGCTGAAAAAAGAAAAGCATCCAACCTAAAAGTTGGCTCTGCTTTTTTCTTCTCATTGAGATAAAAACAGCAAATTAACCACAAGAAGACGGAGGATCATAGAAAATGAATAAGAATTATGGTGGATGGTTATTTATGTACACAATCGTTGCAATTGCTAGTATCGCAGCACTCGTTGTTATGATTAGCAGTTGCAACATTTTTAAACTTTGTAAGTTCGGCTGGTACTGCATTCTTGCAGTATTGGCTCTTGCTATTTTTTGTATTTATTCAGCGCTAAAACTGATCCATGAGGGCTCCTAAAAACAAATGACTAATGGTACTCGCGAATACTATTATTAGTCTAAAGAAAGGGTGATCTCTTAACTATGGCTGATCCTATTCTGAATATGAAGAGTGCTGCCTTTAAGAAGAAGATCGGTAACATCGTCTATGACCTGATGTTCAAGACGGTTACCGACGTTGTCTACACCATGGACGACGTGACGCTTACTGACGAACTCAAGAACCTGAAGGCCGCGGTTGAATCCAAGGGTGATGGTAGTAAGCTGACAGAGCTCGAGAGCAAGTTCAACAACCTTGTTCACGACGCTCCGGAGGCATATGACACACTGCTTGAAATCAGCCAGTATATCTCTACCCACCAGGATGAGTATAAGGCTCTGAAGGAAATTGCTGGTGGTAAGGTTGATAAGGTGGAAGGCAAGGGCCTGTCTGCTAACGACTTTACCGATGCATTCATGACGAAGCTGGATGATCTGTATAATAAGGCACAGCTTGACCTGAAGTTCAATGATGCTACTGCGAAGATTGATGCCGTCGACGATCGTGTCGACGATACCAATGCTCGCATCGACGCTCTTAAGTATTCCAAGGTCACTGTTGTCGACGACGATACCATCGAGCTCGAACTGCTGTAAACTATAAACGGATATCTTATCAGTTACGGTAAGATATCCGTTGTTTTACCCTAATGACAATACACTAATCGTAGCAATCCTATTATTAAAAGAAAGGAAAGTGATCACCATGAAGATCAATAACGATGCTTTACTTGACATCGAAAATGGTTTCTCTGGTCTGAAAGACAGTAGTAGCGATCTTCGCTCTGCTGGGAAGATTGGTGATGCTATTAAAAGTCTTCTCGGCGCAAATGTTACAGTGGAAGTGACTCATCCGAAAAAGATGAGTGACGCTTGTGACGTTATGAGCATCTATCCTGATCCGAAAACCGTTGACCTTCTCGTAGATGCAATCATCAAGCAGAAGCCTGATGCTGAGATTGTAAATATCTGGAAGAAGAGTGGTGCTTGGGTCATTGAAATTGACGATCGTATTCTCTCTGATAAATGTGGTCTTAGCGAGAAAGAACTTACTGCTCTGATTCTCCACGAAGTAGGTCATGCTGTGGAAGATTCTGCTACTCCTATGCGGATGTGCAAAGTTCTGAAGATGCAGATGGCTACTGCGGATCGTGTATCTAAGGCAGTTACTCAGAATTCTCTCTTTGCAAAAGCAATCAGTATTCCTATTCTGAATGCTGGTGCATTTAATCGCCATGAGGAAAGTCTGAAGCGTGAAATCCGTGCAGATAAGTACAGCATCGCCTGTGGATACGGCACTTATCTGAATTCTGCTATTGATAAGATCATTGGCTTTGTCGGTTCTTCTGATATTACTCCGGATGAAGAGATGGCAACTCTAATGGGATTCTCTGTCGATACTGTCAATAACCTGATGAAGCGTCAGGATCATATCGTTCGGAAGAACTATATGACTATGATCGCTCATACTCCGAGTCGTATCACTCGAGAAGCTCTCGACGCTCTTACTCAGAGATTTATCGGAGAGTCATTCCTTCATGAGAATGCACATGCCCAGAGTCAGAAGCATTACAACTATATCCACGATACTCTGGATCATATCGTGGAAGAGGCTTCCAATTATAATGAATTCACCATTCCCGGTAGAATTCATCGTATGAAAAAAATTGATCCGATGGAAATTGATTATATCGGTCTTGAGGTAAATAATATCAAGACGAATGATGATAAGATCATGGTCGTCTCATATATTTACTCAAAGCTCGATGTGATTGACTATTACATTGCTCTGATTGATAGCAAGAATCCGAATTATGTGATTCCTCACACCAGAGATACCCTCGTTAAGATGCGTGAGACTCTGGATAACTATCGTCTTGCAGCAATCAATAAGAAGCTTCCTGAAGTGAAGTACGGTATTAACATTCAGTATCCTACCGGTTATGAAGGTTAATAATCACGACTACAAAAAAGAAAGGTTAGGAGTCATCGCCGATTTCTGACTGGCTCGTCCTAACCTTTGTTTAGTTAGCCGTCAATAACGGTGACGGCAGCCGGATCCTCAGTAACCTCAATAGTCTTTCGAACGCTGATGGTATACTGAGAATCATTCTGAATCCATTCAATGGGAGAGCTGTCGTCTACCCAAATTCCAGGATTCAGAACCTTATATGTGAGCGCTGATAACGGGTTGTAACTGGTGTGCATGGTTAACACTCCTTTTGATACATTATATCCATCATCCTAACTGCGCTCACATATATAATATATAACTATAATCAGTAATGATTATAGATCAAATAGATGAAGATAGTAATGGGTTTTTCACACTCATTACTATCTTCTATTTTACCGATTAGACGTATTGATAATCATTAGGAGGTGATTATCAATTGGCAAGCCGTATTAAACGAATCGGAAATAAATACTATGATACGGGCACAACCAATAAGAGTTTCCTTCAAGTTGCAAAAGATTTGAAGCAACTCGGAATCCACAATTACTATTTCATGCTAGAAATTGTGGACTATACTCTGGTTGGAGTTGATCCATATAATGAAAATCTGACTCGAGATCAAATCTCTCGAATCATGATGGAGTGTACTCGTAATCCATGGTATTATCTCCGAGAAGTCTGTCGTATTCCCGATCAAGGCGGTGTCGGTGTTCCGTTCAAAGCCAATCGTGGCAATATTGCACAGACGTGGCTAACTCTGCATGGTATTGATTCCTGGTTATGTCTTCCTCGTCAGCAAGGTAAGACGATTTCATTTCTCTGTCTTCTGTCATGGGCATATTCTTTCGGTACCAATAACTCTACCTTTATTTTCGTGAATAAAGATAGTAGTAACGCAAAGGAAAACTTGCAACGTCTGAAAGATATCATTGACTGTCTTCCTGAATATCTTCGTTTCGATCAGATTCTGGAAGAAGATGATCAGAGTGGTAAGGTGAAAATCACAAAAGCAACTCGCAATGCTACTTCTATGAAGCACCCTATCACAAAGAATAGAATCATCATCAAGCCAAAGGCAACCTCTTACGAGTCCGCACTGTCTCTGGCTCGTGGTCTTACTTCTCCTATTCTGCATTTCGACGAGCCTGAGTTTACTCCGTACATCAAAACGATTATCGAAAACTCAGTGTCAACCTTTGAAACCGCATCGAGGAACGCTAAGAAAAATGGTGCTATGTATTGCCGGGCCTTCTCTTGTACCCCAGGTGACTTGGATACCTCCATGGGACAAGAAGCACAAGAAGTTCTATCGCATACTACAAAGTGGTCTGAGCACATGTATGACATGCGGTACGATTCACTTAACGATGACAAGAATGAGCTTCTTCAGTACGTCAAAAATAACGGTGGTAACGGAATCGTCTATATCGAATACTCTTATAAGCAACTTGGCCTCACGGACGAGTGGCTTCGGAATATGTACAATAAGATTCAGAACCCCGTCGTTGTAAAACGTGAGATTCTTCTTCAGAGAATTCGCGGTAGTAGTGATTCTCCCTTTGATCAGGAAGATATCGAATATATTGCATCTATGGTACAACCCGTCATTGATGAGATGTATATCCTAGATCATTTCCGTTTTGATATCTATAAGAAGCTCGAGAGACTTACACCTTATCTAGTAAGTATCGACTGCTCTACTGGTACGAACGGAGACTCTAATGCCATTACCATTATCAACCCCTATACAGTGAGACCTGATGCTGAATTCAAATGTCCCTACATCGGTGAGACGATGTTTGAAAAGCTCATCATTGAGCTAGTTCAACAGCATCTTCCTAGAGCATGCATCATCATAGAGAGAAACTCTGTTGGTGATGGTATTATTGATCATCTTCTGAATTCGCCTATTCGATCAAGTCTTTATTTTGATAAGAATAGGGATCTGGTTGAATCAAATCTTGCAGATGAATCTAACGTTGTCAGTATGCTGAAACGTCAGGGAGATCAGAAGAAATTCTATGGCGTTTATACCGATAATAATAGTCGTGAAGATATGATGGCCATTCTGTTTAGACGAGTAGCTGAATTCAAAGACGACTTCGTCACTAAAAACATCACCGATGATATTGCGCATCTTGTGCGGTTTAAGTCAGGAAAGGTAGCTGCACAAATTGGTTTTCACGATGACTCTATCATGTCTTACCTAATCGGTATGTATGTATGGTATCATGGTAACAACTTGAGCATGTGGGGTATCGTAAAGGGAGCTAAGGAGATTGAGAATCAGAATCAAGATCTCCATAGGTCTGTGGAAGATATCGAAAATTCTGGTATCCTTCCTGCTGAGACTATCCAGGCTATGAAGAGGCAGGAAAAAGTCCGTAAGGAAAATGACTACGCTGAGATTATGAGACAAGCATTGATTAAATCTCAGAGAGAATCTCTTGAGCTTCATAGGAAGGGTCTCGTTGAAAACCAGACTCTTGATAAGTCTCAAGATGAGCAACTGGAAGAAATTTATGACGATCGTAGCATCGACATGAGTTTCTTCGATGAGATGAATGGGATGGGAGTAGGCCAAGACCAACCTTCTTCTAATTCTCTTTCTTCTTTTGATTTCCTTAACGGATTCTAACGACTAATAAGACACCGACTACTCAATCAACAAGTAGTCGGTGTCTTAATTAAACTGAGCATGATATGATATTACACGAGTGAACAAGTCGAAGTGTCATCAAGGCGGAAAATCATGAAACAACAAATGCCGAAACCCTGAGAAAAGACCTTCTGGAATGAAATCACTGCGTCAACTGATACACTTAAGGAATATTCATATGGAGGAAAAATGGTGCAAACGAATGTAGCAGAAAAAAGGAATCCTTGATGATTTCGTTTTGGGGAGACGTTCACTGTTAAGCGGTGTGTAATACAAGTCCACATATACATGCTCAATTTACACAAGTGTTTTGCTATAGGTATTTTATTATATCATACGAAGCACAAGCTATTAACTATGGTAACTTACCAAAGAAAGGAAATCAGCAAATGTCTAAATCAGTAAAATCTACTATGGATGAAGCCCGTCAGTACATTGGCATGATGAATGATACCATCAAGACCTTTGATGAGACCATTCGTGACAGCATTAAGCAGTTTGGCTTTGGTGACCGTCTGCGTGATGTCCTTGGCAAAATGACTGCTGAGGATGTAAAGAGCCTTTCCGCAGATGGTGTGGATAAGATCGTTGCGTTTACCAAGAGTAAGCACAGCGACATCGAAGCCTCTCGTGAGAACTCGGGCGAGAAGACTAAGGCTATGAATTTCACCGAGTACTGTATTTCCATTTTCACTTCTCTTCAGGATACCATTCAGAAGTACAACGACGCTGTGAAAGAGCGTGATGGTCTGATGGAAGAAATGAAGAGCATCGCAGAGAAGACCTATGACTCTGCAAACAGCGCAAAGCGTCGTAAGGATAGCATCGCAGAACTTCAGAAGAGGTGCGATGAGGAAACTGATCCGGTCGAGAAGGAGCGTGTTCAGAATATTCTGAATACCCTCAAGAAGCGTGAGGATTTCTCTTTCCTGACTGATCGCATTTATAAGTTTGGCAACTCTGAAGTCAAGAATATCATCAATACGTACTTCGATGCAAAGCGTAGTTCTCTGATCAAGAAGAAGTTCGATGTTCGCTTCAAGCGTCTTGGCTATACTCAGCAGATTTACAAGATGTTTGTAAATCTGGAGGAGATGTTCCTCCCCGAAGAGTATTATCCTCTGAACGGAATTTTCTTCTTCCTTGTCGAGCGTTTCATCTCTTACGCAGATACTACCCGTAAGGAAGATAATCTGTTCTGTCAGGCAATTCTTGTCCAGATTCATAATCTGGTCTATCACCGTTTCTCTACTCCTGAGGAAGAGGCTGAATTCATCGAATTCATCAAGAAGACCGATGACAACTTCATGCCCTTCATTGATATCATGAAGGAAAAGAACGTTGCATCTCCTCTCCATCCTGCACGTGTTGCTCAGCGTCAGGAAACTGAAGCACAGTTCCGTCAGGCTCTGTGTGATTCCATCGTTGCTCATGGCGGCCATCTGACGGATGACGTTGTGAAGATGGAGCTTCCTGATCTGAAGAAGCATCTGGATCAGGTTATCGCTGATCAGAAGAAAGCAGATGAGGATGCCCTGAATGATCTCCTTGACGATGTCAAGAGCGAGGTTACTACAGGCGAGCCTCTGATTGACTCCATTGAGGAAATTCACCTTGGTGAGGATAATCCTAATAAGGAGGAAGCCCAGCCGAGTGAGGATGTTCCCGAACCCGTTGAGGATATCGTGGATGAGAAGCCTGAGGCAGAGAACACCGTTGAGGAGACTCCTGTTGAAGATGTTGTCGAAGAGGAGGAAACTTCTACCGATGGTGATGATGCTCCCATGATCGTTACGGTTCGTGACCCGTCTGTCAATCCCAATCGAGATCTGACTGGTGTTCGCGTCTATGCAGACAGCTACGGTGATCTTTATATCCCCAACACTCACGGTGAATATTCTTTCTATGATTCACGTGACGGCCATCTCGTCGAAGATAACGTCGGCGTTGTGACTGTTCTCCAGCTCGCATCTTCTGGCTCTGCTACAAAGAAGCAGTTTAAGACTGGTTATATCGTTGCAGCAACTAATGAACTGAAGTGCTGGGAACTGGAAGATTTCGTCAAGACCGACGAAGACTAATCCCAGTACAAATATGACCTAAAAACAAAGGACTAATAGAAGACATGGAAAATATCTAGTCTTCTATTAGTCCTATTTTGCCGAAAGGAGAGAAACTTACCAATGGGTGTATTCCGTAGTGATGGAACCAATATTTATTTGGATGCTCCTTACTGCGAATTTTATATTCCGATGTATTTTTTTGATGCGTCGAAAGTAAATAGTTTCGCAGAAGATAATAACGAAACAATCAAGACTCTCGGCATTTTTAATGTCGGCGTATTTGATGGTAATGGTAAGATGACTGCCATGCGAACCATGAATCTTCCTACCATGATCACCATCAATGTATATGATTCCGAAACACGTGATGTAACTCTATCAGATGGAAAGACTCAACCTTGTAAGGTTATCAAATACCTAAAGGGTGCAAAAGTCATGTCTTCTGCTATCTTCCAAGAAGAAGAATATGCGAAGGCTTATCTGAAATATATCACTGGTGGTAATCTTCCGTCCGTCATACCATATTCTCAACTTCTTCTGATGTGGCGAAAGAATATGGCATTAAATGGAGTTTACTTCGGTGTCCCTTCCTGTTATCTGGAACTGGTTCTCGCAACAATGAACCGCAATCCGAATGACCTTAGTCAGAAATTCTCCATGGTTGCTGATACTGCGGGTGACTATGATTATGCGACAGCTTCAATTCGTCAGATTTGCCAGTATAACTCCACGTTTACAGCACTGACATACGAGGATATGGATAGTATGATCACAGCATCCCTGAATCGTTCTAGAAATCATACACAGGAGACTATCTCGCCGGTGGAACAGATTATTAAGTTTTGAAGCTTACAGCTTTGCTACGAAAAGCATAGGCAATCCCTTGCTTTCCGTTACATTTATCTAATCTGAATGATTAAATATTCAAGAAAAGGAGTTGAGCGATATGCCCCAAGCCACGCAAATCGTGCCTAAGTATCTGCACTCTCATGTAGAAACTTATATCAATGATTATACGCAGTTTGAAGACGCCGCTAGTACAGCCGTAGATAACAACTACAAGTTCATCTGCGTGTTCCGTTCTGGTATGGGCCCCGACAATGTACTTCTCGTGAAGGATAACCTTAAGGACTTCCTTGCCACTTATGGTAATTCCAATTACGCAAAGTATGGTCAGCCTCTGATGATGCCCATCGCTATGCTTACATCTGGCACCGCAACTGTTTACAGTATGCGTGTTATGCCCGATGATGCAATGAATGCTAACAGCATTCTGGTGATGCAGTATCGTTTTGACGAGGCCGAGAAGAAGATGCAGATCCGCTATTCTTCTCAGTATCTCGATAAGACTGGCCTTGGTGAGGTTGCTTCTGGCTCAGCAGCTGTCAATTCTTCTACAAAGTCTTTCATTGAGTACCTCAACAAGACTGCCTCTACCCTGGTAAAGGATTCTGTGCAGGATCAGGCTACTGGTCTCAATTGGAAGCAGGTCCCGATCGCAACCTTCTGCATGTCCGGTCGTGGCGTCTATGGTAACAACTACCGTTGGCGCATCACCCGTAACCTGCAGTACGAGAAGGACTACGGCATCATGATGTACACCTTCGAGACCATCAACACTGCAGATTCCTTCAATGTTGATGCTACCTACGTTGGTGGTCTGGTGTCCTCTACTCAGTACAAGAGCCTGACTCTGATCAACGATATCCTCGATGATCAGGAGAAGGGTGCTGTTATGATGAACATCCATGTCTTCGATGAGAACGTCGAGGCCGTCTTTGACGAGTACAAGAAGTTCCTGGAAGGCGTGGGCAGTGTCTGCCCGATTGATTCCGCAGATGAGTTCGATATCTTCACTGGCCATCAGGTTGGTGAGACCGGCTCTATGGGTAAGATCGACAGCATCGAGATCATCTCTGAGGCTGAGGGTACTGAGGACATCAATGTCGACCGTCTGCAGGGTGTTGCCCTGATGGGTGGTGACGATGGTGCTTTCGCTGGTGATGAGGATACAGTTGCTAAGGCAACTACTAAGTGCTACGTGAATGCGTTCTCCGGTGTTTACGACAATACGATTCTTTCCGACCGTCGTACTCCCTGCGATGCAATTCTCGACGCTGACTATCCCTTCGAGGCTAAGGAAATCCTGGCTGAAATGGTCAATACTCGTGAGAGCTGCCTTGCTTACATCGACGCTGGCACTGAGACTACCAAGTCTAAGATGCTGGCGATTCAGACAGCAGGTTCCGAAAAGGATAAGGAGACGAAGCTCGTCCCGGGTGAGGTCATCAATCAGTACGCAGTGTTCAACACTCGTAACCTGGTCAAGGAGTTCCAGCACTATACCACGAAGGATCCTGGCACCAATAAGAAGTGCGAGGTCACTGTGACCTACTTCTATGCACAGAGCCTGGCAAAGCACTATAAGAACTACGGTTCTTGGGTGCCGTTTGTCAAGTCTCGCTGCCAGCTGTCTGGCCATATCAAGAATTCTCTTGAGCCCGCTGTGGATGATCTGTCCTACGAGTTCAAGGAGATTCTGTACAATAACCGGTTCAACTATTTTGAGACAATTGATGAGAATACTTATCAGCGTGCAGCTCAGAATACTGCACAGCCTGAGAATTCTGATCTGATGGAAGAGAATAACATGAACACGCTGTTTGCTCTGAAGAAGCAGCTTGAGCGTGATTGCTGGAATTCTCTGTACGACTTCACTTCTTCTGAGGATCGTGCTCGCTTCTCTGAGTCTGAGAATGCTAAGTTCGCAAGCTGGATTGGTTCTCGTCTGGACACTCTGAGCATCATCTTTGATGCTAACGAGTGGGAGGCTGAGCGTTCCATTGTCCATTGCTACGTTTCTGTGCAGTTCCGTAACCTGATGAAGCGCGTGATCATCGAGATTGATGTGAATAAGCGTAACTTCACTGCATAATAAAACTAAGAAAGGAGCGTGAAGTAGTATGGCTAATGCTACGACTTTCCAGACTAACATTCATAACCATAACATGGAAAACATCACCGACTATGCTCTGTTTCTTGGTGGTCTGAATGTTACTCGTGATTCCCTGCTTCAGTATGACCCCCTGAAGACAGGTTTTGGTCGAATCTTCATGATTCGTACCCCGATCTTTGTCAACAACAAGATCCCCGATAAGATGCGTAAGTTCAAGCACGTGCTTGAGTACGCAAACACTGCCATTACTGGTATGGACAACATCGACGTCCAGACCAATGAGATGGCTGGTGGCTACTCCGGTAAGAAGGTTGAGATCCCCTCGATCGCATCCGATACCGCAGCCGACCTGACCATCAAGGTCTATGAATTCTCAGGCTCTCTGATGCGTGAGGTTATTCAGTACTGGGTCAATGGTGTTTCCGATCTTCAGTCCGGTCTGTCTCACTACTACTGTGATGACACCCCGAACGATGTGAACTACAACCTGCCTGTTTGCCAGGCTAACCAGACTGCCGAGTTCATCTACGTTGCAACCGACCAGACTGGTAAGAAGGTTGAGTATGCTGCTCTGTTTGCTAACTGCTTCCCGAAGAACATCCAGTTCGAGCAGTTCAATTATCAGTCTGGCGAGCATAACCTGGTTGAGATGGACGTTCAGTTCACCGCAACTCGTTATATGAGCCCGCAGATCAATGAGAAGGCAAAGCAGCTGCTGATCAAGCACAATGCCCTGATGAACTCTCTGAACTTCAACAGTGGCTTTACCGATGATCAGCTGTATCCCGCTGGTGATAATGGTACTTACTACGACCTGAACACCGGCAAGCTGGTGAAGAAGTCTTCTAGCCAGAAGGGTACCTTCATTGTGACCTAATAGTTACCATTAGGCTTGGACATAAATCTCATGGTGACTATTCGATAGTCATCTACGATTTTCTCCTTTTATAATATATAAAACCTAGCAGGTATAAGATTGAAATATATCTTATACCTGCTAGGTTCTTTTTACTGGTTATTCTCGTCTCCGGTATCCATATCGTCAACATCCTGATTCTCAGGATTCAGAGGATTTTTCATACCTTCGATATTAGATTTCTGGAAAATCTCTTCGATATGATCGAAGTTAAGCATTGCCAAACGATCTTTTGCAAGATTCTTCTTGAAGACAGAAACCTGTGCTGCCTTCTTAGGATCATCTGCAAAGTCCTGACCATAATAAAGACCAGTCAAAAACTCAACCAGAGTATTATGGTTATTCAGAAGATCATTTGTAATATTACTATTTGCAGACTTCGGCTGCACGAAATTAAACTGGAGGGAATCAATGACCGGCTCCGGAATATTCGTAGCATACTTACAAATCTGCCGATACAGCTGAGTGATCTGCTCATTGTAATCAAGCTGGAACGAAATGACACGACCCTGGAAACGGTTATTTGCAAGCTCCAAAGTCTTTGCAAAATCAGCTTCATTATAGTAGTTGAGCAGAACGTCAGGAACGCCAGTACCAGAGATGTATGCTTTTTTCAGCATATCCATCAGATCACCATTGATCTGGACATCCTGACCAGAAAGAATCTCTGTCTCAATGCCACGTTCATTACCCTTACCAGTAGGCACATACATCTCATTGCCCTGACCAATCTTATTGATCAGAGTAGTATACGAGAACATATCTGCCATGGTAATCTTACGTTCCTGCTTCTTACGAGCAATCTCTTGAATCTTATTTGCCACGTTCTTATCAATACCAGATTGACGAATGTAGTTCACCTTTGTATCATTACTATTCGTAACGATAGAAAGAATCTTAAAGAGCAAGAGCATCAGATACAGCTTTGCATAGAAAAGGGAATCCTCGATGATTGAGACACCATTGCCATGCTCATCTGTATTGATCTTAAACGGAACGATGTATTCCTTCGGAATGAACTGGAAACGAAGCCGCTTATTATTCAGCTTGTAGTAATTCAGCGCCTCTACAATGAGCTTCTTAAACTTCATATTGCTGTTGAGGAACTTCTTGTCGAACGACTTGACAATAGCTCCAGCAATGATGTCGATGATATTACGCTCGCCATGATTCATATCATACTTGTCGTAATACATCGTAGAAGTCAGAATACCTGCAAGAGGAGTAATGTCATCTTCTTGCACGTAGTAGTAGCCAATGATTTCGTCAGAGATCTTGATAGGAAGAAGATTCAAAGGAGAAATCAAACGGACATAGCAATCCTGAATATTATTGAACTTCTCACCAACCTTCTTATTAGCCTGCCGATTCAGTGCTCCATTGGTTTCATAACCATGGACGCCAGAATCAATATTCTTCATGACAGAGGCAAATGTGAAAGCGGGAGACTTCTTATCTTCGGTGATAGTCTTTTCAACGAACTCCTGATAGTATTGACGATAGGTGTCAACACCTTCCTCAAGTACGCAGAGAGGAATAGATTCGTTGCAAATGGTGATATTCTCCATATAGGATTTCAGCTCAGCAGACATCTGCTTCTGAGCATCACCCTTGGACATATCACTTCGACGAAGAAGATCTTCAAAATCAGGACAGCTCTGTGCAGACTCCATGACGGACTTATAAAGATCAGTCTTATCAAACTTCTTATCTTTTGTCCCTTCCATGTAGCATTCATACAGAGTATGACCTGCTGCTTCGTTGTATGCCTTATACTTTCCTTTGCTCTTTTCTTTTGAGAAATCCTCAAAAATTTTAGAGTAAGGAACCGCATACACATAATATTCACCGTACTCCAGAGAACGAGGAATAATAAATTCCTTAATCTTCTTTTGAAGACCAAACTTCTTTTCCACAGATTCGATGATAGGGATATAGTCCTCACCGTCTGTGGACATGGAATCATTCTCAACGGAAAGAGTACGAGACATTGTGCCATCGACAATATCAGCCGAGATAATGGCATCTCGAGTAACTGTAATAGCTTGCTTCAGTTCAACCAACTGAGAAGCAACTTCGTGAAGGTCAGCTTGCTTAATCAAACGATTCTTATACTGCTCGTTGAATAAAGCTTGAATCTGACCTTCATCTGTACCAAAGATATCCTCCAGATCCTTTGATGCTCCAGCGAGCTTTTTATTATTATCAGAAATCAATCTGGTGATAAAATTAACGCTGTCGCCATCTGTACTGGAACGGATATCATGGATTTCGGATTTAACAAGTGAATTGAAGTCTGTGATCAGAGAATCAATCTTCGTGTCCTTCTGAGTACCGTAGGTCATCGAACTAAGATTATCCATCAGAGCATTCAGGTTTGCACTGATGTTTCGATTCGTCCGATTAATTCGACCCGCCTGCTGTTTGGTAAGCTGCGGCGCAGAAGATCCAGAAGCTTCGTGGATATGATCGGCCATAGGACTTACTACACTCCTCTCAAATCTATTTTTTGATATGAAAACGTAATGTATCATATGTATTGTCTTAAGCTTACCTTAGTGTTTTCAGCATCATTTCCTGTGGAGTATAACAGTTAATCATTTAAAATAATTATATATTATAATAGTGAATATGAAGTAAGCAATCGGTTTACTTATATTCATTTTGGCCTAGTGTATACTAGGAGAATGGAAACAACATGGGATACGAAATCAGCAAGAGCGCCTTGCGCCGCACCGAACAGTACGATCCATTTCACATCATCAAAGCAACGGTAGTCAATGGGTCTGTTAAATATTACGAAGGGTATTCTGAGATATACGATCGGTTGCTCTACGCTAAGACGGCTGATCAGCAATGCTCTTCCCTCCTGAATGGTGACATCATCGTAAAGAGCCCGATCTACAAGACAGTCAAACCCAATAAGAACGTTGTGCTCACACAGTTCGTTCGCGGCCTCAATCTGGAAACTATCTTTATCCCCGAAGTCATCAACGATCTCATGCACTATACCGGGTTCTCTCCGGAATCGTTCGATGATTTCATGTCTGTGCTTTCCACCGGAAAGAACTACTTGAGGGTTTCGAGCGCGGATCTGTTCGCTACGTCAACCAACGGCGACCAACTCATCGGCATCCAGTATGCTAATGAGTACAAGGCCGTCCAGGATGTCTATGGCGATCACACCGAATACATGAAAATCCACCGTTTCATGAGCAAGGACGGCATCTGCTATTTCCTTCTCATGAATATAGACAACATCTACGTACCATTCTTGGTTCGTGACTTCGATCCTATGAAATAATCCATGGGATCAAGGGACCTAGCAACCAGCTAGGTATCCCTTCTTTTTTGTAAAATAAGAACCAAGGTTAACTCTAATATGAGAAACCTTGGTTCTTATTTTTTAGTTTCAGCTATCTTTTCTAACCATCGGGATATAGAAGTTGAACGATTGAACTGAAAAAATACCACAATCGAATCTGAATACGATTAGGTATAAGTCTTTAGAGTATTGTCTTGCACTATACTCTATGATATCAGCTGTCTTTTCTGTAATGAGTGGGAAAGATTCCTTCGTAAGAATAATCGAAGGGCCACATTCCACTCCTTCTGGAACGAAATCAAAATAATCGTTATTCACGAAAATCTTATTGATCGTCGATTCGTCTAGAACGAAATCATACCAGCCATCACAACCAGAATTCAAATCCTGATAATACTTGAGTCTTGCTAAAACTTTTCCTCTTTCAGAATTCAAGATGACCGGAACTGCTTTTGTCTTATACTCGTAAAAATCGAATCCGTCATTCATCGCTTCCTTATCAGAAGGATAGAGGAGCATCTTAAATTCACGAGCATTCGGAATATGAATGATTCCATCAATCTCAGGAAGTAATGAGAAAATAGAATCCGTCATCTCCTGCTGTAATTTGATGTGATACGGATAATCTACATCCAGACTAATCACATCACCAGTCTTTAAGATATAGATATCGTTCATGACACGAATCAATTTAGACAGCATTTTTGCAATTGGTGAGCGAATCTCTTCTTCTGGAATATGAACGGTAATCTTACCTGTGAATTCATATCTGAGTTGCTCTCGCAATTCTTCTTCTGATACTCCGAGAGTACTCATAATTTCTTCCATCAAAGGAGTTGCTTTCTTTTTTCTAAGATCTTTCTTAAGCATCTCAGTCAACTCATCCTGTGGAACAGAGACAAGATCTGAAATGATTTGGATATAGTTTTTCTGTGTATCTACCATTAGTCTCCAAGCTCCTCTTTCATACGCTGGAATACTTCATCGACAGAAGGCATATTAAGCCATTTGCTACCAAAGCTATGATAGTTTCCTGTCTGGAAGTTATCAATGAACTCTTTGCTTCCGTCTTTCTCTCCTTCTTCAACGAATTTCTTCCAAGTAATACCATTCAGAGGAATTTCTCCACCATAGATATCATATTGATCAAGGTCAAGCTGCATTTTGAAAATCAGCGTAGACGGGTCGATATTCATAGCACGGATACTAGAAGGATAGAATGCAGACATATCGAAGTCAACTGCATTGAGGAAGATATTATTGGAAGGCTGCCCGTAAATGTCAATACCGACTTTATCATTGTAAGTTGGATCGGCTACGAGTGCGCCTTCGAAGCTCTCATCTTCGTCAATCAGATTTCCCTCGTCATCATACTTAGGTGTAGCCTTTGTATCAAAGAGGACATTGATATTATTTCCTGGAACCAATCCTCTGCTTAAGAAGTTCACGTATTGCACGTTACGAAGAACGACGGTCTGCTTAAAGACCTTTGCATACGGAGTAGCATTTTTATACGAAGAGACATATAAGGTATCCATATCACAAGTACGGCGTTCAATGCCATACTGAAGCAAAACGTCCTTGATGTTGTATGTCACAAACATCTCGAAGTTCTCATATGGAAGAGTCTTAATGTTACCTTCATCCGAATAATCGAGCTTCGTATCCTTTAACTCTTTCTGTGCAATGAAATTCAGCTTATAAGAACGAAGTTCGGATGCACCTTTACGGTTTGCTGCATACAGTTCCATTTGGTCGATAAAGTTCGTATAAGAACTAAGAATCATCGTATCATTCTTATTCTTAATTTCGAAGTTTCGATCGTCCTTCTTAAAGTAGCAAACCTTAGCCGGGAAATCCGGATGGCACATTACTTCTTTCGGGTCAAGTCCCAATCGAGTCAACCGTTCAATTAAGTACGGCATATCGAAGGAGATATTCCACACAGCAATGAAGTCAAGCTTCAATTGGTTGATGAGCTGGAATAAATGGACAAGCATCTTCTTCTCATCGGTATAGAAGAATTGCTTATACTTCAAGTCAGCACCGTAGAAGTCATCATAGGTTTCATGGAGCTTCTGATTGAATTCAGAAGTATGAGTAATCATATACTTCTGCTGAGCATGCATATTAGCATACATCTCTTTACGATGAGGGTCACTTCCTTCATACTGTCTACCGACATAAAGGAAAGTGTATACGATGCCATCCCATCCGTCAATCAGAGTAACTGCATTGACAGGACAGTCTTGTGCAGAAGGCATTCCCGGAGTTTCGATACCGTCAACCTCAATATCGAGGAATCCCTTATGCAGTTTTTTAACCCTATCATTATCAAATTTATTAAGCCATTTTGCTCGATAAATAGGGATAGGGTCATAATCAGAGCCGAACGTGTATGGATAAGCATAAATCTTTTTATTCTCTCCATAACGACCGGCTCTCATATTCTCCTTGTAAATCTGAAGCCACTGGCCACCAGCTTCACAAGCAATCTCCTTTGTCACATCTCGATACGGAACAAACTTCTCCACGAGATGATCCATCGGAGCGTAATTCTTACAATAATCATGATCTCGGTACTCTTCCTTCTCAAAATAGATAGGAATGACCGGGTTCTTATTTATCATTAAATGCTTCGCACCAGTATCCATATCTCTCCAAATAATGTAGAGATAGTCATCTGGCTGGTTATTCGCCTTACTAGGTTTCACATATTGAATGTCAATCAACATGGAAGAATCTTTTTTGGGTTTCACTGTATCTACCATATTAGTTTCATTCCTTTCGGTCTTTCGTTTAGTCAACTGTCGCAAGGCCAATGAAAAAGGATAGGAAAAACAGATGCATAAGTTTTCTAGGCTTTCCATTAATTACCAACGAAAGGTGGTCTTTATATGAAGTATAATTACGACGATCTACCTAAGAGCGAAATCGAAGTAAACTCGAAGCGTAAGGTAAAAACGAATCGAGTACAAAGCCTTCTTGACGCTACCGCAGATCTTGACGATTATGGAACAGATGATTGCGTTCTGGCTTCTGATCTCTTAGCGAAAGCTGAGAAAAAGAAGGTGGAACGCAATCAATCTGCTATTAAGCAGGAAGATGATGACTTCCAGTATTATCTGAATGGAATGAATTCCATGCAGGACGAAGCTGTCGACTTTAGCTTCGGCGTCAAATCTGCAAAGAAGAAAAAGAAGAAGAAAAATAAGCGCTTCAACGATCTTTTTGACTACGATGAAGATGATGAAGGCGATGGCGATAAAAAGAAGAAAAAGAAAGATGGCCAGCCTATCAATCATAAGAAGGAGTTTGAACCTGAGCTTGCCTTGCTTAGGGACATGCAACTTCAGCAAGCTAAGTTCGTTGATTCTCTCCAAAAGAAGTATGACCAGCTGGAAAGCTCTAAGAGTAGTGCTCGTGGCATTGGAAAATTCACGACCGATCTTATCAATAGCATCAGTACTGCACGTGGTACGAGCCTTCAGATTGTGGATAAGATTATTTCCACAAAGCGTTCTATTGCAGATATGAACTTCAAAGAGCGCAAAGAATTTGGCTCCAATAATACCTCTGAACAGGCCAATATGGTGAACTACGCTTCCACCTATCTGAAGACTATGATGGAAATGGGTCGTAATAACATTGCGCCTACCGATTCTTCTTCCACACAAGACTATTCAGATGTAAGCACCGATGACGATCTGTTTGATGGTATTGAAGATTCTCTCGGTGAAGAATCTCGTGATGAGGAAACGCTGAAGTATCTTGAATATGAAAATCGTGGCGTAAAGATCAACGTCGTTTGGCACGATGATCTTTCTGAAGACGATCCGGATAAGTATGAATTCCAAGCTGTTGATAAAGATGGTGTTGTGATTGATGATTATCCGCTTCCTGAGCACACCAGAATGAATATCAACCGCTCTACATCTACTGCTACAGACCTGTATGGTAACAAGTACCGCCTGATAGTCGTCTAAAAACATATAGCTAATACCTGATCTGTCCTTTATTATAACGATATTGGGTAATAATCTTAAAGAAAGGGTGATAAATCTATATGCCGAAGATTGTAAAATCGGGCGTCGTATATGCTGGTGGTTCCACACTGCCGGCATCAAATGTCTCAGTTGCCACATCCGGCACCCGCATTACGTCTACCACAGTTCAGACAGCATTGAAGGAGCTCACAACTACTGCAAACGGCTCTCTGACTCTGGCCAATACAAGTTCGGGTAGTATCACGTATGCAAATAGTCATGAGATGGTTGTACTGTCTCTGGTCAATGTTAAACTCAAGGCAGCATTGGCAGCAGGTGCATCCGTCTCAATTTCTACGCTTGGTTCTACCATTCGTCCGAAGATTGAAACCTCCACTGTTGTGTTTACGACAGGTATGTGCGGTATGTACGTCGAAGAGACTGCTTCCAGCGCAACGATCGTTCCCAGTAAGGGTGTTATCAACCTGAAACTCTCTTGTACAGCTGCCGGTGTACTGTCTATTACGAACATCTCTACCTACGCTGTAGCTACAGATGCTCTCATTAATGGTCAGCTGGTATTTGTCAAGGTATAATGAGAAGAAAGGAGGATAACAGAAATGATTAAAATTAATGACGAGATCATTGCAACCGCTGAACAAAATATCGTTATTACTCAAGCGAATTACGACAAGCTGACAACTGCTGAGAAGAATAATCCTCTGAAGACATACTTCATCTCGGATAGCTCAATCGCAGCACAGAATCTTGTCAGCGATGCACCTGCTGCTCAGCCTATGAGTCTCGATGATGATGCTGTTGCCAGTGTCGATGACAGCGACGGTACTGCTACGAATGGTTCTGGTACCGAATTTGTCGTTGCTGACAAGGACGGCGTTGTTACCGGCCCGATGGAAGACCAAGCAGTCGGTTCCACCGATTTCGTGGATACTGATCTGATTGGTCTGAATATTGCTGATGCCATCGGCAACGCATCTCTGCTGGATTCTTATGGCGGCGATGGCACTATCATTGGTGCGATTGCTGACCTGTATAAGAGGCTTGGCGTTGAACCTAACACATCTGTTGCGGATGCATATGACGCTCCGCTTACCTACAGCGACTATCTTGGCTTGATCGGTGATCGGACGGTTCTCGATCAGTACAACATGCCTAATGTCACTGCTGCTCTGATGGATCTGTTTGATCGCATCGCCGATGCAGAGAATAAGGCTGAGATTGCTCGAGTCAATGCTGAGGATGCTATGAAAGCACAGGCTGAGGCAGAAGCTGCTAAGGCTGCTGCTGAGAAGGCTCAGAAGGAAGCTGAAGAGTCTAAGGCTGAGACCGAAAAGGATCTGGCTAACGCAAACAACCGTGCTGACAATGCAGAGGCTTCCGCATCTGACGCATGGAAGCAGCTCCATGACACTACAGAAGAGCTCAATGCTGAGAAGGCCAAGAACGACCGTCTCCAGTCCGAGCTTGATACTGCTAAGAAGTCTGAGGAGACTGAAACACCTGAGCCGGATAAGTCTACTGAGACAGAAGGCTCCGGTGAGACAACTGGTACAGAAACGACCGAACCTGGTGAGTCTACTGACACAACCGGATCTGGTGAAACTACCGATACCGATAATGGTACAGTAACTCCTCCTGAATCTACGGATGAAACCACTCCCGGTTCCTCCGAAGATAAGTCTACTTCAGAAGGCGAGGCCACTGATACTGTGACTGGTGAAACCGATGCATCCACTGAGACTACTGAGAAGGGTGAGTCTACTGAGGCATCTGGCACCGATCAGTCTTCTGAAACCACAGGATCAACCGACGAGACCGTGACCGAGAAGAAGCCCGATGAAACTGTCGAGACTCCTTCCACTGACTCAACTGAAGAGGGCAGTGCAAAGGAAGAGGCTCCTTCAGAGACTACGACTCCTCCCACTGAGGATTCAGAGTCTACATCAACTGATGAGGAAAAGTAATCTTTATCCTCTAGCATAAAAAATCCCTATGGATACTTATACTGGTATTCCATAGGGATTTTTCTTGTCTAATAAAGCATAATCCAGACTACTGTAATCTAAGACATTACAGCAGTCTGGATCATATGATTTTGCCCGCGCGTGTTCGACCGACCAAAATTTGAAAGGAAGAAGGAAAACATTTCTAACTAATTGTTTTTGATTATATATTATAATTATAGTGAGTGGATGAAAAGAAGCTCATGAATATAAAAACTTGGAGGAATTATTATGGTGACGACTTTATGGAAACGAATGAAGCAATGTGTGACAAGACTACGTGTGCGTTATTCCAAGCATGATGATGGCTTATATCTCTTCTTTAGAAAAGATGAGAAGAGACCTCACGAAACAAATACCGTGTATATCACTTCCTGCATCAATCAGGTGATCACTTCAAAGGTGCGTCGTGGAAATAGATACGTAGATCAGGATACCATCTGGACTACGGATGGTAAGACAAGCGTCATTTCTTTTCCGAAAGGTGAAGATACCGTGCTCTATATTCCAAAAGCAAACCGGGTTACAAAGATTACGGTAGCCAACACAAGCATCACGAATCCTTTGTCGGATTTCGGCATGATGACTTCTTTGGAATACCTGGATGTCAATTGCACTGATGTTTACGGGAAATTCTCCGATCTTTACAAGTGCATCTTCTTACGATTCCTCAACATCAAGAATACCAATATTTCCGGGTATACTTCCGATGGCATAAAATTTCTTACGAATCTGACAGACGTAGAATATGACGAGGGAAAGGATCTGTAAAAATTGAACGCTAGTGAGAGAAAGTTCATAGAAGAACTTAATGCAAATCCGAAGCGTAGTGTGAAAGGAATGAAGCGTCTTATTCTTCGATATAAAGTGCCGAATCAAGCAATCATTCACGAAATCAATTTTGAGATTTGCTTGCGGCATGATATCTTCGGAGATAAGAAACTTCGTCCACCAAAAGTATTCATTTACCATAGTAGCAACTGTGTTCTGTGGTCTGATGAGGGTGAATCCAATAAATCAATGCATGCGTTCCGAAAGAAATGCTTGCGGACGAATTATGTTGTTCGATTTTCGATTAAGCCACTGAATAATGACACATGCTGTGTTGGATTCTTTGGTGATGTTGAATACATTGACTACTTATCCCTCCTCGATCACATCACTGTAGAGTCCGAGTATATCGGAAATCTTGAACGGCTTGAAAGCTTGATTGTCAGTCCGAACTGTTTCATTGAGAAGTTCAAGATGAGTGACATCAGTGATACAATCCGCTTCATGAAACTTGATGGCGATATTCACAAAGCCAAGGATGGCAATATAGAGAGACTTGTACGTTGCACTCAACTTCGGAGTTTGTATCTCATTGGAGCTGGGTATACTGGCAACGTAGTTGGACTGCTTACATGCAATAATTTAAAGAACGTAACGATTATCGCTCCTAATGTGGAAGGTATTGAAGGCATCTCTCAGGAAGATTATCCAAATACAATTCTTTTTGAGACTGGCCAATACTGGATCAGTATGATGCGATAAAGAAAAAGACAACGGATTTCAAATACGATTTCCGTTGTCTTTTTTGTAGTCTTAACGAATCTTACCGATTTCTTTCCAAGTCATAACGCCGCAGATGCCATCAGCAGTCAGACCATGTGCGGCCTGGAACTTCTTAACAGCAGCAACTGTTGCAGGACCATACTTCCCATCTTCAGCGATACCAAGGCAAGACTGAAGCATAATGGTTGCAGTCTTGTTTGTATCACCCTGAGAAGTAGGAGATACCGTAGGCATGAAGTTCTGGATGTAATTGTACTTTGCACCAGAACGGCAAAGCCACTTACACGGAGACGGGCGTGTGTCAACATGAACAACCTGCTCAGAAGGCTTACGATGATACATACCAATACCACGGAAACCAACTTCTTTTGCAAGCATGCCAAGTTGAACGCAAGTCAGGCCCTGAACCCAGATATCAGCTGCCATGCCTCTCGTATGGAAACCCCTGCCAGAGCCACCAACTGCCTTATCGTGAGCGGGAGAACGATAACCAGAATTGATATTGATGGCTTTACCGCCAAGACGACTCCGAAGAGTCTCAAGGCGCTGAACCAGTTCATCATCAACAAGGACAGTCTTGCTCACGCCGTTATCCTTACATGCAAATTCATGCAGTGCAAAATGACTTGAAAGATTCACATCCGGTGTACGAGGATAGGTCTTTACGTTACCCATAATAAATTACTCCTTTCATCGTCACAGAATTATGTATGTGTTACAGGGTCTGGGGTCATGCAACAGACATATAATACTTGCATGACAGGGTAACACCTTCATGCATTATTGAATCTTTTGTAAGAGAGGTAACGACATGGGCTTATTCAACATGGATTCTGGTGACCTCGCCAAAGCGATAGGACAAGCGCTAATCTATCTAATCGCTTCTGGCACGATCATCGAGATTTCTCCTATTAAGTTCAACCCAATTACAATGATTCTCAAATGGATGGGAGACAAAATGAACTCTGGCCTCAAAACGGAATTGGATGCGTTAAAGAAAGCTCAGGAAGAGCAGAAAAAAGATTTCCAGGACTTTAAAGTCGCTCAATACCGATATGAGATTTTTCAATTTGAGAGTGAAATTCGAGACAACAACGATCGGCACACTGAAGAGCAATATAACCATATTCTCGAACAGTGCAAGAAATATGAGGCTTACTGTGTTGATAACGATATTCCGAATGGTAAAGCAGAGATGGCTATCAAACATATTCGCGATGTTTGTTATGATCATCTCAAACATGATTCGTTCGAAAAATGATTTTATTAATGTAGTAGCCACCAGAACGCAAGTAAGATCCTATACGAAGAAGAATTGTTGGGCCTTGCTGAATGAAGATAAAAAGTATATTGGAATAGCAGTTGGTATACGGGTTGATACCGACTACTATTCCATCATATTGCCAAAAAAACATACACATAGAAACTCTAAGGAGGGAAGAAGGATATGGGATACGATACAAAAACAATCCGTGTATTTCATACTCACATCGAAATATCTCCCTATGAAAAAGGTGAAGAATTCAAAATCGAAAAAAGATTTTGTACATGGGATAATTTAAGGCACCGATATGTAAATGGTGTCTATTTGATAAAAGATGAAAAACTGTATCTTCCTAGAGGTATGGACGTTGCTTATCTTGAGAATTATTTCAATACGAAAGCAATTATGGTATATGACCACGATCCATATCGCACATTCAAAGATGCAAATATGACAGTTGCTCCGAGAGACGACTTGCAAAAAGACTGCATCAATTTCTTAACTGCAAGTGGGAAATATTCTGGATTCTCTGTATCCAGTCAGCAAGCATTGATTCTTCAAACTGGATTTGGGAAAACGTACTGCATGGTCAATGCAATCATTTCCATGAAAGCAAGGACTATGATCATTACAACACAGGATAAGATCAAAGAGCAATGGATTAAAACGTTCCATGAAAAAACTGATATTGATCCTGATAGACTCATCAATATCGTTGGTAGTGGAACGATGGATGGAATTATTGATGGTTCCATCGAAGGAGATATCTACTTCGTTAACCATCAGACTCTTCAAACCTATGCTCGAAATAAAGGGGAAGACGCTTTAAAAGAGTTTTTCCATGAAGTGAAAATCGGAGTCAAAGTATACGATGAAGCACATCTTTGCTTCCGTAATGTCATCTACGTGGATTACTTCAGTGATACTGTAAGAACCTATTATCTGACAGCAAACTTCACTCGGAGCGATGATCAAGAAGCTCACCTCTATGAACGGTGCTTCGCATCTGTCTACCGTTATCGGTCAAATAAAGCATTGGAAGAAACTTCTACTGCTGTAAGTAGGAAGCATATCCTGTACTACCCAATCACTTATCGTTCCAACCCAACTTCGTATTGGAAAAAGAAATGCGATACGTATAAAGGATTTAGCTCACTACTATTTGCAATGTGGGCATTTGACGAAGATCCGAAGAACTCTCTCATGAAAGTTCTTTTACAGGTATTTGAAGAAGCAAAGAAGCACAAAGGAAAGATCCTTATCACAGTACCAAAGATTGATAATATCAATTATATCTGTGAATACTTTAAGAAGCACCCTGAAATTTTGGATGGAAGAACCATTGGTACAATTCATTCTAAGAATAAAAAAGAAGAGAATGAAATGGCTAAATCCAGCGTAGACGTCATCATTTCTACGATCCAGAGCTGTGGTACTGGCGTTGATATCAAAGACTTAAGGTCTATCATTAACACCACACCGTTCTCATCTAAAATTATTGCCAATCAATTATCTGGTAGATTGCGTGAGTATAGTCCGACAGACGATACTTACTTCTACGATTTGATTGACATTGGTTTCGAGCCTTGTGAAAGACAGCTCGTCAACAAACTTCCAATTCTCCGAGCAAAGTGCAAAGGTGTTTTTCAAAAGAGCATCATTCCATAATTACAAAAAAGAAGGAGCCACCGAAAATGGTTTGGCTCCTTCTTTTTTATTTATTTCACCGGAGTAATTGCAACGACGATGTCATATTCCTGACGAAAAGCTCCGTTAAAATATCCGTTATGCTCAGAAGGAAGAGACAGATGTACGAGGCACTGTGTCATAGTGTCAGCCTTCAAATTGCTAATCAGCTTAATAAGAGACCTGGTATCCGTAATAACCTCTTCGCACATCCGATCAGCAGTGCAATAATCAGCAATCTCTTCTTTCTTAACCACAGAGAGCCTAAAGAACTTCGAAGAGAAGCCAGAAGCGTTATGCCAAATCATTGCGTAATAACCATCGGTTCCAGGGCAAGCATCCATACCAGAGCTACAAGGTACGATGGTATAAACCGTGTCATCGCTCTCGTTATAGACTTCTTTAGCAATGATCTGATCTGCGAAAACCTTGTAATGATCGGTCACGTTATCAGTCCTTTCTTGTGGTAGGAGAGATGGGCTTGAAGGTGACGATGACTCCATTCTGTTCGGACGTCGTTATCTGCATCATCTCCTCATCAGAGTCATATCCGTTCTTCAGAATTTCAGGATTGACACCGTTCAGAGACACCGACTTCGATTTCTCGAAGATAAGGTTCTGGATAACGGAAGCAAGCTTAGTCGGATCGTCCATCATCACAGCCATGAGATAGTGGAAGGTGTCGTAAGAGATCGCGATGACCTTCTTATCGTTCAACTGAACAGATGCTTCAAAGATTCGTTCCTGAAGCTTCCCTTCGCTATCCCGATAAATCATATTGAAGGTATCGTAAAATGATCTAAAGGTGTCGTGAAACGCATCGCCCTTCTCTTCTTCGTTAGTAGTGATCACGTGGTTGTAGAACATGTAGTTCTTATCACCACTCTTCACCACGTAATACTCACCAGAAAAATATTCCATCATCTTAGTAATCCTCCTTTTTCATATAGCCACTGTTAAACCCATACTGATACGGGTCTGCATCGAATTTGATCGGAATGTAAGCGCCAGGATACGCCTGGATAATATTTGCAATATTATCCTTATTGGAGAAAATGCCTTCGCAGATGTCAGCGACGTTAATCTTACCCGATGCATGTAAGATAGTATCATACGAGATATGCACCGCAATATGCTCTGCGCACCGGTCATTTCGAAGTTGATAGGTAACATCTACAAAGCCATCAAGGCTTATGTCAAACTTCTCGGGAGAGATTATGAGATAACTCCCAAGTCCATCATAATCTTCAACGACAAAGCGGTCGTTTAGCCCACGCTCGTTTTTCGTAGACTTGCGTTCGCGTTCTACTCTCATTCTCAAATCACTCCTTTCACATAGAAAATGATCGTAATCTGCTTCTCTTTACCGTCGGTATCTTTTTCTTTGACCTGAATCCGTTTACCAGAAACAGGATGCTCGTTGACGAGAGTGAAAACACCAAAAGATTCGTTCGTACGCATTGCGTCATAGAACATCTCAGCAATGCGGCCAGTATCAGAGATATTCTCTCCGATGATAGTCATACCAAACGTATCCTTAGACTCACCATCGGAAGATTTGGTGATGACTTCCATGTCGCAGCATGTGCTGAAAATATCATGCCGGATATTATGGAAGGAGAAATAGTATTCCTTCTCCTTCCTTTCTACCATGACAGTTTGCATGTCTTCCAGCAAATCAATCCGATTACCGTTAATGATCATTTTTAAACTCCTTTCAATTTGAACGATTTCGGCATATAAATTTTTCACATCCTTTCTGCCTATCATATTTATAATATATCATTAAAAAAAGAAAGTTGTAAGAAGCCATATAAGAACCAACTTTCTCCTAATACTAATTACAGATTATTCGGGATCTGCAATGAGTATTCAATTGGAGGCTTGATGTAAATCAAGTTTTCTCCACGAGCCGCAGCTTCGTCAGCTTCCCATTTAGAGACATATCTAAATGCTCCTCCTGGAAAAGTGAGTCTAGCTATAAGCTCGGCCTGGGTCATGGTCATAGAGGGATAGAAGTGTGCAGTATCATTTGTCATAATATTTTGAATTCCTTTCAATTATGAAAAATTTAACTGCGATGGGTCATTGCTTCCATTCCTCTATGGCTTCTTATGTGTATAATATATCATTATAAAATAAGACCAGATACTATTGGCTTATAGTATCTGGTCTTATTTACACCAAAGGACATTAGCTTAAATCAACTATTAAAGAATGGAGGTAAAATCACATGTTTATCTTCTTTGAAGATGCTCAAGATAATTATGATATTGAGCCGATGTATTTTTCGGAAGCATCAAATGACTCTTTCACGTATATTATCAAAACTGAGCTTTACCCAAAGATTGAAGCTGTCCTTTCCACAGATCAAGGAAAACGGAATTTCAATAATATCATTGGTAGATATGTAAGCCGGAATAATGATAAACTCACAACATCCGGACCGCAATATCTGATTCCGTTTACCATGAAAGACAAACAAGAATATTTCGATCTTTTCAGTATATCTGATACAGAAGTTGCTGCTTTGGTTGATAAGATTACAAAACAGGTAAACGATAAGGCTAACTGGAGACTATTTAAGAATAACCCCATTTTCTTCATCTTCTATTGCTGTATCCGTTATGCAACTCTGTCAAAAGATGCGAAACTTCTGAATAGTGCATTGATTGCAATGGCTCTTTCTGTATACCCATCTATCTTCGCAAAGTATTTCCGATATGAACCGAATCCGAATATCATGCAGTATACAATTGATAATTTGAGCAATCGGTTTATTATCAAGAAATCAAATCACATCTTTGGTACACTAACGTACTCGATCCAATCTTCTTGGAAATTCCATGAGAAGGATTTTAACCGTGGTGCAGACCAAGATGTAATTCGATTCATCCAGCGTATTCGAAATGACCAAAATAGTTTACTGAAGAAGATCGCAAATGCTTATCAGACTGACTATAAGAAAGGTCTATTCGTTACAACGCAAGTGGATGCGTATGACGATAATATCAATGTGGATAACGTCAATAATACCAATAAAGTTGAGGCACTATCCAACAAGATCGTATTGTCTATGCTGACAAATGGCGTTGACCTTCGCATTGCAGATTTTGCTTCAAACGCTGCGCAGGTATCCAAGCTTGATCTTCGGAACTACATCTCTCTGATTATCAATGAGAAGGAAAGTGAAACTATGAAAGAATTCATTTCTAGTATCCTTTTCCTTTATCTCTATACTGATTCTCATGAGCCTGATGAAATCAGGTCCAAAGAATTCATTGGGTATGCTCTTCAGCTGTTTAAGAAAACCAACTCAAAGGATAAGAACGTCACCAACATAAAAACTACTTTGGATAAATGGGGAACTTCTTCTGGTATTTATCGGAAGTTCAGTCGCTCTGCTACAAGAGTTGACTATACAAAAGCAATCTTTATGTATTTCATCCTTTCCATCCAGATGTATAGCTAAAAAAAGAAGACTACATGGAAATTCATCCAATGTAGTCTTCTTTTCTTATTCACAAGTCAGTTTATCAAAATCTCTAGCATCCGTCCTGATATCATACTGGCTATACATTCCGTACGGAATGCACATAGAGCAGCCAAGTGCCCAGTCAAGATGTATGAGTAACTGGAACTTATCAGCAAAACCATCGCTTTCAAGAATAAGCTTCCTGAACTCCTTATACGGGCCATGTGCATAAGTTGCATATTTGACATTCATCTCTGTGTCATCCACCATATCAGACCCAAAGCATTGAACCATGATCTCAATATCAGGACGGATGATGAAACTATCATCATCAATAACCTTTGCGCACAGAATTGGCGCATCATGCAACCACAGGCCTTGAATATGGCAGACTTCAGCTTCATCATGAAAAGGCTGTAATAATTCCGGATCATCTACACGACCATACTTTTGACGAACTGGCCAGATGATATCACGAACCGCTTGCTCTTTCTCCCAGCAGTCTTCGTCCATAGCAACAAACTCATGCTGTCTGTAAAAATCATCAGCATACAGTTTGAATTCTTCTTCGATAGTCATATTTCATTCTCCTTTTTATTTGATAGAAATAAGATTACGCTCTGTCTCTTTGATATAGAGACAGAGCGTAATCTTATTTTTAAACTTTATCAGGTGGCAGGAGTGAGAATCTCATCGTAGGGATTCGGGACTTCCTGAGTCTCTGCCTCAGTATTTGCGTCCTCGGAAGGAGCCTGAGTTTTCTCAGTATCAGTTGATTCTGTAGTACCGGTGGATTCCGTAGGCTGATGTGTCTCGGTGGTATCAGGCTTCGGCTTCTCTACAGTAGTCTTGGCAGCAACTTCGGGAAGAGAAATATTCACGACCCAACCCATGTATGTCTTACCAAACATCTCACGAGCATTACCGCCAACTGTGAACTTTGCAGTCTTGCAGACGCTGAGGGCAGTCTCCATCTCATCTGCGACAAACTCTTCGGTCTGCTTCTTAGCAACATCATTGAGAGTGTCCTCTGTCACCTCATATGCAGCGCCAGAGCCAGCATCAATGGTGTAGATGGTGATATTGCAAGCATCAGCATGCTTACCAGCCTTAACAGCAGCTGACCACGCAGCCATCTTTGCCTGCTCATCAGCCTCACTGGGAGTGAGTGCATCCATGTCGATATGACCGCCCTCAGTAATAGTACCGAGAGCAGCATATACCTTTGCAGCAAGATCCTTCTCATTCTTACCAGCGCCATTCATTGCAGAAGCGATGGCACGATCAATCAGAGTCTTTGCCTTGTATGAGACAGAGGTAGGATCGACACGAACGGGAGGATTGATGGGCTTAGGTGTCTCGGGCTTCTTATGAGTCTCGTCATAATACTTCGGATCGTCATAAGTCTCCTTAGACTTGATACACATGAAGATACGCACCTTATTATCGAGGTCGTAGTAGTTCTTCACGATATCCCAGACAGCACCCTTGTAGATGACGAAAGACTGCATTGCAGATGTTCCAGTCTTATCGGAAATGCCGATTTCCCATTCAGCAGGAAAATCAACCATCTCACCACGCATCTTTTCAATCGCAGTAAGGCCATTACCGTAGTCATTGGTCTCCGGATCCAGAAGCAGAAGCTTCATAGCCATAGCCATAATTATTATCTCCTTTCATTTTCAGGATCATAGAAATCCTTTTGCTTAATCAATTGTGCTTAAATAAGCCAGTGATGAGTTCTTTCACTTTTTGGAATGCACAAATAGGATACAGGATAATCATCATAATTCCGATTGCAAGATAAAACTTGATCCAATCGAATGTGCTGGCATTGTCCATCCATTCCAGTTCGTCATAATAATCATCGTAATAGTAGCTGTTAGGCGTATTCATTCTCCCCAGAACTCCTTCCTAAACCACTGATAAACTTTCTTAATTGCCCGACGAATGGCAAATTGACGCTCTTTTCTAGTTTCATTTGCATTACGACTGAGCATCATCATATACATGATATATTGAAAATAGCACAGATATGCACCAACTGTAATCTGTAGAAGCGTAATCCACCCGTTGTCTTCTTTCATAAATTAATTCACTCCCTTTCGTGATAAAGTAAATTAATTTAGTGTGGATGGAAAAAAGAAGGATGCCTAACTGGTTGTTAGGTCCTTCCAAGAATACGTATGAGTTACTTACTCATGAGACTCTTCTTCCACAGGAGATTCCTCCACAGGAGCTTCTTCGGGGGATTCTTCAGCAGGAGCTTCGTCAGAAGATTTCTCTGCATTGACGTTCTGCACAAGCTCTTCAAACGAGCCGTACCATCCCTCAGAAGTAGAGCTTTTGTTATCAGGAGTGGTGATCTCAGCAACCACACCGTCATCTTTAGCATTGTCCATATTGGCCTTTGCCTTAGAGATCTCTTCTGCAAGATCTAAGTATCTCTTACGAAGCTTAGAAAAGCTGTTGATTTGCAGGTGGTCGTCCAAGATGGCAACTCCGCAGCCGGCTACATACGTGTACGGGTCAAGCTCAAAGGTGTCGGCGTCAACAATGAGCATTGCGTAGTCTTCGTACGTCTCAATGGTCAGTTCATCACAAAGGCCTTTCAAAGCAATCTTAATGCCACTAGCGATATTCGAATGACGGACAGCTTCATTCATCACCGTGGCAGAAAGACTGCTTACCTGGCCATTTACCCACGGGAGCTTCTCAGCATCGCCGTCTTTCAGCGTCAGTTCTCTGATATGATCAGCGAGATAACTGAGTGCCTGGCCCGTTGCCTGCTCCGACATAAAGCGAATGACCAATTTCTCCTTATAGGAGCTCATCTCTCCATGGATGAATTTCTTAATTTCTTTCTTTTTCATACTTTTTCTCCTTTATTTTTTCTTGATGATGTCTAATACCGTTTTTGCGTTCACAGGATACCGTCTCGGCTTTTTCTTAAAAGCCTTCACGATATTCTTCCCGATACGGGTTTGGAATTTCATATTTCGGTTTCACTCCTTTCATATGTATAACATATCATCTATACCACGAGTTCATTTCGACAATTTGCTGTACCTTAGTCTTCAAACTCGTGTATTTCTGATCATGTGTGCAGTAGAACATCTCGCTGACAACCTCATAGATCTTTTGGATGGCTGCGCGGGCATATGAGACGGTACCAACAGAATTCGTTAAATAGAACTCACCGATGCTGGCATCATTCGGATCACGACGGAAATAAAGTTTACCTCCTTCATTGATCCGAGCAAGGATGTGGACATTGTCATCAGGATAACTCGGAAGAGCAGTTTGTACTGCTGACCCATCATGGATATATCCGATGAAAGATTCTGCCATTTCTTTTGACAGCCATAATCCGGAATACTGCATTATACGTCACCTCCAATTACTTCCGACTTCGAGCCCTTGTTTTTGCACCGCACATACGAGGGCACCCAAACGGTTCTGCCGTCTTTATAATGACGATAGTGCCCATGAACGATATGGCGATACCGCATTTCATGATGCTTTTCACCGACACGACTTATATTGATATTTCTACGAATCGTAGCTTTATCCAATGCATCAATGATAATCGGGCCAGTGTCGGTATGGTCAGAATGCTTTGTCTTCATCTCCTTATGATTCTCCTCCACATACGACGAAGTAGTATGGATTTCATGCTGGATAGGCTTTCCTCGGATCACACTAAAGAGCATTGCAGCCAAGAAGTCTTCAATCTCCTTAACGATGATCCTAAAGACGTCCGTCTTATAGATTCCATAGTTCATATTAGGCAAGACAAAATTCTTGTACGTATACGGATTTCCAGCAACGGAATACCATATATTATGAAAGCTGGTTTCTCTATAAAGAATGAAATGGACGACGGTTTTTTCGCAGCCTGCAGAAACCGGGAGGAGATCATCAAACAGGTACAGATCTAATTCGATCTCATGGGTCTCTTTATGGATAGCAAACCTTATGATGGACTTTTTGTACGAGTATCTGAAGAGTCCACGCTTGATTTTGCTCTTTTCAGCAATATCATAAATCATACTGCCGAGGTACATCCCTCCAACCGGATAGTGCACTGCCTCGCTCAATATATCAAGCATCGTATCAAACCACGAATTGATATAATTCATGGTGATGTCATTTTTGATGACGATACTTCTGAGCGAGTCAAAATCATATGCCGTTAAAGGATATGCACCACCTAAAATTTGACGTCTTTGCATTGTCTCTACAACTCCTATTCTATTTCAAGTATTTTTTACGATAGGCCACATATTTTTACAACCTTTCTTTTTATATTTATGGCCTTTCTATACCTATATAATATATCATTATAAAATGCGACTAGGCAGCTTAATTTCATCCTGAAAACAGAATGGTAAGCAGCCTAGTCTATTACACATTAAACGAAAGGAGATACATCGTTATGGCGTTAACTCCGCAAAAACGAAAGAAGATGGAAGATCTTATCTATAAGACATTCAATGCTCTTGATAAGACCGGTGCAAATACAAAGCACTACAAGTCCATCTTTGATACCATGACGGATGCTCAGTTTGATAAATTCTTCAAAGAATTTTTTGCAAACCCGAACGAGTATCTGATTCTGAATGTCTGTGACTATCAGATTGATCTGAAAGTTCCTGATATTGAAGATGCAGCAAAGGTACTTAACGTTCCTCTGTTTGAGAGAATTGCATTCCCTCATTATACAATGGATAAGAATAATATCATCGTTTCCAAAGAAGCAGTGCCTGTTGGATACTGCCATGTGAAACGTACACAGCAAACGGTTGCAAAGAAGAACGGTCTGTCTACTACAGCAGATGCACGTTCTTCTCTTACTGGTCAGGTTAGTGGTGCTGATAAGAACGGCCGTGAATCTGACCTTGAAAACTCCATGCTCATCAGCATGAATATGAAGGATACATTGAAGGAACTCAATGGTCCTCGTGCTGATGATATGGTTATGAAGCAGCAGATGTATACTGCAATCAATACGAAGGGTTATGTCTCTCTGGAAGATATGGAATCTTCTCCTGAGAATAAGACCACTCTGAATACAGTTGATGTATACCTGCTTGGTATGGGTCTTAAATCAGATCTGGTCACTCGTGGCTTGATGATTAATAAGACTCTGAAAGAGGAGGGTTAAGGATGCCTAGACCTGCTCGAAAAATCACAGAAGCAGAAAAGAAAGAACTTCTGGAATTAAAACCGGATGATCTTACTTTCACAAAGCTCGTCTATCTCTTCGGAGATACTACAGATGCACAGAATGCTTTCAGTGGAGTTAAGAAATCTAAGTTCAGTACTTGGGACGAAATGACACTGGAGCCTTCTGAATATTTCGTAAAAGAAAAGACGAAGACAACCGTCGGTAGATTCATCTTCAATAAGTACCTCATTGAGCGCTTTGGATTTCAGAGTGTTCTCGGGTATGTGAATGAGCCTGTTACTCAAGGTAAATATGAGTCTATCGAAAGTCAACTTGCAAAAGCTTTGATTGATGATAAGATCAGCATCAATGATTTCTATGACTATTACGATTACCGTGATACTCTTGGAATGCAGCTGAACTCTGTCATCACAACTTCTTTCAGTGAGAAGACAATTGCATGCCCTCCTGAGATTGCTAAGCGAAAAGAAGAGCTTTTCAAGAAATATGATGACAAACTCAATGAGGGTGACATCGTCACTTCCGAGAAAATCGAGAAGGAGCTAACCAGCGAAGCAAAGAAACTTCTTGCAGATGACCCTGGTATGGATCTTTATAATTCTGGTGCTCGTGGTAACTTCGGTAACTACAAGAATATGATGCTGTATAAGGGTGCTACCATGAATAATATTACTGGCGAATATGAAATCGTCAGATCGTCTTTCATGGATGGTATCACAAAGCAAGATATTCCTTCTTTCGGTACATCCGTCGTTTCTGGTGCGTACCCGAAAGCAGTTGGTACTGCTGAGTCTGGCTACTTGACAAAGCAGCTTCTGGCAGCAATGCAGGGCGAAGTTCTTGATGAGCACGGTAGTGATTGCGGGACAAAAAAGACCATTTCCTACATCATGACTCCGAAAGATACTCGTGACTTTGAGTATCGGTACATCGTAGAAAATGGTAAATATGTCTGCTTGACTCCTGAGATTATCGGCAAATACGTCGGTAAGCCTATCAAGCTGCGTAGCCCCATGTATTGCAAGGGAAAGCATATCTGCAATATCTGTGCAGGAGAACTGAACTACAAGCTGGATAACCTGAATATCGGTCTTGGTTGCCCTCAGATTTCCACAAAGCTTCTGAAAATGGGCATGAAGAAATTCCATACAGCTAACATCAAATCGAATCAGATTGATCCGGATACAATGCTCTTGTAATCATTCCCATTAGAAAGCGAGGTGAATATATATGGATACAAAACGACTTCACGACTATGAACTGACAGAAGACGAGCGTCATGATCTTATCTATGGGCATCCGATGCACTACATCCAAGCACAAACATCAGCTGCTCACACTTATGGAAACGTGACAGCATTCGTTCAGAATTGGCTCATCAATCTTTTTCCGAAAGATTTCTTCAAGACAATTCATGTCAATAGTAAGATCGCTCATGCTCAAATGAGAAGTACTCCGAAAGAGTTCTTAAAGAAACAACCTCCAATGTTTGTTATCCGTCCCCGTATTGACTGGGATGATGACAGTAGATTCCTTCGTGGAACTCCTCTCATTGAGCGTCAGGGTGATCTCTATATGATGCGAGGTGGTACGAACTTACAAGATTTCATCTGGGATCGGAATTCTCGTACTGCAATTAAGTATCAGATGAATCGTAGTGTATTGAATTTTGATGTCATCCTGATCTTCAATACGATGATTCAGCAAATCAACTGGGCAAACTACTTCAAGAACTCAGTGAGATATGAGATTCCTTTTAATCTCCAGACATGTCTTGAAAGTTATATTCCGCCTGATCTTCTCGCAAAGTATTCTGAACTTATCAAAGTTCCGATGCGAGATGAGGATGGAAGTACAGCAAAGTTCTTGAAGCATCTGAATTCTACATCCGTTACTCCTATCACTTACAAGTTGGAAGGAGCAACTGGGCATGAAGAATTCTATCGGTATTATCCAGTCAATATCGACACGATCATCACAAACTTCAATGTCGACGAAGGCGATAAGGTAAACCAGGTTGGAGATAGCTATAAGATCAATTTCAGCATGCGCTGTGAATTCTATTCGACAGGTTTCTACTATATCTTCAGTGATGATATTAAAGAAAATAGTATCGTTACTTGCGACGATAGCGGAAACACCATCGTTCCGATTTTCACAGATGTATTGACAGAAGATGATGTGAATCTTCCTCTTGGATGGACTTTATATGCATCTCCGTCTTGTAGACTGGAACAGATGGATGATGAAGTTGATCTCAGCACTCTCTTCAATGATAGTTTGAAGCGAGTTCTCAACTTCCACTTTGAACGAGGAATCCCGACAACGGATTTCTTCAAGATGAAAGTTCGGAAACAGGGTCGTTTGATGACTCCCGACAAGGATTACTCATTCGACTTTAATACTCTCACTCTGAAGTTTCATCATCAAAGTACGTACTACACGTACAAAATCATCATCCAGATTAACGTGGATTATATCAATAATCTCATCAAAGAAATCTATCATCTGTCATAACGACAGTAGAAGACGCTATTATGTAACCTTTCCAATTACATAATAGCGTCTTCTTTGTATATATAAACCGCCCAATATCTCTTCCACCTTCCATCCGTGAGATATCGGCAACGGAGTACAGGATGGACTTTATATAGCTTTTGACCACGAGGTCAAGAAGGAAGAATGCTCATATCCGCCGGAAGTTCATATACACGAAAATTGTTATGATACATCACCAGAGCGCAAACGTTTCCACTATATTCTTTAGGAGGTACAATGAAGATGAAAAGTCCCGTTTTCATATCAAAGATATTTCTGACGTAACCACATTACTCGTTCCAAAGAAAAATCTATAGCTATTAAATCCATACTGATTAAGAACATCTTCGTAGTTCAATCCAGTCAAGGAGTTACTAACATGTTATTCACCTAAAAACCATTCAATATGAAACCACTATAGAAAAGGTGAAAGACATGAAAATCTTGTATCTAAAACTTACGAATTTCATCAATATCGTGACTGCATTCAATACGGAAACGATTGAGATTGATTTCAGTAAGTCTAATAATAATGTCGTATTACTTACTGGGCCAAATGGGTCTGGTAAAACTAGCATTTTAAGTTGCTTACATCCATTCCCTACAAATGGTAATATGGATGTACGCAGCGATAACCCAATTATCGTTCCAAGAGAAAATGGATATAAAGAAATCCATATCTCCGACGGTGATGATTTATACGTCATACAGCATTTCTATACCAGAAATAGTGATAAGCATATTATCAAAAGCTATATCCAGAAAAATGGTGTAGAATTAAATGAAAACGGGAATGTCACTTCTTTCAAAGAAATTGTGGAAAAGGAACTTGGACTTGAGCAAGATTATATGAAGCTTACTCGTCTTGGTAGCAATGTCACAAATTTCATTGATATGAAGAGACAGGAACGAAAAAACTTCACTGGTAAAATTATCAGTGAAGCTGACATTTATCTTTCTTACCATAAGAAAATTATGGCAGATAAGAATAAAGTCAATATCCAAATCAATCATACTTCAGACTTAATCCGTCGTCTTCAAGTGGATGATTTAGGTGAACTCAAAAAGGCCCAAAAAAGTCTGCAGCATCAAATTGAGGATCTCACAGCAAAGATTGAGAAAGCGAATAGTGAACTCTCTGTTCTCCAGTATCAACTCAAGGACTGTGGAGATATTCCAGCAATGAGAGAACGAATTCAAGAGAAAGAAAAAGAGCTAAAGCATATTCAGAAAGCACTGGCTAGAGCATCTGAAATTAAGATTAGCATTAGCACTCTGAAGTCTATGATTGAAGAAGCTAAGATTGCTATTCTGAAAGCAAAATCTTCTCTTGATACAAACATCATAACTCGTACTGGAATTCTGAATCAACTGGATTCTATCGCAAATGAAATTGATTCCATCAGACGTGAAATCGCTCGTATTGAGGATGATCAGAACGTCAAAGACATGGAAGCAAACATTGAGCTTCTTAGAGAAACGATTCGGAGACGAGCAAAAGAAAGTGGAATCGCCGGATATGTTCGTCCATGCTCTAAAGCAGAGATGGAAGATCTTATCAAGATGCTTGATAAGTGCATGGATATCCTGCTGTCAACGTATGAACTTGGTAAAGGACCAATTCAGAAAGCTGTATCCTTCTTCCACACAAAAACAGATATTGAGAAATATACCAGAGAGAATAGAGAGAAAATTAAGCGAAATAAAATGCAGTCTCTCTGTGAGCAAGTCTATGCTGAGATTAGCAAAGATATCGGTCTCTTGGGCCCTGATTGTAAGAATCCGTCTGGATGCAGAGTTTATGACTTCTATCAGAGAATCTATGAGTACGCAACGCAAGCTCCAGACAAGGTCATTGAAGATGAAACGTTCTTGGCTTATACGAAGATGGCCTATAATAACATCCAGACAGTTCTCAAATATCTGAGAGATTATCATGATATCTTTGAGAAGATGCCTGAGTGTATCAAAGACCAGTTCATGATGAGTACAGTCCTTACCCATATTTGTAATATGGAATGGATTTATGATAAGGATATTATCTTCCATGAGCTTGGACTCATCACAGACGATGAACTTCAAGACGCTGATCTCGAAGAACTCAGTCGTCAGAAATCCATGCTTGCTCAATATAAGAAAGCAAATAGCAATATTGAGTATTTCCAGAATAAACTGGAAGAGCTCATCAACTCTCGTACAGCTCTTATGGGACAGCTTGATGAAGTCAAAGAAACGATCAATTCTCTCAATAGAGAGATTGCAGAAAAAGAAGCTTCCGTATCTGATTATGAAGACATGGTGGTTGCAATGGAGCATGAAGATGAAGTTGAGACTGAATTTAATGATCTCAAATCAAAACTCACTCTTGCATCTCAGTTATCTCTTCAGATTCGTGAGAAGACTTCAGTTCTCAATGATCTCCAGTTCCGTAAGAATAAAATGAGTAAAACTCATCAAGACAATGAGTTCCGTATCGAGAATTATAAGAGGTATAAAAAAGATCTCGATGAACTCAGTTCCAAGTTTACGGATCTTGAATATCTTGCTCGTGCTCTTTCTAGCCGAGAAGGGATTCCCCTTATCTTCATCCAAGCATATTTAAAAGACATCAAAGATATTGCAAATCAACTCCTTGATGTCGTATATGACGGCGATCTTCATCTGGAAGATTTTGAAATCACTGCTGATGAATTTGGAATTCCCTATAGTACAAAAGGAACCACTGTAAAAGATGTGATTTATGCTTCTCAAGGTGAACGAAGCTTTATCTCTCTAGCACTCTCATTTGCACTCACTTACAAATCTATCTCGAAGTATAATATCATGCTTCTTGATGAGATTGATGCCACTCTCGATATATCAAATCGTGAAAAGTTCTTACATGTCTTGGA
>ERZ791849.80-NODE-80-length-47724-cov-6.27125_pt1 | contig 47724 bp, 35 predicted proteins | sample MGYA00510288_ERZ791849 | MGnify/ENA primary metagenome ERZ791849 (study PRJEB30046, sample SAMN00715262) | human gut metagenome | study: EMG produced TPA metagenomics assembly of the A metagenome-wide association study of gut microbiota in type 2...
AAAAATCATGAAAATGCATAACACTTTAGTAAGTTATGGTGTTATAGTAGTGAAAGGCCTTTGCAAAGTCAAGTAATGGGAGCGGTAACATGGAACAAAAATATAAAGTGGAACAGATTTTCACAAAAAACTATGCCCGCCTATGTGCAATGACCACTGCCATTCTACATGATTCGTCTCTTGCACAAGATGCGGTACAAGAAGGATGGATTAGATTGCATAAAGCCAAGCAACTTGATACGTCGAGTGAGGAAAAACTTGAGCATCTTATACTTATTACTGTCCGTCATGCGGCCTACAACATCATGCGAAAGGGAAATCCTGAACCGATTGAAGATAGTATATTGAATTCTATACCGGACACTTCACCATCACCACATGAGATTGTAGAGAGCAGAGAGGTAAGTAGAAAAATAAAGAACAGTTTGAGAAATCTAAGCGAGACAGATCGGTCTATTATTCAATTACAGTATGGTCAAGGATATACCAGCACACAAATAGCAGCATTACTTGACATCTCTCCCAATACAGTGCGACAGCGAGCATGGAGAACGAGAAAAATGCTCAAAGCGGTGTTAGAGAAAGAAGGTATTATCCTGTGAAGAATAAGTTTGATGAGTTATTGATTGCGGTATGCGAAGATATGCAAAAAGAAGAATTGGAAGCATTTCATGCAATCGAAGTAAAACCAGTGACTGGGCCAAATCTTAAGATTAGTAAAAAAAGATATAAAAGTGTTTACATGGCAGCGGCAGTCGTTGCGGCGGTTTTTCTATTTGCAACAGCAGCGGTGGCGTTATGGCCAGAACTGAGCTGGAATATGAATCGTGGGAGTGTTTGGCTGACGGTTAGGAATGCCCCTGATTCAAGCAACTATGAGAAAATGCAGATTCAAGTTCCCAGCAGCGATTATAGTGTAGAGGAGCTTGATGAGAATGCAGAAATAGGATATAGTCGTATTCGTGTTACCTATTCTGGAAAAATTCATACGGGAATAGGTAAAGGCTATAAGACAGAGCAAAAAAGCTTTGTTGTAACACAGTACAGTTTTGCATCGGTTGAACATGAATTTACAGATGAAGACGGGAATCTTCTTTCGGAAATTGACCGAGATGAACTTCAGAATGCAATTGCATTAAAGGAATCGGTAAATAGTATTCAGCCAGAAGATATTATCTCTAAAGCGGCAATTTATTGGGTAACAGATCAGTCTTGTTATCGATTTTATCGTGAAACAGAAATATACGATGTGGACGAAGCTGAAAAAATAATAGAAATGATAAAATCTATAAAGCCATGAAAGGAGGTTCTTAGGCTTTATCTGTGCAACTTTTTTCGTAAAAAAACAAAGGAGTGACTTATGAAAAGTGTACAAAGAATCATTTTTTCGATTTTAACATTGGTAGTAATCATGTCAATGGCAAATCCGGTTTTTGCAGAAGAGCAGAAAAAAGTGAAGCTATACGATACAGAGATGAATTTGATTTCGACGTTTCAGAGTGAGACAGAACTGGAAAACTATTTGGAAAATATGCCTGCACTTCATTTCGAAGGAGGATGCGGGATAGATCCTACAAGACAGCATGGGAGTAAGACATATAAAAAGTATTTTGACCGTGGATATGATTACGACACAAATACGCCGACCGTGCTGTACCGTCTATATTGCTACTGGTGCGATGGGTTTATGTACATCGTAGAGTATCCCGATCCCTGAAAAAACGAAAAAGAGACCATATCCAAAGTAACAGATGAAAAGAATCCACTGTAAGTACGTCAAAGGAAATGGGCGCATTTGAAAAGCTAATATAGGAAATTTGTTGCAATAACTGTTAGGGCGACACATTTAAGTGAAATCGAATTCCAATTACAAAGGAGGATAGCTATGAAGAAAATAATGAGCATAATAATTGCGATAGGTCTTTCGGTAGTATGTTGTTTAGGCGTATTTGCTGAGTCAGCGGAAATGGAAACTAATGTTTTGCGTGGTGCTGCGACATGTCCGTCTTGTGATAGAGGAACACTGTATGACTGGCAGCAAAAAGAAAGATTCACCACAACCTTCCCCTGTCAACACGGAAAAAAGGGGAGTGACGCCTATGTTGCCGATTATCTTGTAAAATACCGTTCGTGTAGTTCGTGTAGCTATCGTCAGGAACTTAGTAGGGAGCGTGTGTCGGATGCAGTGCCAGTGTGCATCGCGGACAACTATAAGATGCTGGAAGAAATCCTGCCAATGGAAGTTATTGATCATTTGGAAATGTATTTGCAAATGGGGAATCAGTCAACTAGTGAAATCGCTGGTATTTCTATGATGCGTGCAGAGGCGTGCCCCAACTGTAATGGAGGGGGTATAATCGAAAGAACGTTTTCAGAGGATTATCCGACATATACCAATTGTCGTCATGGTGGAACAGGAACTTATGATGTAATGTATGTCACCTATAAGATTCACTCATATGATTGCAATAAGTGCAATTACCGTCGAATTTTATCGCAGGAAATAACAGGTTCAAAAACGCAATGCCTGCTTACAGGTGAGGTGTATTAAGGTGAAGACTTTTGAATGGGGATTGCTAAAAATATGTTGTGCGCTTTTGTGCATAGTGACTTTGTTGACAGCATGTTCCAATGGGATGCTTGATGAAAACACATCAAACCGCGTCGGGGAGGAATATGTTGAAATTGAAGGTGAAAAAACACCTAATGGGTCACAGGAACATGTAACGGTGGACGAATTAAAGGAATTACCCGCAATTACTACTGAAGCAAAACAAATATGCAATGAAAAAGAATTGGCAATTGATGAATTTTATACTTTTGCATATGGAGATAAGTTTGTGACAGTGTGTGGTGCTGTTGAACAAACAGATGCACAACTTCTACATGAAAAATACCAGGATATCACGTTTCCTGATTCGATTGGCGATTACAAATTTCAAATGGCATCGTTAGATTATACGCCTACACCATCAATTCAAGTGTCTACTTCAATTCCAGATGGGGCTGAATTGAATACTACGTATAAACGAGCAGATGAAACGACATATGACCATTTGCTTCGAATGAGTATTAGTTATTACAATGAGAAAAAAACTCTAAAGATTGAAGTATATCGAGCAAATGCCGAAGCCTTGTCTGTACAAGAAAACAATCTTAATATCGAAGAAAAGATTGGAAAATATGAGATTGTAAGTGATAGTATTACCTCGGAGATGTACTTGCGCTGGGAAAATGAAACGTGGAAATACTTGATGTATGAGAACAATGGCGGGACGGAAGAAAATTTCTATAAAACGTTAATTGATACAGACGTTTCTTCGTTGATTGATTTTCGGTAGCCAGGTAAGAGCACAGAAGCATATGCCGTCAATAAAATCGGTAATGTACCGATTCGTACCTATGTGATGGAACTTTAAATCATAAGTAGCGAAGGTAAAATCACCGGGGCGCAGATGAAAGCAACTCTTTTGAAAAAGCCACATGGAAATGGCGCGTCGTGTGAAGTAAAGCTATGTGAGATATAAAACGGGAACCATGTGTTCAGAAGATCCCACAGCAGGGAAAGTCTCAAAAAATGACGGCATTAGCAATCTGAAAAAATAAAAGCTGAAATTGTCTCCGACTTGCACTCACGTCATGTGATGTAAATCGGAGGCAATTATTTTTATACTTCTTTTACCGCAGTCGCTTTCACCAGCAGCATCATCGGACGGTGCAGATCATCTTTCATGATGGGAGTGTTCATCATATCGGCGGGCGGCTCTGCATTTTCCACGGCATCCAACACAAACTCGGTGCGCAGTAAGCCCATAAGAATCTGCGTCAATGTGTGGTGTTGCTTGTGAACCTCGTAGACTAAGAAATTGATGATGTGCTCGATGGGCAGATATACTGTAAACAGTAGCATAAATAAACGTGTGCAGTGTTTTACATTGCAAATTCAGAGAAAATATTTAACGACTGTCGAAACAGTGTGCAAAAATAAGATGGGAAACAATAGGAAAACAAAGAACTGCATAAATTACAAAATGGTTACATAAGGAAGAAAAACACAAAAATTACTGGCAAACTGCACATTCAAATAGTGAATACATGATGAAATATGCACAAATTGAAAGGAAACCGTTTCCCTATTTCTTTGTTGACGTGGGGTGCTGGGAGTGTTACTCTGTAGATGTCAAGGATGCGCATCAGAAAATCTCAAAAACTCTTCACCGTTTGGAAAGAAGGAAACAAATATGAGCAGAGTAAAACACTTGTTTGCAGTTGTGCTGGCGGCATTGATGCTGTGTCTGCTTATGCCTGTTGCTGCGTTTGCAGCGGAAGCATCCGATGGAAAAATGATCGTCTACGCAAAACTCCCGTCTGACTGGTCAGACCCGCACCTGTGGGCATGGGCAGACGATGGCACAAACGCTTTTGATGCATGGCCCGGTGGCGAGATGGAAGCAGACAGCAACAATGATGGCTGGTATTACTGCTGGATTCCTGAAACCACCAACAACATTATTATCAATGCGAATGATGCAGCGGTTCAGACCAGTGACTACAAGCTGGAAAGCAAGAATGCTTGGGTCACGGTGACTGATGCAGAAAATGTGGAAATCAGTTACGATGCACAGACCACCGGTGATCTGCCGGAGTATGTAGAAAAATTCAAGATTCATGCGCAGGTTCCCGATGATTGGCAGGACGTCTGCCTGTGGGCATGGTCTGCACCGGATGGCAAGAATGCTTTTGAAGCATGGCCCGGCAAGACCATGAGCAAAGGCGAAGATGGCTGGTATACTGCCAGCGCTCCCGTTTGGGTGAACAGCATCATTGTCAACGGCAACAGCGGCGATGTGCAGACGGAGGATATTTCCATCGATGCAGCTGAGGTGTGGGTTACGGTTTCTGAGGACGGAACTTCCGATTTTACTTACAATGATCCGAATGCTCCCGTTGCAGAAGATATTACCGTTCATGTAAAAGCTCCTGCTGACTGGAGCGAGCCGCATCTGTGGGCATGGTCCGCACCGGACGGCACGAACGCATTCTCTTCTTGGCCTGGCGAAGCCCTGCAGGAAGGGGAGGACGGCTGGCTGACGCTTTCTGTTCCCGGCTGGGTCAACAGCATTATCGTGAATGGCAGCGATGGCAGCGTTCAGACCAGTGACCTCAGTGTGGAAACGGGCAAGGATCTGTGGATTGTAGTGAGCGATGCGGAAAATGCAGAAGTTACCTATGAAGCCCCGGCTGAGACTGTAGAAACGGCAGAGGCTCCTGCTGCAGAGAGCGAGCCTACGGTTGCGGCGGAACCCGCAGAAACCAAGTCCAACGCGATGCCGATTGCAATTGTCGTTGTTGTGGTGATTGCTGTTGTGGCAGGCGGCGTGGTCATCTCCAAAAAGAAAAAGTAATCTTCCTTAGAAAACCATAGAGTACGGGCTGAACAGCCCGTACTCCTTATTTGACACAATCAGAAAGGCAGGTATTCCATGAAGCGCCTGATAGCAGGATTTTTAAGTGTATGTGTAGCGGTATCGTTGCTGATGACCGGCTGCTCGTCGGGCGGCACGGATAATACTGCGCAGACAGATGGCCCGGTTACCATCACGATCTGGCACGACAAAGAAGATGAAGTCGCGCAGGCGTTGCAGACAGAGTTGGATACGCTTGCCCCGGATATCGTGGTAAAACTGGAAAAGAAAGACGGTCTGACCGATTCGCTGAAGATGGTCGGCAACGACCCGAATTCTGCCCCGGATATGTACTTCTTTGCCCACGATAAAATTGGCGTTTACGCTGAAATGGGTATCCTCGCACCGATAACGGATTTCATCGACAAGAGTACGTTGGATCAGTACATACCGATGACGATTGAGGCCGCCACCTACAAAGGGGAAGTGTATCAGCTCCCGCTCTACTTTGAGACGCTGCTCTATATGTACAACAGACGTTATATGAGTGACGATGAAGTGCCTTCGACCACAGAAGAACTGTACAAATATATGCAGGAAAACACGAAAGGCGGACATTACGGCTTCGTGGAACAGCACAGCACGGCGTACTATGCTGCAGGCTGGCTCCATGCGTTTGGCGGGTACATTCTGAACGAAAATGGTGAACCCGGCCTCGATGATGAGAACACCATCAAGGCACTGGAATACCACAAGAAATTCGTAGAACTTATGCCCACCGAGGGTGAGTATTCTACCGTGAATACGCTGTTCCGCGAAGGCAAAGCACATTCCACCATCGGTGGTCCCTGGCTGGTTCCTACGGCGCGCGAGAGCGGTATTGACCTTGGCATAGCACCGATGCCTACTGTAGATGAGACCGGCAACAAAATTGCACCGTATTCCGGTGTGCAGGGTATCCATGTCTTGAAAGTTGCAGCTGAGCGCAAGCACGATGCCATTGCAAAGGTCTTGCAGGTTCTGACAAATGATTCCGTTGGCATTGCGATGGCGAAAGCAAGCGGCTGCGCCCCTGCGAAGCAGAGTTGCTATGATGACCCGGTTATCAGCGGTGACGACATGGTTATGGCTATGTACGATACGGCGCAGGATGCGGTTCCCATGCCGAACGTTCCCGAAATGGACGTTATGTGGACGGTTACGGAAAATCTGCTTGTGGATGTAAACATGAGTGGAAAAGACGTCCGAAGCAGCGCACAGGCCGCCCAGCAGCAAGCAGAGAGCCTTATCAAGCAGATGCAGTGATGCGGAAAGGCCGCACTATGAAGAATAATAAAAAAGAAACGTTTTGGGCCTATTTGTGCAGCGCCCCCTCGTTGCTTTTGATTTTGCTGATCGTTGTATTCCCAATTCTGTACACGGCGTACATCTCCTTTACAAACATGAATGTTTACCATTGGTTCAACTTCTCGTTTGTAGGGCTGAAGAATTATAAGGACGCGCTGTTTGTTTTTGATTCCGGTTTTTTGGCGGCACTGCTTCGGACCATACTGTGGACTGTGCTGAACATGGTGCTGCAGCTTGTGATTGCCTTTGTGCTGGCCAGTCTTTTGAACATACAGGATTTTAAGGGTAGGCGAGTCTACAAGACACTGCTTATGATCCCTTGGGCCATGCCGGGCTATGTGTCGATCCTGCTTTGGAAAAACGGCATCTTCAATTCGCAGTTCGGCTTGCTGAACCAGTGGATGCAGAAGCTGGGGCTGGCGACAGTGCGCTGGCTGGCAAACGATGTCTCGGCATTTCTCTGCTGCACGGTTGTCAACCTTTGGCTGGCGCTGCCGTTTATGATTATGATTATGGATGGTGCTTTGCAGGCGGTGGATCATAGCTGCTACGAGAGTGCAATTCTCGATGGCGCAAACTGGTTCCAGCGGGCGTACTTTATTACGATTCCCGCAATCCGCCAGATTATTGCTCCCTCGGTGCTGATTACCGTGTTTACGACATTTAAGCAATTCGACGTGGTATACCTGCTGACACAGCAGGCGGGTGCGAAAACCGGTGCAAATATCCACACGATCCTGACCTATGCCTACGAGAACGCCTTTATCACAAACAATTACGGATACAGCTCTGCGGTCTCCATTTTGATTTTTGCTATTTTGATTCTGTTCTCGATGGTGACCAGCCGGAAAGCAAAGGAGGGGTAACAGATGACGCGGCATCAAAAGCGTATGCTCAAGCAGGCAGCCAAGCAGATTTGTCTGCACATTTTGTTCATCGTGATTTGTTTCGTCACGCTGATCCCGATTTTGTATGCACTGTCGGTTTCTTTGAATGCCGACAACAGCCTTGTGAGCTCGGACTTCCGTTTTATCCCGAAGAACTTCACGCTGCGGAATTATGTTGCGGTCTTTACCGAAGAACCTGTCATGCTGTGGTTTAAAAACAGTATGACGCTGGCGGTAGTCACCGTTGCTATTTCGCTGGCGGCAGCAATTCCGGCTGCCTATGCGTTTTCCCGTATGCGCTTTAAGGGGCGCAAGCCGATATTGAAGCAGTTGGTTCTGCTGTACTCTTTCCCATCTGTCCTTTCCATGTTTGCGATTTATACACTGCTGCGCCCGCTGGGACTGATCAATAGCAAAGTTGGCTTGATTCTGATTTATACCGGAACGATGGCTGAGTTTGGTCTGCTGAACATGAAAGGATACTTTGATACGATACCGCGCGAAATCGAGGAAGCGGCGGAAATTGACGGCGCAAGCGGCATCCAGCTTGTCACGCGCATTGTTCTTCCGCTGGCGCGCCCCAGTATTTTGGTTACGGCGGTTATGATTTTGATTTATGTCTGGAATGAATATCTCTTTGCAACGACCTTTATGACAGGTGCCGAGAATTATACACTGGCAGCCGGATTGTACTCTTTGCAGGCAACAGAAATGAGCGGAAGCTGGCCCATTTTTGCAGCAGCCTCGCTGGTAGTCAGCCTGCCGATTCTGATTGTGTTCTTTGCCGTACAGCGTCATATGACCTCCGGCTTGACTGCCGGTGGTGTCAAAGGTTGATTGCCCCAAACAGGGAGATGACACAATGAATTTTGAAGCCATCCAACACATCCCGATGTCACAGCAGGCACACGGGATTGACCCAAACCATGTCGTGTTCCGGCTGCGCGCCGGGCGCGATGATCTAAAGCACTGCACGTTGTTTTATGCAGATCGAGCCTGCCGCCTGACACCGGTTATTTTCTCGTCTGTAGAGATGCAGGTGGAAGCGCAGGACGAATGGTTTGATTACTTCCAAGTCATCTTGGGAAGCCCCTATAAGCGGATCTGTTACTATTTTGAACTTGACGACGGAACGCAGAAGCTGCTGTATTACGGCGATTTCTTTACAGATCACCGCGTGGACGACAGATCGGAATACTACCAGCTGCCTTTTAACCATCCGGCAGACATTGCAGCACCGCCTGCATGGGCGCAGGATGCGGTAGTTTACAATATCTTCCCGGATAGCTTTGCCACGGGCCGCCGCTTTATCTCTGGCAAATCATCCGAAAAAGAGTGGAACGGCCAAGTCACGCGCGGAAAACTCGGCGGAACGCTGCGCGGCGTGATCGAGAATCTGGATTACATTCAAGAACTGGGTGCTACCTGCATTTACATGAATCCGATTTTTGCAGCAGGGGAGTACCACAAGTACGATTTGCTGGATTATCATCACATCGATCCCTGTTTCGGTACGGATGAAGATTTCCGACAGTTGGTCAACGACTGCCATGCACGGGGAATGCGTGTGATTATTGATGGTGTGTTTAACCATGTGGGGTGGAATTTTTTCGCTTTTGATGACGTGGTGCGCAATGGCGAAAACTCAAAATATAAAAACTGGTTTTACCATCTGCAATTCCCTGTAGAGAGACCGGAAGACCCCGAAACCTATCCGACCTATGAATGCTTCGGCTATGAGCGCATGATGCCGAAAACCAACACCTGCAACCCGGAAGTACAAGACTATTTCTGCGAGGTGGGCCGCTATTGGGTGCGGGAATTTGATATTGACGGCTGGCGTCTGGATGTTGCCAGCGAGATCAATGATGGATTCTGGCGGGCATTTCGGCAGGCGGTGAAAGAAGAAAAGGCAGAGTGTATCCTTATTGGTGAGGTGTGGGAGACTGCCCAGCATTGGCTGAACGGTGATATTTTCGACTCCACCATGAACTACGATTTCCGCAAGCACTGCCGCCGATTCTTTGCCGAACAGAATATCGATGCAGCAGAATTCGATGCCCGCGTGACCAATATGCGGATGCGGTATAAACTCCCGGTACTGTACGCGCAGCTTAATCTGCTGGACAGCCATGATGTGAGCCGCTTCTATTCGCTGTGCGAAAAAGACCCGGCAAGGATGCAGCTCGCTGTGCTTTTCCAGATGACTTTTACAGGGATTCCGTCTGTCTTTTATGGTGACGAGCGCGGCATTTACGGTTTGCAGGAAGCAGAGTACCGTCATGAAATGACATGGTCGCAGGAGCCGCCGGCCTTGGCAGAGTTTTATAAAAAGGCGATGCATCTGCGAACGGAACACCCGGCCCTTTGCCGAGGCAGCTACCATACCATTAAGGCCGAAAAGGAAAACGGCCTGTATGGGTATGAGCGCACCGATGAGAAAGAAAAAATCACTGTGTTCCTCAACAATCAATCTGCCGCTGCAGAGATTCCTCCGATAAACGGAAAGATGCTGTGGCAGCAGGGATACGAGGAAAAGAACAACAGCCTTGCCCCTATGGGGTTTGCCGTATTCACACAGGAGGTGTAAAACGTGAGCGTGACGATTCAGGAAGTGGCCGAAGCTGCGGGTGTGTCCAAGGCAACCGTCAGCAAGGTGCTGCATAAGTCATATTCTATATCGCAGGAAACCTGTGACCGGGTAAATGCGGTCATCAAGGAACTGGGGTATCAGCCGAATCGCCGCGCACAAAGTTTTGCTACCGGCGCAACAAAAACGATTCTCTTTTTGGCAGAAATGCAGCATGGCGTAGGATTTGATAACCCGCATCTGTTTGAAATCATGGCCGGAGTAGAGAACGCACTTTCCGAAAAAGGGTATGGCTTAATTGTGCAGCACAGCACGGCGCTTGATCTTTGGCAGCATTTCGATGAACTGCTGCAGGGCTCCTATGTGGATGGTGTAATTCTGCACGCATCAGTCGTGTCAAAGGATGTGGCTCTTTGTCTGGCGCATACGGAACTGCCCTACATTGTTGTAGGTGCGCCGGATTTCTCCAACCAGCTTTGCTGGATCGATACCAATAACTCGGTGGCCGGGCAAATTGCAGTTACACATCTGTGGCGCAACGGATACGACAGGATCGCATTCATCGGTGGCCCAAAGGAAGATACAATTTCTGCGCACCGTCTGAGCGGCGCACTTGCCACTCTGAACGAGAAAATCCCGGCAGGATATTTGCGGGAAGGACCGCCCACCTGTGAGGGCGGCGCAGCAGCCGCGCGCGCCCTACTGGAACTGCCGACACGGCCTAACGCTGTGATCTGCGCAAACCAGTATATTGCGTTTGGCTGTGTAAATGAATTGAAGGCTTCCGGAATACGCATCCCGGAAGATATGGCTGTTATTACATTTGATGATTTTCCATTTTCTAAAATCATTGAACCGCAACTGAGTGTTGTGAACCTAGATATGTATGATATGGGCGAGCAGGCTGCGAAAGTTGTTCTGCGGCGAATCCGGACACCGCAGTATCTTGTACAATCGCAGACCACGCTGCCGATATTGATAGAACGACAATCGACAAAGAAGTTACCGTAAAGGAGGTAAGTATGGCTAAACATTTGGCAAAAAAGGCAGCGTGCCTTATCGGATCTGCAGCAGTTGCACTCTCGATGACGCTCGGAGCATTCCCTGTGTATGCGGATTCCGCTGCATCGGCTCCGGAACTGGGACCAGTTACGTCCAAGGATGTCGTCTACCAGATCATCACGGACCGTTTCTATGATGGAGACACATCCAACAATGTTCCCGCAGGATTTGATTCAACGCTCTATGATGGAACCGGGCAGGATCTGAAGCTCTACCAAGGCGGCGACTGGGCAGGCATCATCGAGAAGATACCTTATTTAAAAGGTATGGGTGTCACGGCAGTTTGGATCTCCGCTCCGTATGAGAACCGTGATACGGAGATTATCGACTACCAAAGCGATGGCAGTCTCAACCGTTGGACGAGTTTCCACGGCTATCACGTTCGCAACTATTTTGCGACAAACAAGCATTTCGGAACGCTGAACGAGTTCAAGGAACTGCGGGATGCACTGCACGCCAACGGCATTAAGCTGGTTATCGATTTCGTTACTAACCACACCAGCCGGGAAATGAACCCTACCGCGAACAATATCCCGGAAGATGGCAAGCTGTACGAGCCGGATCGCAAAGAGGATGGTACCTTTGCATTCGATGAGAATGGTGAGCCGTATGATTACAATGGGGATGGCTTGGTAGAAAACTTGATTGCCGATCCTCAGAATGATACCAATGGATGGTTCCACGGTTTGGGTGACCGCGGCGATGACAGCAGCCGATATGGCTATCGCTATAAGGACCTCGGTTCGCTGGCTGATTTCTCACAGGAAAATCAGGATGTTGCGGCATATCTGGAACAGGCAACCCTGTTCTGGGCGGATATGGGTGTAAACGGTATCCGCCATGATGCCACGCTCCATATGGATGCGGCATTCGCAAAGGGGCTGAAAGATGCGGTTGATTCGCATAATACGATTACCCAGTTCGGTGAGTTTTTCATCGGGCGGCCTGACCCCAAATATGATGAGTATGTCTATTTCCCGAAGCAGACGGGCATAAACAACCTTGATTTCGAGTTTTATCGCGCAGCATCCACGACCTTTGGCGATTTCTCGACAACGATGGCGGACTTCGGCAATATGCTGCAGTACACGCAGGACGATTACGACTACGAAAATCAGGCAGTGACGTTTCTCGATAACCACGATGTGACGAGATTCGGCTACACGCAGAGAAGCCAAAAGACCTACAATGCAGCCTTGGCGACGTTGCTGACATCTCGTGGTGTTCCCAACATCTACTACGGTACGGAGCAATATGGTGTCCCCGCAGATGGCAGCGATGTCTCTGGACGTATCTTCATGCAGACGGATAGTTCGTTTGATACAGATACAACGGCCTACAAGCTGATTGGCAAGCTGTCGGAACTGCGTCAGCAAAATGATGCTATTGCGTATGGTACTACCACGATTCGTTACAGCAATGATGATGTCCTTATCTACGAGCGGAAGTTCTATGATGATGTTATACTTGTTGCAATAAATCGCCAGCCGGATAAAGCGTATACCATTGACAATGTGGAAACGCTGCTCCCGGAAGGTGAGTATGTAGACTTCCTCGGTGGTATGCTGAACGGTGAAAATATCAGCGTCTATGCCTCTACAGGAATCAACACTACGGCATCGATCACGTTGGATGGTGGTGAAGTAGGCGTTTGGCAGTACGATGCGGCAGCCAACGCACCCGAAATCGGAAATGTCGTTTCTACGATGGGACGTGCAGGCAACCGTGTTTACATTTACGGTGATGGACTTGATGGTAATATCTCGGTCAAGTTCGGTGAAACCGAAGCAACGGTTGAAAGCAATACCGCAAATGAAATCGTGACGTATGTTCCAGACAATGCAGTGGCAGGGTACAATGACATTACGGTTACGAAGGGAGATGCTGTCAGCAATTCGTTTACCTATAATGTCTTGTCTGGTGACCAGAACCAAGTCATTTTCCATGTGAAAGCTGAAACCAACTACGGTGAAAACATTTACATTGTAGGTAATGTGCCGGAGTTGGGTAGTTGGGACCCGGATAAATGCACAGAAGCGCTGCTGAATCCCAATTATCCTGAATGGTTCCTTCCGGTAAGTGTTTCGGCAGGAACGGAAATCCAGTTCAAGTTCATCAAAAAGGACGCGAACGGAAACGTTACGTGGGAGAGCGGTGACAATCGCGTGATTACTTCCTCGTCTCTTAGCGCCGGCACGGTTGATACAGAGGTTTATACTTGGAGAAATTGATGTATTAACGCTATCATCAACAAAGCCATAAGATACACAAATGCCCATCGGTTCGAAAGCCGATGGGCATTTGCGGGTCTTAAGAGAAGCTGATATTGATAGGTAAAGAAACATAAGTGTATTTTAGAAAGAATAAACAAGCAGGTACAGATGGAACAGAAAATTATGCCATCATACAGTAAGCAACAGTACCGTCTTTTGTGTCAATGATGAATCGAATAGCCGGAAAATAGTTTTTTTGATCAAGATAGGTATATCTAAAAGAGGCTTGGAGAATTGTCCGACTAGGGTTAACACAAGTGTTTTCTCAAAAGAGAACAGGAAACAGGTTGTTATTAACAGTATAAGTATAGGTGCCGTTGTTAAGAAAAGTCCAGTCACCAGATGTACCAAAAGTGCGGATAGTAGCAGTAAAAATATATGATTTAATATGTCATTGCTTGGCAGGATGTCCTTGACAGTTTGGCTTCTTATGTGAGTGGAGCGGAAGATGGCAACCTGGTGGCCTATTTGGATGATGAAAATCTGGACCGGCTGCGGGGCATCCTCTGAAACATGAATAAGGTGAATCACCGCATTGAAACATAGAGAAACGATGTCGCCATGTTGGATGAAGAAGAAAATGCTTCCACGGAAACCATCACCGAAACGGTTCTAGGTAGAAAATATCAATTCTGTGTGAAGTTTAATATGAAGTACCAACAGGTTCTGAAGTGCACAGCAGAAACTTACAATGCAGAAATCGGTGCATAACAGAAAAAGCGGTCTGTTCACAGTTTATATTGCAGTGAACAGACCGCTTTTGTGCTATGGACAGCACTGTTGCAAAAATTAAAGAAACAGCGTATAATAAAAGCAAGGAAAGGAGACGCTTATCCCATGCAGCAGGAAGAAAATTATTTGGCTCAGAGTATATCCCAAGTGGATGCCGATGCCCGCTACGATGAAGGCGTTAAGCGTCTGCTTGCCAACAAAAGCATTCTGGCCGTTATCATGAAAGAGGGTGTTCCGGAATATCGCGGCTGTACCGTGCGGGAGATTGCGGAAAAGTATATCGAGGGTGAACCGCAGATTGGTGCTGTCGGTGTTGATGCCGATGAAACCAACCGTAATATCTCGGCCACGATTCACGGCACGAACACGGAAGATGTGGCGCTGACCGAAGGTACAATTCGCTATGATGTTCGTTTTTACGCTACAGCACCGAACGAGGATGGTCTAATTGGGCTGATTCTGAACGTGGAGGCACAGAACCGCTATAATGCGGGATATCCGCTTTTGAAACGTGCGATTTACTATTGCAGCCGCATGATTTCGGCGCAGTATGGCACGGAATTTACCAAAGGTGAGTACGGCAAAATCAAGAAAGTGTACTCGATTTGGGTATGTATGAACCCGCCGAAGAATCGCAGAAACACGATCACGCAGTATTCCATACAGGGAAAGCATATCATTGGTAAGGCGGTTGAGCAGGTCAGAAACTACGACCTTATGAGTGCTGTGATGATTTGCTTGGGCGATGAGGATGACAAAAACTATGGTGGGCTTCTGAAATTCTTGGAAGTGTTGCTTTCAGAAGAAAAGAGCCCAGAAACGAAGAAAGAAATATTGGAAACGGAATTTGATGTTCCGATGACACAAACGCTTGAAAGTGAGGTGCGCAGAATGTGCAATTTGAGCCAAGGTGTTATGGAAAAAGAAATTGGCATTGGGGAAAATAAAGCAACTCTCAATGCAATTCGCAATGTGATGAACAGCTTTAAAGTGTCTGCTGATGTAGCAATGGAGGCGTTGCATATTCCTGAAACGGATCGAGCAAAGTACAGGGGGATGATTCAAAACTGAATTGAAAAAGCGAGATTGTACCATTTCTAATGTGTATGTGTGCTTTTGTGAAAGAAATCATTTGTAGTGACTAATTGTGTAGAGCAGGAAAACTATCTGCTTCGAAAAGGCACATAGTAAATCCTATGGGGGAAAATACAAATGTGCAGGCTGAGAGGAATTAATTTTGGATATGCTGATTCCGAACGCGAATTGCGAGAAACGCCAGAGTTGTTTGATAATGCATTTGTCGATCCGTGCAATTATTTGGATGAACTTCTAAACAAAGGAAAGTTTCTGGTTTTGGGAAGAAAAGGAAGTGGAAAAACTGCATACGGAGCAAAAATAAGACGAATGTCTGAGTTGGATTCGGAAATTGTTGTGAAGTCGTGTTCGTTATCTGCGTTGAATTATTTGGAATTTGAAGAAAATTTTTCAAACAATGTCAATCAGGGGGGACGAAAGTTTCTGGCATCATGGAAGTATTTGCTTTTGCTAGAAATTGTTAAAATCATATTCGAAAAATTTCCAAATCAGGAAAATGAAGATATGAGAACGATTTTTGAAGCGCTTAAAGAATGTGGTGCATTACCATCGGCTGATTTATTGCACACAGTACAAAATGTGCAGCAGAAAGGTTTTGCAATTAAGCTTGGCAATCTTCTTGAGGTGAATGGAGAAAAAAAGAAAACGGTTGAAATTGCCAAACCAGAAAAAATCGCAGAAATTATTATGCGCACATTAAAAGATTGCGCTTTTGGAGAAACGCGTTTCTATTTGATAATTGATGGATTAGATGACGTTCTTAGAGGGACACATTTTTCGTCAGATGTTATTACAGGATTGATTCGAGCTGCAGAAGAACTTAACCAAGACTTTCAGCTTTCTTCTATGCAAGTGAAAATTGTGATCTTGTTGCGAACGGATATTTTTGAGATGTGCCGAGATCCGGATCTGAATAAAATAAAGCGTGATTCATCGATAAACTTGATTTGGAATAAGGACTCACTTAAGCGTGTGGTGTGGCAGCGAGTTGCGTGTAAATACAACCAGTATCGGAATTTTGATGAGTTTTGGCGCGATTTCGCGCCAAAGTATTCTAAGTCTAGAAGAAAACCCACGGAAACGATTTTATTTGAAATGACATTACTTCGCCCAAGAGATGTATTGCAATTCTTTATAGAATGTCAAACCCAGTATGGTGATAGTAATCGATTGACGAATTCTCAGTTTAATCAAGTTATGAATGGGTATTCTCAAAATTATTTTGTTGAGGAAATGAAGGATGAATTGACAGGATTCTTGGAGGACGATGTTGTTACAAATATACCAACAATTTTTTCAGAGCTAGGGAAGAGATTCTTCCGTGAAGACGATGAAATGCTGAAAAATCTTGGTGAAAAATATAAAGTAGATATACATAAACTGTTGGAGGTTATGTTTTCGGCGGGATATGTGGGTCAAGTTCGTGACAGGGGAGAAAGGAAGCGCTTTTCGTTTAAACACTTTAATCCCTATGATCATTTTGCGGCAAAAGATCAGTGCGTAATTCATCGAGGCCTTATTAAAGCATTTAATGTGTCGTGATATTAGTTTTAGGACTTTCCAATCAAGAAATTTAATGCTGCTTGTTGCACCATGAGTACGCGCAACTAAGGAGTACAACCGACTCAAAATCAATGGGTTCTGGGCTAGAGTCCCCGATGGTGCATCACAAATTGCCACAAGATGGATATCTTGTGGCAATTCTCTTTAATGATTGTCACTTTGCGCTAATGTTATTCCTTTGGCCGCTGACTTTTGCTCAAATCAGTGGCTTTTCTATTTTTTAGAAGAGAAAAAGGAATGAAAAGCGTCACCCCCCCAAAAAAAATTATATGTAACTTGTGATAAGAAGGCTTGTTGGTATTATACTAATGAGCAGCTTTTTTCTTGAAAAAATACTGAGTACTCTAAACAGCAATCGTTTATATAGATTTTGGAACAGACATAAAATGGAGATTTTTATCATGAGCATCATACTATAATTATATACGCATTATTTGGATGTGTGTTGTTATTATTTCTCAATCGCGTACGAACAAAAATCGACCAGTTAGCGAAATGGAATCGACTATCGAGCAACTTCGAAAAGAGAGAAAAACTCAAATGGAAGTGGCAAATATATCGGGAACAACTCGAACGCATATCTCTAAGATTGAAAAGAGATGAAAAATCGCAAATAATTTCAGCGAAATCATGCCTATTTGGTTATCCTACAGGTAAGAACGTGAGGTTCAAATTGATGCAACCCTATAGTGTTTATATCAAGCATAGTGCATTCCAATCGATAAAATCCTATGGGCGGAGTGAATCACAACTATTGAGGAAGCTGTAGTTGACGTTTATCTTCAAGTGTGTTACCATACTAATGTAAGTGATTTATGTGTCCCGCAAAGCAATTTGCACTGACACACGTTGTTATTTTTGTACTTTGTGCCTGCAATGCCGCTGACCGTTTGGTTGTGCATTGTGGGCATTTTTTTATCCGCCGGGGAACACCCCGCATAAAGCGAGAATGACTTTTGTGCTGCTATTGGCAGCAAAGAAAAGTTGTTCTCGCTTTTTTTATTTTGGTTTAGCGCCGCCCGGCGTTAAAAATAAAAAATCAAGAAAGGCGAGATTACAATGATGGACGAACTCAAACAGCAATTTTACGAGGTCATGCACAAGTATCAGAAGCCGTTTTCGGAGGAAGGTGTTACGGCGAATCTTACGCAATGGTACGAACAGAAGCAGGGACTTTTGCAGCTTCTGCGCAGGCATCCGCTATGGAATGAGAAAGAACTGGCAATCGTGTTCCGCGTGGAGGAGCGCCGAGAGATTGACCGTATCACGGTAGACGAAACACGTGCCGCCATACTGGAACTGGGCCGCAGGGCCTGCACCGATGATACTGTGTACGAAAACTTTGAAACAGCCCTGCGTGCGGCAACCGCGGACTATGCCCGGATACCGAACGAGTACCGCTTGGACACAATCAGGCAGTACGGCGGCATCAAGTGCACACCAGGGCAAAAGGCGAGCCGTATCATCAATCAGCTCTGTCTGAAATTCCATCTTGACCGAATCGAGGAAGAAGCGGAATTAGGCGAGCCGGACAACCGCTATATGCGCATGGTCAAACCCTACAACGCGCTGTTTGCGCGTCTGGCTGATGCTCTGAACCCGGCGCATATCGAGAAAACTGCCGTACTGTCAATCCACCCCTGTGATTTTCTCGAAATGTCTAACCGCGACAACACTTGGAGTTCCTGCCACTGCTTAGAAAGGGGCAGCTATCACGGCGGCTGCCAGTCCTATATGGGTGATGCCGTCAGTATGATTTTCTTCACAGTCAGCGACGAGTACACGCAGGACTTCCATACAGCACCGCGCATCACGCGAGAGATTTTCTGCTATAAAGATAACGTCCTGCTGCAATCTCGTCTGTACCCTACGGATTTGGAAGATCAAAAAACCCTGTATCGCAGCATCGTACAGCAGGCAATCGCAACATGCCTTGACAAACCGAACCTGTGGTCGATCAAGCGCGGAAAAGACACTGAACCTTACTGCGAATCTGCGGCGGACAGCAACCATTATCCCGACTATGAGTATGGGTATACGGTAGTATCTCTGCTGAAAGGGGAGACTGACTATGGCAAAATGACGATTGGTTCCGTGGCTCGATGTGTCTGCTGCGGTGGAGAACAGAAGAACCACCGTTCAATACGCTGTGCAGAGTGCGGCAATATGTATGTCTGCAAAGGCTGCGGCAAAACGGTGCATGGATATGGCCGCTATATTGATAATCACTTCTATTGCAATGAGTGCAGCTATGAATGTACGGTTTGCAGAGAAAAGTTTATCGGTATGCCGCGCATTGGGATTTCTCGCTCCGGCGAGCAGCGCGGAATTTGCCCTGCCTGCTATGAGCAGGTAGTTGATGTATGCAGAAACTGCACGATCCATAGTGACTGCCTTTCCATTGGTGCCAATCGTTTCTGCCCGAACCAGATGAACGGCCTTGCCGCATAAAGGAGGAATCCATGCAAGAATTGACGTTTGAAACCATTCTGCGTCTGCCTCAGATGGAACTGAAAAAGAGGTTAAAAGCCGAGCTGAAAAGCAGGGGTTGCCCCGTTACCGATAAGCCCGGCTACCTGTATGCCGAGGGAACGATTCCCGTTTTGCTGGTGGCTCACATGGACACGGTTCACCGTCAGCCTGTCGAGCAGGTATGCTATTCGGCAGACGGGGTTGTAGCCATGTCACCGCAGGGAATCGGCGGCGATGACCGCTGCGGTGTCTGGATGATTTTGCAAATCCTGCGCACGGCAAAATGTCATGTGCTGTTCTGTGAGGACGAAGAAGTCGGCTGTGTAGGGGCAAAGAAATTCACAAAAGGTTCTTTGCGACCGCAGGTAAACTACATCGTGGAGCTCGACCGCCGGGGCAGCAATGATGCCGTGTTTTACCGCTGCGATAACCCGGAGTTTGAGGACTTCGTTACCTCGTTCGGATTCGAGACGGCGGGCGGTTCGTGCAGTGATATATCTTATATCGCACCGTATCTGGAAACCGCAGCGGTTAATATCAGCTGCGGCTATTACTGCGAACACCAACGGCATGAGTACATCCGCTTAGAGGAAATGGAGCTTAATGCCGCCCGTGTGGCGCAGATGGTAACGCAGCAGACAGAACACTTTGAATATATGGAACAGCAGGATAGCTTCTTTGGCAGTAGAGCGTACCAGTATTCTATGTGGGATACTGCTTCTGAGCGAGAAACCTACAAATGGCTTTCGCCACTGCCGAAAGAAGCAAAAATCAAGCTGGGAACGGCGAAGCTTATCGTGCCGCATGCCAAGATTGATCGGCAAGGGAAGGTACATCGCTACATACCGGAACTAAATGCCGCAGTACAGACAGAGAATGCAGCAGCTATAATGCCAAACAGCAAGAAACCGGTCTATGACACAAAAAAATCAAAATGTCATAAAGTAATACCTCTGGCACAAGCATTAGAATTGCTGAGATATAAGTAAACAAAAAGACTCTCTTTCGTAGCGAAAGAGAGCCTTTTCTATAGGAGTGCGCCTGGCATGGGCAACAGCTGCGGTGCAGGTTTTGGATGTGGATCTAGAATGAAGAATCCCAAAACGACAATTTAAGAAAGCTGGAAATTCCGGCCGACAAGGCTTACTAGCGAGACAATTGAAGATTGGATTATTAGCATAAGGTAGGAAGCCTGATGATTTAGCGCTCCATTACAAACAAAAGACATGTAGCAGTGAGATACCTTTAGTACCCTAGACTACTACGAGCCTTTGCACTTATGAGGTTGAACCACCGCGTATTGGTTAGCACGCACGGTAGTGTGAGAGGTTAGCCCTCTAATTAGGAACGCATCCTACTCGGCCAGTGCAAATATATAATTTAATCGGAATTTAATTAGATATCTCGCCATGTATGGAAAGAAAATGTAAAATTTATGGAGACTCGTTGTACAAATGCAGAAAGCTATGGTATGCTAATTATATAAAGAACGCAGGAAACAATCAGAACAAAAGAGGAAATATCTAATGAAGAGAGTTGTAAATAATGGTTTGAATTTGACCGTTGGTGTATCAGTTTTTATCTAGTACGGTGGTTGCTTCACAAACGATGAACTTTGCTATATGACAACCTTTGTACAAAAACTTTTTAATTAGCCTGTTCTCCAGCTTTATCAGATATAGTTCATATTACAGATCTGTTTTGGTGGTGATAAGTACCATGCCGTGGTTTTGCAGAAAGCGCAAAATACGGTACGAGAAGGCAATGTTGCGGTTTATCAAGATTCTACACCATGGGGAAATCAGCAAGCACAGTAATAGCAGACGGATTGAAAATAATACGAATGAGAAGGGAGGAGAGGCGTGGTAAAATAAAATTGTTATTAAAATTGGAAAGTGGGTGAAGTTGTGAGATTAAAAAAGAATAAGACAACGAAATTGATATATAATGAAAGCACAAAGTTAATTGAAGTAAAACCTGATACGGAAAGTAATTTTCAGGAGTTCTTAGAGAAAAAGAAAATCTATTTTGAAACAATTATGATGTTAATCCTTTCAATAGCAGGAACTATTATATCAATTGTTAGCGTTAAAGTTGCAATGGTAGCAAACGACATATCTTTGAACGAACAAAGAATCGAGGACTTAGAGAAACAACCTTCTTTTGTTTTGGATATGGAATCAGATGAAAAAAATAGTTATACTATTAGGAACGTTGGCGGCGACATAAAATTTGGAAACGTCATTGGAGAGGAGGTTCTTATTATTGCTATTTACGATGAGCAATATGATTACATAGGGAAAGGATACATTCTTCTGGATGGATTCTTTGAAAAAGATTATTCCACTTACAATTTTGAAACAAATTGCTTTGAATTATATCGTACACCAGATCCAAAACCTATTGTAAATTGGATGGATAAAATTGAAAACCTAATAGTTGAGCAAGGTCTTTTTTGCGGAATAGAGTGTACAGAATATTTCGATTTCATGTACACGGATTATAAACAAGAATTAATACAAAAAAGCATGGTCGCGCAAGGAGAATATATTAAAGATATTGAAAATACCGATGTCTACACTTTCAAAATGCGAGTGAATATTGATGATTTAGAAAATGAGCAACTATTCACTGAGATAGAAGAACAATTAGAAGAATTCAGAATATATAAGGAGGGTAAGAACTGAAAAGCTGAAACACAACAAGTATCGAACAATTATTTTGTCTCAGCTTTTCTATAAATGCAGAAATTGGATTATTATGTGATAAGGAATCTCGTGATGAAGTAAAATGCATCCTTTATTTTATAATATGAAGTTTTTTGTGCAAAATTCGGGACACAAAGCACAAAAAATACTGCTCAGCGATTGAAATTCGCATCACATTCCATTCACCTTCAGCTCAATATTCAAACTCCACAGAAACCTCATGGCTGAACCATTTTGTTTCGCAAATTATATTTTCGTATACAGGCAGCAATCAAACACTTCAAAAAAAATTATTCTACACATTCTTGCCATGGAAACTCAAGGGGATAAATGAAAAAATACTTTATAAAGAATTGTATTCTTCGTCGCCAATAGATTTAATAGCCAGTGCTTTGGCCGATTTTAGAGGGTAAAGCACTATACAAAAAAGGGCTTCCGCCAGCAGATGCGGAAGCCCTTTTTGAGAAGGAGAATAGCGAATATCAGTTTTTCATTTCGGCGCGAATCTTATCGTTGGCCTCCTCGACCTTCATGCGGGAGAGGATAAAGGTAATGATGGCGTCCAGCACAAAGGGAATCACGAGGTACATGAGTTTCAGCATATTGATGCAGGATTCCGGCTGTACAGCCAGCGCCTTATCATAATTGCTGAACGCCAGCAGCCAGCCGGTGATGGCGGTGCCGAGACCGCCGCCCAGCTTGACACCGAGCGAGGTGCAGGAGTACATCGTGCCGTCTACGCGCTTGTGCTTCGTCAGCCAAGTGTACTCGGAGCAGGAGGCGATAACGGCGTTCATGTCGCCCTGCCATGGGCCCTGACCCAGTGCAGCGATGGCCGTGAAGAGCAGCATCATCTTGACATCGCCGGAACCCGTATAACCAGCCACAGCAACCAGCGCACGGGCTACGGTAGCAAGGGCATAGCTGCCGACGTTCAGTTTGTACATACCGTGCATCTTGGCAACGAGGGTCGGGGTAAAGACCAGTGCGATGATCAAAGGAATGTTGATGGCCCAAGAGAACACGCCGAACAGGTTCTTGTCGCCAAGGATATGGGCGGCGTAGAAGGTACCCATACTGATCATGGCACCATAGATCTGCTGCAAAATGTAGGTGACGCAGATCATCAGGTAGTATTTGTTGGAGACCAGCAGCTTGGCAGCTTCGACAAGACCGTACTTCTCGTCTTTCTCGATTTCGGCTTTATCTGTGGTATCGACAAACTCTTCCTCCGGCAACTCCTTGACGGAGAAAACAGAGAGCGTGTTGACGATCAGACCGATAATGGCATAGACGATAGCCACGGTGCGCCATGCTTCGGCAGTGTCGCCCAGTGCAGAGACAGCCAGCAGTGTGAAAGACTGAATGGCAAGGCTGGTGGCGAATGCGAACATGAAGCGGTAGGAACCCATCTCGACTCGCTCGGCGCTGTTCTTGGTGACAAGGGAAGTCAAGGCAGAGTAGGCGATGTTGTTGGCCGTGTAGAACACAGCGTTCAGCAGGGAATAACAGATAAAGAACCATGCGTACTTGGCAAACTCGCTCATGCCCATGGGGATGGCGAAGATGCCGACCAGTGTGATGGCGCAGCCGATGTAGCCGTAGAGCATCCACGGGCGAGCCTTGCCCAGCTTGGAGTGCGTCTTGTCAATCATCGAGCCAAAGAAGATGCGGAACATATCCTGATCTTCCATGTAACTGCCATCGCACCATTTCAGCACGAGGACCGCCAGATGGTTGGTGCCGTCCTGCAAAAACTTCGTTACATCGAACTCGCTTGTGGAATGGGCGACCTGACTGTACCCGACAAACTGACCGTTAAGCCAGACATAGAAGCAGGAGGCAACGCCCTCAAAATTCAGAAATGCGCGCGGGGCAGCGGCATCCTTTTGGTAGGTGAAGTCGTAGAGGTAAGCGCCGCAGGGATTCTCTTTGGGAACATACGGCGGATCAGCGGGGAACGGATAGCGGATGTTGGTGTACTGGTGGTGGTCGTAGCCATGGTTCTGCCACACGCTGGGGACCGGGATGCTGTCAAAAGCGGAGGCATCATAGCCGACCTCATAGAAAGCATCCTGCAAGTCATAAATACTGGCGTAGTACCGAAATTTCCAGCTTCCGTTCAAAAGCTGGAAGCGATCCGAGGTCTCGAGGTGCTCGACTAAGGCATCGCTGCGCCGGGATGCCGGAATGTAATAGGCACGATTCGGCATGGTACCCACATGCAGTGAGTGCGGGTCCTCGTAATAGTGCGGAATAATCATCCATTCTCCTCCTGTGATTTGTACAGTTCTGCTTGCGTTTCGTCTGAAATTATTATACAATTTCTATATACAATAAAACCTAAACGGTATTGCGCTAAATATGCACAAAATCAATGGTTTTTTGTAAAGTAAGGGTAAAATGAACGAAGCACCTCGCAATATCCACAAAAACAGGAGGGGGGTGCGTACATTAACTCCGGCTATCTGAACAATCCCCGTACAGATTTCAAAGACAACTCCACACCGTTGGTGGTGGGCAGCTGCGGCACCTATCGGCTGAAAACACGCCCCAAACTACCGACCTACAGGCAGAAAGGGCGCAGAGATTACCAAATCTTATATGTGGCAAACGGCAAGACGCATTTCTGGTTTGACGGCAAGGAAGAAATCGTCAGCGCGGGCCATATGGTGCTTTACAAGCCGGAAGAAATCCAAAAATATGTATATTATCTGGAAGATAACCCGGAAGTTTTCTGGATTCACTTCACAGGCAGCGATGTAAAGAACATACTGGCGTATCACGGCATCTCGCTCGATGAGCATGTGTTCTACTGCGGTGTGCTGCCGGATTACAAGGCGCTGTTCCGCAAGATCATTCAGGAATTGCAGCTGTGCCGCTATGGGTACGAGGACTATATTGCATCGTTGTTTAACGATATTCTGCTGTTGGTAGACCATCAGCAGCATGAACAGAAAAAGGCCACCGGCAACGTTCAAGAACAAATTGAATATGCGGCGGCCTACTTCAATGAGAACTATAACACCAAAATCAGCATAGACGATTACGCGGAATCCTTGCACATCAGCACTAACTGGTTTATACACAATTTCAAACAGTACGCCGGTATGTCCCCGGCCCAGTACATCCTCTCTCTGCGCATGGTCAACGCCCAAAGCCTGTTGGAGCGGACGACCTACAACATCAAGGATATTTCCGAAATCGTAGGGTATGAAAACCCGCTGTATTTCAGCAGGGTGTTTAAGAAAGAGATAGGGAAGTCACCGGCGCAGTATAGGAAAGAAATGATCCCTACTGAGGCAGTATAAGGTGCGAGAGATTATCTGCTAATGAACATGGAGTAATTATGATGGATAAAATTTCGGATGTGACACGGCAAGACATCATTGACGTTATCCGCAATGGATTTGTAGTGTCTTTTGACGAGCCACAATATGATAGTATAAGTGGTAACTATATTGTCAGTTACAGAGCTAAAATATCCTATCATGGCCGACTGGACGAGCTTGGATTTTTGGAAAGGCTGTATGACTTAGACAATATGCCCTCGAATGATAGTCGCTATTCTAATGCGCATGAAGACATAAGTTGTCATCTCAGATTTGGTGATTACGAAGATGAATACTGGATCTTTCAGGATGAACGATTTTCTTTGCGCCAAGGCGATGGTGACGAAGCTTTATTACATTTTTTGTGTATGATGCTGCATCCGGCAGTTCGGATAGAAAATTCGCGGTGGAGAGACTATCTTCAGAAGTTTAATGAATTACTTCGTGAAGATGGCTACGAACTCTACCCTGCAAAGAAAATTTCGGGGCGCGATATATATGAAGCACGTCCGTATATAGCACCACCCAAAATCACATGGCCAGAAAATCTGTTTTCTGAACGCTATAAAGAATTGATTGAATATGGAAATGGGCCGAGTGTGGATTACATAAGCGGCGTGGTTAGCTGGGATACAAAGAGGCATTTTAGTGAAATTATGATTGAATTTCGCCAGCCTATACAAATTCAGCCCAATAGATATGAATCAAGGACAGAAAGAACAGATGCGTTAGAAGTAGCTATTGATAGGCTTAGAGACTACGATATTGGTCTAGTAGTAGATTTGCAATATGCTCAATTCTTGCCAGGGGGAGTTGAAGGTGCGATAGCTGCGCAATTCACTCCAGCCTTATTTGATATTATAGAATTGCAGCATGATGAATTATCCGATGACGAAAAAGCAGAATATCGTGCGGAAATCAATGCAGAATTTACGAAAAGTAATCTGCCCTTTCAATTAAATGATAACGGCCTTATAGAGCATACAGTAGAGGCAGAGGTTTTATCTCCAGAGATAATAGGACTATTGCCTAAAATTCAAGAGCCAGGGCTGCGTGAATTGCTTGAGACAGCAATAACAAGGCATCAGCAGCCGGATTTTCAATCTCATAGAGATGCTGTTGAAAAAATATGGGATGTACTCGAAAGGCTAAAGACATATTATACAGATTTGGATAAAAAGGCTTCTGCAAACAAAATTATCAATGATATGGCTGGAGGGCAAAGTGAATATCAAGACTTGTTTGAGGAAGAATTTAGAGTACTAACGAATATAGGCAATCGTTTCTGTATCAGGCACCATGAGACAAACAAAATTAATATTACAGATATACGACATTGTGATTATTTCTTTAACCGCTGTTTATCGTTAATTGCGTTGGCATTACAGTATCTGGATTGATGAATGTTATGCAAATATCTGACCAGAATGAAAGATGGATTGATGTTTTTCTATAGATATGGTAGAATAAAGTAACTACCACCAAGGGAAAGCGCCTTGTCAACGAAAGAAGGGACTATTTATAATGTATATTGAACAGAGCGAGATCAAAAACTTCAAAGGCATTGCAGAAATGTCTTTGGAATTCGCTCCGGGAATCAATCTGCTGATTGGTAATAATGGCGTTGGCAAAACAACAGTCCTTGAGGCGCTGTCTTTATCACTTCAACCATATTTCAGCAGAATGAAAGGTGTAACAAAAAAGGGAATTACTTCCAGAGAAGTGCGTTTTGAAGCCGAAAGAGTCAGTGACGCATCACAGTTTGTTACCAGATTCCATCCGACATACGTAAAGAGCCATATAGACTACGATGGCAACGATTACACGTGTGAAGTTTTTCGTGAAGATGAGACAAACGCGACAAGAACACGCTATATTGGAAATGAGATTGCAACGGCAGGTAAGCAGAATCTGAATGCAAAAGAAGCCATATTGCCGCTCATTTGCTATTTCAGCACATCGAGAATTGCAGATACGCAAAGAGCGCAAATAAACTCACTCGGACAGAATAAACTCAATGACCGCGTTTGCGGTTATATGGGCTGCCTTGATTCATCGCTGGATCGGAAAGCTTTGACAGACTGGACACTTAAAATGGCGATGGCCGAGTTCCATAGGAACGGCGTAGTGGCAGAGTATGAGGCGTTCAAAAAAGTGGTTGGGCTATTTATGCAGCGCATGAATGATCTTGATGAAATGCCTGTCGTGGAGTACTCACGCATATTTGAGGATCTTGCATATACGGAAGATGGAAAGACTTTACCCATTAACTATTTGAGTGCGGGCTATCAGTCTCTTTTGTGGATGCTTATGGAAATGGCGTTCAGAACGGCAATTTTGAATCCCGGCTTAGATGACTACAGCCAGGTTGGTGGTGTGGTGTTCATTGACGAAATCGATATGCACTTGCATCCAAAATGGCAATGGAAGGTCTTGGATGCGCTTCATAGTTCATTTTCCAAAATACAGTTTATAGTAGCAACCCATTCACCAATTATTATTTCTTCTTCCAAGGAAGCAAGACTTTTGTCGATTGGAGAAGATGGGGCGGCGCTGCTGCACAGTGCGTATGCGTACTCAATCGATGATGTCGTATCCTTACGGCAGGGAAGTTTAGGAATCCCGCAGCAATTGAGGAAAATGACAGATGCGTTTGAGCAGGCGTTTTATAGCCGCGATAAGCAAGCGGCTCAGAACGCCTTAGACAAAATGATTCAATGCTATGGCGAAGGTAATACGGAAGTGAAACGAGCGCAAGCGAGGATGAAATTGCGCAAAAACTGGAATTAGTATGATTTTTGTAGATAAAGGGCCTTGCCCACAGGAAATTCAAGAGGATATCGATGCCCAAAAAGCCAAAGACGGCTGGAACGAAATCCCGGAAATACCAAACGCGGAGCAAGCAAAGAGACTTCGGGAAGAATTCTTTGATGCGCTTAATAAAACCCGCATACGGACAGAACTTTTGAAAAGACAACATGGACTATGCGTCTATTGCATGACTCGGGTGGAGAACAACTCGGATAGTGCAGTCATAGAGCATTTGTATCCATTGAGTAAAAGCAAACAAAGAGCTCTCCAATATGCAAATCTGTTTGTTTCGTGCCGAGGCGGAAAAGACAGGGATGCTGATGGGCATCGCTGTGTACTTTGCTGTGACGCAAAAAAAGAAGATTCCATTATAAACTTGAATCCGCTAAATAAGGATATGATGGATAACATCGTTTATTATTCTGATGGAAGAATTGATATAGCAGAGAGCTATGGAACACGGATAATCAGAAACCAATTGCGTCAAAACTTGCAAAATCACCTCGGCCTTAATGGAAAAGTACTAAACGATGGTTCGATTATTTCAGACACTGAGACAGAAATCGTAAAAGGACGAAGAGATGCGTATAAAGAGGAAAGTGATCTTATAGAAGAACTTGAGCAGATGGGAGAGTTGACGCAGGAGAGAATAGATGAGGAAATAGAAAATCTATTGTCTCAAAATCCACGGGAGGATTTTGTTGGAGTAAAATTGTTTGTACTTAGCCAGACATTGTGATTGAATATATAGCATGCATTGATGCGTATAAAAGGCACCCACAGGCAGTAGAATGAACTTCGGCTGTAGTGGGTGCTTTTTGATAAAGCGTGTTTATTTCTGATATGTGCGCGAAAGACTTTTAGGAGAGGATTTCTGTGAATCAAACAACGAAAAAACAACACTATATTTGGCGCAGTTATTTAGCTCCATGGACAAGAGATAATTCTAATAAAGGTCAAATTATTTGCAGGCGGGAGGGAAGAATTTTTCCGGTTTCTTTGATGAATGTTGCGCATGAGAACTATTTTTATGAAGTAAAAGAGCTTTCAAAAAGAGAAATAGAACTTATTTATGGGATGACGATTAGAGGAAAAACAGGAATACAAAAAACCGTGGGAGAGAATTGGCTGAATCTATATTGTGCATCGTTTAAATTTGCAAGAGCGGTTGGAAAATACTTGCCTGGAAATGATGAGAAAGTGTTTGAAGCGATAACAGCAACGCAGGAATTTAAAGATTATAATATAGAATCGATAGAAAAGCTACATGGAAAAATAGAAACTCAAGGAATGGAATATGTTAAGTTGCTGAGAGAGGACAATATAGGCTTTTGGGAGAGCGAAATAGGCCGAGAAGATTTCTCCTTTTTTCTTGCAAATCAGTATTTTCGAACGAAGAAAATGCGCAACGGAATACTTTATACATTAGAAAATGCTCGGAATATGAACCCCTATTTTAAGGATATCCGTCCGGAAAACATGTGGATACCGTTATCACTAATACTTGCCTCTTATACAGGAGCAGGCATTATAAGCGACTATTCTATAGTATTGCTTCATACAGATAATAGCCAGTTTATTGTTGGAGATCAGCCTGTCATAAACACCTATTCGGTATCTGATGGGAATGGCTTGCCTGAAGACCTAGAACTATTCTACCCAATTACGCCGCAAACAGCATTACTTGTGACAAAGAAGCAACAATATAAAAATGAGAAGATACTAAAAATCACGTCGGATGAGCTTCAAGCGTATAACACCCTTGAATGGAATGCTTCGAGCGAAATGATTTTTGCAAAAGAGAGCGAATACTTGGAAAAGATTCACGCATTATGATAATAATTGTAATGTGGCAATTCAGTGCTGCATTTTTTGATTGGGTTGCATATAAATGTCTTCGTCAAGAAATAGCGTCCTCGGTTCAGGCTGAACCGAGGACGCTGTTTTATATGATAACTATATCTTCTTTGGCAATGAAACCGCATGCTTTTGGTATGAAAAGTGCATAATGGCTATCAGACCAACTAAAGCAGCCAGCGAAGAACCCAACATAAGAAGAAAATTACCATCACTGAAACCAGTCACAAGATAGCCAAACAAACAACACCCGGCAACCAAAAGCGCATACGGCATCTGCGTTGCAACATGGGTCAGATGGTCACATCCGGCCCCGGTGCTGGACAAAATTGTGGTGTCGGAGATAAAAGCTCAATTTTTCATTGTGAATCTGTTTGATGATTTCTATCTTTTGTGTTCCGTTGTACTTCCTATGTCCCTTTGGCATACAAAAACACCCCATTTCCTAAACAGTATACCATACTGTCTAACAAATGGGGTGCAGTTCACAGTTGCCTTGGGGATTGTTGTTATTTAACGCCTATTTACCGGTTCAGAAAAATCCTCGCCGCACTAGGGTCTGGAACGTCCCAGTTGACGTACAGATCATTCAACGGGCAAGCGTGAGGGTCACGGATATGCTCGTCGATCCAGCCCTTGTACAGCTCACAGAAGTTCGCTTTCGTGAGGATGGCGCGACATTCAGACTTGTCCACGGTGGTACTGAACAGGTATTCCACATCATGCACCGGTACGATCACCGGCGCACCGGCCGTGTCAAAGGCACAGAGCAGATTTTTACAGCTGCGGCTCACAGCGCGCTGACAGTCACCGCACTCGATATAGATGGTGTTGCGCCAGTCGCGGCCTGTAGTGCGCAGAAACTTGCAGAGGTGCGAATTGGTAGAGGTAAAACAAGAAACGGACAAAAGATCACTCCAATCTCAAATTGTGCGCAGCGTAACAACTCGGCACAGTTTTTATAAAATGCTGCCGGTCTGCGGGAAAGTTTTCATAAGCGGCACGGGCGTATCGGTGCGCTCATCGTACATGGCAAGATACCCCTCGGAAGATTTCTGCCAGCCGCCGTCCTGCCAGACGAATACAACAAGGTCGTCATTCATCTGCATGACCTTGAACGTGATACTCTCGGCAACCAGATAGCTGTTCGGGGCCAGTTCCTCCACCATCGTGTAGACGTGTTCACTGGTGTCATCGGACAGAAGCAGCAGATTCTTGTGCGGATCCTTGGCAGCAGAGCGTTCCGGCAGTACGCGAATGGCATGGTCGCCGTCCGTGGTCGTCCAGCGGTCAATGGTTGTGCCATAGGCATCGCGGATCGTCAGGCGGGCATCTGCCAGCTTTGCATTAGTGGCAATATCCCGCTTTGTGAGAATCAGCGAATGCGCCGGGGCATCGTACATCGTAACTTTCTGAATCTCGCCGGTCTCCTGCACGGTGAAGTATACTTCCTCACTGAGCAGATACCCGTTCGGGGCGGCAGTCTCGGTCAGCGTGTAGTCACCGGGCTTCAGGCGCTCGATGCGGTGGGGCTGACCGTTGGTTTCCCACTCGGCAATGGTGCTGCCACTGGCATCGGTAATTTTCAGCTTCGCACCGGGCAGTTCGTGCCCGTCCGTCATGTCAGCCTTGGAGATTTCGACTTTGGTGAAGTCGTCTTTCATCTCGACACGCTGAATATCCCCGGTGGGGCCAACTTCAAAGGTAACGCTTTCGGCGCGGACATAGCCCTGCTCGGCGGGAGCCATCGTCTCGGTCAGGGTGTACGTGCCCATCGGGATGCGCTCCATATAGTGGGGCGTGCCGTCCGTGACCCATTCGGCAATCGTTTTGCCGTCTGTGTCCGTGATTTTCAGCTTTGCACCGCTGATTTCCTTGCCCGTGGCAATATCGGTCTTGGAAATCTGCACTTTCGTGTAGTCATCCTGCATGAAAACGTGCTGGACCTTGCCGTCATCTTCGACCGTGAACCGAATGGAATTGGCAGGCACATATCCGGAATTATCAGGTACAAGGGTTTCCTCCAGCGTATAGGTTTCGCCTGCAACCAGCACGGCCTCCATGTAGTGCGGCGCGTCCTCGGACACCCACTCGTCCACAACATTGCCGTCTTTATCCAGCACGCGCAGCGTGGCACCGGGGATTTCCTCGTGGGTCGTAATGTCGGCCTTGCTGATTTTTACGCGGGTCGGTGCATCCAGCATCGTAACGGTCTGGCTGAATCCATCGGAATCTTTCAGCAGAATCCAACTTGCAGAGTAGGTGATTTCGGCATTGGCGGGTTTGTCGGCAATCTGCTTATCGGCAAAGAACGCAGGAGCCGCCGCGCCGTTCAGATAGACCTTATCAAACGTCAAAGCGGAGAAGTCACTCTCCCGCAGGCACTTTGTAATCACACGGTCATTGGCTGCATCGGTGAAATTCACCACCAGTGTGCCGTTCACGCAGTACCAGTTGGCAATGACAACGCCGTCTGCATCGGAATTTTTGCCCAGCAGCTTATCCCAGAAAGCGCGCAGCTTGGCGGGAATCGTAGCCACGGAATCATCGGAGAATGCAGTGGGGGAGATAATACTGCCGGACTGGTACTCGGCATCTTCGGATTCATGCAGTACCCAGACCGCCGTTTCCTGCAAGTAGCTGTTATCGCCCGTGGCCTGCTCCAAGCGGAACTGAATCGAGCGGGCGGTGGTATAGCCGTCTGCCGGGCGGGTCTCGGACAGCGTATAGATTTTGGTGGTATCGCGGTTCCCGGCAAAGTCGTGGGAAAGATGCAGTCCACGAATCACATGAGCCGTGTCGCTGCTTTCCCAGCTATCCACCACATTGCCGTTCCAATCGGTCACGGTCAAGGTGGCACCGGGCAGGGCAAAGGTGGTATCAGAATCAGAGGCGAAAGTACGCTTGTCGATCTCCACGGTGGTCTGCTTGTCGGAGTGCAGGCAGTCAACGATCTGCCATGCAATAAACTGGTTTTCGTAGGTGAACTCCACCGGAATTACGCTCTGCTCAATCAGGTAGCCGTCCGGCACACTGATCTCGCGCAGGTAGTAGCGGCCACTGTTGGTCGTCCAGTCGGGGGCTACGCTGCTGCCGTAGCTTTCGCCGCGCAGAGGAACATCCACGTCAAAATAGGCAAGGCCGTTTTCATCGGTGGTGGCTGTGCCCAGCAGAGTATCGGCGGCGGCCAGCAGGTTGCCGGAGATACTGTAAATGTCGTCTGCGGTGTACAGCTCATAGACGGTGCCCGCGACCATCTTGGCATCAGCCGGGATGTCGGCGCGGTTGCTGCCGCCGTTCAAAAGGGAGGCGCGGGTCTTACAGCCGTCTGTATAGGGCGCTTCATCAGTGAAATTGCAGGTGTCACGGTCCAGCTTATACAGCCCAACACCGACTTTTCCCTCCTCAACGACCGGCAGCACGCGGGCATTTTCAAAGGCAAGAACCTGTTTTTCAATCTGCTCGGCACTGGCGTTGCCTATATTTATAATGGAGTAGTCATACACAACATCGCCGTCCTGCGTGTGGTCGATGATGGTTTTAGCAAGCACCAGATCGTTATACTGGTTATCCCAGTCGAGCACCACGGTATAAGTGTGGTCGGTGTGAACAAAGCCGTAGGGAGCCTGCACCTCGGAAATCGTATAGGTACCCAGCGGCAGCGTGATGGTGACTTCGCCTTTCGTGCCATCGTGGGTCACTTTCAAGAAATCATAGGTGGCAGTTGTTCGCGTGGGGCTGAACCGGACTTCGTCCACCTGCCCGTCTTCGGCAGTGGTAACGGTAGCGACAAGGTCGCCATCTGCGTACCAGAGTGTGCCTTGATTGTCCGGCGTGGGAATATCGCCCTGCGCGTGGATCTCATAGGTGGCATTGGCAAGGTTATCGGACTCGTACACGAACTGTCCGTTCTCGTACCCGGTCAGCACGTTACCAATTTTGCGGATTTTGATTTGCCCCAATGTCTCGTGGTTATAGTAGTTCTCGGTGATGACGTAGTCGTCCATGCTATCGGCGCTGCCGCCGCTGACCTGATACACACGATCCGAGGTCAGCTCAAACACGACATTGTACTGGCGGTCGTTGAAATACCCGCGTGGACCTTCGATCTCGACGATGCGGTACCTGCCCAGCGGCAGTTTTTCCGGGGTCTTCATTTCGCCGTTGGAATCGGTATAGAAAGTGCTGGTCTTTGCCCAGGCATTGCCGGATTTCGGGTCGTTCATCTCCACAAGGGTTTCACGGCCGTCCTCGGCAATATAGTAAAGGCTGAACGTGGTATCGGCAATTTTGACAGGCTTGCCGGTTTCAATGTCGATTTTGACAAGCTGTAAGTAACCCTCTAATTCTTCGTCCAGAATGTTGTAGGTCATGTAGCTGCCGCTGGGCGTTGTGACACTGCCGGCAGGCACGGTAAAACCGCTCTGCGGACTGGACGCATTGACAGTGACAAGGAACGGTTCAGCCTGAAAAACATCCTTCGGTACGGTGGTTTCCACGACGATGTACTGGCCGTAAGGAAGCCCCTGCACACGCAGGATGCCTTCCTCGTTCGTGAAGATCTCGGATAAGCGATATTCTTGCGCATTGTTGGTCGGCACCCAGCCAAGACCCTGCCCGTTGGCAAAATCGCCGTCTGCGGTCAAGGTTGCGTTATAGCCGGTGACGGCGGTGGTGTCGCTTTCGTACATCGTGGCGACAGCCTGTTCCTCAGCGGAAAAATCAAATTTCAGCGTGTCTTGATCATAGCTGGATTTGCGATAGGCATCCAGAATGCTGGCGGAATCGTAACTGCCATCGGCGTTTTGGGCAAACTGGTCTGCCTTGCTCAGCAGCGATACACGGTACACTTTGAACCCGGCACCGCCCAGTTTGATGGCGGGCGAGGGCTGCCCGGTGGTGGAGACCAGTTTTTGCAGGCTGAACCCGGATTTCAGCACTTCGTCCTGCGTCTGGTCTTCGGTGCGGACAACATAAGTGGATTCATCTGCATAAGTAAGGGATTGATAGTGGTTGACTTCATCACAGAGATAGCCTTTCGCAAAAGACAGATAGTAGCCGTCATAGGTCTTGCTGCCGTCCAGGGCGCGGCTCTCGGCAACAGCAGAATATTGATTGCGGTAGACGTAGTCGGTGTACTCCGTACCATTGTTGGCGAGGGCGGCATAGCTGCCGGTAGGCTCCAGCTTTTTGTTGAGCAGGGGATACTGACCGGAAAGATAATACTGCCCATTAGAATCAACCGGGATCACGATGCCGGTGGCGCGCTCCACAAGGTAATAACGGCCTAAGTAGAGGTTGGCAAATGCTAGCTTGCCGTCTTTGATGGCGGCAGAGGCAATGAGGTGGTCTTTTTTCAGCACCGGGAGATAGTTAGATTTCCAAGCGCCGTTGGTCAGCACGGTGGTATGCCAGATAGGGTTGCCGCTGGCATCTGTGATCTTGGAGTAATCGACGATGCCGGAAACGCCGTCCGGGTGATAAATATCCTCGGCGGCGTACAGGTCATACACGGCGCCTTCGAGCGTTGAGTCACCATTACTGCCTGCGGCCAGATACCGGGCGGCATCCAAGTCTGCTTTGGAGAGAGTGATGCTGCCGAGAGTGCGATCATTCTGCATGGAGGCGGAATCAGCGTGCATGGTGTAGGACTTCTCATTGCTGGCGATGTCGGTAGGGTCAGTGCTATAGGATTTGTCTCCGCTGCGCTCACCGGAACTAATAGTAACGATTCCCTCACCTGTGTCGATGATGGTGCCGCCGCTGTTGGCTGTGGTGATGTCGGCGTTATAGTCAGAGTTGCCCAGCCATATGGTCTGACCGTCCAGTGCCTTGGTGATTTCAAAGACGTAGGCGCGTTTGCCCAGCACGGAACTAGCCGTGCCGGGAGCGGTCACATCTGTTCAATCGCCATAATACCCGCTGGGCGCACGGCTTTCCATGATGACAAACTTGCCCTCGTTGCGCTGAGTGTAATAGATATTGTCAGAATCGTTGGCATAATTGCTGTGGTTGATGACTTTGTAAGTGCCATCTGACTGGCGCTCAACCTTGTACTGGTTGTACCCACCATTGGGGATGTAGCACTGCCGGACGGTATCCCACTCGAAAATCTCAAACTCGGCATCGCCCTTGATGCGCTGCTTGGTTTCGCTGTCGATTTTGTCAATGCTGACTTTGACCGAACACTCATCGTTTTTCATCTTGTAATCGTTCGAGCTGTTGGCAGGAACCGTAATGGTCTGGTGGCTGCCCAGCGCGCCGGGCGTGGAATCAAAGCCGTGAGGGATGGTGATTTCATCGTAGCTAAACGTAATATTTGCAAGCTGTGCCCGCCCCGAGGCGATGGCGGCATCTACCATACCTTGTGCTTCGTTTTTTAGTTGGTTGATGGCTGCATTTTTGGCAGCCTCGGCAGCAGCATCCGCTTCAGCCTGGCTGGTGAACGGTCCTTCCTGCCCGCTGAGTGTGCTAGTGCTGGTCTTGGACACCTCATAATGTACTGTCCATGTAGCAGAACCATCGCCGCCGTTCAAATGGTAGTTATCATCCTGCGTGTGACCACTGGTGGTCATAGTCTGCGATCCGGCAGGGGTCATCTGCCAGCTGCCGCCATCCACACTGCCGCCGGTCTGGCTGGGAGTGATCGTAATAACCGCGCCATCCACTTTTTCCAGCGTGTTCTGCTGATGCTTATCGGTGTTGACCGTGAATGTCAGGTCAAAACTGCCGCTGGCACTCTGCGCGGGAGCTGTCCATTCGGCAGAATAATACTGCGGTTCGGGAACACTTGGTATGTCTGGGATTTCAGTGCCGCCTGTGGTGCCACCTGCGATTTCCTCGCCCACCAGCGCTACGACCTGCCACGCGTAGCCTGCGGGCGGGTTGTAAATGTAAGTGTAGTAACCGTTTTCGCCGGATTGCACGGCAACGCCACTTTCCAGTTCCTCGGCAGCGGCAACGTAAGTCTGTGCCGCGTAGCTGTCGGGATAGTTTTCGATAATCCACTGTTGAGTTTCATCGTAGATTTCGCTGATAAGGTCAGGCTGTTCAGCATCCGCGCTCATAACGACAGGCTTGCTGTCCAGCATATCCAAACTCAGCTGGCCGAGGCCGCCCCAAATGTTGACTTGGTTTGCATAGTGATTGCCGGGGGTGTATTGGCCGGGTTCAAGGCGGGATACATGAGAAAAGCCATAGGTCGGACAACCTTTTGGCTGGCCGTTCAGGCCGTGGCTGCAGCAGTAGGCCTCTTGGCCGTTGAACCAGATAAGCCAAGTACCGCCCTCTTTGGCGATGCTGGTAATCTTGCCGGTGGCATACGGCGGGGTCGGCCCTGCCGCAAGAGTTGCAATGCCGTTGTCTTCGTAAAGCTGCGTCGGGGCAGAATCTTCCGACAACTGCACATGGATGGATTTCTGCAACTGCTCGCCATCTGGGGCTGTGTAGACAAACTGCGCGGTGAAATCGGCAGAGGCTTTCACATAGAATCCTGTGGCTGCTGCAGACTGCTCTGCGTAGGTCTGGTGCAGGATTTGAGCCAGCTCGGCCTTGTTGGCGGAGATGAGGTCATAGTCGGTGGACGCATAGCTGAGAAGTTCTACGCCATCCGGCAGGATGATTTCGGATGCCGCACCGTCTGCGGGATATTCCGTCTGCACCAGCAGAGGAACGACTGCATAGTTGGCATCGGGCGTTTTGCCGACAGTGATGTTGCTTTCGTCTGCGTTCAGCGCATCTGCATCCATGTGGGCATCCTCACCGTCGTACAAGTCGGACCCCCACGAGGAAATGCTGATTTTTGTCTCGCCGGTTGCCACAGGCAGACCCATGCTGCCGAGGTAGCTGCCGGTAGGTGCATCCGGCAAATCGTTGTACAGATTTTCGGTAATCTGAGAAAGGTTTGGGGTTACGCTGTCCGTAATTTCGGGAACAAATGTATCTGCTATCTCTGGCGTGGAAATCTCATCGGCCGAGGCAGCCGGGATCATTGTGCAGCACATGGCACCCGCCATGAGTGCCGCAGATAAGCGGTGTTTGTGTTTATATTGCATTTGCAGTACTCCTTCGTATTATATTGACATCAAATGCGAAAAAATCACGATGCTACATCCACATAACCTCCATCAACCAGCTTGGCAACGACCGACAGTCGGCTGTTGGGGTTAGCCGTGCAGGTGGAGAGTGTCAGAATATGGTCATCCGTTGTCACGTCCACACCATAATCGAACGCACAGCCGGTAACAGCCTTGTCCAGAATCTGCTGGAAGGCTGTATCGTCCGGGTCAGCCTGAATGCAGTCGGTGTCAGCCTTTGCATCACAGACCCACACACTGAAAATCTGATACGTCAGCTTTTCATCTGCCAGCGAAACATAAATGTACGGATTCTCCTGCCCGAACTCGAACACGCGGTATTTGTGCAGATCCTCAAACCCGCCGGTATAATCTTCGTCGGTAAACGTATGCCCGTAAAAAATCAGATTGCGAGAAACTTTTACGCTGCTGTCCATGCGGCAGGCATAGTCGGCGTAGATGCAGCCGTGGTAATCCTCGGACCCATTCTCGTCACGGCGCAGATAATAGTCATTGTCGCCGTACTGCTGCACAGGCGCGTCAATGTTTGTGCTGGGAATCGTGATCCACGCCACGGTGTCCGGGTTTTCTTTCTGCGCGGCGGCAAGGCGTTCGTCGGGTGGCTCGACACGTTTGGTCTGTGCCCATGCAGGCAGCACCGAACCGCCATCACCGGAATGCCCAAAAAGCAAGAAACCGGCCAACAGCAGCCCAACCAAAACAAAAATAATGACAAGTCGCAGCAAATCGGGGTTAGCAGTATCCCAGAATCTTTTGAATTTTTCTCTCACTGCGGCACCTCCGCAACGTCATCTTCCTGCCACGGCAGGCGAGGCAGGGGTGCATAGTGGTGGCCGTTCGGCTCGACCCAGCTGCCCTGGCCGCCGGCAAAAATGTGGATGTTGAACGAGTTCAGCACGGTCAAAAAACTCTCCATGTCGGCGGCATCACAGCAGAGTGAATCCCGGTTGCCGATCAGCAGCACATCGAAGCGATGCTGCTCGGCATCCTGCAAAATCTCCTTGACGGCGGGGCGCATGAGCAGCGGCACAGGCTCGTTTGTCTCGGAAATGCGTTCTTTCTGTACGCCCCACTGCAATTTGCGGGCGGCGCGCTGGCAGGCAAGGCGCTGTCTGCCCATGCTGGCAAGATTCTTCGGGTCGGACTGGTAAAGACATTGTGCAATCATGGCGTTTTCCTCCTTAGTATTTCGGCTTATGATAGACTTCTTTATGCAGCGCCACCGCGTGGCGGCGCTCATGCCATAGGAACAGGTAGTGCAGAATCATCCCGCTGCCAACCAGCGGCAGCAGGACTTTTGCCCAATAAGAGATTCTCTTCATCGTCATCCTCATTTCTGCCGCCAAGGACAATATCCCCGGACGGCACATAGACTTTCGGCGCAGGCGCAGACTTTGCGGGTTCAGTCGCATGGACAGGCTCTTTGTGCAGCAGATGGGTGATAATCAGCAGCACCGCGATGAAAAGCAGCGCGCAGGCAATCCCCATAATCAACAGGGCCGGTGTAATCCCGCTTTCTGCCGCAGCAACAACGGCAGGCACAGAAACCGGCGCATACAGCAGCGTGTAATGCACAGTTCCAGCCTCAGTGCGGGTGACAGTTCCGGCGTAGTGCGCCGTTGCCATGTAGGTGCTGTCCGCCTGCAAGGTTTCACCAATCGTAATGTCCTGCAAGGTCAGCGAGCCGGAAAAGCCGTACTCGTCATCGTAGGCAACAGACTCTTTCACATCATTGCGGGCGGTTTCGGCATCGGCGCTGCGCACAGACAATTCAAAATCCTGCGTGACCTCTTTCTCCTCGGTCACACCGCCCTCCACAGACTGCGTAACGCCCCATAAGGTGTAATCGACGCCGTTCCACTGCATAGTGCTTTCGGTCAGGTCGGCAACGGTTGTGCCATACGGTACGCTGTACTGTTTGACGACAAGCAGTTGGCCGCCGTCCTCCTGCCATGAGATACTGTCTGGATAAAACTGCGGCGCGGTCTCTTCCGGCGACAATTCCACCAGTTCCGGGGCAGGGGTGGGTGTGGGCTCCTCGGCAAAAGCTGCGGTGGCGGTACCCAGTGCCAGCAGGCAGCACAGGGCGGCGATAACAGGTTTTTTCATTAGGATTCCTCCATTTCGGTTTGATTTTGCATTTTGCGTTCTACAATGCGGCGCAGCTCGTCCCGGTCTGTGGTAATCAGGTCCTTTTCTTCCTCGCTGCATCGCATATCAACGGTGACATTGTTGGAGTTTGTGACGATTAGCGCACTGCCGCGCTCGAAGCGGGTAATGTTGTCGATTTCGGCATCTGTCAGCTTCAAGACGCTCTGTACGCGCTGCGCTTCCTCTTCCTCCAGATTCAGAATGATTTTGATTTTGCAGTTGTTCAGGATGCCGCGGCCGTATTTTCCATCTTCCAAGGAAAAGAAGTCGTTCAAATCCTGCGTGGCAACCAGCACACCGCCGCCATAGCCGCGAATCGTCTTGACGGCCTCGAATACATAGTTGGCCGCCAAAGCGTTGGACGATGCGCCGATGATTTGCCAAACCTCATCTATAAAAATCTGCTTGCGGCGGGTCAGGTCCTCTTTGGCCTTATCCCACATATAATCCAGCCCGATGTACATACCCACGGTCAGCAGATCGCCGGACAACTCACTGATGTCGATGACAACATAGCTGTTGTCAAGGTTCACGTTCGTCTGGCGGTTGAAGCTTGATGCCGAGCCGTGTACAAGACGGTTCAGAATATTGGCGATGCGCCGTGTTTCAGGGGTGGCAGACAAGACCGCGTGCAAATCGCCCAGTATTGGCATTTCACGGTACTGACCGGGGCGCGCCGGGTCGTCCAGACTGGCATTGTCGTAGGTGATGCCCTTATTGCGGTAGGTTGTGACGATGGCTTCATCCAATAGCTGGCGCTCCTCGTTGCTCAAATCGGGAATCAACAGCGAAAAGAAAATGTGCAACTTTTGGATTTTGGCGGCCAGTTCCGACTGCTCCGGCATGGGGCCATCCAGAAGTTCGCTGCTGGTGTGGTCGATTTTGCGAATCTCCATGACGTTGATGCAGTCCGGGCTGCCCGGCACGATGCGGATGATGGTACCGTTCAACGCCTTGGCCTGACGATAAAATTCATGCCCTTTCAGTGGTGCAATGATGTAGACAGGTGTTCCGGCCAGCCGCATACGGCGGGCAATAAGCTGCATGGTGAACGTCTTGCCCGCGCCGGAGGTACCGAGGATCGCCATGTTGGCATTTTTGTAAATGCGTGTATTGAAGTTGTCAAGGCTGACAAGGGAGTTGTTGTACTTGTTCACGCCCAGCAGCACGCCGTTTGTATCGCATAGTTCAAAGCTGACAAATTGATAAAAGCTGGCCGCGGTGGACGTGAGAATGTTGCGGCGGTACTTTTTGAACAGCGCCGCGTCCGGGGCGCACAGCGGCAGGGAAGAGAGGAAGGCCGCCTCCTGCCGGAAACTGCACAGCTGCAAATTCATATCCTGTGAGACCATGAGCTTGCGTATCTCCCCGATGCGCCATTCCAAATCCTTGACGCTGGCCGCGGTGACCGTTACGAGGATGGCGGCGTAGTAGAAATCCTCGTTGTTGGCAAGGCCGTCTTTCAGGTAGTAGCCGGAACGAATGGCGTTGGAGAGGTCATCAAAGTCCGAGTTTGTGTCGCTGGTATCCTTGATTTTGCTGCGGTTGATGCGGATCTGCTGCCCGATTTTCTGCATCATGCGTTCTTTGGGCTGTCGTTCCAGAAACAGATCCACATCAATGCCTTCTCCGGCGTTCACCAGCAGCGCCATCCACCCGGCTGTGACCTGCGCGCGGTAGCTGTCTGCGGGAATCATCAGGTAGGCATGGTAGGTGCCGTCTATGCAGAGATAACGACCATGCTTCAAGTCCAGCGAGGGCGGAATCATAAAGGCAGCGGGCGGGATTTTGTCCAGCGCTGTGGCATCGTTCTGGGCCAGATAGCTGGCAAGTACGTCTTGGATGCGCTCCTGCAAGGGTACCTGCACCGCCGTCCGCCTATTTAATAAGGTATAGAAAACATCGGTGAGGAACTCATCCTCGTTTTCGTGTTCCACGATGGCATTGCCGCACTGTGCCAGATAGGTTCGGAAGTTGCGGGCGGTAGTTTCGAGCGTGGAGACGATTTCGGCATAAGAGATATTCCGCTCGTTCGTGGGTGCTTCGTACTGGAAAATCACGAAGAAGCGGCGGCTGACGGCATCGCGGGAGCCGAGCCGCTTGACAAAGCGGATATAGCTCATGTGGCGCTTGCGCACGTCCGCGTCAGGCTCGTTGGCGGCATCCCTCCGCAGCTTGTCCAGATAGGCATTGACATCCGCCTTGCGGGAAAATGACTTGAATTGCAGCCGCACGGGGCTGACTTTCAAAAGGCTGGCGAACGAGTAGATGACGCTGCGCTGTTCGCGCGGGGAGCGCAGCAGGAAGTTGATGGGTTCGATTTCCAGAATTTTGATGTAGCGGTCATCTGTGGTGTGTAGGATGCCGTTCTCGATTTTCTCAATGGGCAGCAAATCGTAAAGCGTCTGCCGCTTTACCAGCTTTCCGTGACGGTCTGCCTTGCGCTGCAAGACCTGTGCATTGTGGGGGAGAGTGTCAGAATCATCGTAGTAGACAACACGATACCTTTTGCTGATGAACCGCAGATGCCGGTGGCGGTTGGCTTCAAGATTGCCCTGCGGTGTGGGTGTGACGATGCGGCGACGCTTCATAAAGCGGAACCAGTGCGCCACAAACTGCGTCAGGCTGTCCCCGCCGATACCGACCACACCAAAAACACCCAACGGCACCGACACCGCAATGACGATCATCAGGCGGATGTTGAACGCCAGCGGCAGATAAAACAGCGGCACCGCACTGCCCACGGCAAGCACAGCCGCCTCCACTGCATTGCGCAGCTTGACCGTACCGCCGAGAATCGTGCCGGTGTCCACAAAATTCTGCGGGATCAGGTAAACATCCCGCTCTTCGCGTGAAATTTCGACCACCTCCTACAAACGAAAAGAGCGCCCTCGAAAAAAGGCGCTCTTGCGTTTCTGTTCAATTTTGACGATACTATTATAGCAGGTACGGTATGCAGAAAAAAATACGCTTGCGTTGCAAATTTTATGCAAGATATTTGCAACGCAATTCATAAAGGTAATATGGACTTTATAATTAGATATATATTGTTTTTGCGTTTATAAGAAACACTTGCGTTTATTCGAGTGGCTAATTATAATTGTTAGTAGATGTAAGGCTTTGTTATAACCATATACAAGGTGAAATGTTTTTACAATGATGCTTGGTTCATCACAGAACGTATAGTAAAGAGTGGTTGTAGGATAGCGGTAACGCAAAGCCGCAATAGCGTTACTTATTGCTTGACAGGTGGTAATGTGATGTATTTGGCACTGAGGACAGCAAAATAAGACAAAGGAGCTGTTTGTGTGGGCAATTGGCTTTGCAAAATTGGCTTTGCAAGAATAGCTTACGATATTGGCAAATTGTGAGGAAAGGGAAATGGATAAAACATTACTAATTGGGAATGGATTGAACCGGACACTCAAATCAAGCATATCGTGGGAAGATTTGCTTGATGACATAGCTAATGAGTATGGCGTAGAGCATATTGATAATTTACCTATGCCACTTGAATTTGAACGCATTGTAAATACTATTCTGCGAAAATCATCCAATCCAAGTAGTCAGATTTATAATGATATAAAGAAAAAAATCGCAAATAAAGTTCAGGACAAAAAGCTCCCTGCAAATGCCATACAACATGAATTATGTGCGATACCGGTGAATGCAATTATAACAACAAACTATGATTACCTCTTGGAAAATGCCTATAATCAAGATTTTAGTTATAAAGATGCTAAAGATAAGAGTAACTCCTCTTTAAAATATTTGTGGGATCCAACATCCGTTCAACAGGGCACAAAATTTTATCATATGCACGGCGCAGCAAGTAGTTCGGCATCAATCTGTTTGGGATATGAACATTATATGGGAATCATAGAAAAGCTTCGTGGCAAACTGAACACAAGGGAAGGTAATTATAAAGACGAAATGAAAATCAAGAGAATTATTATGGGAGAAGATGAGCCCACTAATTGCTGGGGAGAACTTTTTTATACTACAAATATTGATATTATTGGCCTTGGACTAACTACAGTGGAGTCCGATATTTGGTGGCTTTTAACACACCGTGCGTCCATTTATTATACTAATTATTGCAATATGCGAAAGTATATGAAAAATCAAATCACATACTATGATGTTATTGATGATTTGGAAACGAGCAACTTAAAAGATGAACAAAGGCAAAGACAAACGTATTTGAAGAAAGAAAATATACACCATCTACTTACGGGTGCACATGTCGTGGTTAAATCGATTCAATTATCTCAATGCAATGGAAGATACGAAGATGCTTATTATCGGATAATACAAATGATTAAAGAGGAAATATAACGACGTTAAAAAGGTCTTTTGATGACAATAGAGACCATTTGTGACGAGTTTGGTAATACAAGGAGGACTATATGCGAAAGAAACAGCTGGATGAAAAGAAGAATGCTGTATCGATTGATAAGAAGTCTGGAAGTCTCGCATATAATCGTTTTGAAATGCAAATAAGTCAGGCACTACATATGGCGATTGAATTATATCCCAATCTAAATTATCTACTGGTATTGGATCATTATGATGATATAACATTGTTTGACGATGATGTGTTGCCTGAAACTGTTAGCTACTATCAAATGAAAACAAGTGAGGATTCTATCAGCATTGATACGGCAATATCAGAAGATTGGATTGCTAAATTATATGAACAACTCAGTAACCCCGAATGGTTTGTTAAGGAACTGGGCTTAATTACCAACTGCCCGTTAAGAGTATCCGTGAATTTTAAGGATGTCGATGGGAAACGTCATACAGAAAAAAAGACATACATTGCCGAGCGAACATCCTTTGAATCGTTTAATCCACGCATGGTGGAGAAGATTAAAGGTGACATAGCTAAGAAAAATGGAATTTCGGTGGAAAATGTGGACTTGTCAAAGTTCTTTCACATAAGAACCACATTGTCGATATCTAGGCACCGAGACATTGTTGAACAGGAAATGAGCAGCTTTTTGCAGAAGCAATATCCTCGCATTACAGTTGAATCTGCGAAAACAGTTTTTGGCGCAATGATGGAGTTGCTAACTCGTTGCCAGTCATATGAGGCGTTAGATAAGAATGCATTGTTCACTGAAGTCAGGAAGAAAAAAGGTGTTTCAAAATCTGATTTTTCTCGTATTATAGAAGAATCCATGTATATCGATGTGCCTCCATTTCAAGAAATTGATACGTGCATGGGCTACTCCAACGATGAGAAAATGAAAGCGGCTCTTGAGTATACGAAGCTTTTGAGCGATGTACAGAGAAAAGAAGAGTCGTTTTCCGCATTGTATCGGCAAATAAGGTGCGCGTGTAAGGAAAAATCACGAGAGGACGAAGAGCCGGCCAGAGGCTATTGCGATAGAATTTATAATACTCTCCCCATAAAAAATCCGATTTACAGCAAAACCTATATAGATGTTTTAGTTGTTAGCATCCTGATAAATGAATGGAGAATGGCTGTATGAAAGAAGTCTATTTCAAGGAAATAATGATAGCGGATATGCAAAATGAAACCGCTCGTATTCAACCATTTGAAAAAGGCTTGAATGTGGTAACAAGTGTGGATAACCATATGGGCAAATCATCATTATTAAAGTCTATGTATTATACTTTGGGAGCAGAGGTTGACTTTGACTCAGTTTGGGATAAGCAGTCAAAGCTGTATGTTGCAACTTTAAGTGTAATGGGGAGAGAATATCGGATTGCACGCTTTATGAAGCGCTTTGCTGTATTCGATGGTGATACACTCTTGAAAATTACAGATAGCGTTACTAATGGATTAGCTCCACTGCTGGGAGAAATTTTTGATTTTTCGGTTTATCTGCCCAATAAGGAAACAGGAAAAGTTGAAATGGCGCCTCCGGCATTTACATTTATGCCATATTATATCGACCAAGATAAAGGCTGGAGTGGACTCTATGATAGTTTTGCCTCGATAAATCAATATAAAAGTACAGATAGAATTAAATCTTTATATTATCACCTTAACATTTATACCAAAAATACAGTTGAACTTATGGCAAAAAGAGATTGCCTTAAAGAAAGCCAAGAAACTTTGAAGGCAGAAAATGATAGACTAAATATAATTTTATCCGCTTTGAGAGAAGAAACGGCTAATCTTCCTCCTGCAGATACGGTAAGCGAGTTAGAGGTACAACTCGAGAAGCCTAAAAAACAGATTGAAAATCTGGTAAAGAGAATAGGAACCATACGAAATGAGATTCAAAGTTCAGAAGCTACTCTTCACCAACATCAGTATAATTTACAAGTAATCAGAGAGTATATATCAGCGAAAAATTCAACCGCAGGAAATGAAGATCATAAACATCATGTTTGCCCGAACTGTGGATATATTTTTGATGATGAGATTTTTGATCTTGTTAGGTCTAACTATGGTGCGCTGAACGAAGACTATATGTGCCAGCAAATTCAACTTTTAATTGATTCGGTCTCTGAAAAACTCGATTCTGAAAAAAAGAAATATGTGGATCTCAGCCGGCAAATGAAAGTGGAAGAAAAGGCTTTTCAGGCTCAAAAAGATGAATTTGATATTTATATCAGGCGACGTGGGCTGGCCGCCTCTGCTATGCGATTTCAAAAGCAATTAGATAGAACGACTTTAGAGATTCAGAAGATTGAAGAAGATCTCAAGGAAATTAATAAAGAACTCCGAAAACTTCCTAATAAGAAGGAAGTCGAGGAAAAATATGTTGAGTATGTTCGATTGAACATTATGGCTTTGGGTGCTTGGAATCCTTCTTATGAGGGGAAAATTCACCTATTAAAACCCATTAAGGCACAGGGAACGTTAGAAAATAAAATTATTTTGGCGCAATTTGTAGCTATTTTTCAAACAATGGAGTATTTTAAAACCAGTGCAACGAGATTTTCTTTTGTGGTTGATTCACCACGGGCAAAAGAGGCAAGTGCTTCCAGCAGCAAAGACATTTTAAAAATGATCGCGCAGATGAAAATGCTGCCGCAGGTTATATTAGCAACAATTAACTATTCTGAGTATAAACCTGAAATTGAAATTCCTGCGAATATTATTACTTTAAGTGAAAAGGGAAAATTACTTAGAGAAGATGATTACACTAAAAAGAGAGACATGATTCGGGGAATACATGAACTGTTAAAATGATGAAAGCTGCTTCGTGAGATTTTACGTTGATTTTTTCATTTAAAAAATTTGCATTAAGTTCTACATGTAGAGTAGGTTGCAATATTCCTAAGGCAATACCGCACAATTCTAAGTGCCGATACGGCGAGCGAGGTGCGGCAGCTGCTAAGCCAAAAGCGCAGATAATACT
>ERZ791849.112-NODE-112-length-38739-cov-3.03373_pt1 | contig 38739 bp, 40 predicted proteins | sample MGYA00510288_ERZ791849 | MGnify/ENA primary metagenome ERZ791849 (study PRJEB30046, sample SAMN00715262) | human gut metagenome | study: EMG produced TPA metagenomics assembly of the A metagenome-wide association study of gut microbiota in type 2...
TTCTTCCATTTGGAGCCGCTGATGGAGCGCACCACTGCCTCTTTGTCCGGTGGGGAACAGCAACTGCTGTCCCTGGCGGCAGCTATGACCGGCTCACCTCGAGTGCTGCTGTTGGATGAGCCTTGTGCGGCGCTGGATCCGGCGGCGGAAGAAAAATTTTTGCAGGTGCTGCTGCGGCTGAACCGCGAGTTGGGCGTAACGGTGCTGATGAGTACCCATACCCCCGGCGCAGCTTTGGCACAGGCGGACGGCGTACTGTTGCTCCGTGCCGGGCGCTGCACCTGTTATGATGATCCCCATGCCTTTGCTCGTGCCTTGCGGCAAAGTGGCGACCCCATGCTGCAGGCGCTGCCGGTGGGGGCAATCCTGTTTGACGAAGTACCGCTGACGGTGCGGGAGGCCCAGCCTTTGGCCGCCCATCTGCGGTGCAAGCCTGCGCCTGCGCCTCAATCTGCGGGCAAGCCGGTACTGACCTTAAAAGAAGTTTGCTTTGCTTATGAGAAAAAGAGCGCTGATGTACTCTTTCGCCTGTCCCTGACCTTAACGGCAGGCAAGTGCTATGGTATTGTAGGCGCTAATGGCAGCGGCAAGAGTACCCTGCTGGGGGTGATGGCCGGTGTGTTGAAGCCCTACGCAGGCAAGGTGCAGCGCCCGGTGCCCACTGCCTTGCTGCCCCAAACGGTGCAGTATCTGTTTACCCGGGACCGGGTAGATCAGTTGGTGCAGGCGGAAACATTGCAGCACCTGGGCATTGCTCACCTGGCCACTCGGCACCCGCTGGATCTGTCCGGCGGCGAAAGCCGACTGGTGGGGCTGGGCATGGTGCTGGATACCGGCGCCGATACGCTGCTGCTGGATGAGCCTACCGCCGGGTTGGACGCCGGTGCAAAAGCGCAGCTGGGCGCCCGGTTACGCCACTTGTGCGCTGCCGGTAAAACGGTGGTGTTGGTGACGCACGATTTGGATTTTGCCGGTACTTACAGCGATGAAGCGGCCTTCCTGTGCAACCGGGTGGTGACCCCGCCTCGGCCTCGGCGGGCATTCTTTGCCGGCATGGAGCTGTACACCACCGGTGTGCGCCGGGTGACCTGCCGTGCGCTGCCGGATGCCGTATCGCCGGAGGACCTGGTTCTATGAAGCGGGTATTGCTGACCCTGTTGTTTTTGGTCTTGCCGGTGCTGCTGGTGGTGTGGCAGGTGTGCTTTGCAGACACGACCTCTTGGTACTTGGTGGCGGCGGTTTTGCTGCTGCTCAGTGCGCTGCCGTTCTTTTTGCACCTGGAGCGGAAGCCGATCTCTGCCCGAGAGATGGCGCTGCTGTCCGTCTTAACGGCGCTGGCGGTGGTCAGCCGTGCAGTGTTTTATCTGATCCCTCAGGTGAAGCCCATTGCCGCGGTGGTGATTGTGGCCGGTATGTGTCTTGGTCCCTTTTCCGGTTATATGGTGGGGGCGCTGTCCGCCTTTTTGTCTAATTTCCTGTTTGGACAAGGCATATGGACCCCCTTTCAAATGGTGGCGCTGGGATTGGTAGGGCTGCTGGCCGGCATGCTGTTGCGCCCCGGACGGGTGAACCGCTGGGTGCTGGCGCTGGTTGGCTTCTTTTTAGCCACAGTGGTGTATGGCCTGGTGGTGGATTTGAGCACGGTTTTAATGACGGTGACGGACTTTACTTGGCCTGCGGTGCTGGCGGTGTATGCCTCCGGCGCACCTTTTGATTTGGTGTTTGGCGGGTCTACCGCAGTCTTTCTGGTGCTGTTTGGTACGCCGCTGGAGCAAAAGATCACCCGTCTGCAACGAAAATATGGCCTGTTGGAGCGTAAAGCCACCGCAGGAGATAAGGAGAATTGCCATGAATAAAACGATTATTGATAAGCTGGCACGCTTTGCCCAGATCAGTGCGATTATCGGTCTGTGCCTTTTGGGCATTTGTCCCGCATTTGGCATTATGGCTATGGTAGTGCCGGCGGTGTTTAAGCAAAAGGGCGCGAAGCTGACAGAGGAAAATCAACAGCTGTGCCACAGAGCGCAAATCATGGGTGTGGTATCTTTGGTGCTGTTTGTGATTGATGTGATCCTGGCTTCAATCTTGTATGCCAAGTTCAAGTGATCTAAGGCATTAAGAAAAGCGGAGGTGCGTTTTGCACCTCCGCTTCTTCTATATACACTTATTATAAAATCAGTCCGGGTAACCGTTAGGGTTCTGCTTTTGCCAGCGCCAGGAGTCCTCGCACATTTCTTCCAGCGAGCGGGTAGCCTGCCAGCCCAGTTCACGCTTAGCCTTGGAGGGGTCGCAGTAGCAGGTGGCAATATCGCCGTCCCGGCGGGGTTTGATTTCATAGGGAATCTCCACGCCGTTGGCCTTTTCAAAGGCCTTGACCACATCCAGCACACTGTAACCGATGCCGGTGCCCAGATTGTAAATAAACAGGCCTTGATCCTTTTCCAGCTTTTCCACTGCCTTTACATGACCCAGCGCCAGATCTACCACATGAATATAGTCCCGTACGCCGGTGCCATCCGGGGTGGGGTAGTCGTTGCCAAACACGCCCAGCTTCTTCAGCTTACCCACAGCCACTTGGGTAATGTAGGGCATCAGGTTGTTGGGAATGCCGTTGGGATCCTCGCCCATGGTGCCGCTCTTGTGGGCGCCGATGGGGTTAAAGTACCGCAGCAGGCAAATACTCCAGCTGGGATCGCTCACATACAGATCCTGGAGAATGCACTCGATCATATACTTGGTGCGCCCGTAGGGGTTGGTGACCCCACCGATCTCCATATCCTCGGTAAAGGGGGCAATGTTGTTCATGCCGTACACTGTGGCGGAGGAGCTGAAGATGATCTTTTTGCAGTCGTGGTGGCGCATCACATCCAGCAGTACCAGGGTGCCGTTTACATTGTTATCAAAGTATTCCAGGGGCTTATGTACGCTCTCGCCCACGGCTTTCAGCCCGGCAAAGTGAATGACGCAGTCAATGTCCTCTGTCTCAAAGACTTTGTTCAGACCCTCTCGGTCCCGAATGTCGCATTCGTAGAACTTAAAGTCCCGATCCACCAGCGCGCGGATCCGATCCAGCGACGAGTGCTTGCAGTTGTAAAAATTATCCAGGATGACCACATCCTGGCCTGCGTTGATTAACTCCACGCAGGTGTGAGAGCCGATATAACCGGCGCCGCCTGTTACAAGTACAGCCATCTTTTTTCCTCCTTAGTTGTGGGGTTCTTTCTTGAAACTTCATTATATACCCCTTTGTCGCCAAAGTAAATAAGAAAGTTGCAGTTTTCTCTGTGGGCATGGACGGTTTTTGTTCGGTTTTCATCTTGTCAAGTTAACTATACAACCTGTACACCGGCGAAAATGCGCAAAAAGCCCGATGCAACGCCAAAAAGTATAAGCACATTTTACAAAGAGTAATAAATGTACGGAAATTTTAACCAAATTCCTTGCGCTTTTTAGACGATTTTTTTACATTTTGGTATTCAAATTCGCCGGAAGCCTGTTTACTTTTGAGAAACGGGGGTGTAAAATGAGCAATGGAAATAAGGATTGATTGGAGGTGACGGCGTTGCTGCTGAAAACCGATGTGGCAAGTAAATTGATCGAAGAACTGAATACGGAAACGGTGTTCAGTCTGTTTGGCGGCAAGCTCAAGATCGACGAGGGCACAGTCGTCAGCTGGATCATTATGGCGGTGTTCTTGATCGCCGGTATTTTGCTCACCCGTGGACTGAAGGTGGAGGGCAAGCTCTCCAAACGCCAGCTGTTTATTGAAATGTGCGTAGACAAAATGCGCTCATTCTTCCACGGCGTTATGGGCCCGGATGGGGATCGTTACATTCCTTGGATGATGACGGTAGCTGTTTATATCGGTGCCTGCAATATGTGCGGCATTTTCGGCTTTAAGTCTCCTACCAAGGAACTGAATGTAACCGTAGGTCTGGCGCTGACCAGCATCATCCTGGTTCAGTACGCCGGTATTCATAAAAAGGGTACGAAGGGGTGGCTTAAGTCCTTTGCTAAGCCGGTACCCATCGTACTGCCCATCAATTTGTTGGAGCTGGTCATCAAGCCCATGTCTCTTTGCTTCCGACTTTTCGGCAACATCATCGGCGCTTTCATTATTATGAAGCTGATCGAAGCGGTGGTGCCGGTAGCAATTCCGGTGGCATTGAGCCTTTACTTTGATATTTTCGATGGTTTTATCCAGGCGTATGTGTTCGTCTTTTTGACCTCACTGTACATTCAGGAAGCCATTGAAGATTAAATAGAACTTTTACAGAAAAGGAGAAATTTATCATGACAGTAGCAATCGCAGCGGCAATCGCCGTACTTACAGGTGTAGCAGCAGGTCTCGGCATCGGCCTTGCAACCGGTAAGGCAGTAGACGCCATCGCTCGTCAGCCCGAGGCTGCCGGTGACATTCGTACCGCTCTGATCCTGGGCTGCGCCCTGGCAGAGGCAACGGCTGTTTACGGTCTGGTTATCGGTATTTTGATCATCTTCATTATGAAATAACCGAGAAAATCCACAAGCAGAAAGGAAGCAGTGTCTATGCTGTCATTAGACTGGAATCTGCTCTTTACCGTGGTCAACCTGGTGATCTTCTATATCCTGATGAAGAAATTTGTCTGGAACAAGGTGCTGGGTGCCATGGATAAGCGGCAGTCCATGATAGACCAACAATTCAAAGACGCCGACGAGGATCGTCGAGCCGCAGGCGCTCTGAAAACAGAATATGAGGGTCGCTTAGCCGGTGCAGACGAGGAGTCGGCACGCTTGATTGCAGACGCAAAGGTCACTGCCAAAGCCAAAGCTGACAAGATCGTAGACCAGGCCAAGCTCACCTCCGATAAGATGGTACGCGACGCGCACCAGACCATCGAGCATGAGCGCAACGAGGCACTCCAGTCCGTTAAGCATGACATTGCCGCACTGGCAATGGACGCTGCGGCCAAGGTGGTGTCTAAAGAGGCGTCTGAGCTGGATAACAGCGCGATCTATGACGATTTTCTGGCGGGGCAGGACGGCGGTGATCCGGTATGACCGTAACCGCACAGAATTATGCGCTGGTGCTTGGGGAACTGAATCTGGACGAACAGCAGATAACAGCAGCAGAAACCTTGCTGCGTGAAAACCCGCTGCTCACCCAGGTGCTCTCTGATCCCAGAGTGCGCTTTGCAGAGAAGGAAAAGTGCCTGGACCGTATTTTTACGCCGCCCTTTTCCTCCTTTATGAAGGTGCTTTGCAAGCATGAGCGCGTGTATGCACTGACAGAGATTTTTGAGGCCTATCAGGATCTGTGCCGCCAAAAAGCGGGCACGGTTCGGGCGCAGTTGCTCTGCGTGGAGCCGCCCAGTGCGGAACAGACAGAGAAAATGCGCGCGTTTGTGAAAAAGAAATTCGGTGCCGCCAATGTGGAGCTGGACATTGCGGTACAGCCGGACTTGCTGGGCGGGTTTATTCTGCGCTGCGGCGACTGTGAATATGACCGCTCCGTAAAGGGCAAGTTAGATAAATTACAGCAAAAACTGACTGGGGAAGTGAAGTAATGGCAGCAATCAGTTCGGATCAGATCGTATCCATTCTCCGCGAGGAGATCACCAATTACGACTTTAACCAAAATGACGAGGAAGTGGGCAAGGTTGTTCGCGTAGGCGACGGCATTGCCACCATTTACGGTATGAACCACGCCATGTACGGCGAGATCGTGGTGTTTGACTCCGGGGTCAAGGGCATGGTCCAGGATATTAAGGAGAACCAAATCGGTTGCATCCTGTTTGGCCAGGATAGCGAGATCCACGAGGGTTCTACCGCTGTGCGTACCCATAAGCGTGCCGGCGTGCCGGTAGGCGAGGGCTTTATTGGCCGTATTGTCAACGCTTTGGGCGAGCCCATCGACGGTAAGGGCGAGATCCAGTCCGATGACTACCGCCCGGTTGAAGAACCGGCACCCTCCATTGTGGATCGGCAGTCGGTAGATACCCCTTTGGCTACCGGTATTCTGTCCATTGACTCTATGTTCCCCATTGGGCGTGGCCAGCGTGAGTTGATCATCGGCGACCGTCAGACCGGTAAGACCTCTATTGCCATTGACACCATCCTGAACCAAAAGGGCAAGGATGTGATCTGCGTTTATAACGCCATCGGTCAAAAGGCGTCTACCGTGGCAAAGCTGGTGCATACGCTGGATAAGTACGGTGCCTTGGACTATACCATCGTGGTGTGCTCCACTGCTTCCGACCCGTCCTCTCTACAATATATTTCTCCCTATTCCGCCACCGCAATGGCAGAATACTTTATGTACAAGGGCAAGGACTGCTTGATCGTGTACGATGATCTGAGCAAGCACGCGGTAGCTTATCGTGCGCTGTCCCTGCTGCTGGAAAGAAGTCCCGGCCGTGAGGCTTATCCCGGCGATGTGTTCTATTTGCACTCCCGGCTGCTGGAGCGTTCCAGCCGACTGTCCGACAAGTTGGGCGGCGGCTCTCTTACCGCTCTGCCTATTATCGAAACCCAGGCAGGCGACCTTTCCGCCTACATTCCCACGAATGTGATTTCCATTACAGACGGCCAGATTTTCTTGGAGAGCGATCTGTTCTTCAGCGGTCAGCGCCCGGCTGTAAATGTAGGTCTGTCCGTATCCCGTGTAGGTGGCGCAGCCCAGACCAAGGCTATGAAGAAGGCCGCCGGTTCTCTGCGTATCGACCTGGCTCAGTTCCGTGAGATGGAAGTGTTTACCCAGTTTTCCTCAGATCTGGACGATGAGACCAAGGCCAGCCTGACCTACGGCAAGGGCTTGATGGAGCTGTTAAAGCAGCCACTGTGTCACCCGTTGTCCCTGTCGGATATGGTGGTGTCTTTGGTGGCAGCCATCGGCCATAAGTTTATGGATGTGGAACCGAGAAAGATCAAGGCGTTCCAGGCCGGACTGCTGGAGTTCGTAAACGCCAAGTACCCGGAGCTGGTGGCGACCATTGAAAAGGATCAGGTGCTCACCGACGAGTTGCGGGAGGAGATCTTGGCCGCAACCGATGAATATAAGAAGGTAAACCATGGCTAATGCAAGAGAGATCCAAAGCCGGATGAAGAGCATTAAGGACACCATGAAGATCACCAACGCCATGTATATGATCTCGTCCTCCAAGCTCTCAAAGGCCAGAACGGACCTGAAGAATACGGAGCCGTACTTCTTCACCATGCAGGACGCTTTGGCTAAGATCCTGATGGAATCGCCGGATGCCGGTAACCGCTTTTTTGACCAGCGGCCCGATTTGGCGCCGGAGGATCGAAAAAAAGGCTATATTGTGGTCACCGCCGACAAGGGCATGGCCGGTGCCTACAACCACAATGTGATCAAGATCGCCGAGGAGGCCACTCACACCGGAGAGAACGAGAACCATAACAAACTCTTTGTGGTGGGCGAAGTGGGCCGCCGGTATTTTGAGACCAAGAACATTCCCGTCGACATAGACTTTAAGTACACGGCCCAGAACCCGAATATGAACCGGGCACGGTATATTGCGGAGCAAGTGACGGAGCTGTTTGTCAGCGGTGAGCTGGACGAGGTGTATATCATCTATACCAAGATGATCAACTCCCTGAATGTGCAGGCCGAGTGCCACCAACTGCTGCCTTTGGAGCAGGAACAGATCTCTGTGCACCGGGATCGGAAATATTACGATCAGGTGGCGTTTTTGCCGTCGCCGGACGAAGTGTTTGAGCACATTGTGCCCAACTATGTGGCCGGGTTTGTGTATGGCGCGCTGGTGGAGTCCTATTGCTCCGAGCATAACGCCCGTATGACCGCCATGCAGACGGCTACCAACGCGGCCAAGGATATGCTCAATCAGCTGACCATTGATTATAACCGGGCAAGGCAGTCTGCCATTACCCAGGAGATCACGGAAGTGATCGCCGGCGCCAAGGCGCAAAAGAAGAAAACTGACTAACAATCGGAGGCAATCCTATGAATAAGGGCAAAATCATTCAGATCATGGGCCCCGTTGTGGATGTGGCGTTCCCGGACGAACTGCCCGCCATTAAGGAGGCGCTGGAGGTGCAGCTGGACGGCAAGCGCCTGGTGATGGAAGTGAGCCAGCACATCGGCAACAACTGTGTGCGCTGCATTATGCTGGCAACATCTGACGGTCTGTGCAAGGATATGGAAGTGGTTGCCACCGGCAGCTCCATCTCCGTGCCTGTGGGCCAAAAGACCTTGGGCCGCCTGTTCAATGTGGTAGGCGATACCCTGGACGGTCTGGAGGACCTAAGCGGCGAGAAGCACTGGGGCATTCACCGGCAGCCCCCCAGCTTTGAGGACCAGTCCCCGAATGTGGAGATTTTGGAGACCGGTATCAAGGTTATCGACCTGTTGACCCCCTATCAAAAGGGCGGTAAAATCGGTCTGTTCGGCGGCGCCGGCGTAGGTAAAACGGTGCTGATCCAAGAGCTGATCACCAATGTAGCCACCCAGCACGGCGGTTACTCCATCTTTACCGGCGTAGGCGAGCGTTCCCGTGAGGGTAACGATCTGTGGAACGAAATGCGCGAGAGCGGCGTGCTGCAAAAGACAGCCCTGGTCTTTGGCCAGATGAACGAGCCGCCCGGCGCCCGTATGCGTGTGGCAGAAACCGGGCTGACCATGGCGGAGTACTTCCGTGATGTGGAGCACCAGGATGTTCTGCTGTTTATTGATAACATCTTTCGTTTTGTACAGGCAGGTTCCGAGGTTTCCTCTCTGCTGGGTCGTATGCCCTCCGCAGTAGGTTACCAGCCCACGCTGGCAACGGATGTTGGCGAGGTGCAGGAGCGTATCGCTTCCACCAAGAACGGGTCTATCACCTCCGTACAGGCTGTGTATGTGCCTGCGGATGACCTGACCGACCCGGCACCGGCCACCACCTTTGCCCACTTGGACGCCACTACCGTACTGTCCAGAAAGATCGTGGAGCAGGGTATTTACCCGGCTGTGGACCCGCTGGAGTCCAGCTCTCGTATTTTGGAGGCCGATGTAGTGGGCGAGGAGCACTATGAGGTGGCTCGTAAGGTACAGGAGTACCTGCAAAAATACAAAGAACTGCAAGATATTATTGCTATTCTGGGTATGGAGGAACTGTCCGACGAGGATAAGGTCACCGTTTACCGTGCAAGAAAGATCCAGAAGTTCCTGTCCCAGCCTTTCCATGTGGCCGAGCAGTTCTCCGGTATTCCCGGTGTGTTTGTACCGCTGAAGGAGTCTATTCGCGGCTTTAAGGCCATCATCAACGGCGAGGTAGACGATGTGCCGGAGATGGCATTCTTCAATGTAGGCACCCTGGACGATGTGCTGGAGAAAGCCAAGCAAATGCAAAAGTGATCCTTGTAGCGAGGAGGTGCCCGTATGGGTGCAGACAATACATTCAAATTGAAAATTGTGGCGTCCAACCGTGTGTTCTATGACGGCCGGGCGCAGACCTTGGTGATCCCGGCTATCGACGGCGGCGAGGTGGGCTTCCTGGCCCAGCACGAGAACTGTGTAACCCCGGTGGAAGTGGGCGAAATGCGCATTAAGGATACTCAGGGCAAGATCATTCACGCCTTTGTTGGCAGCGGCTTTTTGGAGTTTGTTAACAATGAGGCCACCTTGGTGTGCGTGTCTGCGGAGTTGCCCAATGAGATCGACGCCCGCCGTGCTAAGGAAGCCAAGGAGCGGGCAGAGGAAGAAATGCGCCAGCACCACAGCCAAATGGAGTACCACCACTCCCAGGCCAACCTGGCTCGCGCCATGGAGCGCCTGCGTGTCGTCAAGCGCTATCCCAGATAATTTTTCCGAATATAGAAGCAAAGGACCTGTTCACACGAACAGGTCCTTTTTTTAGCTTTATGGTAAAGAATGTGGCGGGAGCAAGCTCCCGCCATGCGAATTGTCTATTTGATTTTATGGATGCTGGGGTAGTAGCAAAAGACGACTTTGCCCACGATCTTCTTTTTCTTTACAAACTTGTGGTCCCAAAAGCGGGAGTCCTCGCTGTCGTTGCGGTTGTCACCCATCATAAAGTAGCTGTCCTCCGGCACCTTGTAGGGGCCATAATCGCCCACCGGGGTGCAGTAAGTGACAAAGTCGTCGCGCAGCTGAATGGTTTTGCCGTTTGTTTGGGTCACATAGACGGTGCCGTCCTTGATCTCCACCGTTTCGCCTGGCAGCCCGATAATGCGCTTTACATAATTTTGGCGCTCATCGTCCGGGTATTTGAAGATCACCACATCGTACCGCTGGGGGTCGTTGGTGATATAGGCCAGTCGGCTGGCCACGATCCGGTCGCCGATCTCTATGGTGCTGAGCATGGAGCCGGAGGGCACTACCGCATTGGCAAACACAAGTGTTTTCAGCAGCAGGGCCAGGATCACGGCAATCACAATGGGCAGCATAAAGTCCACAATATCCTTGACCGGGTTCTTTTCCTCCGCCTTGTCCGCGGCAGCCTTGGCTTTGCGGAGGGACTTGCGCTTTTTCTCCGGGCGGGTGCGGCGCAGAGGCGGCGCTTCTTCCTGTGCCGCAGCGGCCTCCATCTGCTCCAGCAGCTTGGTGGGGCTGATCTCTGCCGCCGTCTCTTCCGGGCGGCGGGTGTCAAACATCACATTGCCGCAGTTTAGACAGGTGAGCCAGTCGCCGTCTTTCATTACGGCATCGCTGCCGCATTTGGTGCACTTCATTGCATTCTTTCCTTATCAGTCAATGGTGGAGAACTTGGGATAGTAGCGGAACTCCACCTTGCCAACGATCTTATTCTTTTTGACAAATTTGTTTTGCCAAAAGCGGGAGTCCTCGCTGTGGTTGCGGTTGTCGCCCATCATAAAGTAGCTGTCTGCCGGTACGGTGTAGGGCCCGTAGTTGCCGGTTGGCGTCTCTTTGGTCACAAAGCTGTCGTCCAGCTGAACGGTCTTGCCATCCGTCTTGGTCACATAGACTACGCCGTTGACCACCTCTACCGTCTCGCCGGGCAGGCCGACAATGCGCTTTACATAATACTGCTTCTCATCGTCCGGGTACTTGAAAATGACAATATCGTACCGCTGGGGGTCGTCCTTTACATAGGCCAGGCGGCTGGCAATCACCCGGTCGCCCTCTTGAATGGTGTTCAGCATAGAGCCGGTGGGCACCACGGCATTGGCAATGACGCAATATTTTAACACCAGTGCCACCGCTACCGCAATGAGAATGGGCAGCAGAAAGTCTATGACCTCCCGCAGCTTGCTTTTTTGCTTTTTATTTTCTTCGTTTGCCATGGTTATTTACGCTTTCGTTTGAATTTGCGGGAACCGGACAGTACCGCCTTTAAGTCCATCAGCTCCTCAAAGGGGGTGGAGCCGTCAGCCACGCTAAAGTTTGCTGCGCTGGAGGCCAGGTCGTCGGTGGCAATCTGTGGGGCTGCCTCCGGTGCGTACGCGCTGTCCACCAACTGCCGGTCCATAAAGAGTTTGACCATTTTGTTTTTGTACCGTACAAAGGTGATGTGATGGGCACCGTCCACAAGGGGCGCTTGAATTTTACAGCCGCCAAACGTGCCGTGTAGGACGCCGTTTGCGATCCAAATTGCCACGTCCTTGCCCCTGCAGATATTGGCGTCTGCGTTATTGCTCACCGTAAAGGATAAAGTGAAGTCGTTTGTATTCTCCGGTGCCAGGCAGCGGTTGTCCCGGTCGCCGAACTGGAAGATCTTCATTTCAAAGGGTGCCAGGGTGATCTGCATTTTATCCCCATAAGAGAACAGATCCAGGCTGTCCGCCCCGGTGGTGTTGTACACATTGTAGCACTTTACCGCCCGCAGATTCTCCGGGCAGCCCATCAGCTTGTTCAGGGTCAGGGTCAGATCCGTTTTTTCGTCTGTGGGATTGCGCAGGGCAATGATTCCTTCGCCTGCCTTTGTCCAGGCGGCATAGGCATAAATGTTGTTCTCTGCCGGGTCGCCGCCCAGCAGCATGGCATTCTTTAAGATGTGATGGTTGGCCTTTTGCCAGCGGAGCATACGGGCGAGAATGCGCCACTTGGCGCTGTTCATCTTATTGTAGCTCAGGTACAGCTCGTTAAAGGCCTGGCCCCGACAAGCATTCCAAAACAGGAACTTTTCAAATTCTTCGTCGGTATACTCCACCTTAGCGGTGTTGCCGTAGATCGGTTCGTGATTGTAAATATTCTTGGCCGGGAATTGCAGTGCGCGGGTGCACATAAAGTCGTAGTACATGGAGTCCCGGTATGTGATCTCCGCGTCCACCTGAGCCTGCTGCTCCAGGTTCTTGGCAAAGCCGATGTCCATGGAGTTTTGCAGCCACACGCTGTTCACATATTGCAGCCACCAGGGAGAGGGGTTCACATAGCAGGTCATATTGATCCACAGGGGCTTGTTGTCCTTGGCTCTGCTCTCCCGCAGGCGGGTGAACAGGTCGATCCACCGCTGCCACATTTCCGTAACAAAATACATATCGTTCTCGCCGCCGGTGATGTGGTCATGCTTTGGGTTGGTGCAGGGCTTTAGGCAAAAGCCGTCCAGCTTCAGGTACTGAATGTCAAATTCCGTGCAGGTGTCCGTGAGGAATTTTTCCAGATTTTGCAGGTATTTCTCCGAGCCGACGCAAATGTCCATACTGTTACTGTTCAGGTAGCCGTTTCCGCCTTTTTCAATCTTTTTGGCAAAGCGGGGAGTGGCTGCCGCGAGGACCCAGCCAAAGGCCAAATGTGGAGCCCAGCTTGTGGCACTGGTCGGTGGCGTCCGTCAGCTTGTTGGGGAACTTTTTGTTAAAACTCCAAAACGGTGCTTTGTAGTTGTTCCAGCCGTCGTCGATCACATAGGCGTCCAGTGGGGGCACGCCGTGATCGCTAAGCCCCTGCTCGATCTCATAAAAAGAGCGCTCAATATTGTCCGCGTCAATGTCCAGCATGTGGTCGTACCAGCTGTTGTACTGCACGCGGAAGTCGCTTTTGGTGCTGATGTATTCAATGTAGTCAAAGAACGCGCCCTGCACCTCTGCCATGGTGTTGCCGGTGGCGCCGCCCATGACAGTGGCAGGGCAGGTAAAGCGGCCGTGTACCGGGTGACCTACATAGTATTTGACTTGACCGATGCCGTACTGAATACGGTTGTCCGTGGCCGGAAATTCACAGCCGAAGAACAGGCTGTCAATGTAAAAGGGCTGACCCAGGATCGCCATAGCGTCCGGGATCTGCATGCTGGTCTCCACGTCGTCCGGAATAGAGAAGTGCGTCTGTGAGTTGATCACACCGATGTGTTCCAGGGCAATGTAGTCGATCACCTTGTCCTCGGTGGCTTGGATAAATTGCAGTTGCTTTTTTAGCGTGTTGCCGTCCCGGCCCACCCAGTAGCGCATGGTCACGGTGATGCCCTCAAATTCTTCAAAGGTAAACACCAGTTTACCGTCCCGCTCGGCGGAGTCCGTCACCTTCAGTCCCTTGGAGGAGAACTCGGTGCCGTCCGTAAAGTGAAAGGTGAATTCCGTGCTGTTGCCGTCCGGCACCAGGTCCATACCGGAGCGGGTGTTGCGGATGCGGGAGGCGTACAGATACCCCTCGTTGACCTTAAATTCCCGTTGTAGGGCGTTGCTCTTCAATCTGAACATATACTTGCTCCTTTTGCAGGATTTTACAGAACTTCGTCAATGGCTTTTGCCAGCTGATCCGGGCAGGAGGTGCCCTTGCCGTTGCAGTTGATGCCACGCAGCTTTTGGATCACATCTTCTGCCGGCTGACCCTCTACCAGTGCGGCGATGCCTTGCAGGTTGCCGTTGCAGCCACCAAGGAATTTTACATTGCGTACCTTGCCCTCCTCGTCCAAATCAAAGGTGATCTGCCGGGAGCAGGTACCGTGGGTATGATAAGTGTAGCTCATTTGGTTTCTCCTGTATTTTAAGATATTATTTTACTTTAATTATATCTGCACTCTCTATTATACATACTCTTGCTCGGGATTGCAATATAGGGTCTGTGACATTTCTGTAAATCCCGCCGGAGGCACAGGACAGTTTTGCCCCGAATGTCCAATAATCGGCACATTGCCTAAAAACATGCCCTTATCTTTGTCAGTTTTGTTCTATTGCATAAAAATCAGCCCTGTGTTAAACTAAAATTTGATATAGGGTACGCTCGTGCGGGCGCCCGGAATTGCTTTTAAGAGAGGTACTGTTTATGCAAAAACTGCGCGTTGGCATCATCGGCGCCGGTCGGATCGGCCAGGTGCACGCCAAATCCATTACTTACCACATTCCCCAGGCGGAGATCGTGGCCATTAGCGACCTGTTCCCGGAGAACGCCCAAAAGGTGGCGGACGACCTGGGTATTCCCAAGGCGGTGCAGGATTATCACGAAATTCTCAATGATCCTACGGTGGATGCAGTGCTGATCTGCTCCTCTACCGATACCCACGCGGATATTGCCGTGGAGGCAGCCAAGGCCGGCAAGCATATCTTTTGCGAAAAGCCGGTGGATCTGACCGTTGCTAAGATCAAGGCAGTGGAAGCGGCTGTAAAAGAGGCGGGGGTAAAGCTGCAGATCGGCTTTAACCGTCGGTACGACCACAACTTTGCCGCCATTAAAGATTTGGCAAACGCCGGCAAGATCGGCCAGCTCCAGACCATTAAGATCACTTCACGCGACCCGGAGCCGCCCCCGGTTTCTTATGTAAAGGTCAGCGGCGGCATCTTCCTGGATATGACCGTCCATGACTTTGACATGGCTCGCTTTATCGGCGGCGAGGTGGGGGAGGTGTTCGTCAACGCTGCCGTGCTGGTAGACCCGGCCATCGGTGAAGCAGGAGATGTGGACACGGCGCTGGTCAGCCTGAAATTCAAGAACGGCGCCATTGGTGTTATTGACAACTGCCGCAAGGCCTCTTACGGCTACGATCAGCGGCTGGAGGTGTTTGGATCCAAGGCCCAGGCTTCCGCTGCCAACGACACCCCCACCCATGTGGCGTTTATTGATGAGAACGGCAAGGTGACGGATAAGCCGCTGTATTTCTTCCTGGAGCGGTATATGCAGTCCTTTACCGACGAGATGACCGAATTTATCGACTGTGTGCTTCACGATAAACCCACCAAGACCACGGTGGAGGACGGCTTGCAGGCGCTGCGTATGGGCCTGGCTGCCAAAAAGTCGCTGGCCGAGCACCGCCCGGTAAAGCTCAGCGAGATCGAAGCATAATATCATTCTAAAGGACTTTGAGTATATGAAGCGAGTTAGACTGACCATGTCCCAGGCGCTGGTACAGTTCCTGGACAATCAATATATCGAATGTGACGGCGTAGAAAGCAAGTTCGTCAGCGGCATCTTTGGCATTTTTGGCCACGGGTGCGTGGTGGGCGTGGGTCAGGCGCTGGAGCAGGGGGGCCATAACCTGAAATTTTATCAGGGCAAGAATGAGCAGAATATGGCGCTGGCTGCTGTGGCTTATGCCAAGCAGATGGATCGCAAGGCCATTATTCCCTGCGTGTCCTCCATTGGCCCGGGCGCGACCAATATGGTTACCGCTTGCGGCTGCGCTACCGCCAACCGCATTCCGCTGTTGGTGCTGCCCGGCGACACCTTTGCTTGCCGCCAGCCGGACCCGGTGCTTCAGCAGGCCGAATTCTTTGACAACTACGGCCGCACGGTAACAGATGCTTTTAAGGGCGTGTGCCATTATTTTGACCGGATCAATCGGCCGGAGCAGTTGATGACCGCCTGCCTAAATGCCATGCGGGTGCTGACAGACCCGGCGGATACCGGCGCCGTTTGTCTGGCCATGCCACAGGATGTGGAGGGCGAGGCCTACGACTATCCGGTGCACTTCCTGCAAAAGCGGGTGTGGCACCTGGATCGCCGCCCGGTGGCGGAGAGCCAGCTGCAGCGGGCAGTGGCTGCGATCAAACAGGCCAAAAAGCCTATTCTTATTTGCGGCGGCGGTGTGCGTTACAGCGGGGCGGAGGTTGCCCTGCAAAAGTTGGCGGAGACCTATAATATTCCCATTGCGGAGACCCAGGCTGGGCGCAGCTTGGTGCCTTGGCAGCACCCGCTGAACCTGGGCGGTATCGGCGTCACCGGCGGCAAGGCTGCCAATGTGATCGGCCGGGACGCTGATCTGATCATCGGCGTGGGCACGCGGTTCTCCGATTTCACCACTTCTTCCAAGTGGCTGTTTAACGAGAATCGCAAGGTGCTGGGGATTAATATTTGTCCCTTTGACGCGTATAAAATGGATGCCGAGGCCATTGTGGCAGATGCGAAGATGACCTTAGAGGCACTGCTGCCTGCTTTGACCGGGTACAAGACTGCCTATACCGGTGAGATTGCAGCCGCCAAGGCCGAGTGGGAAGCCATTGTAGACGATTACTATACCAAAGAGCTGCCCGGTGGGCTGAACCAAACTTTGGCTCTGGGCATTATCAACGAGTTTATGCCCAACGACGCCATTGCTCTTGGCTCTGCCGGTTCTCTGCCCGGGGATATGCAGCGCCTGTTCCGTCCCAAGGATCGGGGCACCTACCACATGGAGTACGGCTACTCCAATATGGGTTATGAGGTCAACGGCGCTCTGGGCGCTAAGCTGGCGTGCCCGGACAAAGAAGTGTACACCTTCTGCGGGGACGGCTCTTTTCTGATGGGTCACAGCGAGTTGTATACCGCTTTGCAAGAGGGATTGAAGATCAATGTGTGCCTGTTTGACAATATGGGTTGGGGCTGCATTGAGAATTTGCAAAACAACCAGGGCACCGATACCTTTGGCACTGTGTTCCGCGCCCGCAACCCTAAGACGGGTATGCTGGACGGGGCGGAGATCGCCGTGGACTTTGCCAAGATCGCAGAGGGCTACGGTGCCAAGGGCTACACCTGCCGCACCGCAGAGGAGCTGCGCGCCGCACTGGCAGACGCAGCTACCCAGGACCGGGCGTGCCTGTTTGACATTAAGGTGCTGCCCAAGACCATGACCCCCGGCTTTGAGAGCTGGTGGCGCGTGGGCGTGGCGGAGGTGTCGAAGAGCGAGACCGTGGCCGCCGCCTATGCGGATATGCAGGCGAATATCGCCAAGACTTTTGATTATTAAGGAGCACAGCCTATGCTAAACCCGGATAAAGTAAAATTGGCCATTGCCCCCATCGGCTGGACCAATGACGATATGCCCGACCTGGGCGCAGAAAATACCTTTGAGCAGTGCATCAGCGAGATGGCGCTGGCCGGTTTCTCCGGCTCGGAGATCGGCAACAAGTATCCGTCCGATCCGGCGGTGCTCAAGCCGTATTTGGACATTCGCGGGCTGCAGATTTGCAATGCCTGGTTCTCGTCTTACCTGACTTCCAAGCCTTATGAGGAGACTATTGCCGCCTTTAAGCAGCACTGCGACAAGCTGCACGCCTTGGGTGCCAAGGTGATCGGTGCTTCCGAGCAGGGCAATTCCATTCAAGGCTGCCTGGACAAATCCATTTTGGACGAAAAGCCGGTGTACACCGAAGCACAGTGGCAAACGGTGGCTCGGGGCTTTAACGAGATGGGCGCTTACGCCCGCTCCAAGGGTATGTACTTTACCGTGCATCACCACATGGGTACCGGCGTGCAGACGGCGGAGGAGATCGACCGCTTGATGGAATTGACGGATCCGGAACTGGTGTACCTGCTGTTTGACAGCGGCCACCTGACCTTTGCCGGGATCGACCCGGTACCGGTACTGGAGAAGTACGCCCATCGGGTCAAGCATGTGCATCTGAAGGATGTGCGCCTGGATGTGTACAATAACCGGGTGGTGCCGGAGCACATGAGCTTTTTGGATGCCGTGCGTGCCGGTGTGTTTACCGTGCCCGGCGACGGCGATGTGGACTTTAAGCCCATCTTTGATATTTTGGACCGTACCGGCTACGAGGGCTGGGTGGTGGTCGAGGCCGAGCAGGACCCGGCCAAGGCCAATCCCTTTGCCTACGCGGTCAAGGCCCGCAAGTACATTAAAGAGGTCGCCGGTCTGTAAAAAACGACAATGGGGGAGTGGCTCATCGCCACCCCCCTCTATTTTTGTCTATTATCTTACGCCGTTGTGGATTTTATTGCTTTTCGCAGTGAAATTTGATATAGTTAAGTTAAAGTTAGGAAAAGAATTTTGAAAGGAGTTCTTCTTATGAAAAAGATTATATCCACCACCTTGGCGCTGCTGCTGGTGCTTACCACCGTGTTCAGCGTCAGCCTGTCTGCCCAGGCGGCTGTGCGCTATGACAGCGACAATGCCGCCCTGTATTCCGGCCGCGAATACACTTGGCTGAATATCAGCGGCCAGCAAAGCTACAAAGGCGCTTTTGACGCGCTGGCAACAATCAACTCTACCCGCACGGGCAATGCGGTGGCTACCGTACCGATGGATCAGGAGCTGCTGGACGCGGCCAAGGAAGCCTATGTATATTACAATGTGGATTATCGCCCCAACGGCGAGAGTGCGTATGTGGTTTGCGACGGCTCCGGCGTACAGCGCGGCGGTTTTGTTATGGTCAAGACCAGCGTGCTGGACGGCGCTTTTGCTGCCAACTATTTGATGGAGAATTCCAGCGATCTGCTGAATGTGTATATTTCGCCCGAGGTACAGGCCTTTGGGGTTGGCTGCTTTAAGCCTGCCGATGAGAACTGGTACTACTGGGTGTTCTTCCACGGTATGAGCGCACCGACCAAGACGGTGAAGTCCTCTGATTATGCCGCTACGGTGAACCGCACTGACAAGATCGCTCTGAAGAACACCAATGCCGCAAGTTGGAACGCCAAGCACACCCATTCTTACCAGGTGACCTCCACTGTTAAGGCGAATGCAACGAAGAACGCCAACGGCAAGATCACCCGTAAGTGCTCCGTGTGTGGCAAGACTACCACTTCTACACTGTACGCACCCAAAACGGTGACCCTGTCTGCCGCCTCCTATACTTATGACGGCAAGGCGAAGAAACCGTCTGTAACCGTAAAGGACAGTAAGGGTAATAAGATCGGCAGCCGGTATTACACTGTGTCTTATCCCTCCGGCCGTAAGAATGTGGGTAAGTACACGGTCAAGGTGACTTTCAAAGGCAACTATATCGGCTCTAAGTCCGCAACTTTTGTTATCAAGCCCAAGGGCACCAGCGTGTCTAAAGTGAAAGCTGCTAAGAAAGGCTTTAAGGTCACTTGGAAAAAGCAGGCTACCCAAACCTCCGGGTATCAGGTGCAGTATAGTACCAGCAGCAAGTTTAAGAAAGCCAAGACGGTGACAGTAAGCAAAAATAAGACCACTTCTAAGTCTGTCAGCAAGCTGTCCGCCAAGAAAAAGTATTATGTGCGGGTGCGCACCTACAAAACCGTCAAGGTGAACGGCAAAAATGTAAAACTTTATTCCGGGTGGAGTAAGGCAAAGAGCGTGACCACCAAGAAATAAGTTTTGTTTCGGTTTTTCAATACCCGTAGGGGCGGCAACCTGCCGCCCGCGGGCTGATGCGGGCATTTTCTGCATTACAAACAAAAAGGCACCCCATCTCATTAGGAGATGGGGTGCCTTCCTATTCTTATTGCATTATTCTCGGTTGGCGTCAAAATCTAATTCTGTATGCGTGGCGCAGGCGCGCTTGAGCGCATCAAAACTCTCGGCGCTGATTACATGCTCAATGCGGCAGGCGTCCTCCACAGCGGTCTTTGGGTCCACCCCCAGGCCGGTAAGCCAGCGGGAAAGAAAGGTGTGGCGCTCATACATACGCTGGGCAATCTCCTCCCCCGGGGGCAGCAGCGTGATGTGGCCGTTGTCGTCCATCTCAATATAGCCGTTCTCCCGCAGGTTCTTCATGGCAATGCTCACGCTGGGCTTGGAAAAATCCAACTCATTGGCAATATCGATGGAACGCACGTCCGTGCCCCGCTGGCTGAGCATTAAAATCGTCTCTAAATAGTTCTCTGCGGATTCTTGAATTTTCATAAAATCACCGTTATTTTTTGTGTAATTTGTTTAGACGAATTGAATATATTATACAACATTCTGTGCAAATCTGCAAGAGTGGATTTCGCTTTCCAAAAAATAGGCGGAAAGGCTTGACAAACGAGTTAGCCAGTGCTAACATATAGACGGTTAGAAAGAGCTAACCCCGGCGGCTTGCCGGGGAGAAATAGAGGATTTAGTATTATGATGCCTTTAACTTTAGCAGATACCGGCGCGACCTACACCATCTTAAAGGTAGGCGGAAAGCCGGAGGTGCGTGCCCATCTGAACGACCTGGGCTTTGTGGCCGGGAGCGATGTGCAGGTGATCACGGATATGATGGGCAACCTGATCGTCAATGTGAAGGAGACCCGTGTGGCCATCAGCAAAGAAATGGCTGCCAAGATTATGGTATAAGGAGCAGAGCCATCTGCTTTGTGTATAATTTTTCGTATAGGTGAGGAGGAAACAGCAATGAAAACACTCAGAGATGTTCCGGTAGGTGGCAACGCCAAAGTGGTTAAGCTCCACGGCGAGGGCGCAGTGAAGCGCCGCATCATGGATATGGGCGTCACCAAGGGCGTGGATGTGCATGTGCGCAAAGTCGCTCCCCTGGGCGATCCCATTGAGGTAAGTGTGCGCGGCTACGAGCTCTCCATTCGCAAAGCGGATGCAGAGATGATTGAGGTGGAATAAGAGGGCGGAGGCTCTTTTATTTCGCCCAAAGCGTTAGTCGACACTAATTAGTTATAACTAATTGTTAAGCACAGAAAGGAATGTGACCGATGAAAATAACAATCGCACTTGCCGGTAACCCGAACTGCGGCAAGACCACACTGTTTAATGCACTGACCGGTTCTAATCAGTTCGTAGGTAACTGGCCCGGCGTAACGGTGGAGAAAAAAGAAGGTAAACTGAAGAAGCACAACGATGTTGTGATTACCGACCTGCCGGGTATTTATTCCCTGTCTCCGTACACCTTGGAGGAAGTGGTTGCCCGTGACTACCTGATCGGTGAGCGCCCCAATGCCATTTTGAACATCATTGATGGTACCAACCTGGAGCGTAACCTGTACCTGACCACCCAACTGGTGGAGCTTGGTATCCCGGTGGTGGTTGCCATCAACATGATGGATGTGGTCAAGAAGAACGGCGACAAAATCAACACCCAGGAGCTGTCCCGGGAGTTGGGCTGCCCGGTGGTAGAGATCTCCGCGCTGAAAGGCACCGGCATTCAAGAGGCTGCCGAAGCTGCGGTACAGGCTGCACAGAACGGCCACACCGTTCCCCAGCACACCTTTACCGGCGTGGTAGAGCACGCGCTGGCTCATATTGAAGAGGCTGCCGTACATAATTTGCCGGAGGAGCAGCAGCGCTGGTACGCCATCAAGATCTTTGAGCGGGACGACAAGGTACTGGCTAAGATGAATTTGGACGCCCGGGTGGCTGCTCATATTGAAGAGGACATTAAGGCTGCCGAGGAAGAACTGGACGACGATGCGGAGAGCATCATCACCAATGAGCGTTATGTGTATATTGCCTCTATCATCAAGGGCTGCTACAAGAAAAAGCAGGTCGGTAAGCTGTCCACCTCCGATAAGATCGATAAGATTGTGACGAACCGTTGGCTGGGCTTGCCCATCTTTGCGGTGGTCATGTTCCTGGTGTATTATATCTCCATGGTCACCGTGGGCTCCTCCGCAACGGATTGGGCCAACGACGGCGTGTTCGGCGACGGTTGGCACCTGTTTTGGATCGGCACCAGCCAGGCTGCGGACGCTGAGGAGACCTATGGCGACACAGACGATATTCTGGCCGGCTTTATTGACGCCTACGGCACAGAAGATATGGCAGATGCCATTGATACGGAGAACGAGAATTACAGCGATGCCAATGCAAAGGCCGCTTTGGATCAGCTGGTTGCCGCTACCCCTGCGGATGCAAGCGTGACCTACACCACCGAGGATGAGGAAACGCTGGAGAAAACGGACCACACCGGCACCAAGAAGGCTGCCCTGGAAGAGGCCGTTGCCAATTATGAAAACACCGATTATAAAGAGGGCTATGGCGCACCGGACGCCTCTGAATACGGCGTTTGGGTGCCCGGTATCCCGGTTCTGCTGGGTAACCTGCTGGAGAAGGCCAATTCTCCCGAATGGCTGTCCGGTTTGCTGCTGGACGGTATTGTCGCCGGTGTTGGCGCCGTGCTGGGCTTTGTGCCCCAAATGCTGGTGCTGTTCTTCCTGCTGGCGATCCTGGAAGGCTGCGGTTATATGAGCCGTATCGCTTTCGTTTTGGACCGTATCTTCCGGAAGTTCGGTTTGTCCGGTAAGTCCTTTATCCCCATGCTGATCGGTACCGGTTGCGGTATCCCCGGCGTTATGGCGTCCCGTACCATTGAGAATGAGCGCGATCGCCGTATGACCATCATGACCACCACCTTTATCCCCTGCGGTGCAAAGGTGCCCTTTATCGCCATGATCGCGGGCGCCATCTTCGGCGGCTCTGCTATCGTATCCACCTCCGCTTACTTCATTGGTATGGCCGCCATTATTATGTCCGGTATTATGCTGAAGAAAACCAAAATGTTCTCCGGCGATCCGGCGCCCTTCGTTATGGAGCTGCCGGCTTACCATGTGCCCACCTTGGGCAATGTGCTTCGCTCCACTTGGGAGCGCGGCTGGTCCTTCATTAAGAAGGCCGGTACCATCATCACCCTGTCCACCATCTTTGTATGGTTCACCACTTACTTCGGTGTGGTTGACGGCCAGTTCCGTATGCTGTCTGAGGAAGAGATTAACTTCTCCATCCTGGCTGCCATCGGCGGCGCCATCAAGTGGATCTTTGCTCCCCTTGGCTGGGGCAATTGGCAGGCCGTTGTAGCCTCCATTACCGGCCTGGTGGCAAAGGAGAACATCGTTGGTACTTTGGGTATCTTGTACGGTGGCGGCGGTGCCGATGTGTACACTGCCATTGCTGACGCATTCAACGGCGTTCAAGGCTATTCCTTCCTGATCTTCAACCTGCTGTGCGCACCTTGCTTTGCAGCCATCGGTGCCATCCGCAGAGAGATGAACAATGCCAAGTGGACTTGGTTTGCCATTGGTTACCAGTGCGGCTTCGCTTATGTGATTGCTCTGATTGTAAACCAGATCGGTGCTATGTTCATGGGCAACGGCAACATTTTCGGCCTGATCGTTGCGATCCTGCTGATTGCCGCTATCGTGTATATGCTGTTCCGTAAGAACAAGTATGACGATAACACCTTGACCGTGACCGCAAAGAAAGCGAAGAGCAAGGCAACCAAATAATAAAACAAGAAGGTGTGTTTATGCTTGCCTTTCTGAAAGCAAATTATTTAACCATTCTGATCATTCTGGTGCTGGTGGCTATCGTAGTGGGGATCATCTGCTCCATTGTGAAAGACAAAAAAGCCGGGCGCAGCACCTGCGGCGCCAACTGCGCCCATTGCGCCAACGCCGGCTGCTGCCACCAGCAGCCTAAGAAGAAAAAGAGATAGGAGGTATGCTTTATGACAAGAACCGTTGTTGGCATTGACGGCATGGCTTGCAGTATGTGCGAAAGCCATGTAAACGATACCGTGCGCCGCAACTTTCATGTAAAGAGCGTAAAGGCCTCCCATAAGAAGAAACAGGCGGAGATCATTTCGGCAGAGCCTTTAGATGAGGCGGCCCTGCGTAAGGCCATCGGCGACACCGGCTACACGGTGACGGATGTGCACACGGAGCCGTACAAGAAAAAGGGCCTGTTTGGTCACTAAGCCTCCCTACACAAATAAATCCCCTGTGGATTTTGTTTGACCCGCAGTGGGAGCCTACAATACACAGTAGGCGGGCAAAACCCCGCCTGCACGGATAACACCCCTCCCTGTACTTTCTCCTTCCGGCTCCCTGCGGTAACGCTCTTTTCCGTGCCCTTTGGGCGCAAAAGAGTCTTCTCCTTTCTCGGCAGACTGGCCATTGTCTGCCACCCGCGCTCTAAGTGAGCGCGGTCCAAGCGGCGCAGTTTCTGCGCCGCTTGTTTTATGTGTCTTTTCTTATTATGGCAAAGAAGGCAGCTGTGCGGCAAAAGACTGCAAAGCAGTCGTTCAAAGCCATAAAGAAAAAACCGACGGTGCCCCTTATGGACGCCGTCGGTTCCTGTTCCTATTGCAAATTATTTCTTTTTCTTAAAGGGATTGGGCAGTGGCTTTTTCGGCTGGTCAGCGGCGCGCAGCGTCGCTTCTGCTGCGGCCCGTTCCCGTGCCGGCGGGTTGTACAGATGAATACGCCCGGTGTCGTTAAAGGCCTTAACGGTCATCACCGCCAACGGTACTAAGAACATACCGATAAATCCAAAGATCTTCAGACCAAAGTACAGACCCATTAGGGTCACCAGCGGGTTGACTCCCAAGGTCTGACCCACGATCTTTGGCTCAATGTACTGGCGGATCACGGTGATCACCACATAAAGCACCAGCAGCCCGATGCCCTGCTTGGTGTTGCCGTCCAGCAGGCTAATCAGTGCCCATGGAATGAGAATGCCACCGGAGCCTGCCACCGGTAAAATGTCAAAGATGGCAATGCCTATGGCAATTACCACCGCATAGGCATTGTGCATAATGCCTATGGTGTTCATAACGGTAAAGCCCAAAAACAGCTCGCAGAAGGTAATAAACATGATCAGCGCGTAGGCCCGTAGCATTTTGACAATGGTCTTGGAGAACAGCTGCTTGGTCTCGCTCAGCAGGTTTTTATGCTTTGCCGGCAGCTGCAACTTGATAAAGTGTACCACCTTATCATAGTCCTTGGTAAACAGAATCCAGGCGATAATGCCGATGACGACGGCCAAAAGGGCAGAGGGTAGGCTCTTGACCACACTGACCACGCCGCTGACGCCGTTGGAGATCCCGGATTTGACTGTTTCCAAATCCAGTCCGATCTTGCTCAAATCAAAATCCTGAATCAGGTTGTTAAAGAAATCCGTAACCGAGGTGGAGACAGAGGCGTAAATGCCGTCCGGTAAAAACTGCAAAAAGTGAAGCACATTCTTTTGCAGGGTGGTCAAAAAGCCGGGCAGATCGTTCATTTGGTCTCCCACATAGGAGATGAAACTGCCGATCTCCTGAAACAGCTTTTGAATCAGCAGTCCCACCGGAACCAGGATAATGAGAATGGTAAAGAGAACCAAAAGCACGCTCCACAGGCCGTGGCACTTGTGGTGTGTCTTTTTGTCCAGCCAGCGCAGGGGGCGCTGATTGATTACCGCAAAAAGAAAGGTGAGCAAAAAGGGAGCCGCCACCCAAAAGCAGTAGCGGAAAAACAGAAACAGCAGTCCGAAGATCACTGCTGCATAGGCCAGATTGATCAGCGCGTCGCGTCGCTTTGCTACTTTTTCGTTCATAAAGCCGTCCTTATATATTATTATAAAACAATACCCATTACTAAGCATTTTATAGTATTTTGCCCTTTCTTGCAAGGGATTTTTGTAAATATTGCAAAAATCTGAATTTAGGTCTTGATTATGGGCGGAAATCGTGCTACTATATCTAAAATGTTTTTGACAAGCGTACATTTGTGCACAGGTGGTGAACACATCAAATGAGTAAAGCAGGTTATGTGCTGGTGGACGCCGGAATCTTGCCGGAGGTTTACCGCAAGGTTTTAACGGCCAAAAAGTACCTGGCTACCGGCAAGGCGGCTTCTGTCAAGGAGGCGGCACAGCTGGCAGGGATTTCTCGCAGCGCATACTATAAATACAAGGATGCCATCTTTGAGTACGGTACCTCTGCGTCAGACGAGGTGGCCACCGTCAAGGCCCGGTTGCAGGACAGCGCCGGCGTGCTCTCCGGCTTTATCGGCGCCATCTCTCGGGTGGGGGGCAATGTGCTCTCCGTGAACCAGAGCCTGCCCCAGGACGGGGCGGCGGATGTGACCGTGACCGTGCGCATTGCCGATCTGTCTGTGGAGCCTGCCCGTTTACCGGCGCTTTTGGAGCAGCTGGACGGTGTTGTTGGCGCCGCATTTATTCAGTAAATTTATAGGATTGCTGCCCGGCAGCAAAATTTCTCTTTCAGGAGGTTCAAATGAAAGTAGCAGTTATGGGGTACGGAACCGTCGGTTCCGGCGTGTGTGAAGTGATTGAAACCCACCAGGACACCTTAGCCAAGCGCACCGGCGGTAAGGCGCTGGAGCTGGCGCGGATTCTGGATTTGCGGGAGTTCCCCGGCGACAAGCACGAGGCGCTCTTTACCAAGGATTTTAACGATATTCTGAATGATCCGGAGATCCAGATCGTGGCAGAGACCATGGGTGGGGTGAACCCGGCTTTTGACTTTACCATGAAGTTGCTCGCCAGCGGCAAGAGCGTGGTCACCTCCAACAAGGAGCTGGTGGCGCAAAAGGGACCGGAGCTGCTGGCTTGTGCCAAAGCCCACAATGTAAATTATCTGATTGAGGCGTCCGTGGGCGGCGGTATTCCCATTATTCGTCCCATGGCCCAGTGTCTGGCGGCCAATCATATTGAGGGCATTGCCGGTATTCTCAATGGCACCACCAATTTTATTTTGACCCAGATGATTGAGGAGGATATGTCCTTTGCAGATGCACTGGCGCTGGCCCAGGCCAACGGTTTTGCAGAGAAGGACCCCACCGCCGATGTGGAGGGCCATGACGCCTGCCGCAAGGTGTGTATTTTGGCTTCCCTGGCCTTTGGCAAGCATGTGTATCCCTCTCAGGTGGAGACGGAAGGTATCTCCAAGATCACCCTGGAAGATGTGGCCTATGTGGCCTCTGCCGGCGGCGTGATTAAGCTGCTGGGTCAGATCAAGGATCTGGGAGGCGGTAAGATCGCTGCCTTTGTTGGCCCGGCTGTGGTGTATAACGGCTCTCAGCTGGCTTCCGTTAAGGGCGTGTTCAACGCTGTTTTGGTGCGGGGCGACGCCGTGGGCGATGTGTGCTTCTACGGACAGGGCGCCGGTAAGCTGCCCACCGCTTCTGCCGTGGTGGCAGATATGGCAGATTGTGCCGCACACACCGAGCAGCGCCGCATCTTTGGCTGGGGCGCCGGTGAGGAGGACTATGTGGTGGACTACAAAACCGCCATCAAAATGCCCTTCTATGTACGGGTACAGGGCGATGAGACCCACATTAAGCAGGCCTTTGATAATGTAAAGTTCCTCTCTCGCAGAGGGCAGCCTGCTGACGAAAAAGCCTTTATCACCGACGAGATGACAGAGGAGGAGCTGGAGCGCCGCCTGGCCGGGTTCCCGGTAGAGGCTGTCATCAAGGTGGCAAGTTACTAATTCGGAGGATAGATAGACTATGGGACTGATTGTACAGAAGTTCGGCGGCTCCTCAGTAGCCAATGCCGAGCGTGTAAACAATGTGGCACGCATCGTGACGGACACTTATAAGGCCGGCAATGATGTGGTTGTCGTGGTGTCCGCTCAGGGCGATACCACCGATGATTTGATTGAAAAGGCCAAAGAGATCAACCCCCACGCAGCAGCCAGAGAAATGGATCAGCTGCTGACCGCCGGGGAGCAGATCTCCATTTCGCTGCTGGCCATGGCCATTGAGCGTATGGGCTTTCCGGTGATCAGCCTGCTGGGCTGGCAGGCCGGATTTAACACCAACGCGGTGTACGGCGCGGCGCGGATCAAGAACATTAAGCCCAACCGCTTGCAGGCGGAGCTGGCTAAGCGCAATATTGTGGTGGTAGCCGGGTTCCAAGGATTGAACCGCTATGATGACCTAACCACATTGGGGCGCGGCGGGTCCGATACCTCTGCGGTGGCTATCGCTGCTGCACTGAATGCAGACAAGTGCCAGATCTTTACCGATGTGGAGGGCGTATACACTGCCGATCCCCGCAAGGTGGAGAATGCGCAGAAGCTGAAAGAAATCACTTATGACGAAATGCTGGAGCTGGCCACCTTGGGTGCACAGGTGCTCAACAACCGCTCCGTAGAGATGGCAAAGAAGTACGGCGTGGAGCTGGAGGTGCTCTCCTCGCTGAATCCCATTCCCGGCACCATTGTTAAGGAGGTAGCAAAAATGGAAAAAATGCTCATTCGCGGCGTAACCAAGGATAAAGATGTGGCTCGTATCTCTGTGATCGGCCTGAAGGACACCCCCGGTGTTGCCTTTAAGATTTTCTCCAAGCTGAGCCAGCGCAACATTAATGTGGATATTATTTTGCAGTCTGTCGGCCGCGACGGCACCAAGGACATTACCTTTACCGTCAGCAAGGACAACGGTCCCTTGGCGGTGGAGATCCTGAATGACGAAGTGGGCGGTTTCCAGGATGTGGTGTGCGATACCCATGTGGCCAAGGTTTCCATTGTAGGCGCCGGTATGGAGTCTCACCCGGGCACGGCTTCCAAAATGTTTGAGGCTCTGTATGAGCGGGACATCAATATTCAGATGATCTCCACTTCTGAGATCAAGATCTCCGTTTTGGTTGCCGAGGATGACGCCGACAAGGCGGTTTCTGCCGTGCATGCTAAGTTCATTCCCAACGACTGATTTTTGTGCAAAACAGCAAAAGCAAACGCGCGCATCTGTTGCAGATGCGCGCGTTTTTGTGGTTTTTGCCTTATTTTTCTTTATAGTACAGACCGTATTGCACTGCGCCGGTGGGCAAACGAAAGTTGGCTTTGCTGTGTTCATTTTTCGATCATCTCTCGCAGTAGGGATAGGGAAGCGGTTCGAGCCGTTTCAATTTTTTTGTGCACCGGGGTGTAGTTGATGGGCGTAGCGGTGAGGGCCGTGTCTGCCGGATCCGTGACCAGGCGGCTTTGCAGTCCGGTCAGGGTAAGCAAACTCTGATTGCGTGTGCCGGTACAGTTGGTTGGAAGCACCTCCGCAAAGGGCACCCCAAAGCGTAGAGAAAAGGCGGTGCCATGAAAGCTGTCTGTGATCAAACAGGCGGCATTTTTGATGTAGTGCAGGAACTGGCCGGGGGTGGGGGCGTAGATAAACTTGCCGCCCCAGGTGGCTTGGTGCACACTGGCAGAAAGGCGCAGCAGCGGCTTGCCTGCCGCCTTGGCCGCTGCCTTAGCGTAGGCGCACAGCGCCGGGTCTTTGCGCATTTGATAAACCAAAAAGTAGCTGCCGGGCGCTGCGTTGATGGGCTCCAGCAGGCTCTGCCAAAAAGCGTCATCCGGCAAAAACACCGGGTCGATCACCTGCTTGCCCTCCAGTCCAAGTTGGTGCAGCAGCGCAATGGCGCTGTCCTCCCGTACGGTGATGGTGGCATATTGCCGCAGATCCCGGCAGAACTGCCCCCGCAGGGGCTTGGACAGCTCTGTGCGGCCAAAGCTGGCGGCGTAGGCCACCTTTTTTGTGCCCTGCGGCGCAAAGGCCAGCCGATAGACCGGATCGTAGGTGCCGTCCTCCATAGGACCCCACACCTGGTCGCTGCCGGTCATATACACATCGGCTTTCGGTCCGTTGGCGGTCAGCTCTTGCGCCGTGCTGAACGGTTCGGTCAGATGCAGCATCTGCCGCCGGGCGCTCTCAAACAACCGACCGGCCATCACATTCTCCGTATAGCGCAAGGTGCTGTACACCCGGCGGCGCAGGGGCGTGCGGTTCCACCGAGGCTTTTGTTGCAGCTGGCATTTGTGCAGCTGGGTGCAGACCTCGTTAGGGCGCACATAGTCGATGATGCGGCAGCTGTGCCCCAGCGCCTCTATGGCGTTTTGGGTGGCAGCGGCTTGCAGCAGTGAGCCGTAATTGGCAATGGCGTGGCGGGTGATGACAGCAACCTCCATGGGGTTCCCTCCTGTTCTTTCTGCCTATATTATACCTTGCCTCGGGGCGCGGGTCAATGATTTTGGCCTTTTGCGGGTATGACTTGACACTGCATAAATTATAATATATAATATAACGAATAAATCTTAAGTTAAGGAGTCGTTCCAAATGGCAGAAAAAGTGTTTAAGATGACCGCAGAAGGCAAAGCCCAGCTGGAAGCGGAACTGGATTCCCTGAAGACCGAAGGCCGTATTGACATTGCTGAAAAGCTGAAAGTCGCCCGCTCTTACGGCGACTTGTCCGAGAACAGCGAATATGATGAGGCCAAGAGTGAGCAGGCCAAGATTGAGGCACGCATCAACGAGCTGGAGTATCAGCTGGAGCACGCCGAGATTATCGGCGCCACCGAGAAGGGCAGTGTGAGCATGGGCTCCAAGGTCACCGTGCTGCGCAAGTCCGACGATGTGCGCGCGACCTATGAGATTGTGGGCTTTTCCCAGTCTAACCCGGCAGAAGGCAAGATCTCTGATGAAAGCCCGGTGGGTCGTGCACTGATGGGCGCTAAGATCGGCGAGACCGTAACGGTGGAGGCTCCCATCGGCAACATTGATTATTTGATTGAAGAGATTGACTAAAGAAGAGGAATGACTATGGCAGGAAAGTTTGAGATCACCAAGGCCGGTGACGGTACTTTCAGTTTTGAATTTTTAATTGACGGCACCCCTGTGGCGCAAAGCCCTGTGTTTGAGAAAGAGGACGCTTGCCGCCGTGGCGTAAAGGCTGTAAAGAAGAATAGCCGCATGAAGGTGCAAAACGCCTTTGCCGGTGACGAAGAAAAAACCAATCCCAAGTATTTGGTGGAACCGGCGGAGAACGGCGCCCGCTTTACCCTGTTTTTGCAGACCGGGGAGCTTTGCCTGACCGGTACGGCTGCGGACGAGGCTGCCGCCCTGGCCGTGATCGAACAGATCGGCAATAATGCCAACGCCGCTCAGATGGCCATGGCAGAGGTGGTACTCAGCGAGAATGAACTGCGCCAGATCCGCCTGAACAAGTTGCAGGCGCTGCAAGAGGCCGGGCAGGATCCGTTCCAGATCACCAAGGCAGAGCAGACCCACCACACCGCCGATGTGCGCGCCGATTTTGACGCGCTGGAGAATACGGATGTGACGCTGTGCGGGCGAATGATGTCTCGCCGGGATATGGGCAAGGCCAACTTCGTGGATCTCAGCGACCGCACCGGGCGTATGCAGATCTATGTGCGGATGAACGATGTGGGCGAGGATGTGTTCCGTGCCTTTAAGAAGTGGGACATTGGCGACCTGTTCCAGGTGACCGGCTTTGTGTTTAAGACCCGCACCGGTGAGATCTCTGTTCACGCCAAGGAGCTGAAGCTGCTCACCAAGAGCCTGCTGCCCCTGCCGGAGAAGTTCCACGGCCTGCAAGATACCGACACCCGGTACAGAAAGCGCTATTTGGACCTGATTATGAACCCGGATGTACGCGACACCTTTGAGAAGCGCTCCGCCATTATCCGTGAAATTCGCAAGTTCCTGGACGGCGAGGGCTTTATGGAGGTAGAGACCCCCATTCTGGTGAGCAACGCCGGTGGCGCTGCGGCCCGTCCCTTTGAGACCCATTTTAATGCGCTCAATGAAGATTTGAAAATGCGCATTTCTTTGGAGCTGTACTTAAAGCGGCTGATTGTTGGCGGCTTGGAGCGTGTGTATGAGATCGGGCGTGTGTTCCGTAACGAAGGTGTAGATACTCGCCATAACCCGGAATTCACCTTGATGGAGCTGTACCAGGCGTATACTGATTATCACGGTATGATGGACCTGACCGAGCGGATGTATCGCCATGTGGCCGAGGCTGTGCTGGGCACCGCCAAGATTACTTATAACGGCATTGAGATGGATCTGTCCAAGCCCTTTACCCGCATTACCATGGTAGACGCGGTCAAGCAGTACAGCGGCGTTGATTTTAAGGAGATACACACCCTGGAGGAGGCCCGCGCTGCGGCGGACGCCCACGGGATCGAGTATGAGGAGCGCCACAAGAAGGGCGATATTCTCAACCTGTTCTTTGAGGCGTATGTAGAGGAGCACCTGATCCAGCCCACCTTTGTGATGGATCACCCCATTGAGATCTCTCCCCTCACCAAGAAGAAGCCGGAGGATCCGGACTATGTGGAGCGCTTTGAGTTCTTTATGAACGGCTGGGAGATGGCAAACGCCTATTCCGAGCTGAACGACCCCATCGACCAGCGTGCCCGCTTTGCCGCCCAGGAGGAGATGTTTGCCCAGGGCGACGAGGAAGCCAACCATACGGACGAGGACTTCTTGCAGGCACTGGAGATCGGTATGCCCCCCACCGGCGGCATCGGCTTCGGCATCGACCGGATGTGCATGCTGCTGACAGATAGCCCCGCCATCCGCGATGTGCTGCTGTTCCCCACCATGAAGTCTTTGGACAAATAAATCACCACAAAACAGGGGCACCCTTTTTAGGGCGCCCTTTTGTGTTACTTGACCATCATCTGAATGCGCGGTGGATTTAGGCAGCAAAGCATATTCCATTGAATGACAAAAAAGGAGCAGTAACTATGGCATCGGATTGTGGGTATTTGGAATTTATATTGGAGCAGCTGGCGGATCTGGACGGGGTGCGCGCCCGGGCGATGATGGGGGAGTGCATTCTCTATTATCGGGACAGGGTGATCGGCGGGATCTATGACGACCGCCTGCTGGTAAAGTCCACCCCTGGCGCCGCAGCCTATATGCCGTCGGCCACGGAAGAACTGCCGTATCCCGGCGCTAAGCCTATGCTGCTGGTGGACAATGTAGACGACCGCGCGTACCTTTGCGGCCTGTTTGACGTCATGGTGGACGACCTGCCCGCCCCTCGGATTAGAAAAAAATAGTGTATGATCGAGAAATACCGATTGATCGAAATGCGGGATTGTCCATTTTCTAAAATGAATGGAAATATAGATCGGGATTTGTGGAGGTAAACGAAATATGGAACTGTGGGATGCTTATGATAGAGATTTCAAAAAGATTCAGGGTGTAACCTTGGTTCGAGGAGAGGTAATTCCAGAAGGCTTTTTTCATTTGGTCTGTGAAATAATTGTTAGACATATAGATGGGAGTTATCTCATCATGCAAAGGGATAAAAGAAAGCATTTGGGCGGAATGTGGGAGGCTACAGCGGGTGGTTCTGCATTACAAGGTGAAGAACCTGCAATCTGTGCCGCTAGAGAACTTTATGAAGAAACGGGAATTGCCTCCAATAATTTGGTAGAAATAGGAAGGGTGCTCCACCACAGCCATAAATCGTTTTATGTGGAGTATCTTTGCATTACGGATGTAGATGAGGATAGTGTCGTTTTGCAAGAAGGAGAAACATCTGATTATAAATGGATTGCGGCTGACGAATTGCTAAAACTGTCCAGGGATGTGTTGGCAACGCAACGTATTCTAAATTTCGTTGAAGAACTTAATTGACAAATTCCAGTTTGCCAACTTGCCCTTTGAGAGAGAAAAGAATCCAATCACAAAGGGCTTTTATGAACATATTGGATTTTATCCAATCGGCACCCATCGTTTCTTTATGGGACGGGACAAACGGACTGATTACTGAATACGCAAGGATTTACAATCGCCAGTTCTTGAAAAACAGCAAAAACGCAGTATAATAAAAGCGGTGAATCCCTCCGGGGTTTCTTAGCAGAAAGGAAGCGAAACAGGTATGGAGCAAGAGCATTATTCTGTTCTATTCAGCAGTCAAACCGGCAACACAAAAATACTGGCGCAGGCCATTGCGCAAGCGCTGCCGGCAGCGGGCTGCGACTATTTTGGAGATTACCAAGGCCGTGTGCCGTCGTCGCCGGTATTGTTTGTCGGCTTTTGGACCGATAAGGGTACGGCAGATGCCGCCACCTTGGAATTGTTGAAAACCGTAAAGAACAAAAAGATTTTTTTGTTTGGTACCGCCGGATTTGGCGGAAGTGCTGCGTATTTTCAAAAAATTCTGTTGCGCGTGCAGGAAAATTTGGATGCCGGCAATCAAGTGATTGGCACATTTATGTGCCAAGGCAAAATGCCCTTGTCCGTGCGGCAACGGTATGAGAAAATGAAAGAACAACCGAATCCGGCTCCTAATTTGGATATGCTGATCGCCAATTTTGACCGTGCATTGACCCATCCGGATGAGCAGGATCTGCAACGGTTGCAAGAGGCTGTCTGCGCTGTACAAATGTAAATAGCCATAATAAAAACCGCTTACTGTGTATCACAACAGCAAGCGGTTTTTTGTGCGGTGAAAAGACTTAGAAAAGCAGTTCCAGACCCATTGCAATCATCCAAATATAGGCGCAGGTTTTGGAAATCATACGCGGTTTATATCCATTGTTTTTCATATGATTATAACTCCTTTTTAATCAGCTTATGGTAGATGATGTGATTTTTCAGAAACAGAATGCCCGCAGACGCCAGTGCACACCCGAAACCGGTATAAAAGAATGCAATAAATGTGTCCGGGGACATGCCTGCTGCACGCAAACCGATGCCGCCGCCCATCATACAGGCCATAATCAAATACGCTTTTAAGTCAAAAAATGCCAAAAGGGGCGGTCGCCCTCATAGCCTAAAATTCGCGTGGTGTGCTTTTTGCTCATTTTGAAGAACATAGCGCCAAGCAGAGCAAAAACAAGCACGGCGAGCAAGTACATATACCACTTCGGCTCAATTATGCGGTAAGACAGTATGCCCAGTCGAGCCACGCTGAATCCGGCAATCAACCAAACTGCGCCGGCGATGAAGAGCAGCGTCCTCTTTTTTACAAGAAACATAGCATACCTTCTATTTATTTTGCTGCAAATACGCTTCTGCGTTGTTACTTATTTTGTCAAATACACTTTTAAACACAGCGATTTCTTCTTGTGAAATGCCTGCCAGTGCGTGCTTTGCGAATTCCTTTGGAATGGCAATGCCGTCGGTAAGAATCGGCTGCGCGTCAGCTGTTAAATGCAGTTCAATATGCTTTTTGTTGGTTGCGCTTTGCTGCCGTACTACCAACCCGCGTTGCTCCAGCTGCTTTAGAGAAGTGGATACATGGGATTTGGTGTATTTGCAGATCCGCACCAAGCTTGCAGCGGTATTGCATTCCGGATTGCTGTGCAAAAACATCAGAATGTCACATTCCATTTGTGTTAATTCATATTTGTTGCAAATGGTACGCATCAGCGATTCATAGCAGCAGGTGATGGTCTTGTGCTTATCTCGAAAATATATAGGAACAGCCCCTCGTATGTTCTATTTAGAACGATTGCGAAGGGGTTGTACCACGGTGCAGACCGTTTGTCAACAAGAATATGCAAATTCGTTTGTTTGGCGTACCCGGAACCGGCATTGAAAATAGCAGCGGTCTGTGGTATGCTGTGCATTGTAAACGATGTAAGGTCGATAAGGTGGGCGTAAGCATGCAACCAAAGGAATTGGAGCAATGGATAGGTACACAGTACGGCGTTTTGGCAGAATATCCCTGGGCGGTCAGTCCGGAGAATGCGGTGTTTCGTCATCGCGAAAACAAGAAGTGGTTTGCGTTGCTGCTGCGTGTCACCGGGGATAAATTAGGATGCCCGGGTACAGCGCCGGTATGGATCCTGAATATAAAATGCGACCCGCTGATGATTGGATCTTTGTGCAGTATGGAGGGTATTTATCCTGCGTACCATATGAATAAAGCCCACTGGATCTCCATTGCGATGGACGATCGTGTGCCGCGTGTGCTGGTGCAGGATTTGTTGGACCAAAGCTATGCTTCCACTGCTTCTGCGCCAAGACGGCAAAAAAGGCGGTAAAAAGGAACGCTTTTGCCACAGAATTTGGCACGCAAGCACGGTAAGACCCCGGCACAGATTTTGCTGCGCTGGAATGTGCAGCAGGGGATCATTCCCATTCCCAAGTCCAAGAACCCGGCGCGCCTGGCGGAGAATATTGCCGCGTTTGATTTTGCGCTGGAGGGGGAGGATATGGCGGCGCTGGGCGGTATGAATCAGCCACGACCCATTGACTTTTGATTTTTGATCAAGCTGAAAAAAGCGTGCTGCACCGGGGTGTGCGGCGCGCTTTTTGCTGCCCTGGCAGGGCTTGACTACCGGACGAAAAATGAGTATAATAAAGCGAATAGCATATTAGTATTTTATATATAACACATAGGAGTGAAATTATGCGTTCTGATTTGATCAAAGAGGGACCCAGCAGAGCCCCCCATCGTTCGTTACTGCGTGCACTGGGTATTGATGATCTGGAGATGAAGCGGCCGTTCGTTGCCGTGGTGAACTCCAAGAGCGACTACATTCCCGGCCACATGCACTTGGACAAGATCGCCGAGCAGGTGAAGGCGGGTATCCGCAACGCCGGCGGCGTGCCTTTTGAATTTAACACCATTGGCGTTTGCGACGGTATCGCCATGAATCACAAGGGTATGAAGTATTCTCTGTGCTCCCGTGAGCTGATCGCTGACAGCATTGAGGTGATGCTCACCGCGCACCCGCTGGATGCCATTGTGTTTATCCCCAATTGTGACAAAATCGTGCCCGGTATGCTGCTGGCTGCCTGCCGACTGAACCTGCCCTGTATCTTCATCAGCGGCGGCCCCATGCTGCCCGGCAAGAGCGCCGTCACCGGCGGGCGTATCGGCCTGTCCGAGCAGTTTGAGTATGTGGGCGCCAATGCAGTGGGCAAAATGAGCGACCAGATTTTGGAGAGCTGTGCCTATACCGCCTGCCCCACCTGCGGCAGCTGCTCCGGTATGTATACCGCCAATTCCATGAACTGCCTGACGGAGACCATCGGCATGTCCCTGCCCGGCTCCGGTACCATTCCGGCTGTAATGAGCGCTCGTCTGCGCCTGGCGAAAGAGGCCGGTGAGCGGGTGATGGATCTGCTGAAAGAGGACATTAAGCCCTCGGATATCATTACGGAGAAAGCCATTGAGAACGCCATGCGCACAGATATGGCCATCGGCTGCTCCACCAACACCATTTTGCATTTGACGGCCATTGCCCATGCGGCAGGCCATGATATTGACCTGGCCCGGCTGGACGCTTACGGCAGAAAGACCCCCCAGATCTGCAAGCTGAATCCGGCCTCCTCCGTATTTATTACGGATCTGAACGATGTGGGCGGTATTCCCGCAGTGATGAAAGAGCTGGCCAAGGGCGGTATGATCAATACCGATTGCCTGACCGTCAGCGGCACGGTACAGGATCGACTGGACGCTGCGCCGGACGCCGACGGTGAGATTATTCACACCCTGGAGGCACCGTTCTCTGCAGACGGCGGTATCGCTGTGCTGACCGGCAACCTGGCAGAAGACGGCGCTGTGGTGAAGAAGGGCGCTGTTGCACCGGAGATGATGCAGCACAAAGGCCCGGCCAAGTGCTACAATTCCGAAGAAGAGGCCATTGCGGCCATTACCGGCGGAAAAGTGGTTGCCGGTGATGTGGTAGTCATTCGCTATGAAGGACCCAAGGGCGGCCCCGGTATGCGTGAGATGCTGTCTCCCACCTCTGCCATTATCGGCATGGGGCTTGGTTCCTCGGTTGCACTGCTGACAGATGGCCGGTTCTCCGGTGCCACCCGCGGCGCTTCCATTGGTCATGTGAGTCCGGAGGCGGCTATGGGCGGTACCATCGCTTTGGTACAGGACGGTGATATGATCGAGATCGATATTCCTACGCGCGTGCTGCGGGTAGATGTGTCCGATGCGGAGCTGGAGCGGCGTAAGGCCACCTGGCAGCCGCCGGAGCAGCACCTGACCGGCTACCTGAAGCGGTATGCCCAGCATGTGACCAGCGGCGCCAAGGGCGCAGTGTTTGAGGACTGAGTATGAAAAAAGACGGGACGGCCGGTAAAGGGCGTGCGCTGCTGCGCCACCTGGCGGTGGTGCTGGTGTTTGTGCTGGCAGCCGCACTGGTGTTTACGCCGATATGGGTGCTGGGTGGGCGCTATGCGGTGTCTGCCGTGCATGATGTGCAGGCCAAGTTGCCCCGGGCAGACAGCGATTTGCAACTGACGGAGCAGTACGACCCCCAGCCCAATACCTTTGGAATCGTAGAGGGCGCCACAGTGACCGGCGGTATGCACTTCGGTCGGCTGGAATGCAGCCAAATTGGGCTGGATTGCCCGGTGTATTATGGCGCCAATCGGGTGTGTTTGCGTGCCGGTGCGGCCGCGTCTACGGCTTATGGTTTGCCGGGTTACGGCAAGTCTACCGTTGTCACCGGGTACAACACAACGGCGTTTCGGAACTTGGGACAGCTGAAAAAAGGCGATCTCATCGACTTTTCCACCAACTGGGGGCACTTCTCCTACCGGGTGACGGACCGTCAGGTACTCACCTCGGACGAATCAGTAGATGTGTCTGTGGTGGACAAGGAGAAGCTGATCCTCTTTTGTACCTATCCCCAGTCGCCCTTTGGCAACTTGGCGGATCAGCGGCTGTATGTGTTTTGTGAAAAGGCCTCCGGCCCGGCTGTGGAGGTGAGCACCGATGATTAAGATCAAAAAGCACGATCGGCGCGCTTGTTGCAGTGCGTTTTTGCTGTTTGTTTTTACCGGCGTGCTGACCCTGTCTGTGTTGGTGGGTGCGCTTTTTGGCAACCCGACGCGTATGGTGCGCAGCCTTGGCGGCGATACTTATGTGGACGGCCTTTATACGGAGGTCCACCAGTATGCGGCGGATCTTTGCCTGGAGTACGGGCTGGACACGGCTGTGGCAGACGCAGTCACCAAGGACGGCGTGCGCACGGCGGTGCAGAACTATGCGGGGGTTATGTTAAAAAGCAAGGATCGCTCGGCCAAGCTGGCGCCGGCGCTCCAAGAGGTGCGTACCGCATTAGAAACGGCGGCAGCCAAGGCAGCTCCCGGCGCCACTACGGCGCAGGTGCAGGATTTTGGCAAGGCATTTGCAGATTATATGGCTGGCCGTATGGCGCTGGTTTTTGCAGCGGATCTGCAAAGCTTTGTAAATCTGAGTATGCGAG